>Ga0247763_1000865_pt1 | contig 18114 bp, 11 predicted proteins | sample UWRJL141409B4_FD_179926 | JGI IMG/M metagenome (GOLD analysis project Ga0247763, IMG submission 179926) | Plant litter microbial communities from Arlington Agricultural Research Station in Wisconsin, United States - UWRJ-L141-409B-4 | ecosystem: Environmental > Terrestrial > Plant litter >...
TGGAGTGCTTCCCGGCGCATCCGCACTACGACCAGCTCGTCCAGGGCGACCGCCTGCGCGGGGGCAAAGAGCTCTTGCCTCGAGGCTACGATCTGGAGTCGAGCTGGACGGAGTGGCCCGACGTAGAGACGTGTGTGCTGAAGCTGGGCGAAGACTTCGACGAGGTGATCCTCGCGATGCCTCCGCCCGCGTTCGCTGACCTGACTCGAGAGCTCAGCGCTTCGAGCCATCACTGGGCGGAGATGGTCGAGCACGTCACCGGCGTACCGACCATCGCTCTGCAGCTGTGGCTGACGCGCCCGCTCGATGAGCTCGGCTGGTCCAACGAGCGCTCGGGCGGAGATGGGCCGCCCCTGATCCTGAGCTACGCTCGGCCGCTTCAGGCCGGCGCCGACATGACGGAGATCGCGCGGCACGAGCCGTGGCTCTCGAGACAGGCGCCGCCGCGCAGCTTGCTGTACTGGTGCGACGCGATGGTCGCGCCCCCGGGCCAGCCCTCCTCGGCACGGCCCGACCCTCGCTACATTGTCGCCAGCCGCGACGCCGCCTGTCAGCACGGCCTGAGCTGGTTGCGCGAGTCGGTCGGGCACCTGCTGCCCGGGCTCTTGGACGAGGCGGGCGGCATTCGCTGGGACCTGCTCGCCTCGCCGGTGCCTGTTGACGGCGAGGCGCGCTTCGCGGCCCAGTATTACCGCGGGAACACCAGCCTCTCGGAGCTGTACATCACGACCTTCCCAGGCAGCGTGAAGCATCGCCTTCGTCCCGAGCCCGAGGCGTTCGACAATCTCTATCTGGCGGGAGACTGGACGAAGAACAACGTCGAGATCGGTTCGCTCGAGGGCGCCATCCTGAGCGGCAGGATGGCGGCCCGCGCGGTCCTCGGCATGAGCTACGCCCTGTATGGCGAGCGCGACCCGATGCCCTGGGGCCTGGGGCAGCCGCCGGCGGCCGAGCAGTGAAGCCGGAGGTCGTTCGCATCGCCGGAGCGGGGCCCGCCGGGCTGTGCGCCGCGCTGCTGCTCGCCCGCGCTGGGCGCCGGGTCGAGGTGCGCGAGAGACGCGCGGTGGTCGGGCATCGTTTTCGCGGCGCGGTGCACGGCATCGAGAACTGGTCGTCGCCCGAGCCGTTCAGCGAGAGGCTCGCGGCCTGGGGCATCGAGCTCGGGCCCGTGCTCAGCCCATGCCGCGAGCTGTGGCTGTGCGGCCGCCGGCAGCGGCACGTCATCCGCTCCAGCGCGCCCCTGTTCTACCTGGTGCAGCGCGGGCCTGACGCCGCCAGCTTGGAGGGGCGCTTGCTCGCTCTCGCGCGCGAGGCCGGCGCCGACGTACGACTCGGGCAGAGCTTCGAGCCCGGTGCGGCTCAGCTAGAGGCGATCGGCCCGACCAGTAACCATCGCGTTTGCACCGAGGCGGGGTTCCATTTTCAGACGCATGCCCCGGATGTGGCCGCGGCCCTGGTCGATCGGCAGTGGACCCCGCGCGGCTACGCCTACTTGCTGGTGCGCGAAGGCGCCGGCTCCCTGTGCGCGGTGCGCTTCGACGGAGAGCCCGTCGCGCGCGACCAGCTCGCGCGCTGCGAAGCTTTGCTTCGTGGTCACGTCGACCTCGACGTGCGGCAGCGGCGGCCCGGCGCGGGCTTCGGCTCGTTCAGGCTGCTCGGGCACTTCGGCAGCCCGGAGCGCTGGGCGATCGGCGAGCACGCGGGGCTCCAGGATCTGCTCTGGGGCTTCGGTATCCGTCGTGCGCTCGAGTCGGCGGCGCTGGCGGCGCGCTGCTGGCTGGACGGCGCAGACTACGCCAACGCCGCCCGCGGCGCGTTCGCGGTGCCGGATCGAGCTGCCGTGGTCAACCGCTGCCTCTGGGACGCCACGGCAGCGCACGCGCTGCCCATCTATGTCCGCTGGCTACGGCGCGGCGGCGACGTTCGCTCCGCGCTGGCTCGAGCGACGGGCGAACGGGGGGTGCATCGCTGGCTGTATCCGTTCGCGCTGAGGCGCCTGCAGCAGCGCTTCGCGGCTGTCCTCGCGACCCATCCGCGCGGCTCGTCGGTGGCTGCGGTCGACGCGAGAGGGTTCCATGAACCGTTGCTGATCCACGACGGGCGCGAATGTGGCGAGCGGTGAGAGGGAGTAAGACCGACGGGCGCGCGAAAGCGCGATGCGGGCCTGAACACTCTGAAGTGTTTGGTGCGATCGGCCGAGACATTAGACATGCACGCTGCTCGCCTCTTGCTCGGGAGCCTCGCTCTCGTTGGCTGCCCCGCTCTGTCGTCGCCGTCGCTCGACCCCGAAACGGGAGGTGCGGGCGGAACCGGGGGGCAGGATCCGGTTGGGACCGCGGGAACTGGCGGGTCACCATCCGCCGGAGACGGCGGCTCGGCAGGGTCGGGAGGCGAGAGCGGGGCCGGGGGCTCCAGCAACTCGGCGGGCGCGGGCGGCTCGGGCGGCGCGGGCGGCGCCGGGGGGGCAGCGGGCTCCAGCGGGCTACCCACGTTTCCATGGCAACCCTCTGCCCGCTCCGGCATCCCATCGGCGCCGTACTCGAACGTGCTGCAGCCGTCCGGAGCCGCCGCCAACCTGCGCGTGCTCGACTGGGCCGGATTCAAGTCGGCGATGTCGTACACGTTCGACGATGGTAACCAGTCTCAGATCACGAACTACGACGCCATCAACGCGCTCGGCGTTAGGTTCACATTCTATCTAGTCAGCAGCTGGGCGGGTGCATCGAACCCGATCTGGGCTCGAGCGCTGACTGACGGGCACGAGATCGGCAACCACACCGCGAGCCATTTGGGCGACGGTAGCACGCTCGCCGCAGACACCGATGCCGCCGAGACCTTCATCGAAGACACCTTCGGCTCGACCGTGTACACGATGGCGGCTCCGTTCGGCGCTGTCGCCTACGCTGACATCGCCAGCACGCGCTACCTGATCAATCGCGGCGCGACCGATGGGCTGATCGCGCCCGACGGTGCGAGCGACCCCTTCAATTTGCCCTGCTTCCTCCCTCCGGCCAATGTTTTGCAGACCCAGCTCGATACCAAGGTGAACACTGCGCGCACGGCCGGCGCCTGGCAGATCGTGCTCGTCCACGGCTTCGCCGGCGGGTCCGACGGCGCGTTTCAGCCGGTCGCCCTCGATGCGTTCATCGGCTCGGTGCAACACGCCAAGGATCTCGGCGACGTGTGGATCGACAGTGTCGTCAACCTCGGCGCCTACTGGGTCGGGCAGAAGCTGCTCAATGCCGTCACGCCCCAGGTCGAGGGATCTGACTCGACCTGGACCTGGACGCTGCCGGACCACTTCCCCTCGGGCAAGTACCTGCGCGTCGTCGTGGACGGAGGCAGGCTCTCGCAAGCTGGGGTGAACCTCGTATGGGACCCGCACGGCTACTACGAGATAGCGCTCGACCAGGGGTCGCTGACCCTCTCGCCCTGAGCCGGTGCTCTTTCAGCTTCTCATCTGCTCAGGCCGGCCCCCTGCTGAACCACGCTGCTCAGCCCGAGCGCCGGCTCCGCGCTGTAGACATAGGGCGGAACGAACGCGACGCCGGTGCTCTGCTGCTTGCCGGTCGTGCCGTCATAAATGTTGCCGGTCGCCAGGAGCTGACCGTCGGGGTCATGGATCTCGTGCGGATTGGTCACCGCCAGGAAGTAGTTTTGCTCGAGGAGCACGCGGGAGCCCAAGGCGGCCCAGATCGAGTAGTCGTTGCCAGCGGTCGACCAGTAGTTGTTGAACAGGTGCACGTCGCCGAAGCGCACCCGGGGCGCGCGCTGCCGGATGTAGTCGGCCCACCAGTTGTGGTGCAGCGTTACCCGCAGATGCCCCGTGTCCTCCGCGCGATCGTCGTCGCTGTTACCGATCATGCAGCCGAAGCGGTGCTCCAGATCAGGCGTCGTGGGCGTGAAATGGAACTTCGTCCAGGACACGCTGACGAAATCGGCGGCGTGCACCACGTGCAAGAGGCCGCCGGCCGCGTCGAAGAGCTCGTTGTGATCGATCCACACGTGGTGGGCCTTGTCGATCATGATGCCGACACCCTCGACCTCCGAGGTGGCCGCGTACACGCGCAGGTTCTTGATCACCACGTTCTGAACGTGGGCTTCGGTCGTTCCGCGGATGGCGAGCCCACCCTCGATCGTCGGGTTCTCGCCCACGCCGACCAGGGTCTTGTTCGAGCCGATGCTCAACGCGGGCGCGCGCAGCGTTCCGCAGATCCGGATCACGAGCGGCTCTTCGCTCCGAGCGAAGGCCTGGAGCTCTGCGGCGGTGTGGGCGGTCACCACCCGTCCCGCGGCGCCGCCCGTGGTCGTGGCGACGCCGGCGCCGGGGTACGCAGCCCATCCCACCAAGCCCGACAGCGTGAACTCCGGGGAGTCGTTGTCCGCCGTCCCGCCGTCGCTGGCGTCGGGCAGAGCCCCCGCGTCGAGCGTGTCGAGCCCCGCCGGCTGGCTTCGCGGCGCGAGCAGGCCGACCGTGTCTTGCCCGCTGTCGGGGCAAGAGGCGAGCGAGGGGGGCATCTCCGAGCCCCCACTGCCGCCGCTGCCGGCCGCGGCGCTCGGCCCAGTTCCGCCGGAACCGCCCAGGCCGCCATCAACGCCTGAACCACCGCTGCCGGCGGCGGGTGGCGCACCCGCCGCGCCGCCGCTTCCAGCCGTCTCCGCCCAGCTCCCGTATCCGCTGCAAGCGCTCGAGAGGAGACATATAACCGCCACGCTCGGGATGCTTCGCTCCATCGGGTTAATGAACGTCGCGAGCGCGGAGGTCCGGAGCGGACAGCGCCTGGAGCAGACAGACGCGGTGACGTCCCGGTGCCGGGGCGATACATCCCCCTCGGGCGAGGCCAGGCAGCCCCCGATCGCGGGCGTCGAGCGGGCGCCAGGGTGCGAACGCCTCGGTCGTGCTGCGCGGGCGATCGCCAGAGTACCCACCTCGCCAGCCGTGTCGGCGTACTCTGGCGAGAGCAGTTAATTGCACGGTGAAACAAAAGAGTAGCGCGGCGGCGCACGCCCTCTGACCATGCGTGTGGAACCGCACCCGGAGAATCGTTTCCACATTGGAGGCGTTGGGCACCGGGCGAACGCGCTCGACGCCGCGTGTGTCAGCAAAATGAGCGGTGAACACGCCGCGCGGGGCACGGCGTGTCAGAACTTTGTTTCGGGCCGTTAAGGCGTCGGCGTCGCCGCGCGCACGGCACAGATCTAGCCAACAAATCCCCCCAAAAAACATGATGATTCGGATCGGTTCAACTCTCCGCGTGTCTCTCGTTGCGCTCGCTAGCGGCTTGGCACAGGTCGCCTGCTCGGATGTCGGCGGCGCCGACGCCAGCCCGGGCGAAGAGCTCGGTAGCGCCGAGCAAGCGATCGGGCTCCTGAGCGCGAAGCCCGGCAAAGACAAGGAGAAGCCGTGCAAGCCCACCAAGCCCGGCAAGCAAGACAAGGGCAAGAAGCCGTGCGTCGACCCCGGGCCGCTGGCGTTCACGCCTGAGACAGCCGCGGCGCGCTCGAAGCGTCGCGCGGGCGTCGCGGTGCAGGCGTCGCTGCTCGCGAACGACGCCGTGTATGCGAAGTTCGCTGCTGACAACTTCGGCCAGGTCACGCCGGAGAACGAGATGAAGTGGGGCTCGCTGCAGCCCGAGCGACCGACTCGCTGGAACTTCGCTCCTGCGGACGCGATCGTGGACTTCGCCGAGGACAACGATCTCCCGGTCAGAGGTCATACGCTGATCTGGCACAGTCAGCTGCCGCCCTTCGTCGACGCCTCGTTGCCGGACTGGCGCCTGCGGCTCTACGCGGAGCAGCACCTCATTCGCACCGTGGACCGATACCGGGGTGACGTGTACGGCTGGGACGTCGTGAACGAGGCCATCGCGGACGACGGCAGCTTGCGCGTGTCGCCGTTCTCCGAAGCGTTCGGCGAGCAGTACATCGCGCATGCCTTCCGCCTGGCACGCCTCGTCGATTGGCAGGCCAAGCTGTACTACAACGACTATGGCATCGAGGGGTTCGGGGCGAAGTCCGACGCCGTCTACGCTCTGATGGAGCGCCTGCTCGATCGCCGCACCCGTGCCCCCGTCGACGGCGTGGGCTTCCAGGGGCATTTCGACGCGCGTTTCGTGCCCAGCTATGACGAGCTCGTCGCCAACTTCCAGCGCTTCGCCGATCTCGGGCTGAAGGTGAACGTCAGCGAGCTCGACGTGCGCGTCGCGCGCATCGGCGGCTCGAGGGCGCATCGCTTGGCGGTGCAGAAGGAGATCTACAAGCGCATCGCCGCGGCGTGCGTGGCCGTGGAAGCGTGTGAAGGTATCACCACCTGGGGCTTCACCGATGCGCACTCCTGGGTCGACTCCACCTTCGGCGCCGACGACCCGCTCCTGCTGGATGACAGCTACAACAAGAAGCCCGCCTATTTCGGCTATGTGGATGGTTGGCTCGGCGTTCCGCTCGACGACTCGTCAGCGCCCAACCTGGTAGGCAACAGCAGCATCGAAGCTGGTCTGGACGGCTGGAGCGGAATGGGCGCCGTGCAGCTGTCATCGGAGGTCGAGGCGGCGAACACGGGTTTGCGCAGCCTGAGGGCGAGCGGCCGCACCGCGAACTGGCAAGGCCCGCGCCATGACATCACGGCGTTGGTCAGCGCGGAGCGCGGCTACGACGTGTCGGTCTCGGTGAAGATCGACGGAGCCGCCAGCGCGACGGCCAACCTCACCGCGCAGATCGCCTGCGCCGGTCAAGCCGCCACGTTCCAGCCGATCGCGAGCGCCACGGTCAGTGACTCCGCGTTCACCCTCCTGTCGGGCGGGCTGACCCTGCCCGATTGCGAGATCCAGAGCGTCGCCGTCTACGCCGAAGGCCCCGCTGCCGGCGTCGACGTGATCGTGGACGACCTCGCGCTGCGTGAGCAGCCGCTGCCCAACCTGATCGATAACCCCGGCTTCGAAGCGGGCATCGGCGGCTGGTTCGGCTGGGGTCCGACCGTCCTGAGCGCGACCAGCGACTCCCACAGCGGCGTCGGCGCCGTCGTCGGCACCGGGCGCACCGCCAACTGGAACGGCGTAGCGACCGACGTGACGAGTGACGTCGTCGCCACCGCCAGCTACCGCGCGTCGGCGTGGATGAAGGTGTCGGGCGCCGCCGCGGACTCGGTGGTGCTCACCGCGGCCGTCGGCTGCGCCGGTGCAGGCACGCAGTTCGTGCGTGTCGGCGCGGCGACGACGGGCAGCGAGTGGGTCGAGGTCAGCGGTACGCTCGCCATCCCGAACTGCACCGTGCAGAGCGTGGTGCTCTACGGCGAGGGGCCTGCGGCTGGCGTCAACCTCTTCATGGACGACGCCTCGCTGTCGCTCGTGGACCCGGGGCAAGGCCCGAACGTGATCGCGAACTCCGGCTTCGAGACGGACGCGAGCGGTTGGTTCGGCTTCGGCGCAGTGAACGTGGAGTCGACCACTGCGCGAGCGCACGGCGGCAGCCGGAGCGCGCGCGTGAGCGGGCGCACGGCGAACTGGCAAGGCCTCGCAACGAGCCTCGTGGGCCAGCTGACCCCGGGCGCGAGCTACTCGCTGAGCGCGTGGGCCCAGGTCGGCGCGGGCTCGAGCCCGGTGAGCCTGACGCTGCAGAGCGCCTGCGACGGCGGCGCCCAGAGCTTCACGTTCCTGGCTGGCGCGACCGCCAACGACGCGAGCTGGAGCGAGCTGCAAGGCACGCTGGTCGCCCCCGCCTGCAACCTGACGACCGCCAACCTTTACATCGAAGGTGCTCCTGCGGGCGTAGACATCTATCTCGACGACGTCGTGCTGCGCCCGATGCCCTGATCCCGGGCGTCGTCAGTCTCGGGTCGGCCCGCCGCGAGCGATCGCGCGCCGGCCCTGACTGAATCGACTCAGGCCTGAGGCCCGTCTCCGCGTGTGTGGGGGCGGGCCTCGCGCTTTTTACCTCAGGCCTGACTCCCGCCGGAGCAGCGCGCTCGTGTGGCACGTTTCAGGCCCGAGCGAGCGCGCCGACGGGGCCGTCAAACGTGCGTCTCTATCCGATGATCCTTCGTCTCCCGAATGTACAGGCCGCCGACCACGAGCGTGACCAGGCAGATGAAAATCGGATAGATCAAACCCGTGTAGATGGCGCCGCTGCCGAAGGTGTTCTTCGCCCAATCCGACGCGGTGACGGCGGTCGCGATCAACGGCAGGAAGCCGCCGAACCAGCCGTTGCCGAGGTGGTAGGGCAACGACATCGAGCTGTACCGGATGCGGGTCGGGAAGAGCTCGACGAGGAAGGCGGCGATGGGGCCGTAGACCATGCACACGTAGACCATCTGGATAGCGACCAGCGCGACCAGCATCGGCACGTTGACCGTCGCCGGATCAGCCTTGGGCAGGCCGAGCGGGTTGGCGAAGTGCTTCATCGCCATGAACAGCGGGACGTAAGTGAGCGCTCCCAGCGCGCAACCCGCCAGCATGATCTTCTTGCGGCCGATCCTGTCCGACAGGCGCCCGAAATAGATGAAGAGCGGGGTCGTCAACGCCAGCGCGATGGCCATCACCCAGTAGGCGGTCTTCCAGTCCACCTTGAGGGTCGCCTGCAGGAAGGTGAGCGCGTAGAACTGCCCCGTGTACCAGACCACGCCCTGGCCCGCCGTGGCGCCGAACAGGGCCAGCAGCACGTAGCGCAGGTTGACGGGGTTGCCGAAGCTCTCCTTGAACGGGTTCTTCGAAGTCTTTCCCTCTTTCTTCAGCCGCGCGAACAGGGGCGACTCCTGCATCTGCACGCGGATGTAGAGCGACACCGCGAGCAACACGAACGAGAGCAGGAACGGCACGCGCCAGCCGTAGTCGGTGAAGGTCTCCTCACCGAAGAGGGTGCGAGTGGTGCCGATCACCAGCATGCTCAGGAAGAAGCCGATGGTCGCCGTCGTCTGGATGTAGCTCGTGTAATAACCGCGCTGGTTGTCGGGCACGTGCTCGGCCACATACGTGGCAGCGCCGCCATACTCCCCGCCGAGCGCGAGGCCCTGCAGCAAACGCAAGAGCACGAGCAACGCGGTGGCACCGAGGCCCCAGCTCGCGTAGGTGGGCAGGAAGCCGATCAGCGCGGTGCTCAAGCCCATCGTGGCCATCGTGACGAGGAACGTGTATTTGCGGCCGATCAGGTCACCGATGTGCCCGAACACCACGGCGCCGAGCGGGCGCACGCCGAACCCCGCACCGAACGTGGCGAGGCTCGCGAGCAGCTGCGCCGTGTCATTGCCTTCCGGAAAGAACTTCTTGCCGAAGAAGACAGCGAGGCTGCCGTAGAGATAAAAATCGTACCACTCGAACAACGTCCCGATCGCGGAAGCCACGATCACGCGACGCAGCGTCGCCGTATCGGCAATGGGTTGCGCAGCGACGGGATCGAGCCCCAGCGACTCGGCGCTTTCGGTCTGCATTCTGTTCCTCCATCGGACCACGTTACTGCGCGGCTCGCGCGACACGTGCCGCATCGCGCCGTGCCAAAGGGATCGATGAGCCGCGTTCTGCGGAGCGTGTCCGTTAGGAAAAACGTTTCCACGACGACGCCACGAAAGCAAGCGCTTCGGATCGACGCCAAGCGGCAATTACCGTCTGTTGGCCGCGGTTCTCGTCGCCTTGCTCGACCGACGTTTCGTGGGAAGCGATTTCTTTCGCAAGATCAGCAAAAGCATCGATTTTGCTCCGAAACGACAGACATTTCTTTGGAAACGTTTCCGTGTCATGCTCAGGCGCGGCCATGCGCGCATTGATTCGCTCCTCGATCGTCGTCGTGTCAGGGCCTCTGGGTTGTGCCTCATCCGATGCTGAGCGGAGGGATGTCGAGCAGAGGAATGATGACCAGAGCGGCCCTGGCATCGCGCTCGCGCACGGCTGCTCTGGCGGCGCGATAAATTTCGCCTTTCAACCGGTGGTCATCGGGCGATTCACCGGCGCGCTGCAAGGCTCGAGCAGGGTTGCGACGGGGTCGAGCTCGACGCGTTGACTTTGTCGTCCTGAGCGGAGAGACCCGTCGTGTGTTCCGGAACGATCGTCGAAAGTGGCTGTTTACCGTAAGCGCTGGCTCGATCTCGGGCGCATGGTCACTTGCGGGTGGTGGCTCATTCTCCATTGCGGGTGCGCTCTCGTGCTCGGCCCGCCCCGCCCCCGTGCAGCCGCTGGTCGCGCGGGCGCCCGCCGAACCCGCCCGGGCGTGGATTCCGGCCTGGGTCTCGGCACAACAGCTCACGGAGCCCAACAACATGCCGCCCGCGCCCGGGTTCGCGGGCGCAGCCCTGCGGCAGATCGTGCAGCCCGCCATCGGCGGCAACCGCGCGCGAGCAACCTTCTCCAACGCCTACGGCGATCGGGCGCTGTCGCTCCGTGCCGGCCACGTCGCGGCGTCAGGAGCGTTGGGGGCGATCGGGCGCGGGGCGCCGCTGACGTTCGGCGGCAAAGGCTCGGTCAGCATTCAGCCCGGGGCCACGATGGTCTCCGATCCCGTCGAGCTCGAGGTTCTGCCTTTTGCCAATCTGGCCGTCACCGTCGCCTTCGATGAAACTCCGCCGCAGGCCATCACCGGGCACCCGGGGTCGCGCACCACGTCGTTCTTCCAACCTGGCGCCGATGTCGCCGCGGTCGACCTGAGCTCCGGAACGCCCGTCGATCACTGGTACTTCCTGAGCTGCATCGACGTCTGGAGCGACGCCGACGCGCGCGCCGTCGTCACCATCGGCGATTCGATCACCGACGGCAGGGGCTCGACCACGAACCAGAACGATCGCTGGCCGAACCTCTTCGCTCGGCGGCTACTCGGCAATCCGGCGACATCTCGCGTGTCGGTCTTGAACCAGGGCATCGGCGGCAATCGCATCCTGCGCGACGGCCTCGGTCCAAACATCCTGGCGCGATTCGATCGCGACGTGCTCGCCATTCCGCGCGTGCGCTGGCTGATCGTGCTCGCCGGCATCAACGATCTCGGCACGGCTCGCGCGGCGCGCGAAGCTGGGCAGCCCGCCGCGACTGCCGCGGATCTGATCGGGGCGTATCGACAGATGATCCTGCGCGCGCGCGACCATGGCATCGCGGTGTACGGCGCGACGATCTTGCCGTTCGAGGGCTTCAGCTACTTCAGCCCCGAGGGGGAGGCCGACCGACAGGCGATCAATCAATGGATGCGAACCTCCGGTGAGCTCGACCAGGTGATTGATTTCGACGCAGTGGCGCGTGATCCCAGCGCGCCGACCAAGCTCTCGGCCGCGGTCGACGGCGGAGACCACCTGCACCCATCGGCGATGGGCTACCGCATCATGGCCGATTCGATCGATCTGCGCCTGTTCGAGTGAGTCGGCGAGCGGGATGGCGGCCACGGGTCGCCAACCTCATGCGGGGTGAGATGGGGCGGCCCCGAGCCTGCGGCGCTCTGATGGGAAACGTTTCCACGCGGCGCGAGCGTGTCTACACCTTCGAAAGCGTGACCTCTGCGAATGGACCCGTGCGCGACGGCTGTGCTAGCGTCGAAGCATGCCACGAGCGCCGCGCCCATCCCTCGCCGATGGCCGCGCAAACGAGAAGACCACGCCGCGCGCCGAGGCCAAGCGGGTGACACGCAAGCCCACCATACGCGCCGTGGCCGAGCGGGCCGAAGTCGCCATCAGCACCGTCTCGCGCGTGGTCAACGGCGGGCGGGTGAGCGCTGGCGTCAAGCGGCGGGTGCAACGGGTCATCGACGAGCTGGGCTACTCCCCATCGATCGCTGCACAGAGCCTCGTGCACCGCCGCACCGGCTGCATCGGGCTGGCGGTGAACTCGACGCAGAGCCCTTGGTTCACGCAGATCCTGGGCGGCATCGAGCAGGCGCTCGCGCCGAGCAAGAAGAGCGTGTTGCTCGCCAGCATGATGCTCGAGGGCAGCTACGATCCCGCCGCCGTGCTCAGCTGGGTGGTGGAGGGCAGGGTCGATGGGCTCATCCTGGTCCGCTACACTCGGCGCGATCGGCCCCTGTTCGAGGCCGCCGCCCGCGCGGGCGTGCCGGTGGTGTTGATCGCCCCCGATCTGTCCGCGCCGGCTGACTTCACCGTGCGCTGCGACAATGTGAACGCGGGCTGGCTCGTGGGGCAACACCTGGCCGAGCTCGGCCACCGGCGCATCGCCTTCGCAGGCGGCCCGAAAGAGTCGCTCGATAGCCGCCAGCGCCTGCAGGGGCTCGAAGAGGGGCTCGCCGAGCACGACATCACCTTGCCGGCCGAGCGCATCTTCTTCGGCGCAGGCTACGCGCGTGAAGCGGGCGTGGGATATGCCCGGTCGTTCTTGGCGCTGGCGCCCAGCGAGCGGCCCAGCGCCGTGGTGTTGGGGAACGACCCGATGGCGATCGGCTTCATGCGCACCCTGCTCCAGCACGGCGTGCGTGTGCCCGGCGATGTCTCGGTGGTCGGCTTCGACGGCACGCCAGACGGCGAGCAGATTTGGCCAGGCCTCACCACGGTGGTGCAACCCACACGGCGCATGGCGGTCGCTGCTTGTCAGGCCCTGCTCGACAGCGTCGAGCGACGTCAGACCGATCGCAGCACCTCGGTGGAGTTCGCCGTCGAGCTCTTGGCCCGCGAGAGCACGGCTGCGCCGTCTTCCCGCTGAGCCCTCGAGCGAGTCGAAACGAGCCCTTCCGGATCGGGGCGGGACGGGGTCCGCGACCATCTGCTCGAGCGATGATCGGCATCGATTCCATAGGGATTCCCTATGGCCCGAGCGTGGTTATCTTTGGCCGATGACGATGACCACCGGTTCGGAACGACCTTTCGCTCGCGAGGGCGCGCCCGCGGAGCAGCCCGCAACCCAGGAGCGCAGCGTCGAGGGAATCCACCGCAGCACGGGCTTTCACTGGGTGGGCAACGGCTTTTACGTGTCCACCTACTTTCCGAGCGCGACGTTGCCCGCCGAGCGGGTGAGCCCGTTCCTGCTCATGGACTTTGGGCCCGCCCGTGAATTCGGGCCGCTGCCGCGCGGGAAGCGCGGTGTCGGTTGGCACCCGCATCGCGGGTTCGAGACGGTGACGCTGGCCTGGGAGGGGGCGGTCGCCCACCGCGATAACGCGGGCCACCGCGGCGTGATCGGCCCGGGCGATGTGCAATGGATGACGGCGGCGTCGGGCATCTTCCACGAGGAGTATCACGAGGAGGAGTTCACGCGCCGCGGCGGGCGGATGCACATGATGCAGCTGTGGGTGAACTTGCCGAAGAATGACAAGATGGCCCCGCCCGGGTATCAGCCGATCCTCGCCGCCGGTGTGCCGAGCGTTGCGCTGGCGTCGGGAGGCTCCGTGCGCGTCGTCGCGGGAAAGTACGCGGAAGCGCGAGGCCCCGCCAAGACGTTCACGCCCATCACGATGCTCGACGCACGGCTCTCTGCGGGCGAGACGCTGCCCGTGGAGCTGCCGGCCTCTCACAACGCACTGGCAATGGTGGCCCGAGGTCGGGCGCAGGCCGGGGGCAACACGGCGCGCGCTGGCGAGTTGATCCTGTTCGCCAACGACGGCGGTCGGCTCAGCATCGAAGCCGTCGATGACTCGCACGTCATCGTGCTCGCGGGGCAGCCCATCGACGAGCCGATCGTCCAGTATGGTCCGTTCGTGATGAACTCGGTGGAAGAGATCGAACAGGCCATCGACGACGTGCAACGCGGAAGGTTCGGCCCCATCCCCGATTGAGTCGAGGCGCGTCCGCCGGCCGCGGTCATGATCGCGGCCGGCGGTCGTCATCACGCTCTCAGTCGGACCATTTCAGGCTGCGGCCGATGACCGGACGAAACGCCTGTTGCACGGCGTCGAGCACGACCTGCTCGGCACCGGGCTCGGGCGGCTCGGCGGGCTCGGGCGGTGGGACCGAGCCGCAGCCCGTGCCCGCCTCCGAGCTGACGCACGCGAGCCCCTGCTCGGTGCAGTCGACCTGGACCAGTCGACGGATGTTGCCGACGAAGTTCGTCTCGCAAGTGACGGCGACGTTGTCATCGCAGGTGCCGCTCGGGCTGACGTCTCCGCACGGGTCGACCCAGTCGAGCGAGTCCTCGATGAAGGCGAACGTCTCCGGGCCGAAGGTCGAGAACACCGTGCCAAAGTCGCAGACCGAGCGTAGAGAGCTGAGGCCGCCCGACACGACGCCGAACGTATCCCAGCCGCCGGCGCGCGTGAACCGAGCGAGCGGGCCGCCCGAGTCACCGAAGCAGCTTTGCGTGTCGCTCGGCTCGAGGCCCGTCACCGCCTCGTGCTGGTCGAACAGCACGAGCGCGTCGAACTGGTCGCGCAACAGCTCGATGGTGGGATCATCCGGCGGGAAAGTGGCGAGGAAATCCTCCGGCGTGACCTGGCCCGTGAACACCCACTCGATGAAGCTCTCGAAGTCTCCGAGGATCAGCTCGAAGGCGCGCCCCTCGGTGCCGGCGACCGTCTCCCTGCCGATGCGCCGATGGTCATCGCTGGCGCCCGACGCCCCATACACCCCATAGCCGACGGAGATCATCGACGTGCCGATCAGCGCGTCCGTGAACGGCTGCGGTGTGGCCGGCGCGATCGATGTCGGGCGATCGAGGTGCACGAGAGCGACGTCGCGGCCCATCGCGACGAAGCCTCCGACATCACCCGGCGCCGTCTCGACGGCGGCGATCGGGATCAGCTCCGCCGGCTCCTGCGCATCGGGGCCGGCGGCCCACGCCAACCCGAAACCCTGGACCTGCGCATCGGGCAGCACCACCGCGCAGTGCTTGGCGGTGACCACCGTCTCGGGGCCGATCAGCGTCGAGCTGCAGAACTCGAAGGGCTCGCCGGTGAGAGGGTCGATCGCGACGAGGGCGCCGACGTGATTGAGCGCGGGTGAGTCGGCGCGGAAGCCGCCGATGATGTCCTGCTCGCGTTGGGTAGGGCTGCTCATGTCGGCCCCTTCGCCGCTGCAAGCAGCGAGCGGGAGGCCGGCGAGCACGGCGGCCACGCCGAGCAGGCGCTCGTCGACGCGCCGGCGACGGGACGCTGAAGGTGATGGATGGACTAGATTTTTCATCGTTTAGCCCCCTTCAGAACAAGCACTCGGCGCCACACTGGCTGTCAGCCAGGGCCGCGCAGTTCTCATCGAATCCCGCCGTGCAGCAGAACGGATCGATGGCGCAGACGCAGTCTTGCACCTCGGGTACCGTGCAGCCCGGGGTCGAGCTGGCGCTGCAGCAGTCGCTCGCGGGCGGGGGCAGAGTGCACTGCGCTCCGCACTCCGAGATCGCCTGGGCGACGCACACGTCGTCGAATCCGCTCGAGCAACACGCGAAGTCTGTTGCGCACACGCAGTCGTGCACGGCCTGGTCGGTGCAGCCCGGCGCCGAGCTGGCGCTGCAACAGTCGCTCTCCGCTCCATCGTTAGGGCAGCTGCCCCCGCACTGCAGCGCCAAGCTCACGCAGACGGAGTCGAACGCCACCTGGCAGCAGAAGGAGTCAGTCTCGCACACGCAGGCGAGCACCTCGCTGTCGTTACAGCCGGGCAGCCCGCTCGCCTCGCAGCATGTATTCTGAGCGGGATTCTCGAACTCACCGATGTCGAGCGTGTAGGTGTTGCCGCCGCCGTCAGGATCGAAGAACAAGAACGTCTGCAGGATATAGTCGCCGCCGTTCGAGGTGGCGAACAGGATCTCGTTGTCGGCGATGCCCGCTCCGAACGCCACGATGAGGCCCGTGGCCGCCTCGATCAACACGGCGTCGATGTCGCCGAGCGCCGTCTGGAACCCCACGAGCGCCGCGAAGGTCTCGCCCGCCGGAACGGGGGCGGGGAAGATGTAGTTGTCGACGTCGAAGTCGCACAGGCTTGCGGCGATTTGTGTGCCGGGCGTGATGGGCGTCGGGAACGCTTGATCATCGTTCGGCTCGAACTCGTCGGCCACACATTGGCGCCCGTTGTCGATGACGGCGATCCCGATGTCGAGGATGCCGGTGCCCGTCTCCACGGTGCCGTCACCGACCTGGAAGACGAAGTTGAGCGGGCTCACGGCGTTGGCCTGAACGGTGACCACACCCGGATTGCTCGAGATGAGCGTCGCGTCGACGACGGTGCCACCCGGGGTTGGCAGCGGGGGGTCACTCGGCGCGCCGCCATCGGCAGCAAAGGCGCCGACCGCTCGGCGCGGGGCTCCCTTGCTCGGGGCCGCCGCTGCGCGCTCGCTCGAGCCGCGGCGCGCGGCCACGGGGAGGCCGCCGGGCAACTGCTCGAGATAGAAGCCGGGCTGCAGCAGCACCTCATAGGTGTCGGGCGGGAGCTCGACCAAGAGCGACGAGCCATTCGGCTCCGTCTCGGTGTTCACCTCGGCGAAGGTGCCGGTAGACAGCCCGCTGATGCTGAACGTGGCGTTGCGAAGCTGGTAGACCAGGTTCGTATTGGAGATGCCCGTCAGGTTCAGCTGGAGCCGACCAGTCTCTCCGACGTTGACGACGGGGCGCTCGGAGCCGCTCGAACAGGCGTTGGCGATGAGCAATGGAAGGACTGCGAAAGACGCAGCTGTCAGGGTTCGGGTGACGGCACGCGTCACCTTACGGGTGTGCTTGGACATCAACACGCTCCTCCAGTAGTGCCTCTACGAGGCATGATTGACCGAATGTCACTGGAGTGCCTTGCGAGCCGAAGCTCGTATGCAAAGCGCTGCAGCGGCTACCCCCACCTCGGGTGAGCGGGACACGTTCTAGCTCGCGCGAAAAGATCGTCAAACGATTTGCTGTCGATCGCGCTCACGTCGATCGATGCCGAGTCAGACGTGACCCGTGTCTCTCGGTTGACACCGTATCAGCCGTGAATCGCGCTCCCGTGCACGCCATCGACACGGCGCGACAATGCCTCCTCGATAGTGCTTCTCGCTCTCTCGAACCGTCGATCTCTCGAGCTGTCGCATCGGCGCTCGAATGCGACGCGTTCGCGCGTGCGAGGGAGCGCCCGCTCGAGCAGCGCGCACTCCTTCGAGCGTGGCGTGGTGTCGACTCGTGCCTTCACGCCTACGGCGCGCTCGCGCGGATCATGCGTCGGATCGATAGCGCGCGGGCGCGCTCTTCGGTGAGACGAACGCGCGAGACCCTCCGCTCGCGCTCTCGTCCGTGGCGGGACTGGCAGGAAGTGACAGCGGACGTTCAGCTCGTCGTCGAAGCAGGCGCGTCGCTGATTCCTCGATCGTGCTCGGCGACAACCCGTCTCGAGTGGCGCTGACGAAACGGCGCTGGCGACGACGCGGCCACTTCGTCGGGAGTTGGCAGAGCCGAGGCGGTCTCGACCGCACCTTTGTGCGGCGCGCCGAGGCGGGCGCTGCGCCGCGGCGGAAAACGTGCGCGACGTCGAGGGGCAAAATCGCCGCGCCCGACGTTTCCAGCACGCTCATGAAACTGACGAGGATTTCTCCCGAAAAGCAGGCGCCTTCGTGCGTTTCCGCCTGTACGGAAGCCTCGTCAGCCGAGGCCCGAGCAGATATACAGGGTCTCGTGAACACCGATTCGTCCATTGCGGCCTTGACTCGTTTGCAGGAGGGCAACAAGCGCTTTATCGCCAACGTCCGGGGCATCGATGCCTTGCTGTCCCAGCAACGCCGAGTAGAGCTCGCCACGCGCCAGCAGCCTTTCGCGATCGTGCTCGGCTGCTCCGATTCGCGAGCGCCGGCCGAGATCCTCTTCGACCAAGGACTGGGTGACCTCTTCGTGATCCGGATCGCAGGCAACATCGTCGCCCCCTCTGGCATCGCCAGCGTCGAGTTTGCCGCTCAGCGCTTCGGTATTCCCCTGGTCGTGCTGATGGGGCACACCGGCTGCGGCGCGATCGAGGCCGCGCTGGAGTCGATCAGCCGTCCCGACGACGAGTCACTGAATAACCTGCGCTCGATCGTCGATCGCGTTAAGCCCGCCATCGAGCCTCTGACCATGACCGAGCTCGCCCGCGACCCGGTCGCCCTGCGGCGTCAGTGTGTGCGCGCGAACGTGCGCGCCGGCGCCAACCACCTCCGGCACGGGTCGCCGGTGCTCGAGCGGTTGGTTCTCGACGGGCGGCTCACGGTGGTGGGCGCGGAATACGACCTCGAGAGCGGCCTGGTCGACTTCTTCGACGGGGCCCCGACGCGCTGAAGCGCGCTCAGGCGTGGG
>Ga0247763_1000866_pt1 | contig 18113 bp, 20 predicted proteins | sample UWRJL141409B4_FD_179926 | JGI IMG/M metagenome (GOLD analysis project Ga0247763, IMG submission 179926) | Plant litter microbial communities from Arlington Agricultural Research Station in Wisconsin, United States - UWRJ-L141-409B-4 | ecosystem: Environmental > Terrestrial > Plant litter >...
GGCTCGCGCCCGAAGCGGTCAGCGGCCGCGCGGAGGCGGGTGCGAGAACGAGGGGCACGACTGCCCTGCCTGATACTGCATGAGCGACAGCTCGCGGTAGAGACTCATGGCGGCGGGATGGTGGGGATCGCGCTCCAGCAGCGCGACGATCCGCGACAGTGCCGTGCTCGGCTCGATCTCCCGCGCCACCACGCGCAGCTTGAGCCGCATCAACTCGACCAGCTCGGGCGATTCGTTCTGGCTCTGTTCGAGCTCGATGCGCGCCTCGCCCAGGCGCCCACCGTCGATGAGTCGCCCCACGCCTGCGAGCCGCTCGCTCAGCCCGCGTGAGGGCACCTCCGTGTCACTTCGCAATTGGGCCACGAGACAGTCTAGCTCGCCTTCGACGGTTGCGCCGGGCCCACATCGGGCCGCGCCGTCTGCGGCCTCCGAGCGGCATATCGGGGCCTTGCGGTGCGGCGCCGCTCATCCCACACTGGCCGGGACCGCCCGGCAGGCATCGACGATGTACGTAAAGGTCTGTGGAATTACCCGGCTCGAGGACGCGACGGAGGCTGTGCAGGCCGGCGCCGACGTGCTGGGCTTCAACTGCGTCCCGAGCTCGAAGCGCTACCTCGACCCTGCCAGCATTCGCTCGATCGTCGATCGACTGCGCACGGACGCCGCGGCGGTGATCTGCGTCGCGGTCGTCGCAGACCTCACGCGCGAGCGAGCGACGGCGCTGCTCCACGAGCTCGGGGTCGAACGTTTGCAGCTGCACGGCGACGAGCCCGAGGCGGAGCTCCTCGCGCTCGGTCCACGCGCGTTCAAGGCGCTGCGGGTGGGAGACAACGCCGATATCGCCCGGGCGCGGACGTTCCCCGGGCATCCGCTGCTCGTGGATGCGAAGGTCGCCGGGCAGCTCGGCGGCACCGGGCACACCCTCGACTGGAAGCTGGTAGAGCCGCTCGCGCGCTCGCGGTCGCTCATCCTCGCGGGAGGCCTCACGCCCGAGAACGTGGCGCGCGCCGTCGAGGTGGTGCGCCCCTGGGGTGTCGACGTCGCGAGCGGCGTGGAGACCGCTGGCGACCCGCGCCGCAAGGACCCGGAGAAGATACGCCGCTTCGTGAGCGCGGCCCGCGCAGCAGCGAGCTACGCCGCCGGCGCGAGCTTCTAGCGCCAGCGCGTCCTGCGCCTCCCGCGAGCCTGTTGCTCACGACCCGCGCGAGCTTCAGCTCACAATTCTACGTCGAACTGCTCGATGCTGACGCCGGACGCCGTCGCGTCGAGGATGGTGGCGTGCGCGAACCCGGCCGCGGGTGACTCTCCGACCGAGCCGACGTTCACGATCTTTACGTCACCCAGCTGCCGCCCGAACGGTACGTGGCTCGCGCCGCAGATCACGATGTCGGCCGGGTCACCCCCCATCAGGGCGGAAAGCTCGGCGTCCTCCATGTCCGAGTACATCGCCTCGGTGGGATCGGCAGGCGAGCCGTGGACGATCAGCGCCTCCTCGCCCGACTCCAGCGGCAGCCGCGCGCTCGTCGGCAGCTTGCCGAGGCGCGCGATGATCAGCTCGCCGAGCTCGCGCTGAACCTCGGTGAGGCGCTGGATGCGCGCCTTCTGCTCGAGCGTGGTCGCCTTCAGCTTGGCGGGATCGACCTCATACAGTGCGCGATCGGAGAGCCCTTGCACGCACAGCGCGCGGCGTTCGATCAGGAGCTTCCACGTCTCCAGCGGGGCAGGCCCGGGAAACAGCGAGTCACCGCACACGACGAGCTGGTGGAATTCGCGCGCTTCGGCATCTTCCAGCACGCGGCGCAGCGCGGCGGCGTGCCCGTGGATGTCGGAGATACACAAAAACCGCATGCTGGCCTTATATCACGTCCAGGCGCCCTATATCACGTCCCGGCGCCCGGCGGGGCTCAACGCTCGGGACAGAAGTTGCATTCGCTCGGAACGCTGGGCGGGTCGCCCGCAAACGCTCGATGGTCGTCGCAGGAGGCCTGGAGCAACGCGCGCAGGCACACGGTGCCGTCGTGCACCAATGGAAAACAGCCTTCGGGGAATTCCTCCGGTAGCTCGGCTCCTGAGCAGGCTTCCTCGCAGAGCGGCGTCCGGATCCGACACTCCTGGCAGCGCCGGCACTCGATGCTCTGCTTGGATTGGAAGAACGCCACGGGATCGAGGTCACGCGCGGCCTGGCCGCAGCCCCCGATATCACCGGGTGTCGGCGCCAGGCAGAGCAGCGCGCCGAGGGCCAGGCCGATGCGTACGAGCGGGCGCCTCATGGCGACACCCGGTGTTCGAAGAAGAGGCCGACCTGCAGCGAGAGCATCGGGATGGTGGTGATGCTCGTCTGGTCCGTCGCCGCGCCGAAGTAGACGCTTCCGACCAGCTCGACCTGCGCCCCGAGCCCATACGCCAGCGCCAGGTTCGAGCCAACCGCGGCCTCCAGCCCGAGCGTGGTGTCGGGCGCGACGACGATCGGGACGCCGACGCGGCCGGAGACGCCGAGAGCGTCGTTCAACCCGAACTGCGCGAGGTATGAGGGCGTCAGCACGAACTGGCCAATCCCTTGCAACGCGACGTCTCCCCCGAGCGCCGCGCCGTGCCGAAAACTGCGCTCGCCGAACACGAGCGCGCCGCCGAGATCGAGGTAGGTCGCCGCGAGCGAGACCGACTCTGCGGTGTCTCCGAGCGGCGTCTCGAGCCGATACGGGTTGTTGAAGCGAAAACCTCTCCCGACCGCGAGCGACAGCAGGCCGCTCAGGGGCATCGCCTGCGGCTCGGCCGTTGCGAGCTCCGCTGCGGCGCGACCCTCGCTCCAGCCTGTGGCGAGCACCGCCGCTGCGAGCGCGCACGCCGGTGTCAGGCGCCTCCCCACGCGCTGTCGCGTCAGGCTCGGCACGCTTGCTCGACGTCGTCCAACTCTTTGGGGACGTTGTTGCTCAAGACCCGGGCGCCCCCGGGCTCGATCAAGATGTCATCCTCGATACGCACACCGATGCCACGATAGCGCTCCGGCACATCGGCGTCGCGGCCGAAATAGAGCCCGGGCTCGACGGTGATCACCACCCCCGGCTCGAGCGGGCGCGGCCGCCCGTGGTCGAAATAGCGCCCGACGTCGTGGACGTCCATCCCGAGGTAGTGGCTGGTCTTGTGCATGAAAAATCGCTTGTAGCGCCCCTCCGCCTCCACGTCGCGGGCCGAGCCCGACAGCGCGCCGAGCGCCACCAGGCCCTCACAGATGCAGCGCAGCGCCGCCTCGTGAACATGCTCGAGCGTCGCGCCGGGCGCCGCCGCCGCGATCGCGGCCTTTTGCGCGGTCAACACCACCTCGTACACGCTCCGCTGTGCAGGCGAGAAGCGACCGTTGACCGGAAAAGTGCGCGTAATGTCTGCGGCGTAGTAGCCAAACTCGCATCCCGCGTCGATCAGCAGAAGGTCGCCGTCGTGCATGCGGCGCTGGTTCTTGACGTAGTGCAGCACGGTCGCGTTGCTGCCCGAGCCGACGATCGGCTCATACGCGACGCGCTCGCTGCCGTTCGCCCGAAACGTGGCCCGCAGCAGCGCCTCTATCTCGTACTCGTAGACGCCGGGCGCGGCGCGCGCCATGGCGGCCACGTGGGCGTCGCCCGTGATCGCGATGGCGCGCTCGATGAGCGCGAGCTCGGGCTCGTCTTTCCGGCGCCGCATCTCGTGCACGAGCGTCGACGAGTCGACGATGCTCGTCGGGCACGTCGCGCCGCGCCGTAGCTCGCGTCGGGCCACGCGCAGCGCCTTGGACAGGGCCGCTCCGATCGGCGCCTCGTCTTCGAACCGCGCGAACAGGCGCGCGCGCCCGAGCAGCAGCGTCGGCAAGAGCTCGTCGAGCTCCACGATCGAGCGCGCCTCGTCGACGCCGAGCTCTGCCGCCCCCTCGACTCCGCGCCGATCACCATCCCAGACCTCGCGCTCGGGATCCTTGGGGCGCAGGAACAGCACGCTGCGCGGCGCATCGCCGCCGACCAGCACCAGCGCTGCTTCGGGCTCGTCGAAGCCCGTCAGATAATAGAAATCCGAGTCCTGGCGAAATTCGTGCGTGACGTCGTTGTTTCGGACCGTTGGCGCAGCCGCGAACGCGACGAGCACACCACCGTCGAGCTCCGCGAGCAGCTGGCGACGCCGGTGAATGAACGGCGAAAAATCAACCATGAGATCGGAGTTATAACGCGTTTGGATGCGGCGTTCCCACAATCCGCTCCGAGCGGGGCGAGGCGCGGCGCGGCAGCTCGGGGCGTGCCCGCCGACTTCTGCCGTAACGCCAAAGAGCGTCCGGACGCCGACCCAAGCCAAACGGTAGCGGTCATACGGTAGCGGCCATCAACGAAGCCGCGCGCGACGAGCGAACCAGACAGAAACGCGCGTGAGCGACGCGCGCGAACCCCGGAAAACGGGATTTGACCAGCGCTCCACACCGGGCTACCACCTTTGACGGTCGATACATCCGGCAGGCGCGGGGTACAGGCCATCGACGATGCGGACTCGAGATCCATTGAGCACACTTCTGTGCTGTAACTCCGGAGTGAATCCGCAGTGGCTGGTGCGGCGGATGGGCGTCGAGTGAGCGGGGCGCGCGCGTTCGCGTCTAGTGGAGGACGGCATGCGTAGCAAGGGCGCTCCGGAGAGCGAAGGGCCGCGCTCGAGACCAAGCAGTGGGCCGACTCGGGGCCTCACCGACGGCGTATTGTCAGAGCTGCTCAAACGCCTGGTCGACGCGGGCGCAAAGAACCTGTCCGCCGAGCCGATGCGCCAGTTGCTGGCCGAGATGAAGCTGCCCAAAGACGCTTTGCTTCACCTTTTGAGTCAGCACCTGCTGATTCAGCTCGAAGAGACGAAAGAGAACGTGTACCGGCTCATCTCGCGAGAGCTGAAGGACTTGCTGGAGAGAACCAACGTAGCGGAAGAAATCGCGAGCGCGCTCACCCGTCTGTCCCTCGACGTGACCATGCGAGTCCGTTTCTCGCCGACCGAGGGCGAGGCGCCGTCGATCCGGCTGAAGGTCACCCCGCGAGACCCAACGTCTCGCGAGTCGTCGCCTCGGGAGGCGGCGTCTCGCGAGGCCGTGTCGCGGGACAGAATGTCAGCTCGCGAAGATGATGGCTCTAACGATCGTGGGGGCGGTGACGATCCGAGAGAGAACGACGAGCATCGGGTGGGTAAGGGATAAGAAGTAGCGTGGCAATAAAGGCTGGATCAGAAATCGACGCATGGTGCACCTCGTGCCGGCTCACTCTCAACCACCGCGTGGTCGCGATGGTGGCGGGGGTGCCGAAACGGGTGCTCTGCCTCACCTGCAACAAGCAGCACAATTTCCGTCGCCCGAAAGCAGAGGGCGCGAGTGAGCCGAGCAGCGCAGCCTCCGGCAAGGCGGGTGGCACCTCGAAGTCATCCAAGAAGAGCTCGGCGATCGCTCCCAAGAGCCCGAGCCTCGCTCGAGAGTGGCAGACGAACGTCGCCGATCGCGACTCGGCGGAGTTCGTGCCCTATTCCATCCACACCACGTTCGAGCCCGGGCAGCTCGTGAACCATCCCAAGTTTGGCTCGGGTTACGTCAAGGAGACGCTGGCGTCGCAGAAGCTCTGCATCCTTTTCAAAGACGGCCCGCGCACACTGGTTCACGGGCGTCCCTGAGCATCGGCTCAGGGAACAGGGGGGCTAGGCTAGCGCTCGTCTTCGAGCGAGCGCAGCTCGGCGCGGGTGAGGTGGCGCCACTCGCCCGCGCGCAAACCTTCCAGCGACAGCCCTGCGAAGCGGCTGCGCGCGAGGCGCATCACGCGATAGCCGGCGTGCTCCGCCAGGCGCCGAACCTGGCGATTTTTGCCCTCGTGAAGCACCACGTCGAGCCAAGTCTTGTCGCCTTCGCGACGGGAGATCGCCACGCGAGCAGGGCGAGTATGCCGGCCATCGATCTCGATGCTCTCACGCAGGCGAGCGAGCCCCGCGTCGTCGACGGCACCTTTTACCTTGAGCACGTATTCCTTGAGCACGCCGCGGCTCGGATGCAGCAGGCTGCGCGCGAAGGCCCCGTCATTCGTGAGGAGCATCACGCCGCTCGTCTGGAAGTCGAGGCGACCGACCGGCACCACGCGCGCGCCCGAGCCAGTGACGTAATCAGCCACCGCGGGGCGCCCAGCCGGGTCATGCATGGTGCTGACGACTCCGCGCGGCTTGTGAAACAGCACGTAGACGAACGGCTCTGCCGCCACGCGCCGCCCGTCGACCTCGATCGATTCGCGCTCCGGATCGACCCGGACCCCGAGCGTGGTGACGACGTGCCCCGCCACCCGCACCCGGCCTGAGCTGATCAACTCCTCCGCGTGACGGCGGGACGCTACGCCGGCCTGGGCCAGCACCTTCTGTAGGCGGACCCCCTCACCCGAGGATGAGCGTGTGCCTACTTTTCCGGCGGCTGCTGCGACGGCTGGCTCGGCGGCGGTGCTGCCGGCTTTTCCTGCGGCGACGCGCTCGGCGGTGTCGGCTGGGCGCTCGGCACCTGCGCGGGCCTGCTTGCTCCCGGCTGCGCGCGGGCGGCTCCCGCCTGCGCGCCGGTCGCGGTCTGCTGCGGCAGAGCCCCGCTGCTTTCCTCCGGCGCGTCGTCGCTCGACGCGGGTTCCGCTTCCTCCGCCGCGCGCTGGGCGCGCAGCGTCACCTCGTCTCGATTCCATCGATCGACACGCCCATCAAAATCGACATCAACGCCCATGCGCTCGAGGTGGCCGGCGGCATAAATTTCCCAAACGTCGGGCTTGCCATCGGCGTTCGTGTCGCGCTGAACACGGCTCAGCTTGCCCTCCTGGTAGTAGCGGGTCTCCTCGGGCTTGTCATCCTGGTTCTGGTCGATCTCGACCTGGGCGATCTTTCCCCGAGCGAAGCGCATCGAGCGATCGAGCACGCCGTCGTGGTTCGTATCGGCGCGTTCCTCGATCGGGTCACCCTGGTCGGTGTAGCGCCGCACGACGTCCTTCTTACCGTCGAGGTTCGTATCCACCTCGCGGCAGACGATGATGCGGCGGCGCTCACTCCCCTGCCCCACGACGCGGTACACGCGCCGAATGCTCGGCTGCAGCGCCTCGGTTCCCACAGACTCGGCCACCTCGCGGTCTTCGCGCCCTCTGAACTCGCAGCGCGCGCCGTCGTCGACGGGGGTATCACGCGCGTCGTGATCGCGACCGCTCGGTGAGTTCGCGTCCGTTCCGTCTCCGACCGCATAGGAGCACCCGAACAGCCAGAGGAGAAGAGGCGCCGCGCTCCGCAGGCGTCGCAGCGGGCTCATCTCACGGCTCTCCCGTAGCAGGTGCGGGAGGTTCGGTGCCATCTGCATCGGCAGGCGTGCCTGCGCCCTCGCCCGGCGCGACCTCCGTAGGCAGCTCGCTGATCCCGTCCGCACGGGGAGGAACTGCAGCGTCCGCACCCGTGCCGTAGCGATCGCGACAAATGTCGACCGTCGCTCCAGGATCCGGCCGCCCGTCGCCATCGACGTCGGAGTGAATCAGCGGACAGTCGGGCACGCGCTCCGACGGGTATTCCCACCACTGGTCGACGTAGTCGTCGCCGTTCGAGTCACGCTCGGTGCGCGCCATCTTCCCCGCTTCAAAGTAGTGCCAGGTGTCGAGCTTGCCCGCACGACCGGTGACCCGTTGCTGCTCGACGAGGACACCGGCGCGATAGAGTGACACCTCGTCGATGTTGCCGTCCCGATCGTAGTCGTTCTCGCGGCGTCGCACCTGACCGGCCTGATCGAGATAAACCCAGGCGTCGACCACCCCGTCGAAGTTGAAGTCGAGCGCCCGGCAAGGTGCGCCCTCTCCGGCTGCCGCCGTGCGGCGATCGGGACGCCCGTCGCCGTTGATGTCCTCGGCGACGGCGCCCGCGCCAGTGACCGGGCAGTCTTCATGCACCACGTGCGTGTCGCGAGGCTCGACCCGTGTGTGAGCAGCAGCCTTTGGGCCGGACGCACCGAATACCCCGCAGGCCGCGAGGCTGATCAAACCAAGCGAAAGGGACCCCGCGCGCAGCACCCAGCCGACCGAGCTCCCATCCAGCAACTGACCGGCCGGCATTCGGCGTTCCCTCATCCCAGAGTATGCCCCCGATCGAAGCGGTCTCAAGCGCGCAAACTCCTCGCAGGGCCGCGCCTCAATTCACAAAACGGGCGATTCGTTGCTCTCTTCAAATGCACGGGTCGGCCAGATGGTCATCGTTATTTTTCGCGGATCGAGCTGGCTCCTGGCGCAAACCGGCGTCACGACCTAGTACATAAGTATAGGAAATGACCAGATTAATTCCGTCGCCTCGGGCAGGTTACGATTGACAACATATGTATGGGAATCTATTGTAATGAGTGGCAGGTTCGGCAAGGCAGCGTTGAATGTCACGGAAGAAAATTTCCACGACCGTCTATATAACGCCGGAGCAAAACGAGCGGCTGCACCTGCTCCATGAGCGGACGAAGGTTCCCGTTGCCGTCTACATTCGTGAAGGCATCGATCTCGTGCTCAAGCACTACGAGCACGCGCTTCCCGGACAGATGAGTCTGGAGACCGAACCGCCACCGCCTCCGAAGAAGTGATCGCTCGAGCCGCCGACAGCACGATTCGGCGAGCGCTCGGACCCTTGGCACGCGACAGCTAAAGGCTGTCGAATGACTCGCGGGTGGCCGCATTGCCGACACGAACCGCGAGACTGTGCTAACTCGCGCGCAGCCTTTCACATTGAATTCGGATGCCCACCGACCCCGCTCTAATTCGCAACTTCTCGATCATCGCGCACGTCGATCACGGCAAGAGTACGCTCGCAGACCGGATCCTCGAGCTGACCGGTGCGATCACCGCGCGCGAGCAGCGAGCGCAATTCCTCGACAAGATGGAGATCGAGCGAGAACGCGGGATCACGATCAAGGCCCAGAGTGTTCGCTTGCCCTACAAGGCGAGGGACGGTCGCGAGTATCAGCTGCAGCTGATCGACACCCCCGGCCACGTCGACTTCTCCTATGAGGTGAGCAACAGCCTCGCCGCCTGCGAGGGTGCCCTCCTGGTGGTCGACGCGACCCAGGGCGTGCAAGCGCAGACGGTAGCCAACACCTACCTCGCGCTCGAGAAAGATCTCGAGATCATCCCGGTGCTGAACAAGGTCGACCTGCCGTCGGCCGACGTCGACGGGATGGCGGAGATGGTCGAAGAGGTGATCGGGCTCGACTGCAGCGGCGCGATCATGACCAGCGGCAAGACGGGTCTTGGCGTCGACGAGCTGCTCGAGGCCGTGGTGCACCGGATTCGCCCGCCCAAAGGCGACCCTCGGGCGCCGCTGCGCGCTCTGATTTTCGACAGCTGGTACGACAGCTATCGAGGCGCGATGGTGATGGTCCGCGTCTTCGACGGCACCTTGCGCCTCGGAGAAAAAATTCGGCTGCTCGCCACCGGCCGTACTTACGAGGTGACGGAGATGGGGTGCTTCACCCCGCACCCGACACGCATCACGGAGCTCGGTCCCGGCGAGGTGGGGTTCCTGGCCGGCAACATGAAGAGCGTCGAGGACACCAAGATCGGCGACACGGTGACGACCGCGGTGCAGCCGGCGACCGAACCCCTCCCGGGCTTCAAAGAGGTCAAGCCGATGGTGTTCGCCGGGTTCTTCCCGACCGACTCGGCTCAATATGAAGAGTTGCGAGACGCGCTCGGCAAGCTGCACCTGAACGACGCCTCGTTCCAGTTCGAGCCAGACACGTCGGACGCGCTCGGCTTCGGGTTCCGCTGCGGTTTCCTCGGTTTGCTGCACATGGAAATCATCCAGGAGCGGCTGGAGCGCGAGTACTCGCAAGAGCTCATCACCACGGCGCCGAGCGTGGTCTACTTTGCCACGAACAAGAGCGGCGACCGCATCCGGGTCGACAACCCGTCAAAGATGCCGAGCCCAGGCGACATCGACTTCGTCGAGGAGCCGATCATGAAGGTGACGGTCCACGTCCCTTCCGAATACGTCGGCGCCGTCGTGGGACTGTCCGAGGAGCGACGCGGAAAGCAGCTCGGCATCGATTATCCGACCAAGGATCACGTCGTGGTCACCTATGAGCTTCCGCTCGGCGAGGTCGTGCTCGACTTCCACGACAAGCTGAAGAACGTCTCGCGCGGTTACGCCAGCCTCGACTACGAGCTCATCGGCTATCGCCGGGACGACCTGGTCAAGCTCGACATGCTCGTCAACGGAGAGCCGCTCGACGCGCTCAGCATCATCGTGCACCGCGCCGCGGCGTTCACGCGCGGCCGGGCCCTGGCGGCCAAGCTCAAGGAGCTCGTGCCGCGCCAACAGTACGAAGTCGCGATCCAGGCGGCGCTCGGCTCGAAGATCATCAGTCGCGAGACGGTGCGCGCGATGCGCAAAGACGTGACGGCGAAATGCTACGGCGGCGACATCACCCGCAAGCGCAAGCTCCTCGAGAAGCAGAAAGAGGGCAAGAAGCGCATGAAGGCGGTCGGCCGCGTCGACGTGCCGCAGGAGGCGTTCCTGGCGGTGCTCAAGCTCGACGGCTGACCGGCGGCGAAGCTTCGCCGGGCGGAGTTCCGTCGGCGTCATCGGAGAGCCGCTCGGAGGGTTTCGGGTTCGCGGCGAGCTCTCGCGGGAACTCGAGCCGCAGCCAGCCGAGCGCGATGAACCCGACCAGCACCGCCCACCACAGCGTGGCGAGGCGAATCAACAGCATGCACGCGGTCGCGACGTCATCGGGCGCGCCCGCGACATGCACCAGCTGCTCGCGGATCACGGCCTCGGTCACCCCGAGCCCGCCGGGTACCGGCACCAGCGCGCCGGCGAGCGTGGCGGTGGCATAGAAGAACAGGCTGAACGAGAGCGGCGGGTGCTGCCCAAACCCGTCGAGCAGCAGGTGCAGCGCGACGCCCTCGAGACCCCAGCCAACGAGCGAGAGCAACACCGGCCAGGCCAGCGCGCGCGGTGAAGCGACGACGCGCAGAGTGTCGTAGGAACGCGCGAGCCGCGGCGCGAGCGCTGCGAAGCGAGCGCTCCGCCCGAGCGCGTCGAGCGCCGAGCGGACGGGCGGCTCCCACAGGATCAGTCCGATTCCGACGGCCACGACCAGGATGCCCGCCGTGGCCCAGAACCAGCCCCCGGCGAAGCCCACGCTGCCTATCACCACCAGCGCGACGATGGCGATGACGTCGGTGAGGCGCTCGGCAACGATGATCGGCGCGGTGCGTTCGATCGGCACGCCGTGAGTGCGGGCCAGTACCGCGCTCTTGAATACCTCGCCGAGCTTGCCCGGCGTGACCGTGAGCACGAAGCCCGACAGAAAGATGAGCGCGCTGTGGAAGCGGGGCACATTCGCCACTCCGAGCCGCCCCAGGTAGTATTGCCACTTTCCGAAGCGGAGCGCGTAATTCAGCGACGCGAGGCCGAGCGCTGCCACGAACGCCATGCCCTCGAAGTCGCGGAGCACGACCTGGATCTGGCGCAGCCCGGTGTAGGCGACGGCGCCACCATAGAGCAGCACGCCGAGCAATATTCCGAACAGCAGCTGCCTGAATCCGAGCTTCATGCCTGAAATTTGCCCCTTCTGCCTACCGGGGGGCCGACGCTCCACAATCAACGGCGCTCGACAGCTTCATGCCACGCTCGATGACCGGGGGTAGGGCTCATGACGCCGACACCGCTGAGGGTGTCGACGAGGGCGCGGAGAGGCAACACGGGGCTGTCAGATTCCGCCGACTGGCGCGGTGGGTTTGTCGTATACGGGTCTGGAATGCAACGTCCTTATAGTTCCCGCTCGGCCGGGGCTGCCAGGCCCCACGAGGGTCGCCGTTCGACCCCCCGCGCAGAACGGATTCGCGCATCGTGAGCATCAGCACCGCCCCCGGCAAGTCGGACGCGGCAGTCGAGCTGCTCCAAGCATGCGCCTCTGCGTGCACCCGGCTCAAGCAGCAGGTGTCGCGTGTCGTGATCGGGCAAGACCAGGTAGTCGACAACATGCTGGTGGCCCTGCTCGCGCGCGGGCATGCGCTGCTCGTCGGCGTGCCAGGTCTGGCAAAGACACTCTTGGTCGGGTCGATCGCACGCTGTCTCGGCCTCTCCTTCGGCCGTGTCCAGTTCACGCCCGACCTCCTACCCGCGGACATCACGGGCACCGATGTCATGAACGAGGTCGAGCGCTCGGGCCACGTTCACCGGCAGCTCACGTTCATGCCCGGGCCGATCTTCAAGAACCTCATCCTGGCTGACGAGATCAATCGAACGCCTCCGAAGACACAGGCTGCCCTCTTGCAGGCAATGCAAGAGCGCTGCGTCACGGTCGGCGGTGGTACGCACGCGCTGCCGAGCCCCTTTCAGGTGTTCGCCACGCGCAACCCGATCGAGCAAGAGGGCACCTACCCCTTGCCGGAGGCGCAGCTCGATCGTTTTCTCCTCGAAATTCATATCGATTATCCGAGTGAAGAAGAGGAGCGGCTGATCGCTCGCCGGACAACCAGCTCCGACGCCCCCGAGCTCGAGACGGTGATAGCGCCGGCAGAAGTGCGCGCCTTCGGCGAGCTCGTCCCCCAGATTCCTGCCACCGACGAGGCCGTCGAGCTGGCGGTTGCGTTGGCGCGGGCGTCACGCCCGTCGAGCAGCACGGCGAGCGCCGAGGTTCGTCAGTATGTCCGCTACGGGGCTGGCCCGCGGGGGACGCAGGCGCTGGTGCTCGCCGCCAAGGCGCGCGCTCTGCTCCGGGGCGACGCGGTGGCGGATGTCGATGACGTGCTGTCCGTGGCGGGGCCAGCGCTCCGGCATCGGCTGGTGCTCGGATATCGTGCCGAGGCAGATTCCGTCGCTCAGATTGACCTGGTTCGACAGATTGTGAAAGAACAGCGCACCCGGCTCGGGCTCTGAGCTCCGCCAGCGCCGTGGCGGCTCCGCTCGCGATCGGGCACGCAGCCCAGGCCAGCGAGCCAAAGATTCCCAGCGCTGGAATGAGTGGTCGAAAAGTCGCGTTTCCTTCTCGTTCACGGCTTCCTGGAGGCCTCCCGAGCGTCAGAGGATCGGCGCTTCCGGCAACACCGCCATCTGGCATACACGGCGTGGATTGGATCGATGAAACAGCCCCGTATGAGCTTGTCTAAGTGGACCCGATACTCGCCCGCTGCTTATCGATGGGCAGCGGCTCGGTGGCGGGGTCTCCGCTTCGCCCTCCCGTTCGTGCTCGCCGTGGTGCCGGCCTGCAGCCAGCAGCTGATCCCCAACACCGACCTGGAAGACACGGAAGAGAACCGGAGCCTGGTCGAGTTCTGTGAGCTCTACCGGCACGCGGTCGAGCTCCGCGACATCGACAAGCTGCTGAGCCTCGCGCACGCCGACTACTACGAAGACGGCGGAAACGTCGACGCCACGGATGACCTCGACTACGCCGGGCTGAAGGCTTACCTCGAAGCAGAGTTCGTGCGCGCCCGCGCCATTCGCTACGAGATTCACTACCGCCAAATCGCTCGCAACGAGCGCAACGGCTGGGACATCGCCTACACCTACAGCGCGAGCTACAAGCTTCCCGACGGCGAGCGCGAGGTATGGCACCGAGAGGTCGCGGACAATCAGCTCGTCCTCGTGGCCTCCGGCGAAAGCTACAAGATCCTCGCCGGCATGTAGAGCCTCCACGAGGTGTGCTCGAGCCGCTGGCGCCTCGCCCCGCTCGCGCCCCTTTCATTTCGCGCGCCGCCGCCCAGCCCGCGCGCCAACCAGCGCTCGGGTCGAGTGTTGACCTCAGGGCAGGTGGAAGTCCTCGAACATGCGCCGAATCCGATAGCCATCGGGCGCGGGTCCGAGCACAAACTCCAGGCGCTTGCCGAAATGCCTCGGCCCCGGTGTGCGGCGTCGATCCCGCGTCGTCACCACTGCGAGCACCTCGTCGCCATCGGGCACGAGCTCGAAACGCCGTTCGGGTGCGAGCACGAGCAACTCGTCGGCCGTGAACAGCCCCACGTCGTCGGGGCGATACGGGTGCTTGGCGCCACTGAAGCCGTAATCGAGCTGCTTGAAGCGGGCGCCCCAGACCTTCGCGATCGACTCGGGCGCCGTGCCCGGGCCGCTCGAAATGGTGGCGTCTTCCGAGAGCCAGCGCGTCAGCTCGCCCACTGACTCGTGTCGAACGGCATCGAAGAATGCTGCGACGACGCGCTCTGCTTGCTGTCGGGCTCGCGGTGGGCGCAGCACCACCCAACCCGGAGACGCCTCGGCGTGAGCCGCGGGGCTCGGCCACAACGTTCCTCGCTCCGGGCGACGTGGGCTCCGTTCGCTCGCGTCGGCCGCGGGCGTCGCCCCCGACGCACACGCCAGCAGCAGCCAGAGGCTGCAGGCCCCGACGCTGGGGCGCAGCGCTGCGGCGCTCGCCAGTTCGGCGCGCGCGGGTTGAGGCGCCCGCGCTGTCACAGCGCTTCGATGGCGGGAGGATCGGTCCGGTTCAGCGTCACCAGACGCTCGGACTCGACGCGCGTCCACTTCTCCGGCGGATCATCGAGGCCCGACGCGATCACCGAGCACCGGAAGGGGTGCAACGAAGCCCCGGGAGGGCCCTCGGGCAGTAACGCCTCGAGCTCCTCGGGCGCCTCGAAGCGCCGATACATCATCGTGCCCGTGCGGTGCAAAGCGATGAGATGCTCTCCGTCGGACACAAACCAATCGATGGCGGCGTCACCCTGCCCCGAACGACCGAGGAGTTGATCGGTTCGCGCGACCGCCCCGCGCAGGGCGTCGCGGATCTGCAGCGCGGAAATGCGATCGCGATCGAGGCCGACGGCTTCGTCGAGGCACGACAGAAACGAGTAGAACATCGCCTCGCCGTCGGTCTCTCCCCGCATGTTGCAGCGCAGGAACTCGGGCAGACGCTCGAGCAACGGATCGCGGATCTGATCGAAGCCACCGATCGTCCCGCGCTGCGCGAAGAGCCAGTCGCGATAACGAAACGGCGGGGTGTTCTCCGTGCGCAGCGCGCCCACTCCGGGCGTGCGGATCTGCGCGATGATGAGCCCAGCGGAGATGTCGTTCAGCGCGGCGATCTCGATGACTTCGCGATCATCGAGCGGGCGTCGCCGCAGCAGCGCTTCACCCGCCTGGTAGAACCCGATGCCCCAGCCCAGAGCCTTGCCGTGTGTTTCCACCTGCAGGAGGTGCGCATACTTCTTGGCGGCTACGCCGCAAACGTCGGGACGGTTACCAACGAGAGCAAGGACACGCGACATCGTCACCCAAATGATAGCACGACCACCGTGCACGCAGGCGTTTCGGGAAAACAGTTTTTGGGCGAAGCCATGCGTCGGGTTCCTTTCGGGGGCATTCGAACCACGACAGATTCTGATGAACCAAACGCTCGCTCTCGCCGCGATTGAAGGAGGAACCGTGCGCGACAGCTTTCAGTTGTGAAACTTAAACCGAGCCGAACGCGTCATTTGGCGCCGGTGCGAGTTACGTGCGCGCTCGGCTGACCGCACACCAGGGGTGAATGGCCCAGCGGCCGATAGCGCACACGGCCCGGGACGCGCCCGGTTCGCGCCGCGATTGCATGCCCGATCGATGAAGCCGAGTGCTAGCCTGACTCAATGACCGACAGCCGGAATCGCACGGAAAGTTCGTCATCTCGGCGTGCTGCAAAGAACACGTCGAGCGCGCTCGCTGCAGTGCCCAACGCCGTGGCGCCCGTGGCGAGCAGCGTGCTCGAGCTCGTCGGGCGCACCCCGCTGGTCCGACTGTCCCGGATGGAGTCCCCGGGCGGGGCCAGCGTGTGGGGCAAAGCGGAATTCATGAACCCCGCTGGAAGCGTCAAGGATCGCCCTGCCCTTTCCATGATCGAGGCAGCAGAGAAATCCGGTCGCCTCGAGCCCGGCGCCACGCTCGTGGAGGCTACGAGTGGAAACACCGGTATCAGCCTCGCGATGATCGCCGCCGTGCGCGGGTATCGATGCATTCTGGTGATGCCGGAAGACATGAGCCTCGAGCGGCGCCACATCATGCGCGCGTACGGCGCCGAGATCGCGCTCACTCCGGCCACCGACGGGATGATCGCCGCCGTCCGTCACGCGGAGAAACTGGTGCGGGAGACCCCCGGCGCGTTCATGCCGAGCCAGTTCGACAACCCCGCAAATCCGGAGAGTCACTACACCGGCACGGCGAACGAGCTGATCGACCAGCTCGAGGGGCGCATCGACGTTTTCGTGGCTGGCGTCGGCACGGGCGGCACCATCACAGGCGTCGCGCGCCGCCTGCGCGAGCGGCTCGGCAAAGTCCATGTGGTCGCCGTCGAGCCCAAGAGCAGCCCCGTGCTGAGCGGGGGCAAGGCTGGGCTGCACGCGATCCAGGGCCTGGGAGCGGGCTTCGTTCCGACGATCCTCGATCGCAGCGTCATCGACGAGATCGTCACCGTCTCGGATGTCGCCGCCGAGCGCACCGCCCGCCGCCTCGCGCAATCCGAAGGCCTGCTGGTGGGCCCTTCGGCGGGCGCCAACGTTCACGTCGCGTGCACCGTCGCGCAACGTCTCGCGTCCGGAAACGTGGTCACGATCCTGTGCGATTCGGGCGAGCGCTACCTGTTCTGATGCGGTCGAGGCTCCCGATATGGTCGAGGCGGGTCCCCCACCTCGCGCCGGTGGACCCGCCCCACGGGTCCGCGCGGCACATCGGGGCCGCGACGAGGCAGCCCCCGAGACGGCCCGCCGGCGGTTGCGACGCTCGAACGGCGCTGCTATGCGCTGGCCCGCCCGGAAAATCGCCCCCGCGGCGCTCGGCTTCAGAACCGCCGCACCTGGAAAATTGACATCGTGACCCACCGCGCCTTCGATCTTCCCCCGTCTACCCCGCTCGAGCAGCAGGCAGGGCAAACATTCCCTCGGTTGGTGGCGTTGATGCAGCGTTTGCTCGCGCCCGACGGCTGCCCCTGGGATCGCGAGCAGAGCTTCGAGTCGCTGCGACGCTACGTGCTCGAGGAGGCCTGCGAGGTGATCGACGCCATCGATCAGCGCGACCAATCCTTGCTGCAGGAGGAGCTCGGCGATCTGCTGCTGCAGGTCGTCTTTCTCTCCGAGCTCGCGCGAGCCAAGGCTGCGTTCGGCCCCGACGACGTGGTGCGTGGCATCTGCGAGAAGCTCGTTCGCCGTCATCCTCACGTCTTCGGCGACGCCGACGTCGCGGACGCCACGGCGGTCGCGCGCCAGTGGGAGCTCATCAAGGCGCGCGAAAAGCCATCGCCCCGTCCGCTGCTCGCCTCCGTTCCCCGGTCGCTGCCGCCGCTCGAGCGCGCCCACCGTCTGAGCGAACGGGTCAGCCGAGTCGGGTTCGACTGGCCCGATGCCACGGGCTCACGCGCGAAAGTGACGGAAGAGCTGGGAGAGCTCGATCGCGCCATCGCCGCGGGAAACAAAGCCGAAATGCAGAGCGAGCTCGGTGACCTGCTGTTCTCGCTGGTCAACCTGGCGCGACAGCACGGCATCGATCCGGGCTCGGCGTTGCAGGAGACGAGCGACCGCTTCAGCGAGCGCTTCGCGCATGTCGAGCGACGCGTACGCGAGGGCGGCGCCGACTGGCCGCGCGACACCGAGGGCAAGCCGACGCGCGGTATCCCACTCGAGACGCTCGACGCCTACTGGGACGAGGCCAAGGCCACCGCGCGCGAGGTGGCGCGATGAGCAAAGTGTCGCTGAGTGTGCTCCCGACTCTCCCCGAAGTCCCCCCTGGCGTGCCTGCGCCGCCGCGTCAGCCGAGTGGTAAGGAGCGGCACGCCGTGGCGAAATTGCCCGACGAGTGGCGGGCCTTCCTGGCCGAGCGCGGCGAGCCCGCATTCCGCGGGGATCAGATCTTCCGTTGGATCCACGCGCAAGGCGTCTTCGACCCCGAGAAGATGACAAACCTGAGCCGCCCGCTGCGGGCGGCTCTCGCCGAGCTCGGGCTCTCGTGTCCGCTCGAAGAGGTGAGCGCGCGCCGCTCGAGCGACGGCACGCGCAAGCTGCTCTTGCGCCTGCACGACGGCCTCGCGATCGAGTGCGTGCTCATCCCGATGACCCACCTCGAGCCCGAGGACGACCCGGAAGACGACGAGGACGAGCAGAGCCACACGCCGCTCACCCTTT
>Ga0247763_1000867_pt1 | contig 18109 bp, 11 predicted proteins | sample UWRJL141409B4_FD_179926 | JGI IMG/M metagenome (GOLD analysis project Ga0247763, IMG submission 179926) | Plant litter microbial communities from Arlington Agricultural Research Station in Wisconsin, United States - UWRJ-L141-409B-4 | ecosystem: Environmental > Terrestrial > Plant litter >...
GTTTCTTTGTTGGCTCATTGAGCTTCCAACTGAATCGCTGAGAGGGGCCACACTCCTGGATGCTCAAGACAGGCTCCCATCCGCCGCGTTCTCCCTTCCACGACAACACTTCGGTGTCGTCTAGGTTGAAGCAGCCCTCGACTGAGATGGCAGGGGCGTGGTTGCCATTGAAAAAGGCAGTATCAACCTCCACTCCCTCAACAGTCCCTGAAGCAACGCCCAGTCGCACCACGACCCAGTCGAAAGGCTCTGGATTGTGTCTCCTTGTCTCCCAGCCATCGTACCAGGCGCCAGTATATACCATTTTCCCTGGCTGCCGGATAGGCGCGGCAGGGTTTATAAGGTTTGCGGCTTCAGCGAACCATTCATCTGAGAAGCCCAGGATCTTACCACCCAGTGCCGACGAGACGAGATCTGTTCCACCAGGTGTCAGTACAAGCATCGTAGAGACGCGCCTACCACTTACCGATGCAGGTAGAGCGAAAGGAAGCCTCAATGTCACTGGCAGCGACTGGGGTTGCCTTGACAGATTCCAGCTTATACTCGATATCCTCCATCTTGCCGTATGTTACCGGGGTGGTTCGTTGTTTGGACTCAACACGTCAACTGGTTGAAGAGAAGCGGCAGTAGGGCGCGGACTATATGATAAAACAATTAGACCTGAACACGGAAAGAAGGCGATTAAGAGTCGCTACTTAACCGATTGGTCTTGACAACGTTTTCTACAGGTCAAAGATAGTGGCCGAAAAGGTAACAAAAACATCCTTGGAACCCACATGCGCCCAGCTCCACGAATCCTGGCACGGAAGGCGGCCGGATCCGAACTCGCACGTTCATACGATTGCCCCATGGACTCACCTTCCGCTCGACCTCGGCTCGGGGCATCACGCCGAATGGGAAGTTGTTTCCTGTGTTATTGTGCCACGGAAGCGACTTCATGTTCCTGTCTAGTGGTCTTAAAAGTTCGTTCAAACGGAGAAGTTTGCCTGGCAAGTCCATCAGAGACCGATCTTATGGCGGGGTTGTCGCATGATAAGGAGCCGAATCCCACCAAAGTGCGGGACTCGCTCTGCACAACCCCGCAATCCTGTATTGGTAAGGTACTGGAGTAACCGGCCGGGTCCTATTCGCTACAGCTCGAGAGCTGAGCGAAGGGTACTTCGTCATCATTGGTCCCGACCACGCAATCTTCCCGCGGAGAGGATGGGAAGCTTATTTCATATCTGGGGAATCCCAAGGGAAGGTGAAGGACTGTGCCGATGCTTTCATTGTTAGCTTCAAGAAGCAGGAACTTCCTCGCTAGCGTGATCGAAACTGCTTGCAAGAAAGTGGGAAATTGGGCAGTGCTACACGACCAACTCAGCCCGACCGCGACTCGAGCTTTGTATTGGCGTGAGCATTCCGTTCCTGGACTTGTTTGCGGGTGCTGTGGTGCAGGGGTAGGGGTGATTTTCCCGCGTGTGTTCCCCAGAGCAAAACAACCAACTCTCCGTCTTAAACATCCTCTCATCTTTCCCATTTCATTTCGAGATCGGATCGTCCTTTCCTCAGAAGGTTTCTTTCTAGACTGAGTATATATCACGAAACACCCTAAGTCTGCAGCCACCGAATCATTCATCAGCCCCCCGCGGCCAGTCCCCACACGCCACCGAACGGACTCGCCGTCTACAGCAGACAGTAGTACCTGCAAACCGGACAACCAACATGGCCTCCACCGAATCACCCCATACTCCCGCAGTCGATCATGATTCCGTCCCGACCGAGAGCGAGCCTCTCCTCGGCCGCCCAGGTGACGCCTTACAGAAACCCAATGACCCCATGATTCGCAATCTGTATCTCGGTGCGTCTGCGTCTCGTTGATCCCTTTCCCTTTTCCAACTAACCATTTCCATCGCAGGAACCGGCTGGGTCGCGCTCACCGGTAGCGCCCTTCTGCTTGCCGTCATCTGGACCGGCGTCTTCACGCACTCGACGCTCCCTCTTGTCTCACCTCACCCGCTCCTCCAGACCCTTGGCATCGTCACCCTCATCCAAGCCATCCTCATCCTACAGCCTACGGGCGCCACACCACAGTCCAAATTCCTCGGTCAGCGTGCCCATGCCGCGCTCATGTTCCTCGCCCTCCTCCAGCTGAGCGCTGGCGTCGCCGTCATCGAAACAAACAAGTCGGTTAACCACATGGCGCACCTGCACAGCGCGCACGGCGTCCTCGGTGTGCTGGCGGGGACGCTGTTCCTAGCGCAGTACGTCTTCGGTGTGTGCATGTGGGCAGTCCCGGCTGTATTTGGTGGGGAGGCGCGTGCCAAGGCGTTGTGGAAGTATCACCGGTATAGCGGGTACGCACTGCTGCTGTTGCTGTTGGGGACGGTGGTGAGTGCGGCCGAGACGGACTATGTCAAGAAGGCGTTGGAGATCAAGACGTGGGCAGTGGCGGCAGCAGCCGGGTTTGTGTTGATTGGCGTGTTGCCGAGAGTTCAGTTGTATAAGCTGGGAATCCAGAGAAACTGAGGAAACCAAAGCGAGAAGGTCGATATGGCTGGGCGGAGAGGATGTTTCATGGAATTTTGCGTACTACGTTCAGTCTAATGCTGCTACGTTTCTTTATCTATGTTTGCCTGTTTGGACCGGTATTCCCTGGGTTGTCTGGGAGCAAGAGAAAATTTGATAGTATTCAAACACCTCCATGGCTTTGCATGTCACGCTGCTTTTGTCACTTTCAAGCACAGAGGCCGAAAAAGGGCAATGTTTGCATTCCATTCGCATAGCATCAGAAGGATGCTTTTACGAACGGCTCAAGAGCCTGACCATCCTTCCATTACTGCTGCTGCATCCATCGCTGCCTGCCAAGGGGTATACTATTCCAAACCATGCTCTAAAAATCGTGATACAGGTAGTCATGGGCCGCTGGAGGTCGCAACATAAACAACCCAACCTGCACATCGTGTAATACCGTCGCACTGTCCGTCGCCACTGTAACACCTCCGCTGCCCCAACGACTGGGAAATGTCCAAATCAAACGCTCGTCAGTGCACTACGTCCGAGCTCGTGAGAGGTATGGGTTCCAAACAACCCAACCGGTGCCCGATTGCACCATGAATGAAAATACCATGCCATCGTTAGCATTTCGTGTTTTCGCCGCTGTAGTTTGCGTATGTGTGTGGTTGTTGATGTTATTGCTTTTTCGTTTGCTGATGTCAGAGTTGCCAAATATCAACCCGACCGAAAACACCGCCGCAAATGAATCGAATCAGCCGCGTGATTAATATCGTAACCACCAAACCCTCTCCTGTATAAATTTGATGATCGACTTGCCATGCTATGGGTAGTTCGCCACGTTGTTGACGGGCGCCGGCCAATCATCTTCAGTGATGCTGGACCAGAAGATCCATACGGTGACCACTGCTAGGAGGTTAAAAAGCGTTTCGAACATGGATCCGTCAATCTTGCCGACCGTGCCATTGCAAATGTAAGGGCTGACCACATAAGTGAAGATTTGGCCCAATGCGAAGAGCACGGCAGCGCCGGTGAGGTAAATCATCGGCCTCGTCTCTCCTAGAATCCGCAGCACAAGGATGGCCTCAAGTGCGTAAAACGAAACAAGACAGATGAGAGGAAAGAGTTGGTAGAGAACATAAAGCGCTGTGTTCCGATTAGGCAAGGGGTAGCTATCGTTCCAATAGCCAGTCCATTGGAAGCCTGTGTCGAGTGCGATATACGTGGTTCCGATGAAAAGGACGGCCGCAGAGGCAATTAGCGCACCCATCGAGAGTATAGTGCCATCATCGATTAACTGGTAGCCAACCACAGCGTTGATCATAAGTGTCCATAATGTCGCAGTGATGAAGCCGATGTGAAGTGCGCTGAATGCCTGTTTGGTTGTGAGTCGAAGGGCAAGGTTCATATTGGGACCAAACTTACAATGCGAACATTGGAAGCTAACGGGAACTCTCCAATGGAGAAAATTTCGCATATCGAGATAGCGATGTACCCAACAAGGAAGACTTGCATCTCCCTGCGTCCTACTGCGGCTCTTTTCCGCTCTGAAAGTTGAAGAAGCAGTAGCGTTACCCCGATCGCGATTGCAGACAGCAAGATCGATCCTAGGACTCAGTCAACACCAATTGGCCCGCATATGTCCGTCGCGAACCCATACCTAGATTCCCCAAATGCCTGTCATCCGATAGCGGTATTCCAACCAGCCGGCACCCTTCCCATGGTCCATCTTGATTGTGCGAATCTGAGAGGAGCTGTCCAAGTCCAGTCAGCCAAAACACCATCGTAGACGCATGCCTCTTTCTTGGACGCAGCGCACTAACATTACAGATTGGAAGTGTAGAGTCCCGGCAGAAATTCTAAAGCAAAGAAACCGTCAGTCGCATGTTTGGGAGACTAGCTTTTTGCTGGGGGTATTGGCTCACTGCAAAGTTTCCGAATTCTGTTGACCCCATCTTTTCGAATTCTACGGCGCCCGGCCGGTGAGGTCTACGGGTCGGCGGTGCGAAGGTGATGCGAAACGATTGAAGACTTGGGCGACCGCCACCTTCAAGCCTCCCTTGCGACTTCCAACTATCCCTTCAATTTCAGCCTTTTTCTTCCCTTCGATCCAGGTGCCGCCGCGTCGTGGTCGGCGGCTGTAGAGAAACGGTGCGATGCGACTCGATCAGTGAAAGGGATTCATGCGCGCGGACGGCCAGCTCCTGTCTTCGTCTCTTTGTCTTCTAAATGAGCCAATCGGTTCCCGCCTCTTCCTGCTTTGCCTAATGCGCTTCTGTAGCCCGAAAAAAAAAAAAAGTCGCAAAATCACTGCTTGAATATTCGATAAGTTTAACAAGAATTGAGTGAGCACCATAAACTAGTCGTGATTGTGCAGATGGCAATTGTGATGTTTCGTGAGCTGCGAGGCCGGGATTGCTGTGGTGATGAGAAGCCAAAGCAGTGCGGCTAGAGCTTGGTTGGGGGTTGGCTGGGCTCCAATATAAAAGTCAATGCTGGTTGTTGCGAAGGCACAGCGGCAGGAACAAGTGGACCGCCCCCGCAAGCGAGGATTGGCAAGGACCCGCACCCCTGACCTGGCGTCACGATTGGTCAAAGCGACCTAGTTCCTTGGCCAGGGAGCGAACCCAGTTCTTCTCCGAAATGACGGTAGCAATGAGGGGATCGTGAGACTGGACTTGTCCGAATTGCAATCAAGTTCCTTCCTCGTCCCGGGGACCCCAATGGCTGTTTCTCGGATGAACGTTCCTCTGCTTCTGTCTTTACATCAAACGCAGAGCTCCGCTCGCCAAGACCATAGCTAATAGTAAGGAAGGTGAAGGATGTCAGCTGTCAACGCGGAGAGAGCCCTAAAAAAAAAATGTACCTCGGCGGAGAGAAGCTAGGGATAGGTCAGACAGTGTAGTGGAAGGAATGGAGACAAGCTAGAGTGTCGCAGACAGAGGCTTTTGGATGCCTCAAATATCGGTGGGCCTGTGTTAATTCATCTGGGGTAATTTGGGGATTGTCAATGCATGGTGCACGATGAGCTGGTCGCCAGCAGGCAGAGCTTCCCTCCCCACGGCCCCATACGGACCTTCTCGACCAGTCGACGACCGAAACTGCCCCCCCTTGGTTTCCGGGACCTCAGTTCAACTCACTCCCGACCCACAATTGGTCAGAGCTAAGGCTGTGTGTCTGAGAAACATATCCAACGCCTCCTGCAGAAATGTGCGGAGAGCGATAAGAAGTTGTGTTCGTTGAATCGAAGTACGGTTTTCCTTATCATTTCCATCGCCCCCGCTCAGAATACATATCGAGATATTCTGTCGCCACGCGATGAACACGTACAAAATACACAGCGTTCCTAAGCGGAATTCCCGTCTGGTATTTCATGCGCTCTGAAAGGCGGGATCCCGAGACACGAATGTGGTATATGCTTCTCCGTACCATGGGAGCTAAACCATGCGCTCGGTCGACCAGTGGCTCGTGTTTGGAGAGTCATTCGCTCGAGGTCCATCTAGGTAGATGAGCCGCGATGATGTGGAAGTCGAAAAATTGCCAACGTCCCGCCCGCCACCACCCCCTCTACCCACCTAGATTCGGCCCTCGCTCCAGCAAGCAGCGCCTGAAGGAAACCAAGAGATTGCCGCGTTCCCAGGTTGCGTGCATGTCATGAGAACCCCTCAACTGGACGCTTCCCGGTACAGGGTTTGACAGTGACTTGGGCGACCCGCTGAAGTTCTTGGGCTGAAAGCATCGTCGAGATTCCGGATGCAAGACTCCCGCATTTGGTTCACCAGCGCGGGGTTTGGTTTCGTTTCCGCCAGTTCACCGGCACCAACCTTGGCCCAGATCCGATGCCGATGCAACTCTGGTCCCCCGCTGCGTTCGATCCTCATCCCGCTGAGTGGCGACTTTCAATCATTTCATCGCTAGGTCATAGCCTGCAATGAACTGTCAGAAGACGGAGCCCATCAATGATTGGGCCTAGCTCGGGCCGCGTAGGCTCATCGGGCATGGTGATACCAACATCGTGGCGGTGCCCAGTAGATCTGCGTGAGCTTGTGTTTGCTTTGGTTTTAAATAGCAGCCCGTCCTGATCGCGTAATCCAGCCAGCTCGAGGTCAACGCACCACAAAGTAGGGCGACCAACCACTGTGAGCCCGGGCATGGAGGACGCTTTATCGATCAGCACGCCAAGTACCTTCTTGAGGCTATGACTGTGTCACAGCTTCCGCCATTCTCGTTTGGGCATGAGTACCCAACTGCTCGAATGGCTGCTGAGGTTCAACCGGCGGCCATTGATGCGGCTCAACGGAACATTGGTTGAAACAAAGTCTTGGTCCCACGGTTATCATGATATCGGAAAGGTGACGTGAAATCGGCGTCTCGGGGAAAAGGCACGGGATGGTAAATGGTATGTGCCCCCCAAAGACTTTTCTAGCCATCCATCTCTTTCGCTAATTTGCAGGTGGGCAGAAATATCAAAGCCCTACAGTGTAAAGGAACCAAGCACCAAAGAAACCCCGCAAATGATTATCAGCAGGCTCACGATCTCGGATCGGGCTTGAAAATCTGACGATGCTAAAAGCTAACGTTAGTTAGTTAGTGGCGCCGGGGCTGGCGGTGTCCCTGGCAGCTCCGGACGGTGCCCTGCTCACAACGTATCAGAGGTTGGTGATGGGGTTCCATATGGCGTCAGATTTGACTGTTACTGATCTACACCAAGTTTGCACAGAAATTTGTAACAATCAAATCCGACAGTGAGGTCCAAACCAAAATGTCCAGAGATCAAGATCCCGAATCCTCTCAATTCTGCGCGCATTTAACAAGTACGCAACGGTGTGCAAAGTAATATGGGGTTCTCCAACATAGTGCTCACAGAATCGAGGAATTGAGACCCGCTGACAACAAAGTTGTCCATGACGTCTTTCTGTCCAGCCAACCTACCTAGATGCGAATTTTGCAAGTAGGCCTACTTTGTGCTTGCGAGTCAACGCAGCAAAAGCCCGTATCATTTCCCGAGCTGCAACGTGATTGAGCAGGATGACCTCGGTCGCCGCAGCTGACATCTGAGTTCTGCAGTGATGTGCACCGCTTCGCGTGGATGGGTGACCTTGCCTTGGAAGTTGCAAGGCGCTGGGCGTGGCACTGTCCGTTGCGACTTGGCAACTGGGGAGCCGTCGCCGCTAACGGTAATGGCGGGTTTGGTCAGGGATGGGCAGTCAAAGAAACTGGCAACATCCAGATCAACCCGCGAGTGCTTTCCCGATTTTCAACCTCAAAGGTTTGACTTTTGAATCTGCATCCGCTCGCCTGACTGAGATATTTGCCGATCCACGTCAATAGAACTCAAACTGCATCTCTTGATCCCAGGACCATACTTGCTCGTGTAATTTGGCTGCGGACCGGAGCTGTCGCTCAACAGCCCCATCACCTTCAAGATTTTTTCCTCAAATCCCAACCCTCTGCCTTCGAACATTCCCCTCCGCACTCTGCCTTCCAGAAGCAGCCTACACGGCCGTCATCGGACGGCTTCACTGTTAGGCCCGCACCCCCGCAGCCACAGTGTCGACAACGTAGAATACTCCGAGTCCGATAGTGATTCGGAGGTCTCGTGGACAGACACGGGCGATCTCGCCGAACAACTAGACGATGAGGACCCGCTGAGACGGAGATTAAATGAGACTCTCGACGAAGAGCCCCTAGCGGGGATCTCAAGGCGGCATCCCAAACATCAACACCGCAGTCGCTCGATCACCACGCGCGTTCGATACCAAGAGTCCCTCTTACCCCAGAGAAGACACCTAGATCCGATCCCACGTAGAGCCGTTAATACAGAGGCGATCATAATCCCCGAGCCACCTCCTAGGATCATCAGTCTGGTCGAACGTCTCCTAGCTACCATCATGACGGGCGGCGTGAGCTCCGTGAATGGCCTAACAGGCAAGGCACTAATGTCAGTCTGAGCCTCAGTTGTGAAAACAACCCGCAAAATCCGCGCTAACATCAGCAGATACGTCACAACCTCTTTCGTGTCATTGGGTGTCTTCCTGTTTGGCTACGATCAGGGTGTTATGTCTGGGATCATTATGTGTGTTGTTGCTCCGGTGAATCGCACCCCCTGTTAAGCTGACAGTATCGTTCACACAGTGGTGATTATTTCATGAATTACTTCGGCCAGCCGTCCAAGGCCCAAATAGGGACCATCGTTGCTATTCTGGAGGTTGGCGCCTTCATCTCGTCTCTGATGGTAGGGCGGATTGGAGACATTATTGGTCGGCGGAAAACGATGCTTTACGGATCAATCATATTCTTCATCGGCGGCGCACTCCAGACATTAGCGCTCAACATGGCGATGATGATGATGGGCAGGTTAGTGGCCGGTCTAGGCGTGGGTATGCTGTCCACTATCGTTCCGGTCTACCAGTCAGAGATCTCCCCGCCACACAACAGGGGAAAACTCGCATGTATCGAGTTCTCGGGGAACATTATTGGCTACACTTCTTCGGTATGGGTGGACTACTTTTCGGGATTCATTGAGAGCAACATGTCGTGGCGGCTGCCCCTGTTGGTACAGTGCGTGATGGGCGCGATCCTTGGCCTGGGGTGCCTGGTCATTGTCGAATCTCCAAGGTATACGGCATCCGGTTTCATTGAGCCAAACCAAGCTAATTCGGGCTTGTTAGGTGGCTCCTGGATAACGATCACGACGAAGAAGGAAGAATCGTCATCGCTAAACTCTATGGTGGCGGAGATATTCGGAACGCCAAAGCTCAGGATGAGTTTCACGAGATTAAGACGGATGTGATATTGCAGCGCCAAGAGGGCGAGAGGACGTACACTGAGATGTTCAAACGCTATGGAAGACGAGTCTTTATCGCCATGTCAGCCCAGGCCCTTGCCCAGCTCAATGGCATCAACGTCATCTCTTACTATGCCCCTTACGTTTTTGGGCAGGCTGGTTGGACTGGTCACGATTCCGTCTTGATGGCAGGAGTCAACGGCATTACATACTTCCTCGCGACGATTCCGCCTTGGTACATCGTTGACCGATGGGGGAGGAGACCAATCCTTCTCACGGGCGCCGTCGCCATGGCCATATCCTTGTCTCTAATCTCATGGTTCATGTATCTCGATATTCCATCCACGCCCATCATGGTCGTCGTCCTGGTCATGATCTACAACGCGGCTTTTGGCTATTCGTGGGGTCCGATCCCCTGGTTGTACCCGCCTGAAATCCTGCCCTTGAAAATCCGTTCAAAGGGCGCTAGTCTCTCAACGGCTACCAACTGGGCATTCAACTGGCTGGTCGGATTGATGACACCAATTCTACAGGAGTGGATCAAGTGGCGGCTGTATCTCCTTCACTCTTTCTTTTGCGGCATAAGCTTCATCGTCGGTAAGTGACTTGGCCTGAACCTGCCAACAGTCCCAGCTAACTGGGAGCTGAGTGTATTTTCTCTACCCCGAAACATGCGGTGTGCGCCTCGAGGATATGGGTGCCCTGTTTGGGGACGCAACCGGTGCTCTAGGCACGCCGGCTATAAACACACCCTCCCTGCGGACCGAAACTGATGCCTTGTTACGAACTGGATCGCCAACTCCACAGGTGAATCTTCGGGGTCGCCCTCGGTTCGGTGCCGCAAGTGCACTCCCTGGACTCAACATCGACCCCCCAACTGAAGTCGACCGTAAGCGGTCCGCGTCGAGGGATCGGAGGGGCGGCTTGGGAGGTTGGCTTTCAGGCTTGCCGGGCCGCAGAGGACCTGACGGCTCGAAACGTGCTAATGGATACGAAGCCCTTAATCAAGCGGAAGACTAGACATTTGTTTGCGGTTTGTTTCATCGCATTTGAAAAGGGAGGTTTTGGCGTGTGTCACATTGCATGTGTATTACTGGTGGAGTTCAGAGTTAGACATACCCGCTGGCTTGGATAGAAGTTAGATGAGGAAAAGTTGGGACTTCTAGGGGTAAAGTTGAGAGGCTTGAATGAGGGGGCCGGTCGAGCAGTTCCAGCGTAGAAATGTGGACTTTGGCCTTTACAGCCCAGCGCCTGGAGAGTTATTATTGGGACTTGGTTGTCCTAGGATTGATTCTGGCATGCCTATTAGCGTTCATCATGGCATTTTGGTACTGGATTCGGAAAACACGGGTTTCGTTGAAGCTGTTGGATGATTCTGGTGAAGGCTTAAAAAGTCAGATAATACGGCCTTAATCCCCAGTATCAATGTCGTCCGGCATCAAATTTTCACACTGTGGTGGTTCAATGTGCTCCAGTCTCGGATATGGTCTGGATGGGGTCAAAGAAGCTCCAGTTTCCGGCTTGGATCACCGTGAGGCTGAAGATACCGCATCTTTTTGATTTTCCCATCAAAACAATATCAAAATCATGATTAATTATGCCAATGTGCTGAAAAGTATTCAAGAGCGTTTTTGATCCCTCAGCTGGAGTAAGAGGCAATCAGTGATCATCAATTGGTGTGGTCCGTGCGCATGATCATTTGAGGTCAAATTTGAGTTGGGGAACCACATCGCCATCTTTTCAACCACGCAAATTTTTTGTGTCGTCTTTCTCAATCATGAATCAACTACCGCCTTCCAAAATGGACCTCATCCAGGCCTATCGCTATCTCCTACGGGCGGGTTTGCGCGCAGTTCAGTTTTCTAAACCAGCTCGGTACATCATCGTCGCACAGCTGCGCGAGGCGTTCCGCGATTCATCACCCGAAGCGCTTGCTACCAGGCGTGCACAATTCAAGCCGGATCGCATCCGCCGCACGGTTTGGTTCCTCAATGCTGCGGCGAAAGAGAAAGGTTTTGAGCATAAGATTGTCAAGGGACTGATGCACACGTCCTGGTCGCGTAGGCAAGTCGGGTCGACATACAAGTCATTGTTGCAGGTAAATACACAGAAAAGAGAACGGGAGGAGAAAGGGAGACAGTAAGTTTTTTTCCTATCCTTTCGGTTGATGGAGGGTGATCATGCAGCCGTTCATTTCATGAGTGCATTGGTTGCTTGATCAGTCTACCGTCTTGTAATCGACTGACCTGCTCAATCACCAATCCAACACCTAATCCTGCCCTCACTGGATTATCTCTGCGATTGCAAGATCCCAGATCCCCACTCTGTGGGAGAGCGACAACCACCTCGTGTCTTCCCCCGCTTCACTCAATTGGGTACTAAGCAGAGCTTCGCAGAATGAAAGAAGATCGAATCACTGGAACCGAGTATGAGCACTATGAGAGGACCATTCAGATGCTGAATGATACCATGCTCATGTGTTTGCCGCTGAGGTAATCGATCAAATTGGATGCTTGCCCCTGGACCCCCGAACCCCTGACACTGAGGCGTCATGTTTCTCCACCCCTTTCGGGCGCGCCTTGGCTGCTGTGGCTTTAATTCCGCTCGGGCTCCGCACAGGAGCTGAGAACACCAATGTGCCGGTAAGGCGATGAAAGCGTGGGGGTGGTTCGATCTGAGCCGAGGATGAAGACTGGACTTTTCTCACCGTTTCAACACGATTCGGGAGACGACGAAAGGTGGCGTGCTTTCATTTGCGCGGATTTCGACCGGCGATGGTTTTTCGTCGCATGGGGCGAGATGACTGAGTCAAGCGGATTACCTACAATCCAGTACTGATTGCGGGGTCTTGCTCCCCATGGAGGTGCTGAACTGCGCGGTACGATACAGGATAGCTGTCGAAGTTTTAAGCTTACAAACGGCCAAGGCGACCTGTCAATAAAGACCTGCAACGTAGCGTTTACCTAGACGACTCCGGATGTGGAAAAGTCCATGCAAATTGGATGAGAAGGAAACAAATAAATCACACGTCTTAACCCAACCAAAGTTGCCATGGCTGACGGCATCAAAAGCCTTTGGAACCCTTTGGAGTATCTTAGGCCGGAGAGATCTGGGGGGGTGTATGCCCGCACAGCTGTCTGACTTTGAGAGCCCCCTTGCTTGAACCGGCAAGCGATGCTGCTATGCTGCAGCAATGACGTTGTCGGTTGCCGACGGCTCCCATGCAGCGGGGGAGCTCCGACACCAAGCTTGCACGACCATCTGCCCAATTCCCATGCAAATGGCCCATATCTGACCATGTCAGGGTCGGCGCCGCATCTGGGCTGCAAGCTGCTTTCTTCCTTTATAGGGTGTCGCGCTCATGAAACGATGGGAGTGAGGTGAAGCTCGGTTTTGCCAAAGTAGGGCCCTCAAGGGACCCGCCGACGTCGGCCCCGCACCCAGGTCACACTGTCAGCGCTCTCCAAATCATCGCGAGACTAGCCCCCATCATGGTGGAGAGCTCTCGAGCTTGAACAAGCCAACCAGCGCCTCTTGAGAGCTCCTTTGTGTCCCGACCCCGCAATTAAGCTTCTGCCGTAGTCACCAACCAAAGCGTCACCTCGACTCTCTTCCAGAGGTTTTGTCTCCGTCGCACACGTCGATAAGCTTGCCCGATTCCAGCCTGTCAAATCAAATCAATTATAACCCGGTCTTAACCTGGGCACCAATCTTGTCACCCTCGAGACACCTCTGGACCCCGTTTCGTCCCCCGTGCCCCCCCTTCCCCGTTCCCAATCCAAACCCCACCACACCTATTTTCATACTTGTCTATCACCAGAGCGCGCGATACGAATTGCAGTAGCGGACGACGACCCCCTCGAGCACCAGCAGGGGTTCCGTGGATGGACCGGTCCCTGCTGGCTTTTGACCGTTTGCGAACTTCACTGAAGACTCTGGTCTCGTTTGCCGAGGCCACCGTCTGAGGTGTACGAGGTCCCCCGATCACAACTCCAGCAAGGCGGGCGGCGAATGCAGGGCGGGTATGCCTGCAGAGATTCACGAAGACAGCCACTCAAGCCTTTTCCAAGATGGTCCAGCCCCCCGGGTGCTACTCACGATGCCTCAACGCGGCAGCTCAAGCGACAGCGCAAAGAATCTCGAGCAACAATATGACCTCTCAACTCCGCGCGAGAGGACCGACAGTGATGCAACCCTGTCAACCGGCGTCGAACAGCGATGGCTTAAGCGGTACCGAGTCGAAGTGGCTGCGTCGGGGTCTAGTGTGCTCTCGACTCTGACTACATTCCCCCTCGACAGCGTCAAGACTCGAATGCAGACGTACAAGTATGCCGGCTTCCTCGATTGCGTACGCCAGACCTATCAAAAAGAGAATCTCAGGGGCTTTTTCCGTGGTGTGACGGCACCAATGGCAAGCATCACGCTAGTTCGAACTGTTTCCTTCTCGATATACCAGCGGTCTAAGTACGCCTACAGCAACTGGGTTAAGCGCAACTTCGGCTTTAATGTCATGGCTCATGTTGCTTCCCGGGGATCCTACCCGAACCTGTGGTCTATTGCTACGTTTGCGGCAGCTGGCGCGACAGCGGGCTCCTGTATCACGGTCATTGCCTGTAGGTCTTTTAAGCGCGTTTGCCGTTGCGTGGTGCTAACTTGAACTGAAGGCCCGTTTGAGCTGACGAAACTCAGCGCTCAAGTTTCAGTGCTGATGGCTGACAAGAAGAATTGCCCTCGGCCCGAGAGTCACGCGGTGGCAGCAAGCTACCAAAACAAGGGGACTCTCAAGACTATGGGAAACATAATCAAGCATCGTGGGTTTAGGGGGCTCTACACGGGCTTCAATCTCCATCTCCGTAAGCCCGCCTTTCGAGTTCGGCTTAACCCTCACTAATTAGCTTATAGTTCGTGACACACTCGGCACCGGTATATACTTTATGACGTACGAGAGTAGTAAGCAACTGCTCACGACGGTTGGTGGTGATGGAACGCACTCCAATCCGCTTGCCGTTTTGGTCGCGGGAGGCTTATGTGGAATTGTCTCATGGGCTTTGATCTGTAGGATCTCCTTTCCTGCCTCCCCCGAAAAATACTGACCAAATGCAGATCCGGTCGACTCAGCTAAGAGCATCTACCAGCGAAACTCACTGATGTTCCCAAAGGGCCAAAAGGCAGAACCCGTCAAGATCGAATTCTTCAAGCGAAATATGTACCGCGGTCTTGGAGTCTCGATGGCCCGGTCTTGCGCCGTCAACGCGGTGTTCTTCTCGTCCTTTGAGTTCCTTAAGAAGCGCATCAAGGCCATGGAAGATGAGTAGGTTTCTCGCCTCGCATTCAACCCAAGCATGGCGAATTCACGACAACGCAAAAACAAGGTGCTGAAAACATAACTTCGATATGTACAAAAATACAATTGGGCTCGGACTGGAGGGCATTATTCGGTCAGGTGGGCAACAACAACAAACTGCATTTGTGAGATTTCTGTGAACTTTCAACACATTCATCCGCGGAGGCGACGCGGCGGCGTTTTCATTTTGGGATGGTAGGAGATGGGAGTTTCATGTTTTCTTTTTTGCTCTTTTTTCCCTGGCGGCAGTTGAAGAGCCCTGCCTGCTATTGTCGAACGTTTGTATTCTACTTACGGGTCTTGGTGTGGGAATATGACGATCATTGAAATGACCTTTGATGTTTCGAGTGAAGCGGTGGGGGGGCACTTGCTTCGTGATTTGAGCGCATGAAGTGGCTGCTGCTGTCCCACTTCTGTCTTGAGGTTAGAGTTGCCTTAGATTTGCTGCGGCTTAGCCCTCGAGATCAGTACTAACGGGTATCACGGAGAGGTGAGGGGCCCTCGACTTTCAAACTGGGATAGGGTTTAACCTAGGGGCATCGTACCTGGCACTGCGAGGCTGCTTTACTGTCTCTGGGTTAAAATAAGAGAAGACTCGCAGAACGCCAGTATCTTGACTGTGCTGTCTGTGTAAGAAGAAAGTGGCCTCCCTTCATACAGTCCATCAATTCCCTGGAAGAGCATCAGGTAGATACCCAGTATCCAGGGTTTGACGTAGACGTGTCCTAGCCATCAATCAACGAGGTGTTGAGTATAAAGATTCGAGGCCATTTACATCCAGAAAAACAATACCCTGTCCAAAGTGTTCTTCCAATAGGGTCTGTTACATCACGAGCGTGTCTAGGTGCCAGAAGTGTCGCTCTGACTCTGCTTATCTTATCTCGGCGGGGCGACTTGCAGCTCCACCGATTTTTTTTTCTCTTGGCCTGGTCGCAGATTGAAGAACATCATTCAACCCGCCATCTTCCCCAAACTATATTACGGTATATTCACCTCAGACGGCCAGCGCAATGGCCTCCGTATACAAGGCATTATCAAAGACCAAGGGCCCGAAATCCGAAGCCGACGAGGATGGTGCCGCGAACGGCACGAACGGTGCGAGGAAGAATAAGCAAAGAGTCCTGATTCTCTCGTCGAGGGGAGTTACCTACAGGTATGCGACATTGCGTCTGCCACTAGTTTTGTATTTGCTACTAATTAAAACGCGCGCGTACGCAGGCACCGACATCTTCTCAATGATCTTGCGGCGATGCTACCACACGGCCGGAAAGATGTTAAGTTTGACTCCAAGTCGAAAATTTACCAGCTCAATGAGCTGGCGGAGCTTTATAACTGCAACAATGTCATGTTTTTCGAGGCCAGGAAAGGAAAGGATCTGTATATTTGGTTCAGTAAAGTCCCGAACGGGCCGACTATCAAGATGCATGCGCAGAACTGTGAGTGGGCGAAGCTGGATTCGAGAGGGGCAGGAAAGACACTGACACGGGATTAGTACACACGATGGAGGAACTCCATTTCACAGGAAACTGCCTCAAGGGCTCGCGACCGATTCTTTCCTTCGACGCTGCGTTTGAGCAGGAGCCGCACCTTAAGGTGATCAAGGAGCTTTTCCTCCACATGTTTGGAGTTCCGCAGGGCGCCCGCAAATCAAAGCCCTTTATCGATCATGTCATGGGATTCAGCATTGCCGATGGCAAAATCTGGGTACGGAACTACGAGATTCGGGAGGTTGAGAAGGCTAAGGGCGAGGGCAAGGATGAAGAGGAGGCGAACAAGGGAAAGAAGCCCAAATTTGGCGAGAGGGACACAGATATCAGCCTCGTTGAAATCGGGCCACGGTTCGTCCTGACGCCGATTGTGATACAAGAGGGCTCGTTTGGCGGGCCCATTATCTATGAGAACAAACGCTTCGTGTCACCCAACCATGTTCGCGCCGAGTTGCGCCGGGCCCAGGCTGGAAGGCACAATGCTCGGGCGGCACAGAAGAGGGAGGGATTGGGCAAGAAGGCAACTCTGGGGTTGCTGAAGGGCGGAGAGAGGAAGACGAGGGAAACCACTGGTTTAGATACCCGGGCACTTTTTGCTTAGGCTGGCAACGGTACCTATTCTCCTATCGATGCGTTGGCACCTGCGGAATCTGGCCGGTAGTCACAAGTCTGTATGCTTGGCGTTTGGCAGACGGTTCATGAATGGGGCTGAATAGGGAATATCTCAAGGACAATTATAAAAGCCGAAAGATTTATACTGGCTTCATTCCACGTTTCCCACTCAATCCTACCTGATTCTCAGAACTGTTTGGAATAACTTTGGCGATGATCGACGTCGTGGGGCGGCTTCCTGTGCAGCCACAGGAGTGCATGAACCACTTTGGCTGGCTCCATTTTCTGACAGGGTTCTGACGCGGACGGGTGTGACAGGGATGCGGGTGTGGTCTAGGGGTGCGAAATTTCACAACAGACTTTTTTTTTTCGAAATTTCATTTTTTCAAGCCTTTTTTTTTTCTGAAATGGAAATTTCCGCTAACCCAATTGGGAACCCTAGGGTTAGGGTTATATATGGGATCCGTGCCACCACGAGCCAAGGGGACTGGAATCAAGATGACTAAGCTTTTCCAATCTTGGAATGGCGGATTTCCTCCCACTCGTACAGAGTAGTGGGCAATCTGACCTATACCAAGATGACCCACATTTCAACCATTTCATTCAACCTCCCAGGTTTCGGAAATGGATTTCAGGGCCAACTGTGAAAAAGTGAAATGAAAGAATTTCATTTCCCACCCCTAGTGTGGTCATAAACACAGCTGAACCTCAGCAGATCTGCTCATTTCCCCTTAGAATCTTTTTTCCTTTCATCCTTTTCATCAGACTTGCATCGTTTTCCACATCATTGTCTTCGCGTCTCTCCGTCATACCCACACCGACATTGGCAACTCTTTCTTCATCTGCCATACCGACGCGTGCGTGCACAAAACCAACCATGGCGATAATGAGCGCGCCGAGAGCGCGCTGCTCGTCCTACCGAGATGTCAGTATCAATGTCGATGTCGTCACCCCCCAATCTTTTGATCATAGCCCCAACGTCGGGGTGGCAAAGGCCTAAGGACATTGGGGCTAGTTGACCCCTCTCAACTTCTGGGTGAGAGGGATAGACTGACGGGCTCTATTCGGGCTGAGAGCTGCTCGGACAGGGTTTCTCAGGGCAGGGTTCTTGAGTTGTGAGCTGAGAGCGAGTTGGAGGAAGTGGGCGGGATATTTCTCATTCTGCGCACAAAGTCGAGAAATATCATATACCCATTGTTGTTGCGTTTTGAGATCGTTTGCGATCTTGGTAGTGTCGAAGAGAGCATTGTGGGAATCTGGTCCAGTTGGGGGAGGAGCTGATGCCCTGTGAGTTAATTCGGCGATATCAAGAAAACACATCACTTCAGTTTGGTAAGTTGATTGCTTGACTGTTTGGGTCATTAACTAACAGGATAGGCAGATCAT
>Ga0247763_1000869_pt1 | contig 18089 bp, 16 predicted proteins | sample UWRJL141409B4_FD_179926 | JGI IMG/M metagenome (GOLD analysis project Ga0247763, IMG submission 179926) | Plant litter microbial communities from Arlington Agricultural Research Station in Wisconsin, United States - UWRJ-L141-409B-4 | ecosystem: Environmental > Terrestrial > Plant litter >...
AACCAAGGCGCAGGATCTGTCGAATTTCGACAAACAACAACAATTACCTTCCTCAACTTGGTTTTGCGCCCTTGATCCATTTGTTTGCCGTCGAGTATTCGTCTCCTGACTGGTCAGCGCTTCCTGGCGTGGTTTGGTGCGGTCTTAATGCGTGGAGCACGGGCCAACTTTAGTAAATCAACCCTAACCCTGTGAACGAGGAGAGAAAGGAGGGGAGAAACCCAACTTTGAATTCCGAAAAGGTTCAATAATGTTCCTAAGATGCTTGGTTAGGGAGAGAGCTGGCGTGCGTGATTCTTCTTGAACAAGGCGTTTTGGGGGGACCCGACAAAAGACATACACACCTAGGTAGATAGATATGGCATGGGGTGAAGTTCATGTTCAATTTGGCGGGGACATGTGCACATTAGTAGTTAGGGTAACTAGGAGACGAATAAGCCGACAGATTTGCATAGAATAAAAATTTCTAGTCTACTCAGTGTTTCCACATTGTAAATTCTAATCACTCACCGAAACCTCCCTTCCCCACTTCCTCATGCCGTTGTGAAAGCTTAGATCCCTGATAAACTCTCTCTCTCTCTCTAGCATCTGATGATCTCTCCGGTTGAAAGCAGCCGAGTTCCCTTCTCCAGATCACTCTGCACCGGTCTTTCCCAGTTCACGCCCTTCTCGGCCCTCGCCCACACATCCTGCCGCATTTCATATATCAACTCCATAGTGTAGCTCCCCACAATGTTACCTTCCCTATCCCTGGTTGGAATGGTCTGCTGCGGCGGTTTGGGTCTAGAAGGCCAGGTAATGGCTTTTTGGGCGCTTCCAAACTGCACACCACCACCATCGAAGAGGGATCCTGCTGCTGTCCTTTGTTTCTTCCATGCTCGTAACATTTGCTGGTATGATGCAACTGGGTGGTCTAGCTTCACGTCTGGATGTTGAACCCATTCCCGCCCTTCCAGGTCGATGTCTCCGATATTTTGGTCTTGATGAGGCTTGTTACGGAGAGAAGTGTCCTGGGTGATGATTTCGTAGACAGTGAATAGAACGCCCTTGACGTCGTTTCGGGATTCACTATATACCTCCCGTTCTTCACGTGAGACGTATTCAACTCGCGCGGCATAGTTGAAATCAAAGAGCATGATAGCATCCGCGGCTTCGTCAACCACGAGGTTCCGGGGGGCGATATCCTGATGCGCGACGCGGTATTCGAGGTTTAGGAGATCGACCACGTCGATGAGTTGCTGTAGCCACTTGAGTTTGAAAACTCGTGACTTGTTCTCGTCGAGCGTGCCGCCGGGGACAAAGAGGCTGGTGAATCCCACAACCCGATTCTCAAGCTCATCGACAACGACACGGTCAAACGGAACAATGTTGGGGTGACGGGGTAGATGCATCCACATGTTCATCTCCTTCCAGGACTTGGTAGCGAACTGCCAATGGAAATAGTATTTGAAGACAACCTGCCCAAAAAAGTCAGCGTGATTCGAAAATACACACACATCAATTGGTTCCTGGTGGCTGGTACCTTTTTGGGAGATACCGTGTCCGCCACGAGTGGAGGGTATGTGACGAGGTCCACGTCCGGACCGAACCTGTCGAGCTCCTCAAGTTCACTCCTCCGGACCGTCTGAACGCCTTCTGGAAGAGAAATTTCGCTGAGAAGTGGATAATGCACAAAGTAGGTTGGATCGTCGTCGGGGTCAGAATGTGTGGAAATAAGATCGCCGGTTGGTGATAGATAAATCCTGTACGTGCCAGGAGATAATTGGTCGCTGTGCCGGGGGAAATGCTCAAGAAAAAGACTTTCATCGTCATGCTCCCCGTCCATGGTGACGGAAACTACCCGTCGTCGATCCCAATCGGTAATGTGCCAGGTCGTTGGCCCACCAGGCTGCTGGCTGTCGCCACCCAAGCAGATATATCGGTTCTCGTCGTCGATCATGTTGGTTGTCGTTGCTGTGCGGGCTGGAAATGCAGGCGGGAAAACTGAGCAGTCTGCATCTAAAAACTATGTGGTGGCTTGGGGAAAGTGTTGGGGATAAATCCGCGCGGGGAAGGAACTGAAGCACTCAATGATGAGTCAGCTGGTTGGTGGGCGGGTTCGGTAGCCGCGAGGCAGCCCTCGTTTTGGGCCGCCTTCAAGTTTTCAGTGGTGAGAAACAAGTCCTATGCATGCACTGTTGTTGGCCGTATCCGCAGGCTGTAACATTGAGGGCAAATATCTAAGCCAATTAGGCGTCATAAATGGGCCGGCTTGCGCGCGCTTGGCCACAGACTGTTGACTGTTGGTTCCAGCTTGTCGCAGCAAGCCAGGCTTTGCTCGAGCCTAGGCGTTACCGACACACTGGGTCGGTTCCCGCGCGGCAACTCATGGCGGTGTTGGCCACACTTAATTATTTGCTGGCTCTAAAACATCAGAATCCCCATGTGCGATTGGTGGCAAAGAAGAAATCAGGTCCTGGTATGGCCGGGTCCTACGCTTCAGCAATCCTGCGGAAGTAGACCAGGCCAGATTGACCTGGAAAACTGACAGCCGCAGCAGTCAAGTCACTTTGCCGAAGCAGCCTCCTCGGTACGATATAATTAGGGACCACTCAAGTTGAAGGCGCTTACACCACACCTCAGAGTGATGTATATATAAAGTTCCATGGGAACTCGTCGGCTGGTAACAATGAACTGGTTGATCAAGACCAAAACATACACATATTGCCGCCAATACAACACCTCACCTCACACAGCAACAAATATACAGTATCGTCGCCCAGCCATTGTTGAGAGCTCGCATCAAGCTCAACGACTGAAAGCTATCGCCCGTGTTCAACACCCCCCCTGCCAAAGTTCGTAATATAGTTCAGCTCCATGTCCCTACATAACGGATTTGTCAATGAACAAGATACCTACCTAACACTTTTCTACAAACAGACGCCTATTTAAATCTAGCCGCAATCAACCAACTATGGACAACGTCCAGCTAGTCCAGAATATCGCACCGAGCCAAATCCACAGGGCGGCCGAACTGTCGGCAGTGTACAGAACCCAAGACTGCCACTGCGGATGGTACATTTTCTACTCTGGGGTCTGCGGGCATTTTTTCAGAAAACATCCCTTGCGGTGCGGCGACTCAACAACGCCTTCTGGCCTGAGCGGATTTTGCGTCGTTCCTGCGTCGCAGTACAACGTTACCCTCTATCTGATCAATGAGTTTTGTAATGATTGTCACAGAGCACGTGTAGCATGGTAAACATGGACCTGGTTTTGGGTCTCGGGAATTCAGCAACCCGAAGGACCATGAAGGAGAGCCTCCTGCAAGCTGGGGAGACTGGAGAAATATGGTTCAGAGCCGCACCCTGTATCAACATCTCAACGAGTTTGTATTTCTTTACCCAACCTATGTAGGGAACTAGATAGATAGCACTGCTTGTCTGTAGTGATTGTTCTGATTTTGACAGATACGCTAGCAATATTACTACTGCATTGACCGCACAATATCAAGGCGTACATATGCACACCTATTTTCGTCTTCTGTATGTTCCAGGCATGTAGCCACTTCGCATTGATCCCCATTTACAAAGCAGCCAGCCAGCCTAGGTGCTTGAAGATGGAGTCAGTTATAAGGTGATGTGTAATTTTTGGTAGGAAACATAAGGTACCTACCAACACTGGACGCATAATCGGGTGCACAACCAGCACGGGGCAAGTATAATTCTCTTCACCATACAAACTACCCTGGTAACCCCTGCAACCTGGACGCTTTCAAAGCTAATTCACACACGACATGGAATTGCCATGTTTTCGAAACTAAAGCTTTGCCCCCGAAATGATAGACTTTCCAGTCCTGGTTTCAACTCTGAACACTAACATGTTGACTCTCATTGTTCATCTTCCGCCCACTCAGCTGCCGCTATCTAAACCACATTGAAACCCCCCACCCCGGCTCCCGTTGGCACCGACGCAAACCCTTCGTCCGCAAACACCGTGACTATTTCGGTCCTCGTCCTCGTCCATGTCGAGACCATCGTCGTCGTCGTATCCAACTCCACAACCACATCTGTCAAAACTGTATGCTGCACTGTCACCGTTGCCATATCCGGTGTTTCTTCAGGAACGAATCCCACCCGTGCCGCTGCCCAGGCTGGACCTGTGTCTTGGTCTACTGACAGGCCCATCTCATTATCCCCAAACTCATTCATGTTGGTAGCTTCGTAAGAGACGACAGAAGAGCCATCCCCACGCACAATCCTCGCACACGCCGCGCGAACGAGATACTCTGGATGGAACTCCCATGGTTTCGGCCGCGGCTTATACCTCGCCCAGTATGCCGCACAGATATCTTCATGGGAGCGCTTGTCGTCGGGGTACATGGGTGCGAGATGCACAGGTACATGCACATGCACGTGGCGAGGGAGGATCCTTGCCTTTTCGTGTCCTTCTTCCTCCTTCGGATTTGTCTCCTCTTCTTCCGGTACCCCTAGATCCGTTTCCGGATCCCCCTCCTCTGCCACCGGAGCCTTGGACTCGTCCCCAAAAGTAAACCGCGTAGAAGTCTGGGTAACAATCTCCGTGACTGTCATCGTCTCTTGCAGTGACTTGGAAGCCAGCTGCGTGTCTGCAGCAGCGTAGTTATACAGGGGCACATGCATATACCCCTCATGCTGCAAAAGAGACGAGCAAAATGGCAAGGCCATGAGCCAGTCCGTATTGACTTGTTCGCGATAGCGAATGAGGCGGAGGAGACAGGTTGCGTCGCAAGCGGGCGCGGCGGTGGGGTGTATATCTGGAGCGGGAGCTGGAGCTGGAGCGGGGGCCGGAATGGCGAGGGCGAGATTTAGTTGTAAGAGGAGGGGGAAGAATATTGAGGATGGCTTCATTTTCGTCCTGTCTGGTTTGGTGCACTGCGTGGTGGTCCGAATGTGAGGACAACAGCTTGGGGTTTGGCCTGTTGTAAGGGAACATTAGCTTTGATTTGATTCGATCCAGTCCAGTTCAGTCATGACGGGATAAGTTGGGTTCACGTTGGGGGGCCGACCGCGTTAAATCTCTCCCTCCTCTCCATTAAGGGAGAGAGGTGATGCGGTTTCTCGATAGGTAAGGTGGGGTAGAAATATTAGAATGTCGATTCCGGAGGTTAGGATCTGGTGACGCGTTGGTTGAAATGTGAGACATCCGCCCTAAAACTAGACCCAGCACGAATCAAGCTCCAAGGAATCAAACTGAAAGAATTGCAGACTTGAGTGCCTCGCGCCGGCATTTTTGATTTGATTCAGACCTGTCTTGTCTGCCCTCGACCTCAATGGGCGGGTACATGACAAAAACGCTATATGTATGGGACTAGACTGTAATGTGCTGTGCTATGCTATGTGTGCTGTGCGGCGTTTGAACTAGACTGGGCGATGCAGCCAGCGATTCTAGGGAGAGATTAAATCTGAATTTTCACTGTTCACACACCTTTCAAACAGGGAATGGGGCACTTGCAACCCACCAGACCTTCTCGAAGAATACTATTATCGTCCGTGCAGTCCAGTCCTGTGTTCAGTTCCATAGGTACCTACCTAAGGCGCATGTATTCACAATAGCGCGTCAGTATACTTGGCCTATCTCATCGTCGTAGCTTCCATATTGACATCAATTAAGCATGTGATTTACAGGCGCCATACCTGTACTACGCACCTACGGAGGTAGCTTTCTCTTCTCATCTTTACGCGGGCCAAGTCATGGTGATTGCATTTCCTGCCTTCCTTGAGCGGTTATCAGGTGAAATAACATGAATAGGACACGTTGGAAATGGCTGTCAATAGAAGTAGAGATCATGAGATGAAATGAATGGAAGATGCATGCCTGTCGTTGGAAGTTGTCAAAGACATGTCCGCATAACATGTCTGTAACAACATGAAGCACAGTTGCTATCCGCAACAGTCCATGACAAGGCCAACAATCACGCATTGACAAAGAAATGCACCAAATCTCAATTCTGTCACGCCACTGTGCGTAGAGTGTCAGCACTCTGCTTGCAACGCTCCTAATTGACCTTGTCACCCATTTTTTTTTTTAACCCAGCATTGGGCGTTAGATTCAACAAATATTGGACTCTCCTGTCCCTTCATATCCCCCACCTCACAATTCCATTCAACAACTGCTCCATCACCGACGTCCCCTCCCGTACCGTACCCAGGAAGACCATTGGAAGACAAAGGAATGGCCCGTTTGGAAAAAGAAGGAAGGCCAGAACCAAAGATCAATCCAAGTAGAATCTGCAGGGTAAAATTGGCCAGTTTAAGCAAGCGAGCAAGCCGGTTAAAACCCCAAAGCAGAACCCAAAGAGAGCTACGAGGCAAACGCGTTGATAAGGCAGTCAGTGTAGCATTTTCCCTGGCTGGAGAAGCAACAGTCCTGTAACCAGTCAAGTAAGTGCGTTCGAGGGGGCAAGGAATTGCCCCCCGAAGCGGATTTGAAAGCGTTTTCCAGCACAGGGTAGAGCCCACGGAAAGAGTTTGAGCGTACCTTTGTAGGGAAGTAATGCTGAGCCTGTCTGCCCCAGTAATAATTTGAAGTCTCCTTGGTCCTTTCCCGTGCAGTTGTCCCAGGTGGAGTGGTTGTTTTCCCTGTTTGCCTGGAGGTGTCCAGTCCTGTCCGATATTTTGAGGTAACCAGAATTCCGCCCCGAAAGTGAAACCGTGGAAAGCCCAAAGATAGAAACCCCCATGCAGTGCCTTTGTATACCACGCAGTTTTTGCGATAGACTGACAAAAGACTGGGTCTTCATCGCGGCGCGCAGTACTGCGTCGTCGTCTCGAAGAAACCGGGGGTCAGAAACCTGCATGTCACGCAGGAGGAAGTACCGTCCACCCAGTTCAATCATAACGTATAGAGATGTCGTGTGGTTCTCGAAAGAATGATGAATGCCCAGTTCCATTTCCAGAAGGAGGGTGGAGAAGAAGAGTAAAGGGCCCATTGAAATCCTTCGTCCAGAGTGATGGTATCAGAGAGGCAGTGAGGTGGGGCATTAGATTGGTCCAGCCGGGACAGGTCCCAAGATGTAAATAAATTTCTGCCCAGGCTGTGTTCTCTGGAGTCCTCGAGGAGATCCGTCCAGTGCCCAACGGGTCTTGATGCTCCCGTTGGAATCCAAGTCTAGGGAGAGAGTCCTAATGATATGCTGAGTGGTGTGTATCCAAATATGTGATTCCCATGTGGCCAGATGTCAAGGTCTGGTTGAATTCCCAAATGTGAGGTGTTTTCCAATAGGGTCATTGCGTCACCATGTTTGTCTGATCGGCCTGGTGGAACCCTGGCTCCTACGCTCCTTGTGTCCCTTCCATGCAAAGGTTCTCGGCCTGGTCCGTCCAAAACCAAAAGAGGCAGTGTCTAAATTTCCCAATCTGATCCGAATGGCGGCAGATACGTCATCCTGGATCGGGGTCCGGTCTTGGAGGCCTACATAGGTATATGCTATCTTAGCACAAGTGGTATTCTCTTGGTGTTCAATAATTTTGCAAGAGTAAACTTACCATCGAAGAGTTCATTGATAGTCAGGCAGTCGAGGGGCCATGGATTCCAGCGCCAGAAAATCCAGTATTTTCAGCAGAGACTTGGTGGCTTTGTGTAGTTTTTAAACCATGTCGGCATAAGGCCCCGACATTATCCTGTTCCTGTGCTTGAGCGCCGACGCCGAACAGCAGTTCTTCCTGATTGGCGAGGCTTCTTTCCTGACTGAGGGCGGTATTTGGGTCGGCACGATGGTTTGAATCTTCCGGGAATGTTGGAGATCCAATCGCCGTGTCTGGCGACGAATCTACAGATCTGCTGTCGACCGTAGGATTGTTGCTTTCTTGTCCCCCGGCCCCAGAGTTCGGGTTCTCTGGACTATTTTGGTCGAGTAGTTGGAAGGTAGAATCGTAGAGCGGAGACTGTGCTGATGTTACTTGACTTGTCTCTGCGCTTGTAAGCTCAGTCGCGTCCATCGAAAAGTCTGCCTGTCCGACCATTGGCCCTAAGTCGTTTGGCTCATTTATAACATATGTATGCTGATCAAAGTTCATCAAAGCAGACAGATCCAATTCTGGTACCGATGGGAATGTTTGAGGCTCATGGAGCGGTTCCAGAACCCGATGCCCAAGCAGAGTGGTTGCTTGAGATGCCGGGGTTTGGGGCTCCGTAGATCGTCGGTTCAGCGGCTGCTGGGTGGTGTTACGACTGCGTTGAGGGTGAGTTGAGCGGCGAGGAGGAGATTCTTGTGAGCCTCTCGAGCTAGCGCCGCCGAAGCTACCGAAACCGCTAAGAAACCGCCCCAATACATTTTGCACACTTCTGCTTATTAGATGGGCGACATTTGGCGCTGTTCGTGCCTCAGGTAAATGATCAGAAATGATGCCTTCCACTTCGGACCGCACTACCTCGAGAACCAGCCGCTGGTTATTCGCTGCAGCATCCTCATCATCATAATCTAAAACATACCATGTCAGTTGGCAGTCAGGAGCAATAGGGGTGTTCCCTTACAGGGGCTTGGTATTTCGATGTCGTCGGGAAACAGAATCATGTACATCTCGTTCCATTTCTCTTCGTCGCTTACGGTTCTTTTACCGCGCTTTCTTAACTGTAGCTCTTGGACTTTACTGATTGCCTCGCGAGCGCTGGGGTCCGCTAAGGTGCAGAGATCCCTTTGGCGTATGTGTTCCTGGAACCTTTCCCGAGTTTCAAAGTTGACGAAGCACCGCTCACACTGGAAAATGGGAAGTGTGTGGCGCCTAAGGAGATGTTCCCTGTACACATTTGGTTGATTAGTACCAGGTGAGCAATTACGATATTGAGAGAGAACGAACTTGACTCGATGTGCTGAAGGCCACCCTGGACCTACACACGACCTAGCATTCGCGTACTTGGCTGGGTTGTGTTTGAAAAAGGGACATGCCAAGAGCTTTTTAGACCCGGTATTCGAGTCGTCCTGTCGCACCCTTTTGCCTGGTGGACCCTCACCCGCACCATCGCCCTCCTCGTCATCGTCAGCTTCATGACCCTGGCGAGACGGGCCACCCCTCTTGGAGCCTGATGTAGCAGTTCTTGCAGCCAGAGCCCCAGTGCCAGCAGGTTGACCCCGATCAACGACATATGTGTCCTTGTTCGTTCCTGTGCCCTCATAGTCCGTCAAGATATCCGCAGATTCGGGATACTGGTCATCTCCCTTGAACACGGCCCAGTGCTGGACTTTATAGAATGAAGATCTATCTGTCAGAGAGCCGGTCGAATCCCGTTCTTCGATAACCGACCATTTGATATGCGCCACAAGCTGAACCGGACCAACTACGCCCAGTTTATCATCGAACAAGGCCACCATAAGGGTGTCAAATTCAAAGACATGGCTTGACACTGACAGGTTCTCTGAACTATATAGCGGAAATAGAGAACGAGGCGGGCTGTACTTTGTAGGCTGCATGTCTCTTCGATGAGAAGCTGTTTTGGGGGTGGGATTTTGACATTTCTGAAAGGCTCTCCCGACAGTCCGGCGGGGGATTCGCCGAATATGTCTGTGTAGCAGAGAGGTACGAAGACCCCTTCTACGTGGACTTCCCCCATGGCACCTCCTACCCTGGTATAAAGAGTCCCTTGTTCTAGCCGTGTTTGTTCGGGTCAAATGCGACCAGGCCGGCCGTTTTTTCAAACCTTGTCGTGTTTCGGACCGTCCAAGCAACAGTGGCTGTGTTGTTGTGCTGGGTCGTCGTGGAACCCCGCTCCTGGGGACGCTGCGGGGAAGGTCGCGATTTGCACCACGATGCTTCTGTCTTGTAGCAGAAACGCGGTGGCGACGCGCTGTTCGTTTCCGTCTGGGCGAAGCCATAATATCCGATCGCACGCCACGAGAGGGATTTTTCGACGGGACTCCCTGGAGATGTCCTCATTAGCACTCGCAGACCAAAGCTTTGCACGGGGCCATACGGGTCTTGATAGCACTGGAAGGACAACATCGGTGGTATCCTCTTCGGGGAGTCGCTGGAAAGAGCGCGATCCAGCGCGTCGGAAGGGAGCTGCCCCTCTCCCAAGGCTCCGACATGGGTCGTTGCGATTCCCTCGCAGAGCAAGGCTCTCTCCCGCTATGATTTCTAGCATCACTGCGCGGTGGGAGTAGGCTGTCGTGGTGCGCGAACCATCGGGTTTGGGCTGAAGTTCGATTATGCGTGCGGGAAAGAAATGTTGCCCGATCGTGAAGCGGCTAGGCCGTGAGCCAATCAGAGAGCCTGGTCACCCCCCACCTCGGTCCTTCGCCCCAGTCCACCCAAAGAACCAAGAGGTACCGCGTCGGAGGCCACCTTGACAAGATTTCAATTTTAGAACCCGGCAATCGGTTGGCTGACCACAAGGCAACCAGCAGCAGCCGCGCATGGATTATGGATCGGGAGGCGAGGCTTCACCAGTCTGCATGATCTGGACTCTTCCTATACATACTCTCAGTGCTATCCAACATCGAACTTCGTCCGCTAGGTAGACGTAGATTCTTCACCATGTTTCAAGCCCTGGGAGACCCGGATGACACAACGGCGTGCGAGTCAACTCGTGCCAAGAATACAATAGATGACTAGTTTTGATTTCATGGCTGTCTTAGGACTACAATACCTACCAGGCTCCCGTAGGCTGCCGCAGCGGTTCATGACAACAGAACTGTGAAGCATCACAAAGTCCTTGCATTAGGTCAATATAATCCTAGGCAAAATGCAAGGTGTGCAGCTCGTCAGCTAGAAGAGGAAAAGGTCAATAGTGCAGTGGATCTTGGGTGACAGATTTTGTTGACCCACATCCTAGAACAAGTGTGACTGGAAGACAAGAACGACCTGCGCCGTGAAAGACTCATCTTCAATCATTGATGCGAGTTCTCCAGCTCAAGGGAGATTGTTTTCTCTGCTAGACTGTTCAGAGTAGCAGATACATCATAGACTGGCAGCCGAGGCCGATGGCGGGTGTGATGTAGGAGACAACGAAGGCGCCATGATTGCTATCCACATCAATGGGAAGGAACCATCTAGTCACATGCCACGCGCTCTTTCAAACTTTGCGGACAGTCTTGCTTGTAAACCTCAACGGGCTGCCTGGTTTTATGACTGTCATAAGCAGCTGACGGGTTCGTTGATGCTAGTCCTACCGACCTAAGCCCGATATTCCGGTACCTACTCTTCGCATGGAAGCATATGATACTCAACACTCTCCGAAAGAACACGGTGCTAGTCCGCCGGGTAAAGCACAGTAGTACTGCAGGATGGTCCATCACCAAATACTGTCCTGTGCTCTTGCTCCTATCATGTCAAAGCTTTCCATTCGCCGGATGATGGGATAGCCGAGCCCTGGGGCCACCCTCAGGTCCGCTTCCTTTGAGGATGAATTGAGGGACTTTCTCACCACCAAGCTAGAATCTAGATCATCACAATAATGTGATCCTAGAGAGTTTCAATTCCCTACAATAGTCCTTCTCTTTGCCATCCCAAGACGCGCTCCATTCTCTGCCGACAACTGAACCCCTCAGGGACCGCCAAGCGTAGCATCCGCAACTCCCCCCAATAGAAGCCCCGACTGAACTGGAAAGTCCGGAAGGATGTTGCTCCACTATATTCGTAAGCTTCCATCGGCATTGGAGAAATGCCGTCGCCATTTCCATCCGCCAAACCGACCAGTCTAGTCCGTCTGGTCTGGTCTGTTTCAGCTTTACCCGGCAAATCGAAAACATCTATTCCATGACTGGTCGGATACAGCAGCCGCCGGGGATAGCAAATCACCTGTCGGTCAATCTTTAGGACAAAACATGAAGGGGGCCAACCACTTGAGAGTGCTCAGAGATTCATAGGCCACACTGTTGCTGCTCGCTTGCTTGCGTACGCGCGTGCGTGAATTCACGTCCCACGTGCATCCAATCTCGTGCATCACACCACTCCCCTACCAGACCCCTACCAAATCAGCCGCACGGTGTGCGGTGTGCGAATCCGGCCCAAGGAAATTCACACCAAGGATGCACACCAGACCTCGCACGCCTCGCAAAACTCACCTTGAACTAGACAGACCAGAACATGGAGCTGCGCCACCCCCTGTCATGGGGTGTTCGTTTCAGCTTTGAAAGTTCCCAATCATGCCTAAGTGAGTGAGTGAGTTACCGTCAGCTTGTCGTCGGCGGTGTTAATTCCGCTAGAAAAAAAAAGAATTCACCGAAGGTCTCCACCGCAGCAGCAGAATTGCAGCGTGGAATGCAGTGTGGTCCAAGCAGACGGGACGTGAAGGATGCCCGATTTGTTCACCTCGGTGAACCTCCACCAGTTGAAGCAGCCCATCATCTAAATATGGGCTATCGCCCCGTGAAATCACTCGTAAAAAAAAATCAAACCCCCTTGCTCATTGAAAGCCATCAGGCATTCAGCAAGCATCAAAAATCGCGCTGTAATGCTAATAATGCTCACTGCATAAACGAGTGAATGGATTCACAGAGCAGCTTAGAATATGTCGCGACTTCGCCACCTCGCATCCTCCAGTCGTCCCCTCGCCCCTCGCCCCTCTACTACGTGTCCAGACTGGACCAGAGCACTTCCAAGATGACCAACCGTGGCAATCTGGCAATCTTGAACCAACCAACCAACCAACCAGACTAGATAATTTCCATGTACTGCGCCACCATCATTCATCCATCCCTCCATCCATCCATCCATCCAGTCCCGCGCGGCTTTGTCATTGCCTGGCTTTGCCTGGATTGTCTCAATGAACATGAGAGAAAAGGATCCGATTACCTAGGAAGGTAGGTATGTGCATACGGTATACGTATACGTAAACGACTGGAGTTGCCCCAATGGAGTTGAAGAACCAGAACAAGAACTATCTGTTCGTTCTGTTATTCTAGGATATGTGTATTGGCCTGGTTGGCTCGCTGATCCGAAGTGATATTAGATCTTCTCTTTTGCAATCTGTGGTCTGTGGTGATAGGTAGGTAGTCTCACGCTGCAAGTGGTCGACTCTGGGGTTCACGTATCAGAAATCCCTTTTTATCACAACAGAGTTCAGTATTGAGAAACTAAAAGTTATCCACGTACCCATATCCAATGTCCTCCTGTACTCCTATCATCAGTTCACCTATCCGATATGTGGCACGTATTGTGACCATTTCGGAAGCTCATAAGCCGACTCGGGCAGGTGCGCAAGGTTAATGAAGCACTCCACCACCAAATAGACCCTCCCACACACATAAAGGGCCATGGAGAATATCGCAGCAATATCCAAACAAGTCTTGGTGAGAGCAGTGAGCGCAAGATACAACAACGCAAGGATCCACCACAACACAGTAGCTAACATGCTGATCAAGCCTGGAACGTTTGGTTTCTTTTCTAGGTCCTCAAGCCACGACATGAACGTGTTGAAGCCCATGAACCCTTCAAATTCATCTGCAAAGTCAGTAATCCGGTCGAACCAGCTTGCCGACCCTCGACCCCAGAGTGGTGGTGCAATGTCCCACATAAAGACCAAAGCAACCAGGACTCCGGTTGCAGTTATAGCGACACTCGAGATCCTCCAGAGCATTTTCTCGATATCTGATGGGAATGGCGCCTTCCACGCCAGGCAGTGAAGGCCACCATAGATAAACCCCGCAAAGGAGAGACCAACATAGAGCGGCCATTGCTTCCGGATGCCGGTGAACCGGGGAAAGTTTCGGATGCGTGTGACCAGTAGATTGAACTCAACGTCGGATTCGGAATCCAATATAAATTTCTGCATCTTCGCGGCGAACAACCACCTCTTGCAGTCGGCAGTTGGTACGACAACGAATGGTTCCTCAGGCGCAACGTCATAGTGTTGACCGAACCTCTCCAGAGTGATGCCGTCACGCCACTTATCCAACTCAAATCTTTGCGATAACGATTTGGGATCGAAGCGATCGGTGTGTTCCTGGCCGACCATGTCCGGATTTACCCGCAGGCGATAGACGACTTCATCAAGAGCACTAAAAAGGAGTACAAGGTTAGCGACTCATGAATAATAGCTATGGCCAGATAGTACGACTATGACTTACTACCGGCGGAATAAACGCTGCCAAAAGCTGCCCGCAAACCGCGCCGCGAGTTTCCTTGACTCTAATATATCCCGCCGCGTTTCAACCGATGGTCGTTGATTCTCGATTGGAGCGCCATAAAGGACGCGACCGCTGCCCGTCACGTTGTCAATCTCCACAGGCACCAGGAAAAGGGTCCGTTCTGAATATCTAGAGGGGTATGTAGAGGTGAGTGGCCGTTGGCGCTCGAGTTTGCTGTTCGCACACATGTAAGCCAGAGATTGCATCACCTCTTCATCGTCCTTGTCACGGACGACGATAATCTGTGGCTCCTCTATGTCGAGCGGTTTATTCCACCACAGAACGTAAATCATCAGAGTGCAGATGGCATGGCCCAGTGTGTTGAGCTCGAGTAAGCTGATGGCAAGGTGTTGAATGAAGCGAGTGAGGCATTGGATGCAGAACCATGATGCTTCGACATGTCAGCAGGGTTCTTCGAGTATCCGCAGGGGCGCATGGTGAACAACGAACCTTGGAAACATACAACGGCTTTTGCAAACGTGCCTCCCTTACTCTTGTCCTCGATGAATGACTGTGAAAGATCTGGGATAAAACCTGGCTTCTTTTGCTCTAGGTGTACAATCGCTTCCGGAGTCAGAGTTAAACGGGCGAGTCGGGGTTTCTTTTCGTCGGGTTTGGGGAAGATGTTGAGCTCGTCGTCGGCCATCTGCACAGCGAAGCCGCCCATAGCGGCAAAGTAGCTGTGCACGATGGTCCATTTATGTCGTCTCGCCTCCTTCGCTGCCTGACTGAGTCTCACAGCATCGGGGGGGGCGGGATCTTGGGGAGCCTCCACAGTCGTCTCGCCGGCTTTGCTGTCATTTGGAGATGCGCTGGTCTGGCTATCGCTTGGGAAATATTCCTTCATCTTTCTTTGCAGATCCCGCGCGGCTGTATACTGCTGAAAAGCCGTGAACGCCACCTGAGAGAGAATGTCAGTCGAGGGCGGATGCTGACGTAGAAAATACATACTACTTCAGGAGCAAGGAAACCCAGAAACATCCAGCCGACCTTGCACCACCTCTGCATCAACCAGCCACCGTGGGCTGGGACATTCAAGTGGATCGCGGTCCAGACACAGAGGCCGAGCGTGACAGTGCATGTCGACAGGATTCCAAAAGTCCCGCGCTCGAGAGGTTCGGGTTTCCAGTATGTTGTGTGACTTGTCGAGCCGTTGCCGAAGATTCGATCCATTTTGAAGCACTTCGGGGTACGCAGCGAAGTGTCAGACTGAACCAAACGCTAACTAGCGTAATCTTGACGTTGAAGGTTGGAGGTTGCCTCCAGAGCCTTGTGGCGTCCTATTTCGGAAAGGGTGAGCAAGTGCAGGAGCCGCCGCAGCCGCAGTTTCCCTCTGTCCAATGAAAATGCGATGATAGGCACTGTCGAATTCGACAGCTGAAAATGAATCGCCGAATTCGGTCGTAGCGGCTTCTTGGGTCTCGGTGATTGGGCAGTTGTTTCAGGCTAAGGATCCTTCAAATGCATGCATGAAAGTGAGCCTCTCGACGACGCTTGAACGACGTCCGCTATTGATTGAACAAAGGTTTGTCCAACATCGGAGATGGAGGCCCTCGGTGTAGCTGCATCAATTGTCGGCCTCGTCACCGCGGCGGGGAAAATCATCGAAATCGTTGCACCGTTTGTTTCGTCAATTCATGATGCTGCCCGCATCGCCGCGCCAGTCCACGCCGAAGTGGTAAACTGCCGCATTATTCTCGCTGCCCTTCAGCGGCTTGTCGAAAGCCTGGACAAAGCGCCAACTATTTCGAGGCGCGCAGCACTAATCCAAGTGGATGATTTGATATCTGTCTTGATGGATGGCGTCCTCCTCTTCTCCGAGCTCGAAAGCCTGCTTCTATCCTTCGGACCAGGTGGAGATGGCAAGTCGATTCCCTACCGCGTCCGAATAAAATGGGTGCAAAACGAGAAAACGGTAGGAGCCATGCTCGTGCGGTTGCAGGGCTTCAAAAGCACCACTTCACTGGTTTTGAATATTTTCCAATGGTACGGGTTAATACTCTGAAGATGTTTTGGGCTACTGCCATGAGACTGACGGGTGTGATTGCAGTAATTCGGATATCAAGGCGGCCGAGAGCCAGGAGTCACTCGAGTCGTCTGTCGCGACATTGTTGGAACGAAACCATGATGTGGCACAACGTCTTGGTCGACTCGAGTCCTGCATGGACACTGAGAGCATTCTCACGAGGAAGCGACCCTCGGAGGGGTGGGATGAGAAAACAGTCGACTTGACCCCTATTCCCGAGTCAGACGTCGCAACTCGTTTTGACTTTGAGGCCGATCTTGCATCGAGCAGGGTGTACCGACAAATCAAACGAGAAACTATAGATCGCTATTCTCGCCGCATCTCGGTAGCTCGGTCTACCATGGCATGGTCCATCTTTTCGGAGATAAGTCTCTCGGCAGTGTCGGCCATCTCAGTCCTCGCTCTCCCTCTGTTCTCAAGCGATCTCACAAACCCACAACACTACAAATTCGGAAATACCGACCCGGCGTCATCCAAACCAATAGATACAGAGACAACACGGCTAGTGTGGAAGGGCCCGGCACGCGATGTAGACTTCAAGACATCGACTCTACCACTCAATGCTACCATCACAATGTTCGACAAGTATGCATCCATGGCGAACATCACCATTGCAGTAGAGTTACACAGCAAGACCAAGGCCTCCGACAAATTGAAGGCACTCACCCCTGCGCAACTCAACGAGCTTTGCATCGATGTTATCGACGAGCTCTCACGACGATCTATGGAGGTGATGGGATGTGACCTGGTGCCGCAGTTTCTCGAGCCCGATGACAGATATCACCCAAAACGAAATCAAGCACGACGGAAATTCAGCACGCTTAGCGCCCTTAGGATGTCGGACTTGGTCACTGATGTGTACCTTGAAGTTAAAAGACGAAGAGGCGAACAGATAACGGAGGGTCCTCCACTCTTTATTTGAACTCGTTTATTTGAAGGTCGTGAAATGATGCCCGCATCATTTCTTTTAGCAACTGGACTGCTCGCACATCATCTAAGGCCCTGGGGGACTTGAACGTGGAATCTGAGTGTGAAGTTGACTTGTAAGTAGATGGAATTGCCACATAGCGAATTGGAGTCATACTTGGTACTTTGCTATATCCCGCCACTGCTGCGAGAATTGAGCATCCGAAATGGGCGGCATGCCACGCTCTGCATCATGAAAGAGCCACAGTCAAAGAGCAACTCAGGGCTGTGCTTGGTATTCTGAACGATTGACATGACACTGCTTTTCCCTGCTGTGAATTCCATTACGCCTGCACGTGCCAAAGCCAGCTCTCGAAACTGTTTACCCACCCGCAGTTCACCCGTAGCTGCCTAGTTTCATGCTCAAGGCTCCAGAATATCCATGGTGTCTCAAGTAAGGGTATCTAATTTGATGTCGTCTTTCTGTGTCTATACCACTCTATCTCTATATGTCAAGCTTCCAATTTGTCCCCACATGGAGGGTGCTATGTAATGTCCCGGGACTGGACACTGGGTTCAAAAGCATTCATGCTGCTGCCGTTATCTTGTATCTCGCAAAATCGAATTGGCGGTAGTGGCGGTCCTTTTAGTCAAGGTTTGTTTTCCCGCGATTTACATATCTGCAGCGCTGCTACATGTAACCAAATGGATTGAACCAGACATTCTCTCACTTGCTTCCTCTTATTTGCATCACTTATTCTACTTCCCCCGCCTATGTTCCAGCCCTGCAATACAGTCTAACCCCCCTGAAAGATTGTTCGCGCGGGACATGCATTTTACGGCATTGGCTGCAGGGTTGTTTTTGTATGGACAATCTTGAAATTTCCGTAATCCGTGTCCGCGCCGGTCCACTGCAGTCAGTCCACCTCAACGCCCGTCAATCCAACTCGCCGCACGCACGAGACGTGCGTTAATCCAATCCACACCGCCCCAGTCGACTTGAAGCCGGCGCGCGGTCACGAAAATCGTAGCGATTGGATTGACAGTGCCTTGTCCCAGCGATGGGAGCCATTCAGA
>Ga0247763_1000870_pt1 | contig 18083 bp, 11 predicted proteins | sample UWRJL141409B4_FD_179926 | JGI IMG/M metagenome (GOLD analysis project Ga0247763, IMG submission 179926) | Plant litter microbial communities from Arlington Agricultural Research Station in Wisconsin, United States - UWRJ-L141-409B-4 | ecosystem: Environmental > Terrestrial > Plant litter >...
GTTCGTGATGGGCGTGACGGCCGCGGTGATGACCGCGTTCTACATGTTCCGGCTCTACTTCCTGATCTTCCACGGGTCGTTCAAGGGCTGGCGCATCGTGCCGGGCTGGCACGCGCCGCATGATGATCATCACCATGATCATCATCATCACCACCACCACGGACCGATCGACGGGCCCGAGCCGCACGAGTCGCCGTGGCAGATGACGCTGCCGCTCGTGATCCTGGCCCTCCTGGCCGCGTTCGGCGGTTTCCTGAACGCCGCGCCGCTGCACATCGTGCCGCTCGAGCACTGGCTCGAGCCGCTGTTCTCGTCCTTGGTCGACGAGGCGCGGTTGCACAACGCGGATCACGAACACGCGCTGATGATTCCGCTGCTCATCCCGGGCGTGGCGGCGTTCTTGATCGGCTCGACCGTGGCTTACGTCGTCTACATCCGCCAGGGCGGCGCTCCGGCGAAGGCCCTCAGCGAACGCTTCCCGGCGCTCTACCAGCTGGTGTTCGATAAATGGCGCGTCGACGAGCTGTATGACGAGCTGGTCGTCGGCAGCCTCGAGGCGCTCGCCGATGCGTCGGTCTGGTTCGACCGCTGGGTGGTGGATGGCATCATCGCGCGGCTCACGGCGCTCATGGTCACCGTTTGGGGGCACCTGCTGCGGCTGCTCCAGACCGGTCACGCTCAGGCTTACGCCGCGATGATGGTGGTGGGCATGGTCGCCATCGGCTGGTTCGTGGCCGTCCCGCAGCCGAAGGTCGTGGTGTCCGGCGACGCGACGACGGGGCAGTACTCCGTCCAGGCGGCGCCCGGCCTCGGCTACTCGTACCGCTGGGACAGCAACGGGGATGGCACCTTCGACAGTGAGCTGTTCGGTCCAAACGCGCAGGTGACCCTGAGCCTCGAGGAAGGAGCCTCCCAGGAGGTTCACCTGGAGGTCCGTAACGCCTTCGGCCGCACCCGCGGTCTCGTTTATCAAGTGACGCGTCCCAAGCGCGATGGGGCCACGGCGCTCCTCTCGCCACCGTCCGGTGGCTCGAGAGCAGGCGCAGGCGCCGAGTCCATTCGAGGAACCCGCTGATGAATCCCCTGGCTTCGGTCATCGTAGAAACCTGGCCTTACATCCTGGCGTTCCTGGTCGCCGCCGCGATCCCGGTGCGGCACGGGCGCCTGGAGCGGGTCGCCCTGGGGTTCGTCGCCGTCCTGGGTGTCGCGTTCGTGCGCGGGCTCTGGCCCAGCAGCGAAGCAGCCGCGGAGCCGCCGGCGGAGTGGCCGCATCTGCTGAACGTGATCGTGTTCCTGCCCATCCTGGGCGCGGTCGCGGTGCTGTTCCTGCCCCGGCAGGCGTTCCGGCTGATCAAGCAGTTCGCGATGGCGGTGCTGGTGCTCGACTTCGCGGTGTCGCTGCTCCTGCTCGGCACGCCGATGTCGAACGGCTGGCATCACCAGTACGTGGCCGAGTGGCTGCCGAGCTTCGGCATCCGCTACCACGTTGCCGTGGACGGCATCAGCTTCTGGCTGGTGTTGCTCTCCACGCTGTCGAGCCCGCTCGCGCTCTACGTCAGCTTCGGCTCGATCCAGCGGCGCACCAAGGAGCTGTGCTTCTCCTTCCTGCTCTTGCACGGGGCGATGCTGGGCGCGTTCGTCGCGCTCGACATGTTCCTGTTCTACCTGTTCTGGGAGCTGATGCTGGTGCCGATGATCCTGATCATCGGCGTCTGGGGTGGCACCGAGAAGATCAAGGCGGCCTACAAGTTCTTCCTCTACACGATGGCAGGCAGCATGCTGATGCTCGCTGCTATCCTGTACATGGTATGGAGCTTCAAGCAGCTCGAGGGCTATTACACCTTCGACTACCTGGCGCTGCGCCGGCTCGTGCTGACCGACACGGCAGCCTGGCTTTGTTTTGGCGGCTTCGCGCTGGCGTTCCTGATCAAGGTGCCGATGTGGCCCTTCCACACCTGGCTGCCCGACGCGCACGTGCAGGCGCCGACGGGCGGGTCGGTGATCCTCGCCGCCGTTCTGCTGAAGCTCGGCACCTACGGCTATCTGCGCTTCTGCATGGGGATGTTCGAGGGCCCTGCTTGGCAGGCCGGCGCGACGCTTGCGTGGGTGGCGTTGCTGGGCGGTGTGCTGTACGGCGCGCTATGCGCCTGGCGCCAGCCCGACATCAAGCGCCTGGTCGCGTACTCGTCGGTAGCGCACTTGGGCTTCGTCATGCTCGGCCTGTTCTCGGCGACCCAGTCAGGCATCGAGGGGGCCATCTTGCAGATGGTCAACCACGGCATTTCCACCGGCGCGCTCTTCGTGCTGGTCGGGGTGATCTACGATCGCCGTCACACGCGCCTCGCCGCCGAGTACGGGGGAATCGCCAAGGTGATGCCGGTTTACGCGGCGCTGTTCGTGGTCTTCACGATGGCGAGCGTGGGCGTCCCGGGGACCAACGGGTTCGTCGGCGAGTTCATGGTCATCATGGGCACGATCGTCTCGCAGCCCCTCGGGCGCTGGGCGACGAGCCAGGCCGCGGTCGCCGCCTTCGGCGTCATCCTGGCGGCCGTCTACATGTTGTCGGTGGTGCAGAAGGTGTTCTTTGGCCCGCTCGACAATCCGAAGAACGCGCACCTGACTGACGTGAACACTCGAGAGACGATCGCACTCGCCCCGCTGCTCGTGCTCGTCTTCGCCGTGGGGTTGTTCCCCGGAGTGCTGCTCAGTCGCATGCATGACAGCGTGCTCGGCGTCGTCGGGCGTTACGTCGAGGGTCGCGTCGCCTATCAAGACCATCGCGGGCAGCCGGAGCCCGTTCTCAAGGTTCGCAAGGGCGGGCCCACGGAAGTCGGCTATCCCGAAGGCGCCAGCAAGGCGCCAGCGGAGGCCGAAGCTCCCAGCGTTGCCGCGCGCACGGAGGATGCGCAATGAATCTGATTTTCGCCTTGTCCCCGCTGCTGGCGGTGGGCGTTGGTGCCTTGCTCCTGATGCTCGCCGAGGCGCTCGGAAAGCCTGTCGGGGCTACCGGCTTGAATAGCGAGGGCGTCGTCACCGACGCCGGCGCGGGCCGAGCTCCCGAGCTCGGGCTGGGCAGCGCCGTCATCTTGCTGAGCGGCGCCGTCCTCAGCATCGGCGTTTGGCTGGTGGGGCCCGAGCGGCTCAGCGGCATCGAGGCCGTCGCACCCTATTTCATCGTCGATCGCTTCTCGCTGTTTTACTCGTTCGTGCTCTGCCTCGGCGGCGCGTTGAGCTGCTTGCTCGGAGGCGGCTACCTGCCCGAGCACGACATCGATCGCAGCGAGTTCTTCTCGCTAATCCTCTGGTCAACGGTGGGGGCGATTGCGCTCGCCGCCGCGGGCGACCTGCTGACCCTGTTCGTTGGCCTCGAGACCATGTCGCTCGGCGTTTACAGCATGATCGCGCTGCGCCGTGGCAGCCTCAAGGCCAGCGAAGGCGCGCTGAAGTACTTCCTCTTGGGCAGCTTCGCGGCGGCGATCCAGCTATTCGGCGCAGGCCTTTTGTACGGCGCGACCGGGCACACGGATCTCGCCGGTATCGGGCAGGCGATCCGCACCATCGGCGCCGAGGGCAGCAGCGTGAGCCCACCCTTGGTGCTGTTCGGATTGGTGCTGTCGCTCGTGGGCCTCGCCTTCAAGGTGGGTGCCGTGCCGTTCCACATGTGGACGCCCGACGCCTACGAAGGGGCGGCGACCCCCACCACGACGTTCATGGCCGTGGCGCTGAAGAGCGCTGCGTTCGCCATCTTGATGCGAGTCCTGGTCGTCGCGTTCGGCGACGAGCGCCTCTCCAGCTGGGGCGCTGGTTGGCCGCCGATCGTGGCAGCGCTGGCCGTGCTGTCGATGACGGTCGGCAACCTGGTCGCCGGGCGGCAGGAGTCGGTCAAGCGCATGCTCGCGTACTCGTCCATCGCTCACGCGGGCTACGGTCTCGTCGGTGTCGCGGCGATCCTCGGGTCTGACCTGGCGGAGCCGTCGGTCTCCTTCTACATGCTCACGTACACGGTATCGACCGCGGGGGCGTTCGGCTCCCTGATTCTGTGCGGGAGCCGCGGCCGTGAGGCAGTGAGCTACGAAGATCTGGCGGGAGTGGGGCGCCGTCATCCCGCTGCGGCGCTCGCGTTCTCGGTCTTCCTGCTCTCGCTGGCGGGCGTGCCGCCCCTCGCCGGGTTCTTCGGCAAGCTGTATGTGTTCACCGCTGCCGTCGATGCCGGGTTGTACTGGCTGACGGTGGTGGGCCTTTTGAACAGCGTCGTCGGCGCCTACTACTACCTGCGTGTCATGGTCTACATGTACATGCGCGAACCCGTCGCGGGCGCGCCGGTGGCAGTTCCGATGCGTTCGACCATGGTCAACGCGGCGTTGATCTTGGCGGCGTTCGCGGTCGTTTTCCTCGGCATCTTTCCGACGCGTGCGCTCGAGCTGGCCGCTGCCGCGCTGCCCTGAGCGAACCGCGCGAGCCTTCAGCCGTCAGCGCCGGAGCTCGACGCTGAGCTCCGTCTTGGGAGCTCCGACCAGCTCTGGCGCGTACAGGAAGGTGACGGGCCTCGCCCCACTCGGCAGCTCGAACACCACCCAACCCCGGGCGGGGTGGCCAGGCGTCGGAAGCGTCGGGGTGAGCGGCTCCCCACAGCCGCCGAGGGTGGCCTCGTACACGTTTTGCTCCGCGTCGACGAGCCGCGCATAATAGGGATTGGCAGGCACCTGCACCTTGCCCGTCGGTTCGAGCGAGAGCTGTAGGCCGACGCGGTGGGCTGCGGCGCTCCCGAGAGCGGGATCGGTCTCCGCACAGTCCTCGGGTGGCGAGGCGCGTAGCAGGTAGTGTTCGGTGCGGATCAGTTCACCGGCGCGCGCAGCCCCGTCGCCGGTGTCGCTCGTCGCAGCCGGCTCGTTGCCGCCTGGCAGCGCCGAGCGGCAGGCGCAGCACCAGAGGGTCAGCATCCCGGCAGTGCGTGAGGGGATCAGGAGCACTTCGCTTGGAACATTTGCGAGAGTTCCCGTAAGGTCAAGCGGGTGAGGCGATTTCTCGGAAGGCTCGGTTCCCTCGCTCTGGTCCTCTGCGCGGCGGCTTGTCAGGACGAGCCGGCGCCAGCGCAGGGGTCGCCGGCAGAGCAGGCGGCGGCCGTCGCGAAGGAGGCGGAGCGGCAGGCGCGCGAGTCGGCCGAGAAGGCCCTCAATCCCAAGGGCCTGCCGGTCTACTCGGGCGCCGTCGGTAGCGTGAGCGGGGTCGTCAGGGTCAGCGGCGACGCCCCTCCGCTCGTGCCAGAGATGGTCTCGAAGCTCGATCAGCTGCCACCCGAGTCGTGCCTGAGGGCGCGAGAGCTGCATCAGAGGCTTTACCGCCAGGGCGTCGACCGCTCCCTCGCGGACGTGCTCGTCACGGTGACCGAATATCAAGGGTACCTGCCGGCGCGCGGCGACACCGTACGCGTCGAAGCCAGGGGTTGCGCGTTCGATGCTCGGATCCTCGCCATGACGTACGGGCAACACCTCGACGTCTTCAACTTTGACGGGCAGGGCTACATGCCGCGCCTGGTCGGCACTGCGACATATGCGTTGCGCGTGGCGCTGCCGGGAGGCCCGCCCGTGCCGGTGTTTGCGCCGAAGCCTGGCCAATACATGCTCGTGGACCAGACGCGCGACTACATGCGCTCGGACTTGTTCGTGCTCAACTATCCGACCTTCGACGTGACGGGGCTCGACGGTAAGTTCTCTATCTCGGGCGTTCCCGTCGGCAAGGTCAAGGTCTCGGCCTATTCGCCGGCGCTCGGCAAGGTCGTCGAGCAGACCGTGGAGGTGAAGGCGAACAGCGACCAGGCAGTTACGTTCGAGATTGCATTCTCCGAGAGCGAGTATCGCGAACGCTTGCGCGGCTCGCTGAAGTCCGCGCCGAGCGGCAGCGCCGGAACGGCCCAATGAGCGTCGTCAGGGCGGGGAAGCGCTGACGCGCCGAAGAGCGGCGAGCCAGCGTTCGGCAGCGTCGTCGCCGATGCGCGCTCGCAGCAACTCTGCCATCCAGGCGGCCGCGGCGGAGTCAGGCGGCTTCGTGCTCGCCTGGGCCCGCCGGAGCACTTCACCGAAGCGCGCATCGCTCGATTCCCGGCTGGCCGCGAGCAGCGCGAGCACGAGCGCGTCGGCATCTCGAGGGTTGGCGTCCAGGGCGAGCGCGGCGTACCGACCGGCTACCTCGGGTTCGCCTCGCGCGATCGCGCGGCGAGCGAGCTCGGTGGGCGATGACGGCTCGGCGTCGCGAGCTGCGTCGGGTTCGTTCAGCGCTGGGCGGTCGAGATCGGCGACCCAGAGCGCCAGAGCGCCGTCGCCAAGCAACCGCGCTTGCTCGGCGATGGCCTCGCGGTAGGCGACCGCGTGCGGATCGCCGAGCGCCCACGCGAACAGCCACGCGCGGGCCTGTTCCGGGCGCCCTTGCTCGCGGTGAAGCTGCGCGATCGTGAGGTTGGCGTCGGGGTTCTGCGGGTCGAGCATCACGGCTCGCCGCGCCGCCTCGAGCGCCCGCGTCGGGTCGCGATGCATGAGGAGGCAGCGCGCGCGCTCGGCCCAGGCCGGCGCATACTCAATCGCGATGCCCGAGGTCTGAAACTCCTCGAGCGCGCCCTCGAGGCTCGTGCGGCAAGCGATCGCGCCGAGGCGAGCCGCGATGCCGGGGCTGTCGGGGTCGCGGTCGCGGGCGCGGTGATAGGCTCTGGCGGCGCCGTCCCAGTCACCGCGAGCCTCGAGATAGACACCTTCCGCGAAAGCGGCGTAAGCCTCGGGCTCGACATACGGTCCGACCACGACATGGCCGTGGAACACGCGCTGCGTGCTCTGCGTCGAGCCACAGGCGCTCAGCCCAATGAGCCCGACGATAGAGGCGCCCAGCGCCACGAGCCTCGCCCCCCCTGGCATCACTGCTCCCGCAGGTCCCTCAGGATGCGCTGAGCCGCCGCGAGATCGTAGGATCCGCGGGCGGCGAGCGCGCTCGCCACGCGCTCGACCTCTTCGAGCGAGGCGCCAGCGGCGGTGGCCACCGAGCGCGCGTGCAGCGACATGTGCCCGCGCTGTATGCCCTCGGTCGCGAGCGCCCGCAACGCTGCCAGGTTGGAGGCGAGGCCCGCGCTGGCGGCGAGCATCGCGAGGTCGTCGGCGGAGGTGACCTGCCCGAGCTTCAACGCCAGCCGCGCAGTCGGATGGACTCGCAGCGTGCCGCCGACCGTGCCGAGCGCCAGCGGCATCTCGAGCTCTCCGTATAGACGCTCGCCGTCGCGCCGCCAGACGGCGAGCGGACGATAGACCCCGCCGCGCGCCGCGTACGAGTGTGCGCCCGCCTCGACCGCGCGATAGTCGTTACCGGTCGCGACCACGACCGAGTCTACCCCGTTCATGATGCCCTTGTTGTGGGTGGCGGCGCGATACGGGTCGCGCTCCGCAAAGCGCGAGGCGGCCACGATGCCGTCGACCACGTCGTCCGCGGAGGTGGCGCCGTCTACGCCTTCTTCCAGGCGCGCGCGCAGATCGCGCGCCGTCGCCCAGGCGGTGACGCGCACCAGGCGGCGATCGCACAGGTTCGAGAGGATGCGCAGGCCGAGTCGCCCGCCCGCGATGCGCGCCACCTCGCTCCCGACGGCCTCTGCGACGCTGTTGGCCAGGTTCGCGCCCATCGCGTCTTTGCAGTCGATGTAGACGTGGATCACCAGCATGCCGTCGCCCAGATCGCGCACCTCGAGCGAGCGGGGGCCGCCACCGCGCGCGATGAGGCCCGGCACGGCGCGAGAGCCCAGCGTCAACAGGTCGTGCGAGCTCGCTCGCAGACGCTCGGCGGCGCGTTCAGGCTCTGACACTTCGGTCAGCTGGACCTGGGCCGTCATCAAGGCCTCGCGGACCTCCGCGCGGAACCCACCCTCACCGCGCACGATGCGCGCGGCGTTGGAGGCCGCTGCGATCACGCTCGGCTCTTCGACGACCATCGGGATCAGCCGGTCGCGATCGTTGATGCGGGCGTTCAGAGCGATGCCGAACGGCAGACCGTAGGTGCCGAGCACATTCTCGACGATCTTGTCTGCTTGTGCCGGGTCGAGCCCGCCGCGATCGAGGCTGTCGATGAGCTCGTCGAGGTCGACCCCCGACACGTCGCTCACCGCGCGCCGGCGCAGGCTGAGCGGCAAGCGATAGAAGCCGGAAATTCTGGATTCACGCGCCACCTGGGACTCCATTCTCTCGATCGAACGCGAACACGCCGCGGGCGTGCAGCTGGACTGGGATGTGACGATGGCCGAGCCTCGCGGCGAGCTCGCGAAACGGAACAGGCGATGGCTCGAGGCCGACCCACAGCACGATGTCACCGCCGCCCGCGCCGGAGGGGAGGACAGCCGCCCCGCGCGGCTTTGCCCAGTCCGCGAGCGCGCTCGCCTCAGGCGTGATGATCGGAACGCCCGAAGCGCTGCCTAGCTTCGAGAGGAGCTCGCGCTGAGCGCAGAGCTCTGCGATAAACCCTTCAGCTCTCCCGTCGCGCAGGGCAGCAGCAGCGCCCGTCGCTGCACGGCAGAGCGCGCTCATCAACGCCCCGTATTCGTCCTCATGCTGGCGCCGAAAGCCTGCCACCGCGCGCAGCAGCTCCGGCGTCGAGGCCGAGACGCCGCTCGCCCAGACCTCGATGCTGAGCGCGGCGGGCAGCTCGACGCTGTCTATTTCGAGCGAATCCGGCGCCGCGCGCCGCGCGATCAGCGTGCCGCCACGGACGCTGGCAGCCACGTCGATGCCGCTGCCGCCGCCCTGAGCTTCGCGATGGGCGCGCAGCGCCGCGCCCTCGATCCCCCGGCGCAGCGCCGCTTCGTCGGCGAACTCCGGCGCCCGCACCGCGGCGAGCGCCGCGACCAGGATCGCTGCGCTCGAGCCGAGACCGAGCTTGTGCTCGCCGTCGCGCAGCTCGGCGGCATCGAAGCTGGGGAAGGGGCCCTCGGGCAACGCGGCCCGCACCTCGGGCGTGATCCGCTCCGGGGCGAGCTCGCTGTCGCACCGCACATAGCGGTCGACCGCGCTGACGATTGCCGGCGCCCCCTCCAGCACGGCGTACGCGCCCGAGAGCACCACCTTGCCGGGCGCCTTGGCTTTCACGCGACCTCCGCGAGCGAGGGGGGCCTTCGAGCGTCGGCTGATCCGATCACGCTCCCTCCACCATCCGGGCAGCGCCGCCTGAGGCGCTGACCATGACCTGGTGTACGCCCGGCAGCGTTTCCAGCGCGCTTCGAACGCGATCCGCCTGATTCGCCAGCGTGAGCACCTTCACGTGAGGACCGGCGTCCATCGTGAAATAGGCGAAGGTCCCTCCGGCGCGCAACTCGCGCACGCAGCTCATGGCGGCCAGGGTCTGTGGGTTCCAGTAGATCAACGCCGGCGCGGCGGCGAGCATGGTGGCGTGCATGCACAGTGTGCTGTGTTCCATCGCCTCTCCCACGCGCTCGAAGTCGCCTCGAGCGAGCGCGTCGCGGAGCTCCGCGTAGATGCCCGGCGCCGCGCCGCGCCAGGCCCCGTAATAGGGGCTCGTCCGCTGCGTGCCCAGCATGCCTTGCGTGGAGCCCACCTTCTTGGGGGTGGTCTGTGTGACGGCGATCACCATGCGCAGCGACGCGGCCGCGACGTCGGCGGCGACGGGGGTGGCTTCCGCAGCCCCCGCTTCGAGCGCCACGAAACCGCCGAAGATCGAGCGCGCGGCGGAGACGGATGAGGCTCGTGCCAGGGCGCTCACTGCCGGGGCGGGCCAGGACAGCCCGGCCGCGCCGAGCGTCGCCACTGCGAGCGCGGCGAACCCCGAGGCGCTCGACGCCAGACCTGACGCCGTCGGGAAATCGTTGCTGCTCGCGACGTGTGCGCGCCAGCGAAGACCTGCTTCCGCGCGCACGCGGTCGAGCAACGCGATCACCTTGGCCGCCGCGGCGGCCTCGGCGGGCGCCCCGTTGAGCGCCACCTCGTCCGATGCGGCATCGGGATCGAAACGCACGCTGGTCGTGGTGGAGAGCGCCGCGAGCGTCAGCGACAGGCTCGGGACATCGGGGAGGTTCCGCTCGACGTCGCGCTTGCCCCAATATTTGGCGAGCGCGATGTTGGAGTGTGCCACCGCGCGACACCCGTCGGGTCGCACCAGCGCTTCCGCGGATTCGTTTTTCAGGGATGGCATACGGAGTTCAGCTTGCGAATCACGGTCACCTCTCGGGCGAGGTCTGACTTGGCTTGTGTGCGGATGCGGTTGAGCCTGGACTCCTTGTCGCGCCGCTGCCGCTTGGACCGAGCCTCAGCCGCCAGCGCCTCGGAGTAGTTACGGCTCTGGCGCGCCGCACGTTCTGCGAGCTCGCGGTATCCCCCGAGCGCCTTGGCCAGCGCCGTGTCGCTCGGTGCCAGCTCCCCCAATCGCTTGCCGAGCGCGTCATACGAGTCGGCGATCTCGGCGTAGGCCGCGGGGCTCGTGCCGGCGTCGGGCACCTGCACGTGCAGGTCGCCCAACCCTGAGTTCACCGTCTCGATCACTTCCTGGCAGTCGTGGACACGCTTCAACGCGCCGCAGCTGGTGGCGCCGAGCAACAGCAACGCGCCCGCCAAGGCGCGTTCGAATGAACAGGACGTGGCCATCCTCCCCCTCTTAGAACGCGGCGACCACATAGTCGATGTCCGCTCGATCGCCGTCGAATGTGACGCTCGCTGCATCAAAACGCATCCGATCCACGCCGGGGTCCGCCTTAAACCGATCGCGCCAAAGTCGCTGACCGGCTCGCCGGATTCTGTCGCGCTTCGACCGGCTCATGCTCCCGAGGCCGGTCGTCCACGCACCCGCGCCGCGCGTTCGAACTTCGACGACGAGGATCACTTCACGTTGCCGTGCGACGATATCGATCTCTAGCCGACCGAGCTTGAGGTTGCGGCCGACGATCGAGCAGCCAACGCTCTCCAGGTACTGAGCGACCGCATCCTCCGCACGCCTTCCGAGCCTGGCACGAGTCGACTCCCGATTTGACACGGGGTGACCGCTTCAGCGGCTCCGCTCGACGAGCGCGCCGCCCCCGCCGACATGCCCGCAGATGGCGGTGCAGGCGGCGGACCGTGCCGTGATCGACGGCCGGGATGTCAGTCGATACGGTCGGGAGGGGTGCCGCACGTCAGGTCTTCCGGGCCCGGTGCCGCCTCGTTGGTCGGGATCTGGCAGGTCTGCGAAGGGATGGTGAGCGGATCGACGTCGGAACCCGTGCGGACGCAGTACGAGCCGGCGAGCTGCGCCTGCCCGGTGTCGGTGCTGCTGCGGGGGCTCACGATCTCGGTGCATTCAAACCCGCTCGGACACTCGCAATAGCGAGCGTTCGGGTCTGCCCCGGCGCAGCGGCAAGAGCAATACACCGCGACCTCGGGGCTGCGCTCGGTGCGCTGCGGCTCCACCGGCACGGTCACGTAGCCTCCGAAGCCCGGCACTTCGCAAGGGCGATCATGGCCGACGGTCGCCTCCGGATCGGGAGGGGTACCGCGCGTGCCGTAGGGGCAGCTGACGCGGCCCTGAAACTTGTTCACGAGGCAGACGCGCGTCTCGCACTGGAACGACCGGCTTTCGACGTTGACTTCGCCGATGTCGAAGCCCGAGAAGTTCTCGAAGAACTCGTCTTCGGGCGTGCAGGGATCACCGACGCCACCGCTATCGCAGGCGATGCTCGCGCCGAGCACGAGCGCAACGGTTGCCAATCGAGCACTGCTTGCCAACCGAGCACTGCCTGCCAACCGAGCACTGCCTGCCAACCGAGCAAAGTAAGCAGATGAAGGGTGATTGTCGTGTGTGCGAACCATGGGGCGAGGCTTATAGCACGTCAGACTTGGCTGAGGAGAAGAGCATCTGACGAAAGCTCGCTCTTTTCATGCGCCGGGCGATGCTCGAGCAGGCATCCCGATCGACGCGCGGTGCGCCCTGACAACGCCGTTGGCTAGCCTCGACCCACCGCCGGTGCGGGGAGGCGTGACTCATGACCCCAATCGCTAAGTGAGGGGAGACTCACGCTGGCATGGCGCGGCGCGCCGCATTCCCCCTGGCGCGCTCCGCCGCGAAGCGCGAGGGCGGCGCGGCGCTCCGTGCGAGCGACGTTGCCGCACCGCCTCGGCTGCGCCGCTTCCGCTGCGGTGGGTCGGTCTTTTCCCTACAGTCGGTGCCGGTTCTGCCAGCCCAGAGGTCGGAGCACGTGAGCGAGGTGACCCGTCGCGCGACAGGGGTTTCCCTGTTGTTGCCTTGACAAGCCAACTTGGAGATATCTAACATCGCGCCGGCGGTTCAGTTGTATCTGCCGATTCCCATTGGGTTTTCTATCACATGTCAGCGGGCGCGAGCGGGTGCTGTCGAGGTCTTCACTGGAGTATCTCGAGCGGCGTCTTGCGGCAACATGCTCCAGCGATTCATTCGCTGGGCTGGCGGCGGAGTGATGCTCTCCTCGAGCATTTCTGTTTCTGCGGCTCAACCGTCTGCGGCAAGTTGCAGGAAGCAGCGACAGTGTTCGCGGAAGCAGCGACAGTCTCGATGGGTCGAACGGCGTGGATGGGTCGAACGGTGGCACCGAAAGTGAGGACAGATGTTGCCTAAGCGTTTGCTTGGCGTTTGTGTTTTGAGCTCAGGACTGATCATGAGCAACTCGTTGCTCGATCAGGGCCAGGTTTACGCGCAGCAGGGCGTGATCGATCTCGATGAAGAGGACGAGCAGGTCGACGAGTCGCCGCCGGCGGCGCCCGCGGTGACCGCGGGGACGATGTCTGAGGGCGCGCGCGCCGCGAAGGCGCTGTTCGACGCCCAGAAGTGGCCCGAGGCTGCGCTCGCGCTCTACGGCGTGGTCGCCGGCGAAACGAACGACGACGACGGCAACAAGCAGCTCGCGCAATACTTCCTGTCCATCTCGCTGTACCGCATGAAGCTGTATCAGGCGAGCTACGCGCTGTTCGGGTTCATCGCCGATAACCGCAACCACCTGAAGTTCGGGGAGACCCTGCTGTGGCTGGCGAAGCTCGCCACGCAGTTGCCAGAGCCGGCAGACATCATCGAGCGCGTCGGCCGCTATCGCGACACCGAGATCGCCGCGTTCGACAACGACAAGCAGAAAGAGCTGTTCTTCCAGCTGAACTACCTGCTCGGTCGCTACAAGTACCGGAACCGCCAGTTCGAGGAAGCCATCCGGCTGTTCAACAAGGTGGACGAGAAGAGCCAGTACTTCATCCAGGCTCAGTTCTTCGCCGGCACGAGCTACGTGCAGCTGCGCAAGAGCGTGCCTGCCGTGCAGGCGTTCCAGCGCATCGAGTCGGCGATCGACGATGGCGTCGAGGGCGTGGAAGACGAGGGGCGCATCCGCGACCTCGCGTACCTGTCCATGGCGCGAACCTACTACTCGGCGTCGATCAAGCTCGACGCGGAGACGAACACCCCGAGCATCGACGAAAAGAAGCTCAGCGCCGCGGTCAAGAACTGGAACCAGATCGACGAGTCCAGCGAGTACTGGCTGGATGCGTTGTTCGAGGAGTCCTGGGCCTATTTCATGGCAGGCCAGTACCCGAAGGCGCTCGGCAACATCCACACCATCCAGTCGCCGTACTTCCCGGGCTCGTTCTACCCCGAGGCGGAGATCCTCAAGGCGGTCATCTACTTCTCGAACTGCAACTATGAAGCGGCGACCACCGTGGTGGCGCGCTTCAACAAGCGCTTCGTCCCGATCCAGGAAGAGCTGCAGAAGGTGCTCGTGCGCTTCAAGGGCGAGCAGCAGACCGAGCCGTTCTTCAAGTTCCTCCTGAGCGTGCGCGACGGCACCGCCGATCTGCCGCCGAGCATCTCCGGCATCGTGAAGGCTTCGATGTCGGATCGCCAGCTGTTGCGCGGCATCGAGTATGTCCGCGTGCTCGACGAGGAGATGGCGCGGTTCCAGCAGACGCCAGCGAAGTTCAAGTCCTCGGGCCTGGGCAATCAGGTGCAAGAGGTGCTGAAGATCGCCCGCGACCTGGCCGTGGAGGACGCGGGCAACCTCGCCCGCTCGCGCTACCAGCGCAACCTGGAGGAGCTCGACGAGCACCTTCGTAACGGCGAAAAAATCCTGATCGATATCACGGCCGCGCAGCGTAACGAGCTCGACCAGGCGATCGCCGCCAACCAGGTGAGCCAGCAAGAGTCCAAGATCTTCGGCATCGTGAAGCCGGACGAGGAGCACATGCTCTGGCCGTTTGACGGCGAATACTGGCGCGACGAGCTCGGTTTCTACCGACAGGTCGTCGAATCCGCGTGTGGAAGGTAAGATCGTCATGCAGTTTCGAAAGATTCATGAGCCCGCGCGCAGCGTCTCGCGGAGCCTTTCCAGTTCGCCGCGCGCCAGCCTGCCGCGACTGCTGTCGCTGTTGGCGCTAGCGGCCGCGGCTTTCGCGGTTCGTCCCGCCGGGGCGGCGGCGCTCGAGCGCATCAACCCCGAGTGCTTGCCGGAAGACGCATACAAACAGGTCGAGGCATGTCCGTCGGGCCCCGACAAGTTCGAGGTCGGCCAGCGCCGCGCGGCAGCGTTCAAGTCGGCGCCGCCGCCGCGCGAGAAGAAGGCCCAGAAGGACTCGCTCGGGCAGAAGCAGGCCCCGGAAGAGATGTCGGCAGGCCAGCGCGATCTGCGGACGACCCGCCTGCAGGCGCGCGGTCGCGCACTGTTGATCACGGAAATTTCGGGCCTCGAGCGGCTCTACAAGCGCACGCCGCGCCGATCGCCCGATCGGGCCCAGCTCGTGCGGCGCCTGGCCGAGGGCTACGTCGAGCTCGAGTCGGCGGCCACGCGCGACAAGATCAAGGCCGATATCGACGCGGAAGACGCGAAGAAGGCCAAGCAGAAGGGCAAGTACGACACGTCGAAGCGCGAGTCGAACGCCGCGCAGCAGATCGTGGTCAAGTCGCGCGAAAACGCGATCAAGTACTACACGCGGATGAAGAAGGATTATCCCGATTATTCGAAGATCGACGAAATCCTCTACTACCTCGCGTACGAGTACGAGCAGGCGAAAGATCTCGAGCGCGCTCGCAACGTCTACCTCGAGCTGATCGAGAAGGCGCCGAACTCGCCGTATGTCCCGAACGCTTATCTGGCCTTCGGCGAGCTGTTCTTCACCGAGGCGATGGGTGATCCCTCCAAGTGGGCTCTCGCAGAGAGCGCCTACCGAGAGGTGACGAAGTACAAGCCGCCGCAGAACAAGGTGTACGGCTACGCGCTGTACAAGCTGGGCTACGTCGCCTGGAACAGCGGCGAGTACGCGCAGGCCATTCAAGAGTTCAAGAACGTCATCGAGTACGGCGACAAGTACGCCGACATGCCGAACGCGAAGCTGCTCCAGAAGTCAGCACGGCGCGACATCATTCCCGTCTACGCGGTGGCCGGCAAGGCCAGCAAAGCGTTCAACTTCTTCCGGCCCCTGAGCGGGGACAGCGGTGGCAGCCAGGAGCTGACGCTCCAGATGTTGCGCGACCTGGGCATCTCGTACTTCGACACCGGTCATTACGACGAAGCGATCACGATGTATCGCGACCTGATGGCCCGGGATAAGGGCGATCAGTTCTGTGAATACCAGGTGCTGATCAGCCAGGCGGTTCAGGCTCTCTCCGGTAACGACAAGGTCGCGGTCCGCAAAGAGCTCGACAACATGATCGGGGTCTACGACCGCTTCAGGAAAGAGGAGCACGCCGCGGAGGCGCAGCTGAACTGCGCGAACCGCACCGCCGAGCTCGTCTCTGAGACGGCGATGAGCTGGCACATGGAATCGGTGGGTGACGGCTCGGTGCGCGGCACCAACGATCCGAAGACGATGGATCTGGCCGCCTACCTCTACCAGAAGGTCGTCGACAACTTCACGCAGGAGGAGTTCTCGAAGTTCAGCTTCCCGCGGATCGTCAAGGACGATTGGCCGAACATCTACAAGATCCGCTACGCCATGGCGGACCTCTTGTACGTGCAGCAGCGCTGGGAAGATTGCGGCCCCGCCTTCGACGCGGTGGTCGACGAGAACCCGCAGGGCGAGCAGGCGTCGCAAGCCGCCTATGCCGCGGTCCTCTGCTACCAGAAGATGTACGACCAGCTGCACAAGGGCGAGTCGGATCGGAAGGGCAAGGGCCTGGCCCCGACGCGCGCCGACGTGGGCGGCAAAGACAAGAAGAAGAGCGAGTGGGAGAAGTTCAAGCCCAAGGAATTCACCGACATGCAGAAGGGCATGATCGGCGCGTTCAACCGCTACGTCTGCTACATCCAGCCTCCCGCTGGCGATAAGCAAGCCGAGGAGCAATACGTCGAAGTGAAGTACGCCCGAGCGCGCACTTACTACGAGGCGCAGCACTGGGCCGAGGCGGCGATCGCGTTCCGCGATATCGCGCTCAATTACAAGAGCCACGACGCCGCGGTCTATGCAGGCCACCTCTACCTGGAGGCGGTCAACGTGCTCGGCTCGAAGAGCGAGCCGCCCAAGCCGGCGTGCTTCGAAGAGATGAGCAAAGACGTGCCGAAGTTCATCGAGAACTTCTGCTCGCCCGACAAGTACGCGGAGGACAAAGAGAACTGCGACGTGCTCAACCGCATCCAGTGCGACATCCGTCGCCTCGCCGCTGAGAAGACCATCGAGCTCGCCGATGGCTCGACCGATCAGTCGCTGGAGCTCTACAAGAAGGGTGGCGACGCTTACATCCAGATCTGGCGCGATTACGGCGAAGGCCCGCTCTCCAAGGGTGAGGCGTCACAGTGCGGGCGCATGGAGGAGGTCCTCTACAACGCGTCGAAGGCTTACCAGGCGGGCCGCCTGCTCGCGAAGTCGATTGCGGCCAAGCGCTTGTTGCTCGCCCCGCAGTATGGCCTGCAGAAGACGGAGCTGGCCCAGAAGGCCATCTACGAGATCGGCGGTAACTATCAGGCGATCGCGGTCTACGACGCGGCAGCGGGCTTCTACAAACGCTACGCGGAAGAGACCGACTACCGCGGCGAGTTCGCCGATCAGGCGATCAGCGACGCGGTGGTCCTGAACCTCGGCCTCGGCAAGGACGAGGAAGCGATCGAGGCAGCCAAGTCGTTCAATCAGAACTTCGGACGCCGTAAGCCCGAGCAGGCCGCCCAGATCGCTTTCGCCATCGCCGCCCACTACGCAGAAAAAGAGCAGTGGAAAGACGTGGCAGACAAGCTGGGCGCGGCGATGAAGATGATCGACTCGCAGGCCACTCTGGAGGTGAAGGTGCAAGCGCATGCGCTGCTCGGCCTCGCCCACCAGAAGCTCAACAAGCTGCCTGCTGCGCAGGGTGAATACGCCAAGGTCGTCTCGACGTGGAAGGATCCTCAGAAGGCGTCCGACGCCATCATCCGCGGTGACCAGGACGCTGGCCCGCGCCGGCTGGCGAAGGCGCTCGACGCGGTGGGCGAGGCGATGTTCTTCTTCGCCGAGAAGAAGCGCGAGAAGCTCGATGCCCTGAAGTTCCCCGAATACAAGGGCAGGGGCGAGACGCCGGATGTGAAAAAGCACATCGATACGAAGGTCAAGGCGTGGATCGAGAAGAAGCGCCCGCTGCTCGTCGAGACGGAGCTCGAGTACAAGAAGATCGTCGACCTCCAGCCGGTGCCGTCACCGCAGTGGGTGATCGCGGCGGGCTCGCGAGTCGGGAGCATGTGGGGTCAGTTCGTCGAGGAGTTCCGGGCGGCGCCCATCCCCGCGACGATGAAGAAGGACATCATGTTGAGCCAGGCCTACTACGCCGCGCTCGACGAGGCGTCCGAGCCGCAGAAGAACCGCGCGAAGGGCGCCTTCAGCACCTGCCTCGACTACTCGGTGAAGTTCCAATACTTCGACGACTACAGCCGCTCGTGCGAGAAGTGGCTGGCAGAGAACTACAAGAGCGAGTTCCACCTGGTCGACGAGTTCAAGGGTGACCCGAACCGCGTCAACCGCGTGCTCGCCGAGCGTCCGTATCCGCTGCAGCTCGGCGGAGAGCCGGTGCTCGGTGGCGGTGCGGGAGCGAGCGAGGCGAAGCCGGCGCCGAAGAAGGCGGCGGAAGAGCCCGCCGCCGATCCCAAGAAGGCGGCTGACGAAGGCACCGAT
>Ga0247763_1000872_pt1 | contig 18023 bp, 14 predicted proteins | sample UWRJL141409B4_FD_179926 | JGI IMG/M metagenome (GOLD analysis project Ga0247763, IMG submission 179926) | Plant litter microbial communities from Arlington Agricultural Research Station in Wisconsin, United States - UWRJ-L141-409B-4 | ecosystem: Environmental > Terrestrial > Plant litter >...
CCGAGCTACTTTCCGTACTACGCCTTCGACCGCCTCACGCAGGTTAAGGCTAGGAAGAACGCCGCCCCGAAGGGTACGAACCTTTAGAGGCTGTGGAAGAGCGCGCTGAAGACCCAACGGCCAAGCCTCCCCCCCCCTGGACCGACTTATCCCGGCGGGGCTCTCGTGGCCGAGTAAAGACAAACAACTCCAGGTGGTAAAGAACCTAGAGGCCGCAATCCGGCCGGGAGTAGTAGTTCTATACACAGACGGCTTTAAGGCCAGGGGGTACGAAGGTATAGGCTGGGCGGTGTCGGTGTGGAAGGACGGCGCGGAGACGGAAGCCCTTAGTAGGAAGCTAGGCCGTGCCGAAGCCTTTAATGCGGAGGTAGTCGCCCTAGTAGTAGCTTTGGGCGTAGCTGCAGCGGAAGGGGAGGCTCTAGTCCTCTCCAACTCCCAAGTTGCGGTTAGCGCGGTAAGTAAAGGGTTCTCCCCCTCAAGCCAGCCGGCAGTACGAAGGGCGTATACCGACCTGCAGCACCCCGGCGTTAAGTTAGAATGGTGCCCGGCGCACGCCGGCGTCAAAGGCAACGGAAGGGCAGACTAACTGGCCAAACTGGCTACAGCCCCAGGGGTCGAACTAAGGGGCCTCCCCACCCACGCCTACGCGAAGGCCGCAGCTAGGAAGCGATACGAGTAAAGAGTACAGGAGTGGTAGACCGCGTCCCGGCCCAAGCGGTATGCTAGTCTGGGGCTGGGTCCTTACCCCGATGCTCTCGGTACTACGAGGCCTAGGGTGGGCAAGATTGTACAATACCGTACGGGGTACGGCCCGTACGTAAGCTACTTAAGAAGGTTTGGAAAGGACGGGACCCCGAGGCACAGTTGCGGCGTACCACAGGAGTTACAGTACCTGTCGTACTGCCGAGAGCTGGCAGCCTACCGGACGGTTGTCCTGGAGGCTTGTAGGAGCAGGAGGAAGAAAACAGCCCTTGGAACGAAGGAGCTGTACGAAGCAATGGTAGGGAGGCAGGCGTTACGGTTCTTCCCCAAGTAGAGGCCAAGATTGGTCTACAAGCCCTACTGGCGCGAGAAAGGTTGGCTTAGTGCGTTTTCCGCCCTAGGGCGGCAGGAAGGCAGCGGAGGATGCGAGACCCGAACTAGCGGGGGGGTGTTACGTAATCACTACGGTGGTAGCAGCGCTAACCCTGGCACGGCCAGGCCGGGCCACCCTAAAACGAATTGATTTTGGATTGAATTGAACCCGGTACACTCTTTCTCCTTCTCCCCACGGTGCCTGTTCTTCTCATCGAGCTCAATTCAGCAAGTAGGGCATTCCCGAGCCCCTAAAGGGTCGATCTGGCCCCTTCCAACTCTTTCCTAGCCTTTTTGAAATTGGCCATCTCTTGCTGGGCATCAGCTCGAAGCACGCCGAGACCAGGAAAGATATCAGTATTTTCATCTCAAGGGTTCTCAAACTTTTCCTCAAAAGAGGCAAACGACCAACTCGTGTCTTCCGGGTCATGGACCATGGGCTTTGGGCAGAGTGAGTGTGCGAGGCCCGAAGCAAAAATCAAGCCATAGGTTTAGAAGTCCGGGGCCGTAAATATCCACGTCAGGCTCGTGAAATTTCTCGTTAAAGGCTTTGAATTTTCCTCGTCAAGCTCTTGATTGTAGGGGATGTGTGTTGTCCCTTGGCCCTTGGCTATTCTCAAACCCCAACCCTGTTCATATCACCACGTATATTCCATGACAGTCAAATGCTAAATGCTTCTAGGGGAAGATATTCTACTCTATATCACTGGTTGACACTTTGGACCATGTAAATCATTCCGTGTTCTTAGAGGTGATCATCACGGTCCCGCGGCCCCACTCGTTCGCTGCCCCTCCACCGTATCAATGTTATCAGGCGGGGCAGATATTTTCCTGTCCACGGCCACCTTAGCTCACCAACCATAGCTCTAGGAAAAATTCCTCGACTGAAATGCCTCGAGATCCCTTGATCGGGCTGGTTGGCAAACCAAGCGCCGGCAAGTCCAGCACCCTCAATTCGCTGACGGATGCCAGCTCCAAAGTTGGTGGGTGCCAATCCCGACCCTTTCAGCCCCGCCCACGTCTCGCCGTCGCGGCGAGTAGTTAGAGGAGGAGGGGAATAGAGACCTGAGCGGCTACTGATACGGCTCCCACAGGAAACTTCCCGTACGCACCAATCCTGCCACGTAGCTGCGCGAACTGACCGTTCCAGGTTCACCACCATTGACCCCCAGCGCGCCGTCGGTTACCTCCAAATAGACTGCGCTTGCAAGCGTTTCGACCTCTCCGACCGGTGCAAACCAAACTATGGCTCCTGCGTTAACGGGCGACGTAGCGTGCCCATCGAACTTCTCGACGTCGCAGGACTTGTCCCGGGCGCGCACGAGGGTAAGGGATTAGGTAACAAGTTTCTCGACGACTTGCGACATGCAGATGCCCTCATCCACGTCGTCGATGTTTCCGGGACGACGGATTCCGAGGGCAAGAACACACGCGGGTACGACCCCTCCGTCGACATTGCGTGGCTACGGTCCGAAATTGTGGCGTGGATTCGTGGAAATCTCATGGAGAAATGGGGGTCCATCAAGCGACGACACGTTGCGGTCAAAGCGACAGCTGTCGAAACACTACAGGCGCAGTTCAGCGGATACGGAAGTACAGCATCTGTGGTTGCGCGGACATTGGACAAGTTGGGGCTCAAGGAACCGCTGGAGGAATGGAGTGGTATGCCGCAGTTTCCCGTGGGCACGCATGGCGCTGACAAGCCGAGAGACGAAACCATTGACAGAGTCGTAAATGCCTTCACCGATGAGAAATTCCCCACGGTCATCGCCCTAAACAAGATTGACCACCCCGACGCGGACAAGAATATTGCCAAGATCGCGAAGATGCAGGACCCGAACACAATTGTGCTGTGCTCGGCCATCTCCGAAATCTTTCTGAGGAAACTCGCCAAACAGGGCTACATCCGTTACACCGAGGGAAGCGAGTTCGTCGACACGCGTGAGGACCTGATAGCGGATGGAGACCCTGACGGCGGAGGGCTCAAGGAGCTCGACGAGAAGAACCGAAACAGGATAGAGAACCTCAAGGACATGGTTCTATACCGGTTTGGGTCAACAGGTGTCAATCAAGTCTTATCCAGGGCTGCTGAGCTTCTCGGACTGACACCCATCTTTCCCGTTCGGAACACCACCACCTTTGGATCTGGTGCGAACGAAGGGAAGGCTGTCTTTCGAGACTGCGTGCTAGTGAAGAAGGGATCAACGGTAGCGGATGTAGGGAGGAAACTCATGGGCGATGCTCCCATTGCCTATATAGAAGGAGTAGGAGGCATAAGAGTGGCCGAGGATCAAGTCGTCGCGGTGGGGAAGAACGACGTAAGTCGCGGTGGCTGCGGTGACATCGCCTGCGCTAACTGAGTGATAGATCCTGTCGTTCAAAATAGGGCGCGCATGAGATGGTCTAATCATCCTGAACTAGTTCCTGGCCTGGGAGTTTACACACCCACGCCACAAATCTCTCAGTCATCTTGGGCTAAGAAATCGCCTTGGCTTCGGGTATCATATTACTGCACGTGCCAGCACAGAGCAACCATGCCTGAAACGTGCCGACTATCTAAGGAAAGAGTACCGCCAGAAAAAAAAACTAATCGTTCATGAGACATAATCGTGATCCCTTCGCCCCGATACCCTCAGTTTGTCATCAAGGAACGTGTCGACGTCTACCCCAAAGCCACGAAGCTGATGCGCAGCAGAAATGACGCAACTTAAACCTGTCCCTGTAACACTCATTTGACCTCGTGGCCGCTTGGTGATAGTTAAGAGCTCCTCCGAAGCCAGAATGGCTTATCGTCTTTTTGTGTCTTCCCCGAATAACGCTGAAACGTGCACCAGGAGTATCTCGAAAAGGGTGGTCCTCGAGAGCGATTGAATCAATCATGGCAATGACGGCCAACGTGTCATAAAGCATGTAAAGCGCCCATGCTGTGCCTCTGGCCTCGCCGTAAAGCTTGGCCACCCATTATTTCCGGGTTGCATAACGCTATCTGCCGGCGTGGCAGACAGGAAGAGGCTCGTCACCGATGAAGGCTTGCTCTAGTACTTGAGGATGATGTACAGAGCATGGATGATACCAGGAATGTACTAGAAAGGGTGTCAGTTATGCGTCGCCGTTCGGTGTCATCATACGGGGGATTTGCTTACACCAAGGATGGTGAAGAGAATGTTGATGCAGAGGTCACCACCGCATCCCCTCTCGAGGAAGACGCCGAGAGGCGGGAGGATCACGGCGAAAATGATCTTGCAGATGTCGCTGGACTCATTGTCAGTGGCGTCGCGGAATCTCAAGAGACGAAATGCTTACCTAGCGGTGAATGCCATGGCTGTGGTGGTATTGGGATTGCTTTGTTGTTGCTTGATCTCGATTCAATTTGGGAGAGCAATGGTGGTTTGTCAACTTAAAATCGAATGGTTGGCGGGGCTGGTGCTTAAATACGTCGGTAGGACGACACAGATTGGCGCTTGTGCCAAGAGATAAATTGGGTGACGGGTTCTTGTTGTTCGCCGCAGGAATGCAGGAAAGTTTGCGGAGGACTCCCAGCTTTTCAAGAACAAAAGACCTGATGGTCATTCGGATTGGGGGACCCCTCGACGTGCGTCATAGCCCACGGTCGAGCTTGGCCAAGAGCTGCCGGTCCAGGGTGGGTGTGGCCAGGGGGCGTGCGGGCCTGTGATTCGCAAACTGCTCGCTAGCGTCTGTCGCTGTCCCGCAGGTGCAGCTCCCATCAGGCGACTGGAGGCGACTGTTGCGTGGCGCCAGGTCCCTTGAGCATGGCACTGGCAAAAAAGCTGAGAAGGAACTTGCCAGGGCTGAGATAAGGTCACAATTCCCAGCAGATCTCCAATCTCGTTGAATCCTATTCACAACAGTTCAGAGCCGCTCCTGAAGGTTGTGGGCCTGACCGGGAGCCACGGAAAGCATTTGCAAGTAGTTTAGAGCGGATTGATGGAGCGGGTGGCTGGGCTTACGGCACCGCTGGTGGTTGCCCAATCCCATGTCCCGTGGATGGGTGGATGGGTTGCTTCGGCCTCGCTTTGCGGCCTGCTGATTATAAGCCACTCTTTTTGCGTGGTTCTCTTGGTTTCTGGTCTTGGATGCATGCGGAGATGGTTCGTCCACGCCCACTCTGCCCAAATTGATGGCAATTGAATACATCATCTCATCGCGACATGTGAGGGCTGCAGCAAGGCATTAAATCGCACTGCCATGACGCTTGCGCGTCTGTCCTGTTGTTTTTGATACTCAACCATGAGCTTGTCATCTCTCGTGACGTATCTGCCCCGCATCGGAATGACATCACTATTCTTGAACGCCACGATAGTGGCGCGAATGTGGCGCGCCTTGCTGAGCTTGCTGTAATGAATTGAATCTCGGCCGTGGGTTGAATTCCGGATCGCGATCGCTCGGAAGCAAGTGATAGCGGTCGGGAAGGCTAAAATGCAAGCGGCAGGTGCTGGTGAAGTGGTTGAGTGGTGAAGTGCACCGGGATTATACATGCGAGCAGCGGAGATCATATGATCGAGTGTCGAATCCAAATCATTGTGAACATGCGTGTCGTGGATCTCATCATTCTCCTCCCTCGAGGTTGAAGTTGCCGCGATCGGCCACGAGGGTTAGGGTTGCGCGCCCCACCCGTGCAGGGTGGTCTGCCAATCCCCGAGCCCTAAATTTGCAGCACACAACTGAATTTCGAACACTTCCCGCGAACTTTTTTCTCTCGACAAGCGACTTCACCACCAGGGCGTAGGATATCGATCTCTTTGCGTCTCTACATCCCAAATCTCATTATACCGAATACCCCAAACGAAGCAATGGCTCCAGTAGCAGTATGTTATCTCAGTTGACGCGCTTTGCTGTGGCCCGGTACCCTCTCGTCAGCCCGAACTGCGGTTCGGGCTCGAGGATGCGGGATACTATGGCGTGAAGCAGTAGGCTAAGTCAGAGAATTTGCAGAAGAAGTCTGGAAAAGGCAAGGGCCCCAAGACGACCAAGAAGGTGAGCATTTCTGCGATGCGCCTCCGATCCAAAATGCTAACCAGCTGCAGTTCGTCATCAATGCCTCGCAGCCCGCTAGTGACAAGATCTTCGACGTCTCCGCCTTCGAGAAGTTCCTCAACGAGAGGATTAAGGTTGACGGTCGTGTCGGCAATCTCGGTGACACCATCAAGATCTCCCAGCCTGGCGATGGCAAGATCGAGATCACCGCCCACAATGAGCTTTCTGGTCGCTACATCAAGTACCTGTACGGGACAATGAATAAGCACTACCGCATGGGCGCGCTAACTCCCCCACAGGACCAAGAAGTTCCTCAAGAAAATGCAGCTCCGTGACTGGCTCCGCGTCGTTGCGACTTCTAAGGGTGTCTACGAACTCAAGTTCTTCAATGTCGTTAATGACGAGGCCGAGGAGGACGATGAGTAAAAGGAGGGCATTTGACTGGAGTATGCGGTTCATCTGGGCGCGGGATACCACGAAAATGGGATTTTAGATGGATGTGCATAGCGGAAAACTGGGGTCAATGGATTTGGGAGCCATCTTTGCTGGTGGCGAGGCGTTCGGGCTGAAGCTTGTCCGTCTCACTATTCCCTACGTTCCATACGTTCCATCTCAGTTTCTAGTCGTTTGGAAATGTGTGACTTGTATTACTCTGGCAATGCGCGCATGACGCCTTCGAATGCCAGCAGGGCCATGGCGTTCGCTGGGAACGCCCGCAGGAAGCAGGGCAGGAACCCCCTCCAGTAACCTATCGGTCCTCCCTCTCTGTAAACAGCTACGGCAGCGTCCCTCCACCGGTGGAAACGTCTGAGGCCGTCGTTCAACCCTCCCCCTAATGGATCTGTCATGATCCGTTGCTTGACCACATCGCTTGGGTAGCTTGTAATCCAGAACACTTGCGCGCTCAGACCCCCAGCCCAGAAGTTGATAGCCGGTGCGCTCATCGCCGTATGCTCCCTCATCCAGCGCGAGAAGACGTCGTAGCTGCCCCACCAGAAGAAGAAGAAGCTTCTGAAAAGCAACGTCGCCCCCAGCCCATGGTACACGCCCTTGATTCCGTGATTCCGGTAAATCTTGGCCAGACAGTCAATCGGTCCCGTGTACAGACGCTCGGCCTTGCGGGCCGCGTATTGGATCTGTAGACGCGCCTTGACGTGCTCGACGGGTGCCGCGATGAAGCTGACGGTGGCGCCGGCCATGACTCCGGCGAGACCATGGCCGTGTGCTGGCAGCGGTTGGGACACGTCAAAGAGGTTCTCACGTACCAGACGGCGGTACACGGTTAGGGAGCCGAGCATGACACTATCCATGAACATCCAACCGACCAGAGGGGGGGTTGCGCCCTTGTAGAGACCGAGGATTCCCTCGTTGCGGATGGTTTGGGCAACGCATTCTGTTAGTGTCAGTCAGTCAACCAACTCAGTTCAACTCAACAGACATGACCACCTAGTCCGCATGAGGGAAAGAGAGAGAGAAAGAGAATAGACTCACGCAATGGCCCACTGAACCGGTCTGCCGTGGTGGTCTGCAGCCGCACCTTGACCGTATCGAACGGGTGGCCGACTATATATTGTTGTATCCTGGTCAGATTATCTTACGCGCAAATGTTACACGACAGCTTCTAAATGGAAGACGCACCGGAGAGCTTGGCAATCCCTGAAAAGATGCCAGCGACGAAGCCCTTGTAGTTCTTTGCCGGGCTGGTCCCGGCCGGAACTGGCACCGGTACCGGACTTGGACTCGGCGTAACGGCCATGCCGGCCTCGTCGGCAGCCATTGCTCTGTGTCAGGGGGCGAGAGAGGCAGGAACCTTGCTCCTGAGGTCGGCTACGCGTCTGATATGGCTGGGCTTGGAGCTGATCCTGCCATTTTTTGTTCTTGCGAAATCCGGAAGGAAAAATCGACATGGTTGTTGAGTTCGATAACTCGATATGACACCCCCGTTATGCAAATAGTAGCGTGGTGGTGGGGTGGCTTGGCGCCTGCAACGGTGTTGCGATCACCAAGTCGGGATAGATAGAAAAATGGAAGCGACGCTATAAAGTAGGTATAGATAGTCTAGTTTATACATTCACTGACACTCATCTCCGCGAGCGACCTCTCTGCGTAGGCGCCTGACTAGGGTATCATGTATCCATTCGGCTCAGCTCGAGAACTTCTTCCCCCATAACACCGTCCCTCCCAGCACCCTTCCTAACAGATAGCCGCCATACACACCCGACAGGATGGTCACCGGCCACCTCTGCCACTCCCTGTCCCAGTCTAGTGGAATCGGCACGGCGCCCAGCCACGCTCCGACAAAACCGCCGACAAATCCACCAAACGTCTCGTCAAGCGGCGCGCGGAACGACCCAACCGCGGCCCACGCGCTGCCATCAACCCCGTGGACGTAAAACAGAGGTAACAGTGCCAGCAGGGCAAGATGCGCAGCGCACAACGCGGTGTGCGGGACAAAGGTATAAGCGGGCGCGCCGAAGCAGACGAAGCCAAAGTAGAGGAACGGGACGGCGAAAACAGCAAGGAGGAGGGAGAGGAGAGCAGCCTAAGAAGGACATACACAATATTAGCTTCTGATCATTCCATTTCCCGCGATATGCACTGCCATAACTACCCAAGCAGTGGACAAACCAAAGGAGTGAGACATACTACTGGAGAATTGGGTCCCACCCCTTCACCCTTCTTTCTCTCCCCCGGCCGGGCCTTCCGGGCAGGCTTTGCGGTCTGTGATCCCGCTGCTGGTAGACACGTGATGACGTAGGATAATTGTAGGATGGCGACGATAGGGAGGGTGCGTAGCATTGTTGAGACGGGGTCGGCAACGAGAGAATCGAATTGGAGGGCGAAGGCGCCGCCGAGGATAGCGGGAAGAGCATGGCGGGTCGTCTGGGAAGCGGGCGTCCGCTTGATCTGCACGGGGACTAGCGAGGCAAGCACGCCATCTTTTGATGCCGGCGCGACGGCGCCCTTCGTGGGCGTTGACATGGTCACTGGATCGATGAGCGGCATGGTGGTTGGGCCGGTGGTGGCCGAGACTGGAATTTAATTGATCTAATTCCTGACACGAGGTATCGCTTGGCTACGAACCCTAACCCTCGAGATGGGCTACTCCTCCATCTTCGCTGGTAACAGGTTTCGCAGGGACAAGTCATACACAATATCCTCCACCTTTTTGACCGAGTATTTGATCGAGTCTACGCGTTTCCGGAGGATGTCATTCTTCAGATTGAGCACCTGAAAGCCCGCGTGCAAATCCTTGACGAAGCTGCTGATCTGCACGGCCAGCTCATTGTCACCCAGAGTGACTGAGTTCATAGCCAGTCGACTCAACTCATTGATAATGTTGACGAGGCCGAGTAGATACTCCTCAATCGTGATGTGGAATGCGTCCTGCTCCTTGAGATTAACAGGAACTGGCCAGTGAGTGGTCAGCAAACACCATCATGACGTGGCAATGACCAGAGTGAACCAACCACCAAAGATCTGTCCCACATCCTCCAGCTTCAAGAGTTGACCGACCTCTCCTGGGTGCGATTCAGTGGTCATGCCTCCAAGCCAGGCCGTCAATAAAACTGTCGAGACAGCATCTTGAACCGTGCGACCCCACTTGTGATTGTACCTGCCCTGTCAGTGTCTCAAGGCCATGTCGGAAGAGACCGCTCACTTAAAGTATGGATGCTGCGAGGCGAACTTGGAAAGGGCAGACACGCTCTGGATTTCCTTCTTGATGCCATCCTCGACCTGGGGCAGGAGGGTCGAGTCTAGTCAATAGTGAGCTGGAGAAGTTCCCATGGTAGCGGAAGAAGCGACTGACATTTGGAGCGGGGCGTGGAATGGATGCGTGACAACAAGCCCTGCGTGTAGGCGACATGCTGGGTCAAGTCGTCGACGAGTTGGTCCAGCTCCTTGCGGATGGCCGCATCCTCGTCGATCTTAAGCTTGAGTTGGTCGAATAGCGCGGGGTCGATCATGGGTGTTGTCATCTTTACGATTTTGCGTCCTACGCTTGCCTGAAAATAGCTGGATGTTAAAGAGGAAGGTGACCCTTAATTGGTATCTCGGTCGAAGTACGAGGTTTCTACGTCGTCAAAACGTGTGTTGCTAGTCCACGCACAACCAGAGCAAACAAATTACTGCGTTGACAGAAAATACCCTCCAGAGGGTCTTGCTATCTTGCCTAGACAAATCTGCCCAGAGCATTGAACATGCCCAACAGTTGACCCTTAATTTCTTCTTCACATCCCAAGCTCTAGCCCAGGATTGCAACGAAAAAAAGCGGTTCGCGTCGCCTGGAGGCAGTGTAATACCAGGGACACTGTGGGCAGTCGACCATGGGCAAGCCCAGAGGGAAGACACCCGAGGGACAAAAATTAGTATAATCACGATTCTACTCCGTAGAGCAGTTTCAGAGATTAAACTGAAAAGAACAGATACTACACTTGATCTAAGCCAAAAGGCAAAGAGAGCTAAAGAAAAAGAAGAAAACAGGAGCAAAAGCTGGGAGGGGAGGCGAGAATATATAGACACCCAGCTTGGTCTGTGCACGAAAGCAATTTTCAGCGGCCCGTGCACACTGGCATTTTGGGTGGGGCGGCTTCATCCCAGGCTACCATCGGGCACCGCACGGGTCCTCTGTGTCTGGGAAAGCCTCACCCAAAACACGCGCAGCACCACGAGCTGGAAGGTATCGTTTTCTTCTATCTTTTTTTCTTTTCTTTTTTTCGCTGTGATATAACGACTGGCGCCCCTTTCTGCCTGATACAGAGTCATGGCTATACAACTGCGTGTTCATCTGCCCCTCAGGAATTGCAAACTCGCATACGAAGTATGAGTGAAAATCATATTCATCATTTAACGCTATTACAATCGTATCCTCATGAGGTCCATAACCGACGAGCATAATTCGTAGACCCTTCAGAATAAAACTTCTTCATACAGCTCGTCGCAACAAGGAGATCCTCCGGTCATCAAAAAGAGAACTTCATAAATCTTCACCTGAAGCACTAGGTAGTGAAGAACCGCTTGATGGCGGCCCGCAAACCCGGCTTCTTCTCCTTCTCTCTCTCCCTCCGTCTCTCCTCTCTGCGCGCGCGGTGTTGAGCGTCTCCATCGCCACTGGTCGAAGAGCCAGTTCCTCCAACCGACGTCACTGACTCCTTGGTCTTGGCCGTTGACGACAGTGACTCTTTTGTTTTCGCTGCCGATGACAATGTCTCCTTGGTTCTCGCGGCAGAGGCAAGCGTCTCTCTGGTCTCCTTGGCTCTGGCGCCAATTTCATCACGGGAACGGCGAAGACCTCTGCTCCGGTCCTCAGACTTGCGTAGCTTGGTGCTGCGTGATGTGCTGGAGCGCTTGAGCTCCGGAGGTGCCCTTGTCGATGAAGTCGATGCCGCAGGGTCCTTGGGCGCGAAGTTGGACTCGATGATGCTCTCACCGTTCTTGATATCGAAGAACTTCTTGCTGGCGGTCGGCGAGGCTGGAACGGGCTCGGACTTGTCAATCTTTTCAAACTTGTCAATCTTTTCAAACTTGTCAAGCTTGTCAACCTTGGGATCGACGCTTGAGCGGCTGTGGCGTCTCGAGCTGTGGTGGCTATGACGACGATGCTCTGAGATTTCGCGCGACCCAGATTCGCGTGTACTGGAGCTGGGCTTGGGCGCCGCACGGTCTTTGTTGGATGCCTCTTCCTTGGCTCTCTCCATCTCACGCAGACGGCGACGTTCCTCTTTCCGCTTGTCATGAGCTTCTTGTTCCTCAGGCGTACGGTGTCTACGATGAGAACTGCTGCTTGCGCGCTCAGATCGTTCCGAGAAACCGCTGTCTTGTCTGGAAGGGCTGCGGGGACGAGCCTCCTTGGAGCGGGACGATGTGTGGCTGTCGGACCTGTGACGAGAAGATCGAGAACTTTCCTTGTGGTCTTCCTTGCTGAGGTCGCGGCTGTCGCGGTGGGATCGATGGCGCGATGAGTGGTGGCTGCTGCGGCGGGGCGAGCTCGGCGCTTTGTCGTCGGACTTTGACTTGGGGGAATCCCTCGTCTTATCCTTGTCGTCTACTGAGAGGTCAGCAACAGAGTAAAGAAGCTCGCCTTCTTGCACTGCTCCGATGTCTCTCGACCTGGTCCTGCCTCGCCCCTTCTCCTCCAACCCAGGGGCCGAGGAGTCTTGACGAGGCAGAACAGGCGTCTCGACATCCTTCCCCTTCCCCTTCCCCACTGGGTCAGAAAGCACTTCGGCCGAACCAAACACGGCGACAGGTGGACTTGAAAGCGTAGGACTAGCCGGGGGGCTGAGGACTTCAGCCGTGGCGTAGATGACAACAGCGGCGGCAACCATCTCTTCAGCTTGCTTGATCGTGTTTCTGCGTTGTCGTCGAATGCTCCGGGCGCGGCTCATTTGCTTAGCCACAGGATCATCAAGGTCAGGGAGAACGACAGCAGGTGTGGGTACACGGAACTCAGTATTGAATCCTCGCGGGACGAGTCGTGGCGGGGAAGGCGGCCTTTGTGTAGGGGTTGTGTCATCAGTCTGCAATTCTTCTCTCGTCGTGGACGGGGTAACCAATTCCTCACCATACCCAGAAGAAGCTTCCTTTTTGTGTGTGCTTGTCGCAGCTTCTTCTCGAGCTGGTGATTCTCTCTCAACAACGAGGAACGACTCTGAGAGAGGCACAGTCTCGTCTACGATCTGAGTAGACTCTGTGGACAGGGTCTTGACGAGACCTCTCGAGGACGAGTCGGTCGTCTTGCCCTCTGAGCCCTCGAGCTTGGCCGCATATTCCTCCAGCAGGTCAACCGTCTTGGGTGACCTCTTCTCATTGTCTGAGAATGTATTGGCGGCCACGGCAGCGGCAACACCCAGCGCACCAACGACACCAGCGCCGATAGCGAGTTCTTTGGCGTGGGATCCAATGCCAGCGGACTCAACTTCAGAATTCTCAAGCGGTAGGTCCCTCAGCAGCGACTCAGAGGGCTTGGCGTCCTCGACGGAAACGGCCCCAGCGGCCTCCTGGTGCTTGGTGTTTTCCTGAAGAGTTTCAGCGATAGAGGTCGCGGGCGTTGCCTCTGCAGGCGGTTCAGCCACGGCAGGCTGGGCCTCGATGGCGGATTTCTGGGGAACGTCGCGAGCAATAGACTCGGCGACAGTCACTTCAGGGATAAACTTGGCGGTAGCATCAGTTGGCGCTTCCCTGGCAATCTCGGAAACCTGCGCAGACTCCACAGTGAGAACAGGCAGAGATGCGGCAACGAGAACCGCGGGAGCCGCAGCCAGAACAGGGGTTAATGTTGGGCTGCCCGTTAGGCTCTGAGTCTTGGTGTTGGGTTGGGCCTCATGCTCCGGTTCGGGGACAGCAATTGGCAGAACATCCTCCACGGACTGTTCGAAAGAAACCGGCTTCTGAACGACTACTTCCGAGTTGACTTCAATAGGCATATCTTCAGTCGCTTCCTCGGCTGTGACTAGCACGGGAGCCCCCGACACCGCAATAGACTCAGCAGCAGTACTGCGAGGAACAATATCTGGCATAGCTGACTCGGCAACTTCCGCCTCCTCCACCGTGGTTGGGACGGCGTCGGTCGCTGACACAACCACAGGCTCATCGGCGGTTTGTTCAGTTACCCCCTGGATCGCCTCGAGTTGGACGGGTGCGTCGTCAGTTTGGATGTCTGACGCTGGCACGGCAACATCCCCAATCACTGGTTCAGCCACCTTGTCCGTGGTTGGCATGACTTCAACGATGACGGTCTCAGAGCTGTCCTTAGCAGCCGTGTCGACAACAAGAGCCTCAACCACCACCGGCTCTTCGGCCAAGACAGTATCTCGAGCCGTCGACTCATTGGTCGCTAAACTGGACTCAACTGCCTTGTCGGGTTCATCGAGTGAGATGGTTGATCCCTCAGTGAGAGGGGCCGCAGCCCGGTCAGTGACATGGCTTGGGACTGCTTCGACCATGACATACTCCTCAGATAGTGAGTCGGCGGTGGCCTTGTCAGTCTGCAAGTGCTCTGGCTCCGTCGATGTGGCGTCTTGAATCTCCGGGAGCTTGGGCTCCTCAACCGCAACCTTCGGAACGATAACGTCATCAGCTGCAAGTACAGGGTCCACAGCTAAGCTGCGAGATTGGGAATCCTCGTGCTTTGCATCGACAGTTTCGGAAATATCAGGAGTCGCGAGGGCGTGAACAGCAGCCCCAGTGAGAGCAGCCAACCCCCCAATAACAACGGCAGCTCCAGCAACCTTGAGAGCATCATCCGATTCGGCGCCTTTGCTGATAAGCGCGGTCATTTCCTGAACTTCAGGCTCGACAACTCGAGGTTCATCCTCCCCGGTCTCGACAGTTTCAGTTTCTGCGCCAACAGGCTGTTCAGAGTCCGCATCTGCGGAGATGTCCTTTGCTGCGATTTCTGGCGCGGCAGTCTCAGTCTGGTCGACGGCAGCTTCTTTGGGCGCTATTGTAGTGACGGGCGCATCCAAGACTTTGGCTGTAATATGTTCGGCAGCTGGCGATTCAGGAGCATCCTTGATAGCCACAGGTTCGGCTGCAGTTGGCTCCGAGGCTGTGATGTCAATCGCTGATTCTGTTGTAGGTTGCTCAGGGACAGCCTCGTTTGTGGTAGGCTCCTGGGAGATGGGTTTCTCGACTGGCTGAACAGAAGTCGGCTCTTTTGGTACCCCAGCCTCCACAACAGTCCCGGGGACCGCCTTGGCAGAATCATCTTCGGCGGCCTGAGTAACATGATCCTCCGCAGGGTGTTCAGATGCTGATTCGATGACCGACTCGCCAACATTCACGACCGGTTCGGTGGTGGCAGTTTCCGTGACAATGGCGGCAGGCTCAACAGTGGGCTCGATGGCAGCCTCCTGAGCGACCGGGTCAGAAAGCACATGCTCGGAGACAACCGGCTCCACGGCACTGGCAGTAGCCTCTTCTACAGGCGCAATCTCAGGAATCACCGCTGTCTCGGTTTCCGTTGGTTCACCAGGTTCCTCCTCGATCACTTCGGAACTGGTCATCGGCACATCGACAACTACCAGAGACACAATGTTGGGTGTGTCAACCTCGTCGACGGGCTCGGATGTCGCTTGTGGAATACCTGCTTCATCAGAGTCTGGAAGTTGTGTCTCCGAAGTGGGCTGAATGGTCCCCACCTCGGCCGCTGGCGCTTGCTCAGTGACTTGAGCTGGCTCATCAACAGACGTCTGGTCGGTGACGTGGGCCTCGGAGTGCTTGGCGGGAGCAGTAACGTCGGAAGGGTCAACATTGGGGACGAGAACCGGGCTCTCTGGCGCCAAGGGTTCTACTGTCCTCTGAACCTCATCATCGGTAACAGCCTCGTTGGCAGTCGTTGTCTCCAGAACCGAATCTTTCACAGTAGTAATCTCACCCGACTCTGTTGGTACAGCTGTGTTCAGCTCAGGCTCGTCAACGAATGGTCTTGGTTCCGCATCCGACGGCTGCTGGGATGCCTCAATCTTGTCGGAAACAATCGACGGCTCGGCTGTCACAGCTGACTCAGTAACCTCAACTGGCTCGGCAGCGTTGGGTTCCTGATTGTCAACACTCGGCGTACTTTCTTCAGCCACAGCAGTGACCTCTTTGGCTACGGGCTCTTCTGCTTCATCCTCGGTGCGAGGAATGTACTCAGTCTCGCTAACAGCAGGGATAGAGCGTTCCGCTACGTTGACGTCAGAGACGGGGTCATGCGGAGGGGATTCGTCCGAAGGAGCCCCTTCATCAGGAATCAGCTTTGATTCGTCGTTACCAGCAGCATTGAGATCAGTTGCCTGCGAGACTGCTTCGGCTTCGACAGTGGCATCCTTTGCAGAAGCGGCTTCGGGTTTCATGTCAGGAACAACTTGGACCGCAGAAGCAGGCTCTTCGGCGACAGAATCGGAGATGGGAGCCGAGCGCTCAATGGCAGTCTCGGGCTCCTTGGGTGAAGTTTCAAGAGCAGGTACAGGTTCTTCAGCAGCCAGCTGAGAAGTTGGAACAATTTCCTCTGGCACAGCATCGACTGCAATCGGCTCCTTGGTTGCGTGCTCCGAAGGCGTAGACTTTTCGGTGGCCTTTTGGACAGAGGCCTGGAGAGCAGGTTCCTCAGCGACTGTTTCAGGAGCAGTAGCAACAGCGTCCTCATGAGTGGGCTCAGGCGCTGGAGCGGACACCGCGGGAACAGTTTCTTCAGCGACAGTCTCGGGTCCAGCTTCAACTGCCGCCTCGAGGTTGACAGGATCCGGAGCAGCTTCCTCGGCGATGGCTTCAACGAATGCTTCGGGAGCTGGCGCAGACTCCTCAGAAGTAAGCTTCTCGGTGGCGGAATCGAGAACGGTCCCACGAGAAACCTCAGGAGTAACTGACCCCTCAGCTGCAGTTTCAACAGCGGCGACAGGTTCGGAAGTAGGCTCCTCAGAAGTAGGCTCCTCGGTGACAGCTTCGATGGTAACCTCAGGAGCAGGCGCAGACTCCTCAATAGAGTGCTCCGTTGCGGTTTCGGGAGCAGCGGTTTCTTCAGCGACTGTGTCAACAGCAGTGACAGGCTCCAGAGCAGGCTGCTCAGTGACAGCTTCGGTAGCAACCTCGGTGGTCGGTTCAGACTCTTCGACAATAGGATCCTCAGCAAGGACTTCAGGAAAGGTCTCTAGGGCAGTCTTGAGCGCAGCCTCGGGAACAGAAGTGGACCCCTCGGAAACAGGTGTCACGGTCTTGGGTTCCACAGTGGCAGCACCAGCCAGGCTACGGACGTTTTCGTCGCTGCTGGCAGGGATAGCCTCTGGAACAGCCTCCTCACCGTGCGCCTCGGAGATAGCGGCAGGGGCAGCCATTGGGTCGATGATCGCCTCTGTAGTTGGCTCGCCTTTCAACTCTGGCTCGGCAGCTGCTGGAACCTGGGCGTCGACGGTTTGCTCCGTCTCGGGCTGAGGCTCGGATGTTGCCATTGCCCCATCTGTCTCGGGAGTTGGAATGACGTCAGGGACAACCTCCGCGGTCAAACTAGAATCTTCAGCCTTATCAGGAGTGGTTTCCTGCACAGTTTCAGTCGGTTCTTTGTCGACCGCCTCTGTAACTGGGATCTCGATAGTAGGCGCAGCGTCCTCAACAGCCGGAGGCACCACTGCCTCGGGCTCCGCGAAGGGAGTTGTGTCGGTGGCTTGGCTGAGGTCGGTCTCGACAGAGTGTGCAAGTTGGGCGTCCTCAGTGAGCTCCGACGCCACCCCCGCGGTCTCTTTAGGTTCAAAAACCGCTGCCTCAACGACCTCCTCTGTAGAATCGACGGGCCGGGTGACAGACTTGGCGGAAGGCTCGGATACCTGGGCGGGGACAGAAACCAGAGGAGCCTTATCTACAACGGGCGGAGCGACTTCAGAAGTTGTTGATTCAATCTCAGCCTCTTCTTCGGCGAGTTCGGCTGTCTCCATAGGCTTGGCGATATCTTCCACCAGAGCTGGAGTATCCTCAACAACAGCGGTAAGGTTTTCGGCTTCCTCTGGCTCCGAAACTTCCAGCTGTCCAGTCTGCGACGGATCCTTGATAGCCTCAGTTTCATCCGCAACAACAGGAAGTGCAGGAGCCTCAACTGATTCCACAGGCTGGACAACATCGACTGGCTCAGAAGGTTGGACAGCCTCTTCCACTGGCTCAGACGTTGGGGAAACTGTAGCCGTCTCAGCTGTCTCAACGGGCGCGGGCTCGGCAGTTTCGGTTGACTTCACTTCATTCGAGGATTCTGTAGCCTCTTCCGTCACGGCGGGCTCAGAGGTTGGTGGATCGACAGCCTCAACAGGTTCAGTCTGTGCGAGGTCTTTGATAGTTTCGACGGGTTGGGGAGTTTCGACTAGCTCGCCAGTCTCTACGACAGGTGCTGTTGCAGACTCAGCAGTGGTCTCAACAGCATGCTCCGGAAGAGGCTCCGTGGCAAGCTCCACAACAGGCTCGACAGTAGACTCTGCAACAGCCTCGAC
>Ga0247763_1000873_pt1 | contig 18021 bp, 17 predicted proteins | sample UWRJL141409B4_FD_179926 | JGI IMG/M metagenome (GOLD analysis project Ga0247763, IMG submission 179926) | Plant litter microbial communities from Arlington Agricultural Research Station in Wisconsin, United States - UWRJ-L141-409B-4 | ecosystem: Environmental > Terrestrial > Plant litter >...
AAACCTTTTTTTTCACCCTTTGGAGGTTTGATGCGGGGTGGGGAGAGGGGAGAGGGAAGGAGAGGGGGGAGAGGAAGGGGGGGAGGGGGGGGGGGGGGGGGGGGGGGTTGCCCGGATATTTGTCCTGTGGATTTGCGCGTAACACATATAAATTGAAAAATAACGTGAATATCCCATTATATCTAATATTTAAAACAAAGACAAAAATGGATATCAGATGGTGAGAGAGAGAGACAGAGAGAGGTGGTCAACTGGCCGTGACAACAGACCATGACTCTACCGCGAACTCCAGCTCCCCCCTCACCCTCATAGCCTTAGGATCCGCCAAGATCTTCAACCCAACCTCTCCAGACTCCATGTCGAGGTTGTACACCCTAAAGATGATGAATACCGCCGCCCTGTTACTATTTCCATTCGTGTTTTCTTGCATCTGCATTCCCAGTCAGTCGTCAAGTCAAGTCTCTTATAAATTCGACAGCCATCACATATCATCATCAATATGGGGGGTTACAACAGAAAACTCACATACCCTTTTATACTGCCCCTTGCTCATAAAAAACCTAGTATTACACCGTTTAGTCGTCGCCTTCACCTCGACATAGTATCGCGGCGTCGCGTCCGCCCAAGCCCCAGACTCGGAACCGAGATAGCCCTTGTCGACGAGCAGCCTTGTAAACTCGCCCGTGGTATCATCGTAGACAATATCAGCCGTTTCGGTGCCTAGCCATGGCCGGATATCCGAGTACTCGGAATGACAAGAGACGTAGTGGCGGATGGTGCTCTGCCAGTTGGCCATGGAAAACCCGGGGAGGGGCGTTGGGAGGTGGGAAAGAAGTTCAAAGACCTGGGATCATGGTAAATATGGAAATTAGTACTCATGTATCAATTTATCAAGGCGCCCGGAAAGGTTTTTGGTTTGTTTTTGTCGGGCACTCACAAATAATTCCCCCGCTGCTCCAATCTTATCACGCTCTATCTGGCTGCTCGACCGAATACGATACGTCTCTCCTGCCGAATTATCATCCTGATCCGACTTTGAGCGGCGATATTTCCAAGTCCGGGGCTGGGAGAGGCCACTGAGGATAACGGCGTTGCCATTATGAAGTTGTTTTCGTCTTCACTGCTTGAGCGTCGCTCGTGTGGTGCTGTTGCTCGAGGAATTGGTTTCTCGGGCGGTGGAATCTCAAACTCTTCCCTTCTATCCAAGACTGCCGGGGATGCTGCTGGCCGGACTCGTACAAGTTCGGTAGTAGAACTAGATTGTCTGGCATTGTAGGCATCATCAACGTTGGGGATGCTGATTTCTCCCATGCCCTGTTTATTTAGAATGTCATCGAGGGCAAAGGGCTTCGCGTTGAGGACGCTCTGAACGGCGTTGACGGCCTGGGGCGGTATTGTCTCTGCGATTTGCGTTACCGGATCCGTCATCAGCCACTCGCAAAGCCTCCTGGGTAGCTTTCTGTTGAAGCATACTTCCTGACTTCTTTCGTCTCGAGGCACGTAAATCGTGAGGTGATTGTCGTCGGCCTCTCGGATGTACACGAGTACCGAGTATTTTTCAACCCGGTGGACTTGATTGCCTTGGGTTAGGAGAATCTCGGCTGTGATTTGGTCGGTTTCCAAAGTCGCCGAGTTGCGAAGGAGGCTGTATAAGTCGTTCGGGTTGGATTGCGTCCTGGGGCTGCCAAAAAACGTGGCAATTCTGCGCGCATCAGAGGTTAGCTTTTTATTTATTTTTCTTTCATTTTTTTTTGTTGCTCGGGCAACTCTTACCGAAGCAACGCGCGCGACTTTCCCCTGATCTCCCTGTAAGGAGTCGACATTGGCTGCGTGGACTCTCTATCCGCAGAGGTGATCTCTTTGACAGAGATGGACAAGTAGCGATCGCCCAGGCCAGCCCATGTGATAAAGATCTCAAGCCTACGAAACTCCTGCAGATTAAAGTCAAGGAAGTTGGCGAGTCGACCAAAGGCCTCGCCGAGAATTTTGCGATCTTGCAACGAGAAGGCATCTAGACCGCTGCAAAGTGTAACCTGCCCGTCCGGAAACCGCACTGGGAAGATTTTGTTTGCCAAGACGGGGCGGGGAGAAAAGGCGTTGAGAGCAGCTGGAGCTGCAGCTGCCAGAAACGAGTTGAAGGCCATGATGGTCTCCTTGGCCTCCTGACATGTAAAAGTCTCGCCATGCCCCGATTCCAGTTTGTCGTAGACCATCTTTGCTGTTATCTTGGAGACTCCTAGCAGATTTAACAAAGAAATCCCGGAGATCCGGATAGAGATGATCGAGAACGACCTTGCCGCTGATTGCGGTGGTGCTGGACCACAAACAGTCCGAGGACCTGTCCCATTTTTCGTCCAACGACGACAATATGAGGGGTTCTTCGAGAAAGGCTTGTCTGGCTAACTGTTAGCCTAGTATGCCTAGGTAGGTATGGGAAATGGCAAAAAAAAGTACTTGAGCTCTCTGGCGTCGTCTTCGGTTAAGCGCATATCTTCAAGGCATTTGTAAAGATCCGTCACCTCTTCGTGGTTGATGGTGATGCCTTCTTCTTTCCTGGAACGGACCTCGTCCACGATATCCATCCAGTCACAAGAAGCACGAATGCCCAAAGTGTGCACGAAAAATGCCTGCAGAGGGAGGAGCTGGTCGGCAGCAAGAGAAAAGGCTTCGACGTAGCAGGTTTGTAAAACGTATATGGAATGGAGTTTGACGGGTGCAGACCAGACACAATCTCCAGGGAGGCAAAGCCCTGTGAATAAGTCGATGTGTCAGGCACGTAAATATATTCCCCACCTGTCATTACATTTCTTTGCCGCGTGTCAGCTTTTTTACCCATGTGTGTGTGATGTTTCTTCAGAAATCGCTATAATTACTCTATAATGGAGTGGCCCCCATGCGGTCGACCAAACGCAGAGCTCAGAGCACGCCACTTCTCAACACCGGCTGCTGCTGCGGGATCCTCGAGGGATGTCTCCAGTTTGAGCCAGGGAAAAAATTCGCTGTCGGCCATGAACCGATTAGAAATTGCGACAAGCTCCGGAAAGGGAAGGTGTGTTGACTTTAGAGGCCGAAGAGCAACCCCTGGCCCTTGGCACAGGACTGGTATTTGGCTAATCGTGTCGATTATGCGGTCGTTTTGTTGAGCTTTGGAGCCAAGCCCCTCTGCCCAGTTCTTTTGCAAGAGCCCGACAAACTTGTCGGGCCTGTGCTGCGCGACGTATTTTCCAACCTTTGTAAGTTTTGAGCGATTAACGTCATATATCGAAACTGACGTTGTGAGGTTGCAAAATGTTGTAAGCCAGTCGATCCACCTGGTGATGATGACGGTCTGGCCCTCGATTGGGCTGGCAGCAGCTAAGCTTGGTGGGTCCATAAGGTAGGTGTCGTTGACAAACGGGACATTGAGACCAGGCGCGCCGTATCCGGGGGCAGTCCCGGGAGCGGTGGGATGGAATAGCTGAGCCGCATCGTATGGATGGTTTGTTCGGGTGTAAACATGCACATTCCGTCCATTTCTGACAACGCAACGGCGATCATATATCAGCGGTGCCGAGACGTTGGGCTTTCCGAAGCGCTGGGTCAGGTATGAAAAGTGTAGACATTCCACATTTTCAGCGAGCCCGAGATCGTCATCGGCGCACTTGATTGCCACTGAGTTTTGAACACTCGAGACGGAAGCCCTCTGGACGCCCACAGCATCGAAAAGCCGTTTCCGGGAAGCGTTGGCGGCCGCCGCGGGGTCTACAACCCTCATGTCAAGAGCCGAGGGAATCATCAAGTCGGTGCGCTTGAGATTGGCGTAGTAAACAGGTCCGGCTGTTGTCGAGGTCCATTGTCCAGTCCTCAACGGTATGAGGTCGAGGGCTCTCACTCCGCCAATTGAGACTCGCCATCCTCGCCGGAATGGCAGGTGCAAAAGTCTGCGACCCGTGTGTGCCAATCGTCATCGAGGCGGCTCTTTATCCTCGAGTTTCCGAGGCGAGATCGGCCCTTGCCCTAGCAATGAGGTTATCTATGGGCATGTAACCCAACCCAAAATTCTCCAACCTTGTTAGGTCCGACCTGTCATACTGTGTCGAGAGGTACTTCTCGGGGTGAATATCAGGAAGCAATGGCTGGCCATCTCTGGTAACAGCATCGTCCGAAAGATTCAGCAAGTCCCTGATCTTTCGAAGTGGCCCTGAGCGGGCGGGGTACCAGGACTGGTTGCCGAGCGAGTCGGTCCTTGATTTTATCAATCACATCCTCCCAGAACGGATCCCAAGGGTACGCATTCTGCTCTGGGAGGTAGCGCATCCACCGGAACCGTAGTGTGGCGTGTCCGCATAGCTTAACAACCGCCTTCGTAAATGCTTCAGCGATGCCAGCGGCCAGCCCCTCGTTCCTGGCGGAGCTAGTGACTATCCCTAGGCGGTTGGCTTACGTGTCGAAGTCAGCGTGAACTAGGAACTTGAAGCCCATCTGCCGGACGGGCAGAAAAGCAAACACCCATTGGTTCTCGAGCACGGGCACCGATTCCGCCGTCAACGGGAAGGCAAGAATGACTTGCCCTCGGGCATACGCCCTCGAGGCCTCTTCTGCCTCTGAATGCTTTGGAATGTGTGTAGGAAAGATGTGCACAAGTATACGTCTATTATAAAATGGCTAGGCTAGAGGAAGAGGGGGCCTTGGTGCCAAAGCCCGGGCCTAGACACGGTCACCTTGTGACTATCGAGCGGGTCTACGAGCCTACCAGACCCGAGGAGGGGCTTCTCCACCATAAGCATAAGCGCTGAAGAGGCAAATATAATCCCATCATAGCTATAACCCATGTTCATTTCTATCGCCTTAATAGCCCCATCTCATCATCCCTCGCTGGGAAAGGTGGAGAGCCACATTTTGAAATCCGAATATATTGTACACGATTGTGCAGTTTTTTTTCCTTCTCCTTTAGTTTGGGGTGAGGAAAGCGCGGTTAAGTGGTGGTGGTGGCGGTAAAAGTCCCCATAACTGGGTCCTCGTACTTAAACTCCACCGCCATCTTAGACCCGTGGCAAACTATAGACGAGGCAGCCCAGAAGTTGGAACTGTGACCCCCTCGCTCAGTCTGGCTCAGTCTGGCTCAGTCTAAGGCGGCAACTTCTCAATTCTGAAGAAGGAAAGGGGAAATCCGTAGTGTCGATTTAGGGTGGTGTAATACGTATCAAATAAGCTGGCTCGCTGCCATAACGGGGTGGGATGAATTGTTAATATTCTCCTTGGGACAGATGAAGGTAAATTCGAGGCTACAAATTCGGGAGTACGTGGTTAATTTACATCCCTCTACTATACCCTGCCCTACCCTAACGTAGTACTTCGTGTTGGTGGATGTCCGGGCAGGGCGGCCGGTAGGGTCTGCTCTGCCCGGCACAGAGTCAAGTACGGCGGCTTATGTCGCTTCGGGGTTTCGATGTGGCCTAAAGCCCATATTAACTTGGTATTTTATCTCTATGATATTGCCATCATCGCCCTCGTAGCGCCCCAGGGAATTCCAGAGTGTTGGGTTGCCCTCACTAAGGTGGCTATTATTCTATTCTTAGGTTCCTCTACCGACATGATGTAGCTCTATCTCCTCTATCTCCAAGCAATGCCCGACATTGACGTACGTGCTCAAACCCACAAGAGCGTGAGTCCATGAAACCCTCCTCCCCCTTCCCCCCCTTCCCGAGAAAAAGTCCGAACTAAGAGATGTGTGGAACATATTGCGACCAGACAGGGACCCGGAATACTGATTCCGGGAGGTGTGAGAGATTGATGAAACATTCAACGACCAAGTAGACCCGAGCCAAGCAGTAAGAGAGAATAGCAGCCGCAACCAAAAGTTCAAATAGCAATATACGAAGACGGTAGAGTAGAAAAACGAAATACCTCCGCACTAACATCACTTCATCGAAAAACTTCTCCACCCATGGAGGAAGGAGGCAGCAGGAGATATTCCTAAATGGCTTCCACAAGAAAGAAGAAGAATAACGGAAGATTCTCCTGCATGAATCCCACCAAGAGCGGAGGCCACCGCTCCACTTCTTGGGTAACATGAGCCCAACCAGGAACCTCGAGAGCTCGCGCAGAAAATCCCAGAAATCCGCCGCGGAATCTAGAATGCCCCCATATGACGTTGCCGCCGGATCCTCCCAAATATAAAGTAATAGAACCAAAAGAAATGTAGACATGATGGCAATACTAGAGACTCGCCATAGCACCGCCTCTGCTCTCGTAGCGAACGGGGCGCTCCGGGCCAGGCAGTGCAAACCGCCATAGATGAAGCCAGTGATGGCAAGTCCAATGTAAAGTGCTTTGTCTTGTCGAATGCCACCGAATCTTGGGACGTTTCGAACGCGGTCCGAGAGAAGGATATCGGAAACAGACTCGACATTACCCAGCTTCCCGTCCCAATATCGGCCGCCGTCTTTTGACAGCAACTCCCAGCGTCGAACGTCTGTCTCTGCGATATCGACGGTGAAAAACTCGCCGGTGTATGTCAGGTTGGTATCTTTGTCAACGTAGTTGACAATGTCAGAGAGATATGACCTGACAGTCAATGGCCTCATATACGGGAAGATGAAGCCGTCGAAATCCGGAGGCACATTTGTCGGTCTTGTCGGCAACTTCGGGGAGGCAATTGGTAAAGGATTTGGCGGCTAAGCTGCGTAGGTAGGTAGGTAGGTAAGTATTAACACATCCATTGCGTAACTCCCTAGATAGGTAGGTACCCTTGCCGGCGAACACCTTGGTCGTTGATTAGGTATGTACTCACTAGGATTTTAACTCGGTCCCCTGCGGCCACCACAGAAGCCTGCTCTGTTCCCTCCCCGAGGATAGCTTCGGCCGGACCGTCACGTTACCCAGCCCAGGAATCCACTTCTTCCCTTGGCTACCCCACGATATCACTGGAAAGAACGGCCGCCGCAGGTCAACTAAGCCTCCAAGCATCATGTTCGGCCTATGCTTGACCCAAGTTACATGGTTGATTGTTTTCCTCGTCCAATTTGTTCTGTCGTGGCCTAGGTCGCTTGGTTGCCATGTTCCACCTCCATTTAGAGTATAAAATTTTAAACTTGTTAGTGTAGACCGACGCAAGCGATTGAATTCACTTTCATCCTTGTCAATACGAGACAGGAAAAACAAAGAGGCCACAAACTCGAGCGCTTGTTCGTCCTCCTTGTCCAGTGTAATTTTCACAGGCCTTTTGATATCCAGCGGTTTGTGCCACCAAATCCAGTAAATCAGGAATGCGCAGAGGGCGTGTCCGAGAGTGTTGAGCTCTAGGAGGCTGATGCCGACACGCTGTCCAAGGCGTGCAAAACACTGGGCGCAAAACCAGGCAGCTATTTGATGCAATGCGCGTCAGTGAAGCTACTTTCACGCGCCGAGATATTCACATACATTGAAAGCATACTAGAGACTTTGCCATAGCATCTCCTTTGCTCTTGTCATTGATTTCCTCTTGGGGCAGGTCGGGAATCGAAAGGTGTGGGAGATTCTCCACCAACAGTTGAAACCCGCGTGCCGATAATCTCATGCTCCTGCGCGTCTCTCCGTGTGCTGCTTTTCTTTGAGGAAAGAAATTCTGGTCTTTGGCTGTTTCAACCTCAGGCACCGCCACGGCCTCATCAGGCGCCACAGCTTCAGGAAACACAACTTCAAATCCTCCCATGACTACAAAGTAACTATGGACAAGTGTCCACGTGTTCTGCCTGACAGTGCGAGGGTCCCTGACAGGGGGATTCTACAGAGTAGGAGTAGGTAAGCACTCAGACTTTGTAACCAATTAACACAAAAAGTTTAGGCAAGTAGAATAGGGAGGTTGCGACATACTTCAGGGTCGGCTTTCTTAGGCGGGGGTGACAGCCTTTCCTTTACGGCCCTGGATAGGGCCCTGGCATCCTTGAATTGTTGATATGCGGCAAAGGCAACCTTTTTTTTTTTTTTTGAGGCATAGTCTTAGTTAAGGCGCTTAATGTGGTGCTAGGCAACTTGACACAAATGATGGTGCAAGCATACTAGTTCGGGGGCAAAGAAACCGAGAGCTGTCCAGCCAACTTTGCGGAGGATTTGGCCGGGCCATTTGAAATTATTATCGCAGCATTTTTTCCAAATGGAAAGGGCGCAGATCGAGTCCCATGGCCTCTCTTCATGTTCGTTGGCCGGGATGTTAAGATGGATTGCGGACCACACACAGAGACCTAGGGTTAGGAGGCAGGTCGACAGGATGCCAAATGTGCCTCGAAATGTCGGTTCAGGCCGCCAGGGTGATGTGCCGTTCGCGGGCGAACCCGTCCCAAAAATCGTATCCATCGGTTGCCTCGAACACCGACCGTCGCTTCCTGTTTCGTAAGGTTGCGGTGCGATGATTGGGCGCCTAGCAGTAAAAACTGGAGACAACGGTGTTGAAACATAAAGTAGGTAGGTAGTTCAGAGGACAGAGTTCAAATACATGTAGGCCCGCAAGCAGCGGCAATCGCGCCCGCAGGGGTATGATCATAGTGATGGCGAGAGATGTTGAATTTCAAAAGTCCAGCTGCATTGTTTGGAGGGGCTAAATAACTACCTATTGGTGCTGGGCCGTGTATCAACGCACGTTAGCGGAGTTTGGTCACAACCAGTCACCAGCATTACATGCATTGTGTGCTGTCAACTGACACAAGGCAGTAAAAAATCAGAAATGGATTGGCCATGGACCGCTCAGATTTTTCCGTTCTCACAACGGGGCTGCTGCGTGTCTCAAGTTCAATCAGCGAGGCACGCAAGGGCGTGCCGTTTGCCTTTGGCCAGCCACGACTTTCACTTGGGTGTCCGCTTCCCCACTAACCCACTTGACCAGATAGGTACCTACACACTATTTGCTACGCTGTTTTTTCCATTAGCCTCTGCGGGTTTTTACGTCGGGGAGCTTAGAAGAAAGAAAAAACGACGTGCCACTAGGGAGTTTCAGCAGTAATGAGAAAAACGCCGTTGCATTACACTGGACTCTCTGCCTAACCGGCTTACTTTATCTCCAGTCGTAGCATAGTACCTACCTACCGTAGGAACGAAATGCATTTGTTTGCGCCACAACAAGGATCTGCCTTGCCGGTCTTGGATTACAGCACCGATATCGCTATGGTCTCCGGATGCCCTAAATCTAGGTACCTACAATCACTTAACAAAAGTGTTGTTGCTTTTCCAAAATTTGGCGCTATTATGTAATCAACCGAAATTAAATACAAAATAAAATTTCATATTTTCGAAAAATTTATAGATAATACTTAAATAGTCATAGTTTCAGAAACCTTTTTCCGATTACGTAATATTATAATATAGCATTGGTAATTAATATTTTAGCAAGAAAATTTCGTTTTAAAAATGAAACGAATTATTAAACTATTTTTTATTCTGTGAGAGAAAATTATCTAATTACAAGAAAAATGTATAATATAGTTTTACCATTTTTATAACCAAAATAATTTTATCGTGCTCATTACGTAATGCTGGGGTGGGGTTTTTTATCTTGGCAAGTGGTGAGTTTTGGTGTAAAAGTGGGGTGTGCAACAAGACTTTTGTGATGTGGCTTTACCATACCATATCATATTCTACAATATTTCGTCCTATCTTGTCATGATTACATGTACAGCATCTCTGTAAACAGTCAAGCCCTGTTCCCCGCTGACTCATACCCTAACAAATCACAACATTCTCATCAGTAAATCCGTAATACCAACGTCACATCCCCCCGCATCGCGAGCAGTTTCGGTCTAGTCGCCCTGGATGGTCCATCGAGATTGGCTTTGGTAGCGATTTTGTTCTCAATAGACAATAGTCAATAGTCAATAGTCGACCCATCCACCTGTGATGCTTTGGCGCGTGCGGTACATGTAAGCTTCCCATTTTGGACGACCTGCTTTGAGGGTTTTTAGGTATTTATTTATTTAACACCGCCTCTGGAGATACAAACTACAAGTTCGAACTTTCAATTCAAGTCCAAAGTCACCTCACCTTTTTTCTGTCTTTTGGATTTATTATCGTTACTTACCGCTGTAGCTGACAGCGCCCTCTATCATCAAATCATCTCGGGAAACCAAGCTGGATTACCGCACCTCCTCCGTCAGTTCCGCATCAATAAGCAAACAACAAACATGGCTCTGCAACCCACACTCTCCACCCTTCTCGCTCTCACTCTAGCTTTCAGAGCCATTGCCATGCCGACGTTAACGCCAAACCTCCAGCTCCAGGAACGACAAACGCCCTTTATCCTTATGGGAAACTGCACCGTTTCGACAAACACTTGTCTGGCCCCGTATCCTTGGGGAGGAAACCCGGGCACTTGGGCTTGTGGTACATATTCAAATGGATTGGGCACCACCTATCATACGCCCGAGAAGTACTGTACTGTGGATGGTCATGTACGTTTGCTCCTCTTTCATTCTTCTCTTGACCTCATGGTATTGAGGGAAGTTAAGTACATACATAAGCAAAACGCCAAGTCACTAACCTTGAAACCTCGTTTTTCACCAGGCCTGCAAGGTTATTTGGAGCCTCTTTGCGGTTTCCACAGATTGCAGTTGTGCTGCGGATGGCTCTTGCTGAGTGTGATTAGGGTCACTAAATCCGGGGCCGAGGGGGGATGGGTAACCTCAGGACTTACAGCACAGTGGCTGGCAGATAGCAACTTGAAAGCGCACTTTTTCTTGGGCTTATGTCTCGTCTGGAATGAATTTCAATTGAATATTCCAATGCCTAGTTTCCCCTCTCCCAGCGCTGTCCCTACATGCATCGAATCTAGACCACTAATTGAAATTGTTGCGATGAGGTATATGTGCTACATCTCTACTATGGATTGTACCGGTCAGCCTTTCCATTTTGACAGAATCATCGCCGCGCGTCATGGAGGAACTGCCTGAGGTCCTGGTTGCTCCACTGGATATGCGGGGTCGGAGATATGAACGTGTGTCAGCATCGATCCAGTTGTTGTCAGAAAGCCGCTCGAGGCAAATTGCACCAGGAAGGGGGTTGCTTTCGGGTAGAATCTAGATTCCGTTCCTTTTGGGCCAGAGTCGAGTGGAAAAAGGTTCTTGACGAGGTGATTTGCGGATAAACTGTGATCCTGCAACTGATTGTGGAGGGCGTCGGACATGCGGCCACCGCCGAGAAGATTGGTGACACGGAAAGAGTGCCAGGATGGATACGCATGATTTCCTGTCTTGGATGAAGATATGACGAATAAAATGGCCTCCGTCGCCCCTTTTCGGAGTTTGAAATTGACAATCGTGGCGCCCTTCAAGGTAGCAGAGCTTGCCGAGCCCTCGAAGATCGCCGGATTCCATTCTGCAGTGGTTTCGTCCCGCGGACATATTTCAACGATGCTATCGGCCGGCGAGAAGCGATCTGGGGGTATGGTCGTAATGTCGAAAATCCGATGGTTTGAGTCGAACGACAGGAGCACACCGGCGCGACAGTACATGGTCCGTTTCTGTAAAGACAGCCAGGGAACTGGCTGCGGTGGTGCCTCCCACTCATCGGTACTCCTCAGTGGGACGAAAGCTTCTGCTCGCGTCGCGAGTGATATTGCCCGGTTGCAGGTGTGGATAGGCACGTCTGGGTAGTGAAGTCGCGTGAGCCGGCCAGTAGTGGTGGGCTCTCCGGTTATGGCAATCCCAACGAGCTGTGCTCCACCTGTGACGAGCACATCTAGAACGCCAATGTAAGAAGACCAACAGTGAATAAGAGGGAAAGAAATGGAAAGGCCCGCATTTGTCATGGCATACGGGCGAGGCCTTGTCTTGGTCCGACGGGGGACGTATCGCCCCGCCTCGAGGAAAGCCTGTGGGCGTGGAGAGAGAATGCCCCTCCCAGGCCGGGAATCTCTTGAATCTCCCCAGGACCAACAGAACAGAGACTGGTCTGCCGAGACTCGCAGTATCTCCTCCTGCAGTCGGAAGAAAGCCCGCGGTCCTTCTCCGTAGATGAGAGGCATGTTGATGCCAAAGATGCCCAGTGCGCAATATGCCATGTCTTCGATGCGGGTCGTCTCCCGGCGGGCAAGCCATCCCATGCGCTCGGCCACGGATGCCTTATACAATGACCGATGGCGGTGGCCAATCCACTCATTGTTAGTCCTACTGCTGGTGGCTTCTTCGCGTCTCTCGTCAGCGTGGAGATGCTTGAGATCGATACCTGTCGCCGCGCTGATGTGCCGTGCAAGCTTTGTTCGCGTCCCGAGCGGTGACCAATCCGCAGCGTAAAAGTTGACTCGTCTCGGGGCCAACAACTCTTGCAGAGTCCAGCCCCGACGGAACCAGCGGCTGCGGCGAACATCCCGGGTCCCGGTCAAGGGCTTGTAAGTGTCGACGTCGGACAGGTACGCATAACAGATGTCAGCCAATGTGTACCATTCGAACATGGAGTTGATGGCCTCGGTCAGCTCCGACGAGCTCGACTTGTCAATGCAATTTGTGTCGACCCAGATGTAGGTGTAGCCGTCTTCTCTGGCCAATTCGCATGCTGAGACAATTTTCTGGTATCCCTTTTGTTTCAATGCCGCAGCCGATCGAGCGTTCCATCCCTGGAAACTCGCCTCCTCTTCTCCCCACATGTGAGAAAGGATCGCATATTTGGGTCGCTTGTCGCCCGCAAAGTGCTCGATTTCGAGCGAAAAGGTGTGGATTAGGCGCATGGCGAGTTTGGATTTGCAACGATGATGGACGGAAAACAATTGGGTAGCAATGCTTCGAGTTGAGGTCCGCGTTGCACGTGAGGGGTAGGCCACAGAGGAGGCAGGAACGATGATGGGGACCCCGCACTACACAGCAGCCATATTTCGCTCAGGTTGACACGCCAGCTCCTTCCCTCACTTCAGCTATCCTTCTTCAACGCCAGAGACGCGATCGTGATCCGACCCTGTTTTGCTCCCCAATTTGGAACGTTTCAAGCCAATCCCGCTCCTCTCCGAGCAGATCGGCCATTGTCATCTCATCTCACTCTTCGACGGTTTCGCTGCCGTTTCTAATTGCGACAATGGCGGACTCTGCTGATGGGAGCCCACCGACAAGCGGGCCGCCGTCTGATGCAAACTTCATTGTTCATCAAGTCGAATGCTCTGGGCTGTCCCCCGCTCATTCCCGGCATCCAGAGAGTGCAATATTCCTCGACCACCCCCGCATGTTTCAGAGTGATACCAGAGCAGATGCACTTCGTGGACGCCATGCCGTCGAGAGCATGTCGTACTACCTTGAACAAAACCACGGTGCTGGTTTTGTTGTCTATCGCACCTACAGTTGCACGGCCTACCATGAAGAGTTGTCTATTGCTCTCCACGCCACCCCAGGCGCCGACGACCAGTCAGATCTCTTCGTCCTAGACCAGGACGCGCCACCCGCGTGTCCCGAACGGGAGCATATGGAAATCGTCGCTGATGATTTTTACAGCGCGATCGGCGTCGTCTGTGCTACCAGGAAAACCAACGGCCCGTGGCAAGACCACGAGATGTTTGCCCATCGGCACAGCGACTGGGATAGTGAACACAACATGTTGGCCCCATACCTCTACTTCTACCACAGTCGTGAGCTACTACGCAACGCACAGCCCGATAATCCTCATTACAAGACCCGCATTGATCTCCTCCTCAGTTATATTGACAACAAATTTGGTCACGAGTACAGTGAGGCGGAAGAGCTATTCGATAAGGGGTACGCGACCCGAAAACACATTCACAAGTTGTTTGGCCCCAACCAGATCTTGGTAATTCGACAAGGCGATCATATTGCAACCGTCATGGCCAAGACCTGCCCCATGCCGCACTCATTTCCAATCAGGATTGACTGCGAGCGGTGGTTATTTGACGGCCGCTTTGCCCGAAGCAGCGAAAGAATCGTTGTACACTGGCCCAGCGGCCAGCGTCAGAAGGCGAACATTACATCTTATATGGACGGCGGTAAGCTGGCCATCTCTGCTCTCACTGCTTACCCGTTGAAATGGGCAAGCTCAGAGATACAGAACTTGATATCAATGCGTGGCGAGATCTTTTGGCAATGCCGACAGGCACGGTTCATCAGCTGTTGCTTACTTGCATTTTCAAAGTGGCCGATTTTGATCAAGCATTGATGTCTCGCGTTAGACTCACTATACGCTTCCCGAACCTGAACAAGGACGGGAGAATAATGTTATGGCGATATGCCATTGACCAACTCAGAGCGGAGAACAATGGCGAATACGTTGAATTACACAGCTCGGAATTGGAGAGGCTGGCAGAAATTAAACTGAACGGAAACGAGATTCAGAATGCCATACGCACCGCCCGCCAGCTGGCTGCCGACAGCGGCGAGCGCTGGAACTCGCACCACATCGAACAGACGCTGAGGATCATGTTCGATCCTAAGCGATTAGAAGAGTTATTCGGAAAGTCGTTGTGAGTGGTAACCGGCGTCTCTATTCCTTATGCATCAGCTTCTGTCTCTCCACAGACAGCGTGGCTTGTCCTAAGCATGCTCATCTAATTAACAGAATTGATGGATGGGGTAGGAAATAGGGGTCTGGCTAGTGTCTTGAGATATGTCTGTTTTGCGCCAGCAAAGTTGGAAATCTATCTTGGATGTAGATCCGTAACAACAGGCTTCCCAAACGGCTAGTTAGCTGAACAATAGCCCTTATCATCTACTTGGAGTGGCCTTGGCTTCTGGAACTGAGACATCATTGGCATGCGGCAACGCGCTGCCTCTATGAGGGAAAGCGATCTTATGGCATGAGGAGGCAGGACAATTTTTCCTGAGGCCACCATCACCGGCCGTTACCCCACAACTGCACCCGATGAAACATTTAAGGAGAGGTGTCATCATCTCGTCTCAGCTCCGAGCAACCTCACAGCTCACAAGAACTCTCACAAAAACCCGTCGGTTCACCACTCAACAGCTCTATCTATTCAGCAATCATGGCTCGAAATGCGTTCACCCTCCTCCCCGCGCGTCTCGAAGACGTTCCTGTACTTGCCGAAATCAGCTCCGCGTCCTTTGCGACAGACGTGCAAACCGAGATGAAAAGCCACGGAAAATCCCCCTTCAATATGAAAGAATACGCCCTTTCTAGCCTTCCCGGGGAATTAGCGAGCCCAAAAATCCGCATCATCAAAGCTGTTGAGCGAGATACGGGAAACATCATGGGGTTCTGCACTTGGGGATTCCGAGGCGTGGAGCCGCCGGAATGCATCATTCCTGGTGGAGAAGTGTTCAATACCAGCGCACACGAGGCGCAACGGCCGGGAGAAGGAATCACCGAAACAAACCCGGATACTGTGAACGCAAATGATCAGGACGCCCGGACGGAGAAGGGGAATGAGCAATCCGCCCAGACAGAATCCATGTCCATGTCCCCTAAAGACAAAGATAAGGACAACAACGTGGAGGTAAACGACGACCCCATCGCCCGCCTCGAGGCATTCACCGGCCAAGATTTCCAAACCTGGTTGGACACCATCATGCCCTCTGGCACTGGCACAGAAACATCCTGTCTCTTTATCATTGGACTGTATGTCTCTCCTGGATTCCAAAAACGTGGCGTTGGCTCTGCGCTTTTGAAATGGGGTACAGACCTCGTTGATTTCCATGGGGTATTCGCTTGGGTTCACTCATCGGATGGAGCGTGGCGAGTTTATGAGAGGGTGGGGTTTAGGACAGTCAAGACTTTGGAGGTGGATTTGGATGAGTATGCGCCTGTGCCGGCACCAAAGGAGAGGTACGAGGGGGGGAAATGGGGGAGGTATTGTTTTCGGTACATGGTGTATGGGGCGGTGCCTACCTAAATGAAACCGCTCCTTGGCCTTTGATTTGGAGGTTCTTGATTTGTGGAGTGTGTACTTTGGGTCGATAACGAAATTGGAAGATTACATACAAAATACCCATCCCCACTAGTGTGGGTAACAAAACTTCTTGATTACAGAGATTTCCAGCTTGGAGACTTTACTCATCTACTGGCGTCATCGATCAGCTAAGCGAGTAGCACGGAGCGGGAGTCGCCGAGGTGAACGCCCCCCTCGGAAAAGATTCCGGAGGTCTCCAGGTACCTAGGTAAAGTTGCATGTGCATAAATCTGCCGAAGGGCTGCAGGGGTGGTGGTATGTAGCCGGTTCGGCTTTGGGGCTCCGGTGTCCAATGGTCCAATGGTTGAAGTGCCCACCTGTCGGATCCGTCGCTGCCATTGTTCCCCGCTATTCTCACCTTGCACCTCGACTTCAACTGCTTTTGCAAGGCAACCACAATGCAGTGTAGCACTGGCATCGTTGATCATGTCCAAGCGGTGTCAAAAAGTGATCAACTAGAACGGAACAGACAAGAGTTGCCCGGTGGCACGGGGTGAAAGGCAATCCGGGCTGCAGCTCATCACCGGATGCATCCACACACAACCTATACGAAAAAAACAGAGAACGAGAGGAACACCGCCTGAATGTCGATCCCTACTCGGTGAAGCATCAATATAGCGGGTGAAGCATGGCGATGTTGAGGTGCGGGGTTGTTACACCCGGGTTGGGACATTAGGGACCGTAGTACCACAGGAGAAAACCGGTATATAATTGAGGGTAGGTACCTCAAGATGCAAAGACGCAAAAAAAAAAAAGAGTGACCACAGTCTGTGTCCCACCAGACCGCAAAGCGCCACATCCACTCGCTTCACCTCCTAGGTTCTTCAAGAATCATATCCCAAAATGCGTCTCTCCATCCTCGCACTGGCTGGTACGGCCCTCGCGGCAAGCCACCGCATCGACGTGGGCAAGTCCGGCTTATCCTTTACGCCCGACAGTGTGACGGCTTCCATCGGGGATACGCTCGAGTTTTATTTCGTGGGGGGAACTCACGATGCTGTTTCGGGCGATTACAGTGCGCCTTGTACGCCGAATGCTAGCGGGGAGCGGTTTTCTTCGGGGGTGCAGACGGGGTCGGCCAGTAATGTATGTACCTAACCTCGCCCCCTTCCCTTTTATAACCCGAGAATGCATGGGCTTTATGTGAACAGGGCTTGTGGACAGACAATAGGCACTAGTATGAGATCAGGCTGACAGATGATGACAAACAGAAAAACGTCTTCAAAGTCATGGTCAACACCACTTCCCCCCTGTACTATTACTGCTCCGTCGGCCAGCACTGTGCCAACGGCATGGTGGCGGCCATCAACCCTGCCGCAGACCGGACTGTGGCAACGCTAAAGACGTCGGCGAAGGGAAAGACGTCGGTGCGGCCCAGTGGGGTTTATGGAGGGAAGATGGAGATGGTGCCGTGAGTCGGACTGGAAAGAGTCCGACCAGGCCAGGATATGTTCTTGTCTGTGATCGGGATGGGAATGAAAAGATATAACAGATACTGAAATGCAAGGTGGAACTACCAAATAATCCCCTGTGCTGGATTCTAACCAACACGTTCACCAAGACGACGATCACCTAGGTAGGTACATAAACCAATTTTCTCCCAGTCCAAGTGTGTCTCCTCGTCTAGGTACCTCTGTCTAGCTCGAGTTCCTCCGGCGGCACATTCAAGCTTGCCTCCCGCTCATATGCACGCACAACGGCCTTGAGGTGGAACCCCGGAGAACCATGATGTGGCAATGCCGCGGCGATCTCCTGAAGACACATCCACGTTGCAGCCGTCTTGACCGGTGTCGTCGGGGAGGGGGCAGTCGATGATGTCGCATCAAATGGGCGCGGTTTCGTCCTGGCTGGGAAGGAGACGGAGCAGATGGATGCGGTTGGGGGGAGTTTAGAAATAGCGATACTAGGTACCTATGGGCTCGGATCCATGGTCGGTCCTGTTGCCTGCTGAGACCAGTGGTCACGACGCGATGCATTCAAGGACAAACGCAATTTGGGGAGGGGTGAGCAGAGAGCGAAGGGCATAACAGTAATTCCCCAATCATGTGGCGTGATTCCATCTCACATACCTGTACAGCTTTTCAGCTGCCAACCGGATCACGCCACCTATCGCAGCCCTACCATTAATGACTGCAAAGACTCACTCTGTCGCACACCCTCCAACTTCTCCAACTGGGTGT
>Ga0247763_1000874_pt1 | contig 18018 bp, 11 predicted proteins | sample UWRJL141409B4_FD_179926 | JGI IMG/M metagenome (GOLD analysis project Ga0247763, IMG submission 179926) | Plant litter microbial communities from Arlington Agricultural Research Station in Wisconsin, United States - UWRJ-L141-409B-4 | ecosystem: Environmental > Terrestrial > Plant litter >...
TCGAGACACACGAGGTGAAGGACCAGGGCACGCTCGTGGCCGCCGTGATGGGCGGCAAGCTACCCGACGCGCCCGAGCGGCGTCACGGCGCGGACGTCGGCGCGGGTGCGGAGTCCCCGCGCGGCGAGCGTCTGCGCGTCAACGACGTGTCGGCGAGCTGGGCGGATCAGCGGCTCGAGCGCGTCAGCTTCACGCTGCCGCGAGGCAGGATCCTCGGTGTGGCCGGCGTCACCGGCAACGGACAGGAGCTGCTCGGGCGCGTGCTCTCGGGCATGCACACGCCGCGCGAAGGCAGACTGCTGCTCGACGGGCGACCGCTCTCCGGCGCGAGCGACGCCCGCGTGGCCTACGTGCCCGAGCAGCCCATGCTCAACGCCCTCGCCCGCTCGCTCTCCCTGCTCGTCAACCTGGAGGCTCTGCGCGTCCGCGGCCTGCCCTGGTGGCTCTCGCTGTCTGGCCCGCGCGAGGCCGCGCAGCGCCTGCTCGAGCGCTTCGACGTCCAGCCCCGCGATCTCGATCGAGCGGCGGGCACCCTCTCCGGCGGCAACGCACAGAAGCTCGTCCTCGCGCGCGAGCTCTCGGGCACCCCCGACCTGGTCGTCGTCTGCTTTCCGACCATGGGCCTCGACGCGGCGGCGTGTCGGCGCCTGCTCGGTGAGCTCGCCCTGCACGCCGAGCGCGGTGCGGCCGTCGTCTGGATCGGCGAAGACCTCGACGCCCTGCTGGCGCACGCGGACCAGATCGCCGTGCTGCACCGCGGGCGGCTCTCCGGTCCCGTCCCCGCGCGCGGGGCAGACAAGCACCAGCTCGGGCTCTGGATGACGGGAGCCGCGGCGTGAAGGGGTTGAGCGACCTGCTCACGGACATCCGTCCCTCCGAGCCCGCGGCGAGCCGCGCGAGCTCCATCCAGGACGAACGGCGCGCGGCGTCCAGACCCGCCCTCCAGCGTTGCGCCATGGCGGCCGCCATCTTCGCGATCCTGTCGCTCGCCTTCTTCCTCGCCCTCGGGCGCGATCCCGTCCTCCTGTTCACCGCTCTCTGGGATGGCTCTTTCGGCAGCGGCTTCGCCCTCTCGGAGACGCTGGTGAAGCTCTCGCCCGTGCTCCTCTGCGCGCTCGCGACCGCGCTGCCCGCGAGGCTCGGCCTCGTCTCCGTCGGCGCCGAGGGACAGCTATTCGCGGGCTCGCTCGCAGGCACCGCCTTCGTGCTCGCCGCCGGCGATCGCCTGGGCCCGGCAACCCTCCCGCTCATGCTCTTCGCCGGAGCCCTCGGCGGCGCCACCTACGCCGCGCTGGCCGCCGTGTTGCGCGTCAGCCTCCGCGTCAATGAAACAATCAGCACGCTGCTGCTCAATTACCTGCCTCCGCTGCTCATCGAATACCTCGTCTACGGCCCGTGGAAAGATCCCGACAGCCTCGGCTGGCCCGCGACGATCCCCTTCCCCGACGCCGCACGGCTCTCCACCTTCTTCGACACGCGCGTCCACGCCGGGCTCTCGATCGGCGCGCTGCTGGTCGCGCTCGCGCTGCTGGTCACCGCGCGCACGCGCCATGGCCTCGCGCTCACCCTGCTGCGCGAGAGCCCCCTGCTCGCCGAGCGTGCGGGCCTCTCGTTCCCCGCCTGGGTGCTCGCGACGATGGCGCTCGGGGGCGCGGCGGCGGGCCTCGCCGGCATCATCGAGGTCAGCGTGATCGAGGGCCGACTGCAGCCGGGCATCGGCGCGGGCGCGGGCTACGCGGGCTTCCTCGTCGCGTTCCTGGCGCGCGGCCACCTCGGACGCCTCTTTCCGCTTGCCCTCCTCGTCGCCGGGCTCGGCGCAGCGGGCGACAACCTCCAGCTGATGGCCGACCTGCCATCGGCGGTGGTCTACGTGCTGCAAGGCTTCCTGTTCATCGCGGCGCTCATCGCCGGCCGCCGCCGCGGGCCTGACGCCGGCGTGGAGCTCGGGTGACGTGGGCCCGATGAACGACTGGGACGGCTGGAGCGGCGTGCTGCTCGGGCTCCTGCCCGCAGCCTTCCGCAGCGCCACACCCATGCTCTGGGCGTTGCTCGGCGAAACACTCGGCCAGCGCGCGGGTGTCGTCAACCTCGGCAGTGAAGGCCAGATGCTCGTCGGCGCCGCCTCCGCGTTCGCCATCACCGCTCACACCGGCAGCCCCTGGCTCGGCCTCGCCGCGGGCGCCCTCGCGGGCCTCCTGCTCTCGCTCGGGCACGCCCTGCTCTGCCTGCGCTTCCGCGCCAACCAGTTCGCGAGCGGCATCGCCATCTGGATGATCGGCTTCGGCCTCAGCAGCCTGCTCGGCGCCTCGCTCGTCGGGCAGTCGATCACGGGCTTCGCATCCCTCGCGACGACCGATCTCGGCCGCCACATCCCGTTCCTCGGCTGGCTCACGCCCACCATCGCCCTCAGCTGGCTCGCCACCATCGCCGCCGGCATGTTTCTCTACCGCACCCGCCCCGGCCTCGCTCTGCGCGCTGCGGGCGAATCCAGCCGGGGCGCCCAGGCAGCGGGGCTGCGCGTCGGCCTCATCCGCGGCCTCGCCGTCGCCTCGGGCGGCCTCCTCTCGGGCATCGGCGGCGCGGCCCTCTCCATCGACTACGCCCAGACCTGGGCCGAAGGCATGAGCAAAGGTCGAGGCCTCGTCGCCGTCGGCCTCGTCATCGTCGCCCGCTACAACCCCTGGCTCGCGCTGCCCACCGCCCTCTGCTTCGGCGTCGCCGAGGCGCTGGTCCTGCGCCTGCAATCGGCCGGCTCCGATGCGTCCGCGCACCTGCTGCACATGTTGCCCTACGGCGTGTGCCTCGCCGTCCTCATCGCCACCTGCGCTGGCTCGAGCGCGCGCGCCACGGCGCCGGCGGAGCTGCGCGCGGTCCTCGAGCGCTGAGACCGGCGGCTGACGCCACATCGATCGCGCGGCCCCGCTGCCGTGCTCGCCGACAGCGGAGCTCGCTGGGGCCTGCTTTCGCCGCGAGAGGATCGGGCAAGAACCAAAGAGATACCGGCAAGCATCGGGAGACGCGCCGGCGCAGGATGAACGCATGACCCACGACATCCTCACCGTGCACCACCTCGGGCGCTCCCAATCCGAGCGCATCGTCTGGCTCTGCGAAGAGCTCGGGCTCCACTACGAGCTGAAGCGATACGAGCGCCGCAAAGACAACAAGCTAGCCCCGCCCGAATACAAGGCCCTTCACCCCCTGGGGGCGGCGCCGGTCATCACCGACGGTGCGCTGGTGCTCGGCGAATCCGCTGCGATCGTCGACTACCTGATCGCGACCCGTGGCGACGGCCGACTCGCCCTCAAACCGGGCCAGCCCGGATTCGCCGACTACCTCTACTGGTTCCATTTCGCCAACGGCACCCTGCAGCCGCTCGTCCTGCAGGTGCGATATCTCGAGCGCCTCGACCCATCCGAGAGCAACGCGCTGTTGCAGGCGGCGAAGGCGCGATTCCAGCTGGTCTTCTCCACGCTCGACAAGCGGCTGGGCGACGCGCCTCACCTCGCCGGTCGAGACCTGACGGCAGCCGACATCATGACCGTCTTCACGCTGACCACCATGCGCGTCTTCAAGCCCTACGACCTCTCGCCGTGGCCCAACATCCTCGCGTATCTGCAACGCATCGGCAGGCGCCCCGCCTACCAGCGAGCCATGCAGAGGGCGGATCCGGACATGGCGCCGTTGCTCGGCGCTGCCCCGTGAGCGAGAGGCCGGCGCCGATGTGGTCCGTCACCGCCAAAGAAACGGCGACACAAAAGGGTTCGACGATTCGAGGCGTCGTGTCGCCGCATCGACCTGGAACGACACGCTAATTGGCCTTACTCCGCAGCCGTTCACACGTGCCTGTGCACGGGAACTGTCACGGCTGTGTCGTTTCGGGCTGCTTCTCTAGCCTGCTGGTGCTGTCGAGCTGCACGGACAGCACGCCCGAATGGCTCGAGAACTGGGACGGCGAAGCTGCAGGCAGCGGGGACAGCGCGTCCCAGGCGGGCAGAGGGGGCAGCGGCGGGGCAGGCAGCGGAGGCAGCGCGTCCCAGGCGGGCAGCGGGGGCAGCGGCGGGGTAGGCAGCGGAGGCAGCGCGCCCCAGGCGGGCAGCGGCGGTGCGACGGCCGAAGCCGGTGCAGGAGGGACGGCTGGCGCCGGCGGCGCCGACGTCGCGCCCGTCCCCGAACAGAACCTCTTCGCTGATCCGAGCTTCGAGAGCAGCCTCGGGAGATGGTCTCGGTTTGGCCCCGCCTCGCTCACCCTGGCGACGGACATCGCTCACACGGGGAGCGCGAGCCTGTTCGTCAGCAATCGCACGGAGGACTGGCAAGGCCCCGCCTGCGACGTCACGAGTCTCCTCGCCTCCGGTGCGGAGTACGAAGTGCGCGTCTGGTTGCAGCAAGCTGCCACTGACGCCGTGCCTTCTCCAGAGAACACAGTGAGCCTGATGCTGCGGCGCGATTGCGCGCAGGAAAAGCCCGGCGTTGGCGCATCGACACCGCTGATCAGCGCGACGCTCGGTGCCGACTGGGTCGAGCTGGCCGCGGTCTTCCAGGCGCCCACATGCACGTTAGATTCACTGGTGCTCCATTTTGAAGGGCTGCCCGCTGGCGTTGACCTCTACCTCGACGACGTGAGCTTGGTGCGTAGGCCCTGATCCCACGCCGAGGGGTCGTAGGACTGGCTCAGGATGATCGGCTCGATGGTGTCGCTCGCTGCGTACACGACAGACTCCTCGAGCGTCGCGAGCACGACGTCCTGCTCGGCCTTGGCGAAGAGCTGTGATTTCGCGGGCCATCGCCGCAGCGGTTGCGCGGGCGCTAAACCCCGCGGCGACGCATCCGCAAGACCCCGACCGCGACGAGCAGTAGCCAACCGCCCTCATCTGGTGCACGCGATGGCAGGTTGCACGCACCGCCCGCGTTATCATCAGAACTGAACCCGTCGCCAGCCTCTAGCGCGCCCTGCCCTTCGCCGGACACTTCCGCGCTGCCCGATTCGGCCGGAGCATTGTCGGAATTCGAGGGTGACTCTGGCGTGACAACGTCTTCCCCGGCGGTAGTCGTGTCAACCATGTCCGCGGACTCGCTGGCCCCTGGCTCTCGAGCAGTCCCGGCGCCGCCACGCGTCCCGTTGGCTTCATTGTCATCCACATCCCCCGATGTGCTAGCGGGCACTGGCACTTCCTCAGGCATGGCACCGCCCGGATCCTCGGAAATCGCGTCGGGGCTCTCCGTTGGGCAGCCCCCCGCCGCCGTTCGGTCGTCAACGCCCGGGCAGCGGTCGCGACAATCCTCGACGGTGTCCGAGTCGTCGTCAACGCAATTGCAATCCTTGGGCTCTTCGCCGCGCGCTCGCTCCCACATGCGAAGGTAAGCTTCCGCCGACCGCATCAAGGGGTCGAGCTGCGCTGGACCGCCTCCCACTACCGCCAGGTCCGCGACGAAGTCCGGCAAGAGTCCGACGTGCGCGAGGCCATCGACGTTGTAATCAAACGCTTTGAGCCCGCTCACTTGCTGATCGAAGGTGCCAAACGGCTCGATTTCGAAGGGGTACTGCAGCATCTCGTTCGCGCGCAGCTGCGCGCTGCGCTCCACGGCATCGCCACCGCAAGCCGCGCTCCCGAAGCGTGGCCCGAAGTGTCCCGCCATGCCGTCGAAGTCGCTTCCCAGCGCGCTCGTGCCGACCTTCTCTCGAGCGTAGGTGAGCGCTTGAAGGAACGTCTTGGACGAGTGCCGACAATCGTCCAAGACGCCGCTGGGCTCGTAGTCCAGCGTGGTGCGTCTGCCGCGTCGATCGGTGTCGAGAGCGTCGTCCTTGAGCATGACGCCGAGCATCCCGCCCATGGCCTCGAGTTCAGCGAGTTGTGCCGCGGTCCGCATCCGCTCGTGGCGGACCTGCGGAACGTTCAAATCCGTGAAGAGCGCGTGGCTCGCCGCTAGGGGGTAGCCACCGACGCGATAGCCCCTGACCAGATTGACCGTGTCCTCGAGTGAGAGCGACGACATGTGGTCGATGTCGATGATCATGCCGCGATCCACCATGCGTTCGATCAGCACCTTCCCCAGGGGAAACAGGCCAAACGCGTTGCAGCTGACGGCCTCGGGGTGAAGGGGGACGGTCGTCACCTGCCCGAATCCGAGTGCGCTGATTATGGCTTGGATTGAAGTCCCTTCCTGGCCGAGCTTGAAGTTGTAGCCTTCGCTCGCGCAATCCCGTGTTTTGTACCAGTGCCCCGCTACCCAGCGGTTGCCGACCTCGATCATGCTTTGCCAGGTCGCTGCGCCGCCGAAGGCGTTGTCGAAGTTGTGGATGGGAAACATATGACGCACCCCCCACACGTCATGGTAGTAGTCGACCTGTTCGCGCACCCATTGTGCAGAACTCTTGGATGGGTCGTTCGGATCGCGGCAGGCCAGCGTATCGGTGGTCATCGCGCAGGAGACGATGTTGTCGTTGACGGTGCTGCATTGCTCGCTCGGGAAGGCGCAGTTGAAGGGGTGGTCCACCTCTATGCCCAGCACGACCGCCAACTTTCCCGAAGCGAGCACTGAGCGGCCCTCCGCTGGGGTCTTGACGATGCGGAACCAGCCCTCGTCGTTGTCAATCCCGCTCCCTGCCTCGAGATCAATGAAGCGCTCGAGGTCGTATGCGGCCTGTAGCTGCTGGTCGATGAACGCCATGGAGTTGTCGCAGTCGACGTTGCCGAGGCGTTTGTTCGTCATGCACAGGGCGGTATTGTTCACCGCGAACTGCACGATCAAGCGTAAGCCTCCACGCCAGGCGCGCTCCAACCACTTGTAATAGTTCTGCTGGTGCGTCGTGCTCGTCCATTGTGGCCAGGCGTTGAACACCGGCGCGCCGCGGGAACTATCCGCGCCATCCATGGTACCGTGGGCTCCGACGGGATCATCGAATAGGTGATCACCATGAAATACCGCCGCGCCACAGTCTCCGAGCCAGCTTGGGCAATCGGGCGTGGCCAGCGCGCTCTCGGATTTGGTCTGCAAATCCTGATCGGTACCGTAGCACGCTCGAAGGGCGTCGTTGACGTCGAACGCGGAGTCGCAGAATGGCGTCCCGCACTTCGTCTGGCCCGGACCCGCGATGCCCGGCGTCAGCTTTCCTCGAAAGGCCTCTACACAATAGGTCCCCTCCGAGCGTGGACATGGTTGGCCGGCGAGCACCCCGCCGCCATGCGCGATGTCTCCGAACAGGTGCATGTGCAGGTCTGCGTATCCCAGTTGACTGCACGTCGTGACGGCGGCCGTATCGGAGAAACCGATGCTCGGCTCTTGCATCGACCCCACCGGATCCTGCGCGCAGGTTCCCGAGGAGGTCCCGAGTCCATCATCGTCCACTATCCCGGTCAGACTGGCGCCGCAGAAGCAATCCCCGCTACAGCCCGGAACTTCGCGCAAGCCAGGGTCACACGCGCTCGCGCGCTCCGCGCTGCAGCAGGCGCGCTCCCCGTCGCCGCCACAGGCCCTCGGCTGATGACAGGTCCCCGAAGCGGTCCACAGGAGCGGATTCGCTCCGCCACACAGGCAGTCGCCTGAGCATCCCGCGACCTCGATCAAACCAGCGTCGCAGTTGGGGCCTTCTGAGGTGGCACTACAACACGCGCGCTCGCCCAGGCCGCCACAAGGCGTCGCCGCGGTCTCGGCTTGGCAAGTCCCTGAGGAGGACGCGCCCAGCACGCCGTCGGCACACAGGCAGTTGCCGGTACAGCCCCGCACTTCGATCGAGCCGTCGTCGCAACCGCCGCCGTTTGCTTGGTTGCTCGTCTCGAACGCGCAACACGCACGTTCTCCAGGGCCGCCGCAGGCGGTCGGGGCCACGCAAGTGCCGGAAGACTCCGTTCCGAGGATGCCGCCGGCGCAGTAGCAGTTGCCGCTGCAACCCGCGGTCTCGACGAGGCCCACGGCGCAGGCGCTCGATGATTCACCCACGCAGCAGGCGCGCTGCCCGACGCCCCCGCATGCGGTCGTTTGGGTGCAGGTCCCTGAAGAGGACGTCCCCAAGACACCTGCCGAGCAGTAGCAGTTGCCGGTGCAGCCGGGCACTTCCGTCAGTCCGTCATTGCATGCTGGCCCCTCGCCGACGCAGCACGCCCGCTGTCCCGGTCCGCCGCACGGGGTTACCGCCGCACACGAGCCGGACGAGCTGAACCCGGTGCTGCCCGCGCACAGACAATTGCCGCTACAACCTGGCACCTCTACCGTACCCGACGTACAAGGAGAGGTCGCTTCGCCAATGCAACACGCACGCTGGCCGATGCCGCCGCAAGCCGTCACGGCAGTGCACGACCCGGACGAGGTGCTGCCCAGCACCCCGCCACCGCAGTAGCAGTTGCCGGAGCACCCGGGGACCTCCGCCAAGCCCCCGCCGCACGCCGCAGATTCTCCAACGCAACACGCTCGCTGGCCGTCTCCTCCGCAGGGGGCAACCGGTGTACACGCGCCGGATGAGTTGGCCAAGCCACCACTGCACATGCAGTCCCCACTGCACCCCGGGATTTCGACCAGGCCCGCCCCGCAACTGTCGCCAGCCTCTCCCAGGCAGCACGCGCGCTGGCCAGCGCCTCCGCAGGGGGACGGGTGCACGCACGTGCCCGACGAGGCACTTCCGAGCACGCCTCCTGCACAGTAGCAGTTGCCAGAGCAGCCGATGACCTCTGTCAATCCGGGTGCACAATTGGAGTCGGCCTCTCCCAAGCAGCACGCACGTTCCTCGGCGCCGCCACAGGGGGTCGTCGAAATGCAAGTGTCCGACGCGTTTGCCAGGCCGCCGCTGCACCTGCAGTCTCCAGTGCACCCCGGTACCTTGGTCAGACCGCTGTGGCAGGCGCCGAAGCTGGCCTCCAGAAAGCAGCACGCCCGCTGTCCGTCGCCACCGCAAGGACTGAGAGCGTGCGCCAGGCCAGCAACCGAGAGCCAGCACGCGGCTACTCCGAAAATTGCCAGCCAGCGCGGTCTCAATGCCAAGGGAGCAACACGCGAACCCGTGCGCAGCGTTGATGGAACGAGCGGCGCGCGAGAGGGAGTGGAACTCGCGGCTCGGGGGCCCTCGACGGTCAACAAACTCATGAAGCGACCTTTACGCACGATGAATCCGGGCTGGCCGAGAACGGTTATGAAGGGAGCCCTGGCGGCGCCCTCGCGAGGTAGGTAGCCTCCTCGCCTTCGCAGCGGCCATCCCGACCCCCATGGCCCAGCGGCGCCGCCGTGATGACCATCATCCACGCGGCGCAATCTCCCCCGCGCGCGTGCCGGCACGCCATCCGCCGAGCTCACGCGCGCCGCATCATCATGAGATGCTCGTTGGACATCGCCATGGTCAATTGTTGCGAGGCCACGCTGCCGTCGCCGCGAGTTTGGGATGGTGCGAAGCGCGATGTTCCACTGTGGCGCGGCCCCTCGCCATAGTGGGAGGGCCCGATCGGGTCAGCCGTCGTTCCCGCGTGGGCAAGGCGACCAAGCTGCCGAAAAAAGAAGCGGGTGTGCGTCGTGGTCAGCGTCCGAGGTCGGAACAGTCAATGAGTTACTGTGCGATCGGACAGATGAATCCGTTTGGCTGGCAGCCGTATGACGGCAAGTGCCCCACTCAGCGCCAACCACTGCCGAGGTCGAGCCGGACTGCGCCAGAAGGCCGCTGGCTTCAGCACGGTTGCGCCGTCGGCTGCTGGAGGTCTGTTGAGCACGCGGTTGGTCGCCAAGCAAGCCGAAGCCATGGGCCTGGTGGAGGCTGCGCATGATGGCGACGGCGACTGGCAGGCTTGGTGCGAAGTCCTGTTCGGTGCCGCGAGTAGGCTGCTCACGTCGCCGCTGATCAACGTGGGCGTCGGGCGTCGCGGGGCGGCCCGATATGAAATCCTCGGCGCCGTGGGGCCTCAGCGGCAGGCATTGGACTACATCGTGGGCATGGCTGGCAAGGAAGGTGCTTCCCTCTTCGACCCCTTCTGGCGCTTTCCGGGATATGTGGGCAAGACGTCGGACATTCACGCCGTCCACCCGAGCACCTCGGTCCTGGCACAATTTAGGGAACTCGTCGGCTCCGCAGACATCCTGGGCCTCGTGGCGATCGCGAATGACGTCTCGATCGCGTTCGGGTCGCACTATCCCGAGCCGATCCATTTCGCGCAACACGATCGCATCCTGCTCACGCAGATCGCGTTGCATCTCGAAGCCGGGCTTCGGCTTCGAGCTGAGCCCGGCGCGGCGGTTGCATGGCTAGACACGTCCGGGCGGGTCGTGCACGCCGAAGGAGAGGCAAGGGAAGCGGCGAAGCGCGACGAGTTCTCCGCTCACGTGAAGGTTGTGGAGCGCAGTCGCACGCGCCGGCATCGCCAAAGCATGGAAGCCGTGGCCGCGTGGCAAGCCTTGATCTCGGGCCGCTGGGCACTGGTTGAACGCGGCCAGAATGATCTGACACGGCGCTATGCGATCGTGCCCACGGAGGGAGCGAGCCGCTTGCGTGCCTGGAGCGAACTGGAGACTCGTGCGGTGGAACTGAGCGCTCGCGGCCTAGTCGGGAAGATGGTGGCGTATGCACTGGGCGTCGATGGCGGCACCGTCTCGAAACTCCTGGCGAGCGCCGCTCTCAAGGTCGGCGTCTGTAACCGGACCGAGCTGGTGCGACTGACTGCGAACCTGCTCGGCACGGGACCTCGGTCGGATGTGGCGGCGCTGACCGCCGCGGAACGCGACGTGCTCGCGCTCGTGCGTATGGGCTGGACGAACGCCGACATTGCGCGCACGCGCAGCCGTTCGGAAAACACCATCGCCAAGCAGGTCGCCTCTCTGTTGCAGAAGTTGCGCGTTCCCTCGCGCCGCGCGCTGGCAGCGTCCACTTCTGGTCGAGCGTAGCTCGACGACTGCGGCGAGCTCGCGGCCACTCGCGAAGCGAATCACATAGTTGCACCCGTGCAATTCCCTAGTGCACTCGATTCGCCGTACGCGGGGCTTGAAATAAATGACCATGGCGCCCTTCAATCAGCGACTCTACCCTGATGTCGTCGCAAGCAGACCTCCAGGGTAGGCTCGCGGCCTCGTGCGTGCATGAAAAGCTCGTCACGTGATCGGTGGGGCGACGCCACCTCGAGCGGTAGGGGGCTTCGTATGCAGGCTCGGGCATTCCGCCCGGCTGTGTTAGCTGCTCACTACCGCTGCCATGGGGATGAACCGATGTCGCAACATATGACGCCGAAAGCTGGAGTTCTGCTCGCTTGGCTGTTCTCGTGCCAAGCAGTGGTCGATGAGTACGAGTTCGCCGGTCCGGAGGAGGGTTCGACAGCCGACACGCTCCAGCCAACGGTTCCAGAGCCCAGCCTGACTCTGCTCGACGCGGGGACGCCCGGGGCCACTGACGCTGGCGCGACATGCGATGCCATGCACGGCAAGAGCTGCGGCAGCTGCGGAGTCGTTCAATGCGATGGCACCTGCTCCTCCCCAACGCCAGACGACTATGGTCAGCCGTGCGGGAGCTGTGGCGGCATCGTGGATTGCCAAGGCGAGTGCTCGGTCTCGACGCCGAACGCCTACGGCGAGGACTGCGGCGGGTGCGATGGCGTAGTGACCTGTGACGGCAGTTGCTCCGCGCCGACCCCCGAGGACCTCGGGCAGCCGTGCGGCGCATGCGGTGGCGTCGTTCAGTGCGACGGAAGCTGTTCCGTGCCGACGCCGCCCAACGTGGGCGCCGCCTGTGGTGGCTGCGGTGGGGTCGTCCAGTGCGACGGAAGCTGCTCCGTATCGACCCCTGAGGCCCACGGAGAACCGTGTGGCACCTGTGGCGGGACCATCCAGTGCAACGGCGGCTGCAGCGCGCTCCAGCCCGGGCAGGCCGGCGTGCCCTGCGGGAATTGCGGAGGTGTCGTCGAGTGTGACGGCAGCTGCTCCGTATCGACCCCGGCCGACCTCGGCCAACCGTGCGGGTCTTGTGGCGGCGTGGTCCAGTGCGACGGCAGCTGCAGCGTCCCCACCCCTGCGGGGCTAGGGCAAGGCTGCGGCAGCTGTGGCGGCACCCTGCGCTGCGATGGCTCTTGCTCGATCCCGACGCCAGCAAACCTGGGGGCTGGCTGCGGAGCCTGCGGGGGCGTCATCGATTGCAGCGGAAGCTGCAGCGTGGGCACGCCGGCGAATGTCGGGCAGAGCTGCGGCTCGTGCGGCGGCACGATCGACTGCAGCAACAGCTGCAGCGCGTCGACGCCCGGCAACTTCGGGCAAGGTTGCGGCCCGTGTGGGGGCACGATCGATTGTGCGGGCAACTGCAACATCCAAACTCCAGCGAGCTTTGGCGACATCGGCACGCAGACATATCTAGACAGCTTCGCCTGCTGCTTCATCAAGGAGGTGCGTAGCTACGGGGTCAACGGGCGCGACACCGCGGGCTGCCCACCGGGATACGCGCACGCAGGTTGCTCTGTCGCGCGGCTCGGACCGCTGCAAGGCAAGGTAGAGCTCGTCAGCGAAGACCCCGCGGCATGCACATGCCAGGTGCACGTCGAAAACCAAGGCCTAGATGGCGCCACCTTCCAGGTGGGTGTCTCGACGGTGCGCGTTTGCGACTGACGCCCTTCCTGGCGGAACGGGCCGTGCCACTTCGGGATCGACTGACGGACTGATTGCGCACTCAGACCCGGGGCTCGACCTCGGCGCGGCTGGTCGATAGCGCCTCGCGCATGAGACTGTTCGGCTCGTCCGCGGCCGCCGCTCGCAGAGCGCGTCTGAAGCGGGCGAGCCCGAGCGCGCCCTCACCACCACACCCGCACTCGCTGTTGGTAGCCTCCACGGAGTGGCTCATCGACTTGGCCGGCGCGAGGGTAGCCCGGTGCCGCAGCCAACCGGGCTCCGGCACCCGGCGCAGGGGGGGGCTACTGCGCCCTCTTTCTCGCATGGCCAAAGCAGAGGAGTTGGCGGCAGCGGTTGACGGGTTCGAGGGCGTGTCTGAATGAAGTTCCCGGTGGTGGCGGCGGCTCCCGCGCGCGTCGCGTAGCTAGGGAAGCGCACGCTCCGGTGCTTTCTGGAGTGGAGCGCGAGCCTTGCCGGTTGTTGCAGCAGCGGGTCGAGCGCGGCCCGGTGCGACACCGCCGCTGGCGATGCGCGCGCCGGCCTCACCCATGGCGATGCTCATCGGTCCGAGCGGAGTCTGCTCGTCGGGGATCGGCGGTTTTGGCCGCGGACTGGGTCGGCGGGCGACGGCCACCTTGCTCGGCTCCGCTGCTGGCGGAGCCTCGCGCGCGGTGGCGAGAGCTGGATCGCCGTCCGGAACCATCTGCGCGGGAACGCTGGGTTCGTCTCCGGGCGACGCGGCCACGAGCGGCAGCGTCACGGCTACGTTCGCGGCTTTCTCGGCCGGCGCCGGAGACGCCGCCTGAGTGTGCCGTGCCGGGGGTTCTTCGGGGGCTGGCTCGCGCGGGCCACGCAGGAGTGACGAGAGCGCGACGGCCAATCCGGCGATCACCAGCGCCGAGACGATGCGCCCTGCGCGCGACCCGATGAGTCGACGCGGGTCCCAGCGCTCGGAATGGACGGCAGCCAGGGCCGCGCCGTGCAGCGTGGTGACGAGCTTCCCGAGGTGGACGCCCCAGCCGCTGATGGTGTGTCTCGCGAGGGTCGAGAGCGGGATCAGACGGCCCGTCGCGGTACGCAACGGGCGGCGCAGCTCGACCCGCCGCCACAGCCCCGAGAGCCAACCGGACGATGCCGCCGCCGCGGCGCTGGCCACGGAGGCCAGCAAGATCTCGTCGAGCGCTTCGGCCATTTCCTCCACCGAGGCGAAGCGCTGGCTCGGCTTCTTGCTCGTGCCCTTGAAGAACCATCGATCGAAGCCCGACGGAACCTCTCCGAGCGTGGACGGTGCCTGCGGCCTCTCCGTGCAGATCTGGACGGTCAGATCGCCAAGGGTAGTGCCGGGAAACGGATAGCGTCCGGTCAGGCATTCGCAGGCGATGATCGCCAGCGCCCACAGGTCGGTTCGATAGTCCAGCGCCGCCGAACCGCGCACCTGCTCCGGGCTCATGTACTGGGGCGTGCCGAGCAGCGTGCCCAGCTTGGTGCCGATGATCTGGGTGAACGAGAGCGCGTCTCGCTTCACCTTCGCGATGCCGAAATCGATGAGCTTGGTCACCTCGTGCTCGCCCTCGCGGACGATGAAGATGTTGTCTGGCTTCACGTCACGGTGCACGACGCCCATGGCGTGCGCGTGCCCGAGGCCGCGCGCCACCTCACGGAAGATCTTGTTGAGCTCAGCGGGCATGAGCGTTCCGCGGCTGGACAGGCGAGCGCCCAGGCTCTCGCCTTCGAGCAACTCCATGGCGATGTAGGGCACGTCCCCGTCGCTGCCATAATCGAAGATCTGCACGACGTTGGCGCTGCGGACTGCCGCGGCCGAGCGGGCCTCCTGCATGAAGCGTTCACGCATTTTGGGATCTTCGACCAGCAATGGATCGAGGAATTTGATCGCCACGGGCGCGCGCAGGCGAATCTGCTCGGCCCGCCACACGCTGCCCATGGCGCCGCGCTGCAGCAGCTCTTCCAGCCGATACTGCTCGCCGATCACCTGGCCCGCGCGCGGCTCGACCCGCGAGAGCCTCAGGTTCGGATTTGCAGATTTCATACAGTCCCCGCTTCCTCGGATGATCGATCTCGGCGAGGAGCATGACCGGCGTCATCTGGCTTGCTTGGCCGGTGCACGCGGTGTGCATGGGCGCTGACAGCGAGGCTTTCCAACGCCCTGGCAGAGTCGTGGACGCTGCAGCAAGGGCTGGCGCCGCTCAGTTTCGCTCACCCTACTCGACAAAGCGCCGACATGCACCCGGCCTGCGTGCACGAGCAGGGCAACGAACGACGGCGAGCTCAGCGCACGCGCGGAGCGCATGCCGACCAGACCGCCACACTACCCGCGGAGCAGCGGGCGCACGGCACTTCACGACACCGCCGGCCGCCCGCGGGAGCCGCGCCTACGGGAGCGCCCGATCCGTCCTTTTACACCGCGAAAAGGCGGGCGGCAGCCCGCGCGAGATGGCCACCGTCGCCGTGATCAGGATGGCGACGCCAGCGGCTCCTTCGACGCGCGTCAGCGCCCGAAGCCCAGCGCCGCGAGCGCCATGCTGGAGCTCGCCCGCAAGAACCTGCAGTGGCGAAGCGACAGAGCACACCGTGGCCGCGCAGTGGTTCGTCCCGCCCGTAAGTCTTCCTTTGTGGGGCCCGGCGCCTCGACCCTCGCCGAAGGGCTCGGCCTGACCGCGCACTCGACCTCAGGCACGCCTTGGGCAAAACGTCAACTGACGGAAGCCGCGACCGGAGCGGATCTCTTTGGAGCTCCCTCGTGGCACCGAGCGGGGCGTCTCACGAGCTGGGGATGTTGCTGAAGGTGTTGACTGAGCAGGCGTCGCGCCGAAAGCAATTACGGCTACGCTCTCGTTTCACCGCGACGGGGGCGGGCCGGTGTCTGTGCTCGATGTGCCAAGGTCTCGCTGGCTTGTGTGCGACCTGTCGAAGCCGCTACGCTCGACGCGCGTGACGGCCACCCTTGCAACGAGGTCCGTCAGGCAGAGGTCAGACGATGCCACGGATTAGGGCTGCTCGAATGCTTTGTTGCGTCGCCATCGGCGCTTGCCAGATCGATTCGCGCGAGTTCGACGCTCTGGAATCGACCGGCGGTGATGGCTCGCTGGGCGAGCTGCTCGTGCAGCCGTCGAGCATCGAGTACGGGCCCATCACCCTCGAGTTTGTCGCTTCGGCGCGTTTCCTGGTGGAAAACACCGGCTCGACGACGCTGAATGCGCCCGCGGTCTCGCTGCAGAGCAGTGGCGCGGGCGCCTTCACCCTCACGCGGAACGACTGCACGGGGACGCTGGAGGCGGGTGCGTACTGCGAGGTGGCGGTGGCGTTTCGCCCGAGCGACCTGAACGCTCGCCAGGGCATGCTGCAGATCGTGGGGTCGGGCCGCCGTTTCGACATCCCGCTCTCCGGTTCTGGGCTCGAGCCGGGTGGGCTGCGCCTGCAGTCAGTGGGCAATGGGTCGCCGTTCGGGGAGGTGCCGCTGCGGGGCGAGGAGGAGGCGACGCTGCAGCTCGGCAACCCGACGGACACGAGCTCTGGTCCGATCGAGCTCATCAGCAACAACGCAGCGTTTCGCCTGCTCCCGGCGCAGCCTGGCGAGTGTGCGTCGAGCGGGACGAGGCTCGCCGCCGGGCAGTCGTGCAATTTCCGTGTGCGCTTCACGCCGGTGCTGCGCGGGGTGACCGACGCGACGCTCACGGCGCGCTCGCCGGGCTCGGGCAGCGTCAGCCTGGGCGTCAGCGCCAGAGCGCTCGCACCGCCGCGGCTGGTCGTCGACCGGCCGCACCTCGAATTTGGCGACGTCGTGGTGGGCGGGGCGGGCGTCCTCGACCTCGCCATCGGCAACGGCGGGGACGAGGCGCTACCGGCGCTCGTCAGCAGCGTGGCGGGTGGGGCGCAGAGCGACTTTCAGGTGAGCGCAAACGGCTGCTCGGCGCCCCTCTCCGCCGGCGGCAGCTGCAGCATCTCGGTCTCGTTTTCACCCGGAGTGACGGGGCCACACGGCGCCATGCTCAATCTCGATGCCGGCAGCGCTGGCACCCTCGGCGTCGGTCTCTCGGGGACGGGTCTGGCGGCAGGCAATCTGCTCGTCGTCGCAGCGGACGGCCGCAATGATTTCGGCTCGGTCTCCCTCGGCAGCGAGAGCCAGCGGCCATTTCGCATCAGCAACACGTCGAACGATGCGTCGGGCCCCATCACTCTCGCCGTCAACAGCGACGATTTCGGCATCCAGCCTCCGGCCGGCACGGAGTGTTCGTCTGGCACGACGAGTCTTCCCGGCGGCGCCAGCTGCGACGTGCGTGTGCGCTTCGCGCCGATGCAGCGCCGGCAGCGCAACGCGACGCTCACGGTGTCCTCCAGCATCGGCGGCACCGCGCTCAACCTGAGCGGCATGGGGCTCGCGCCAGCGGAGTTTCGAGCCGACGGCGCCGTGGACTTCGGCGCCGTCTCCCAGGGCTACACGACGACGCGCAACGTGATGGTGACTAACCTGGGCGACGAGGCCTTGCCTGCGCTGTCGACTCGCGTCTCGGGCGCCAATGCAACGAGCTTCACCGTGCAAGCCAACGCTTGCATGCAAGGGCTGGCTGTGCAAGAGGCGTGTGCGATCGCCCTGGTGTTTGCGCCGACGACGACGGGCAGCCAGGCCGCGACCCTGACGCTCGAGGGCGAGTCGGGCGGGACGCGAGACGTGACCTTGAGCGGCACGGGCACGGCCCCGGCGCTGCTCGGCGTGCAACCGAGCACGATCTCTTTCGCCGTTCCGCTGGATGTCGGGCAATCGGCGAGCGCCGGCCTGATCGTGATCAATCGAGGAGCCACCGCGACGGGGCCGATCGCCGCTAGCATCGCCACGGACACGCCGGGCTTCTCCGTCACGCCCGGGACGTGTACAGCGGCGCTCGCCAGCGGTGAGAGCTGCGAGCTCGATGTCGGTTTTGCCCCCGCCTCTCCGGGTCGGTACTCGGACTCCATCCGCGTCACGAGCACACCGGGCGGTACGCTGGAGGTTCCCGTGAGCGGCACCGCCAACTCGCCGGCGAGGCTGACACTCGACGCGAACGCAACCGCCGACTTCGGCACGGTCAGAGTCAGCACGAGTGCAACACGCTCCTTCACGCTGAGCAACACCGGACTCTTCGGCGCGGGGACCCTGCTCGACATCGCGCTGGGCGACGGCTTCTCGCTCGCACCGACAGCCGGAGGCGAATGCTTTCCCAACGTCACCCAGCTCGACTCCGGCGCCAGCTGCGACTTCCGCGTCCTATTCGAGCCCACCGCCTCCGGCAACTTCGCGACCACCATGGGCGTGCGCACATCGCTCGGCGCCGCCGCCCAGCTCTTGCTGTCGGGCATCGGGGTAGCCGCAGAGTCAGGGCCGCCCATTCTGGTCGGCTCGGTTCCCACCCTGCAGTTCGCCACTCCGGTCGACGTCACCCGCTCGGCTGCCGAGACTGTGACCTGGAC
>Ga0247763_1000875_pt1 | contig 18014 bp, 16 predicted proteins | sample UWRJL141409B4_FD_179926 | JGI IMG/M metagenome (GOLD analysis project Ga0247763, IMG submission 179926) | Plant litter microbial communities from Arlington Agricultural Research Station in Wisconsin, United States - UWRJ-L141-409B-4 | ecosystem: Environmental > Terrestrial > Plant litter >...
TACCCCCAAGGTCCCCCCTCTTGACTACCCCCGGCCCTACACCTCCCCAACTCCCCGGGCCTTCCTCATTTGCCACAACCATAAACTTTGATCGCGTCGAGAATCGAACCGTGGGGTGCCGGAGAGTCGCTGGTTCGGAGCGGTTGCCGACCTCCTATACAACTGCACCAAAGTGCCTGTAATCATCGGAGGGACGACTCTCTTGTCTGTTGGAAGTGCTTGGATTATTGCCCATTATTTACCCAGGTAGGTGTGCTTGATGTCGATGGCTGTTCGACCTTGGTCTGGCCTGGCCTGCTCCTTGACCATCCCGTTCACTCTCATCCGTGACTCTCTGTCAGTTGGTCATATCCGCGGCCATGGTGTTCTTGCCCTTCGTGCCTACCCAATCTGCATCACCACGCTGCCCTCCTCGTTCTTGCCCTTCTTGCCCAAGCACATCACCACTTCGCTATGCCCAATTTGGTGTTTGCCTCCATTCCAAAAACATCCACCACCACCGCGCACCTTCCCTGTTGTCAATTTCGGATTTGTCGATTTCCCTATCATCATCACCACCACCCGCCATTGCCAACTCGGCAGCCTGAGTTGTCTTTCGTCGCAGCCAAAAAAAAAAAAACCCCTTTTCTTTTTCGGGAGAGATTTCCAACAAATTACACGTCATCCACTCACCACATTGCAGTCATTCCAGCCCATCAACAACACAATTCCGCCAACTTCCTGCACAGCCCCCCCCCCCAGCAAACAGATCAAATTCGGGGAATTCGTTCACCCCAAAGAAGAAAACACGCAAACCTGCCAGCGAGCGCGCGAGAGATAGTACGTACGTCTGTACGGATGCTATTCTACACGACCAACCCCACCACCATCTTCGCAGCTTGTTTCTGCAAGGGGAATACAAGACTGGAGAGGGGCGGGATGCGCATTTCCAGGTCCAGTTACGCATTCGACAATGGGTTTAAGGAGCCTGGGCTACAATAGAGGTATCTCATTGACATGCCCCTTTTGAACCATAACATACTTGCGCGGCATCAAAACAAACGTTGGATTAAAGCAAGCCATCTTAGAGAGGCGTGAGAGAGGCGGTTGCTGTCGCGCGGGGCAGGGGTAGCTCCCCACAGATTACCCCACATTCCCCGCCAAGGTGCATCGAGAACCGTTCAATTGGTCTGCCAAGCCTGACGTATCCCAGTGGCCCCTGTCGCTGATCACACGACGCATCATGGTTGGCTAGAGATGATCTGATAAGCTTGTCTCCATCCCCAACCGCCCTCAATCCCTCCTTCCTTCTTTTTTGCCCTCGTTTCCTCGCCATACCACTCAATTGCGATAATCTGAACCAGGGCGCCATGAAGCCCAGCACCCTTATTGTTAGCTACGCCAGTGGCGCCGCTGCCGCCGCCATCGTCACCCTCCCCCGATCTCTAGAACTTGACGCCCAACGCATACCGACCTCGTACGAATCCGCCGTCCTCGGCCGCCGCATCCTCGCCTTGACGCCCCTCGCCGTCGTCTCCACCATCTTCCCCTCCGACGATCCCAAGTCCAAAAATGACGTCTCCTCCAAGGAAAACCGTCCCGCTGGTCTCGGTGGCCAACCCCACGGCCTGATGGAATACATCGCCGACTGCGACGATACCAATACGGGGAACCCAACCATTCTCGCCATCACCATTGAGACGAGCTTCAAGAACGTTGCCGCGGGAAGTAATGTGTCACTCGCCGTACAGTGGACGCCGCCACACCCGCCCGCGAAACGAATCTCGTCGGAATCGGAGTCGTTCCTGTCCCGCGTAAAGGGCTACCTCCTCGGTTTTCGTTCTCATGACAGAAACAAGAGACAATCCGTTGCCGACCCTTCTAGCTACTCGGCTGCTAACCTCCCTCGATTTTCCCTGCACGGGTATATTGAGCGGATACCTGACGGAGATGATAGCGCGGCGCTACGACGGTGTTTCGTAGACACGCACCCCGATGCGCGGTACTGGCTGCCGGGAAGCCGGGTACATGAGTCTCACTTTGTGAGGTTGGTGGTGCAGCACGTGTATTGGATTGGTGGGTTTGGTGATCGCGCGTATATTGGCTGGATTCCCGTTGATGAGTGGAGAAATGTTAGCCGGAAGGAGTGGGAGGCGGTCAGGCTACCCGGGGAGGAAAAAGGGTGGAAGGAGTGGGCGACGCCGGCGGTTGGTGATCTTTGACTGTTACATGTAGGTAGTTTATCTATTGGGCAAATAAACGTACAAACAAAACGTTGGGTTCATGATATTCAATTACAAGTCGATACCCCACATAGCCCAGCCGCCGTAGGGATATGTGCGACATGACTTACTCCATACAACTATGCAGTGTAACACAACTGGCTAGTGATGACCCAGACCAAAAAGTTCAGCGATGCTACATGTCTGTGTTATGGGACGGTTTGAGATCTGTGCTACCGGCCTCGGAGATTGGAACTGGGCCGAGTATGAGAACTGATCCTAACAGGCGTGAAAAACCTGACTACCACCTTCATATTGTCTCAGACAGGAGCCATCTACTGTACATGGGCAAGCGTGATCCTAAAAAGTGCCGCCAGTCTTTTGCGGAAATGTCTTCCTACGGCCAGAGAAGCGTGGATTCGGCCACTACGAGAACATAACATCATGTACTCGATTATTAGGGTATCAACGTATTCTAGCCATACGCACATTACTCGCGTTTTTGCACCCCATAACCTTATCCGTGCTTAGTCCATCCAGACCATTCATGTTGTAACCCTATCATATCCATGACCCCCAACCCAAATTGTAGTCCTCTTACCTCTAGTATGTCCATTTTCTACGCCATGTTCATCTTTCCTTAATCTACGCGAATGACAACCCTCCAGCCTAAGGCGCCCGCCTCCCTGATGGCGCAAGCCAGGCATCCCCTACGACGCCGGCTAATAAGAGCATTCCAGCCCTTCTCGGCACAGAAAGCGCGGGCGAGGATCTCCATGTCTGAGCCAAACTGACGGCGTCTAGTCTCAGAGTGCATTTTCTTAGAAGCACTCTCGATCCCCCCTTCGGGTTGCGCCTTTCCTTCCGTAATATCGACGACAGGCCTACTAATATTGTAGTTGCTGAACGAGAAGCTCCCCGAAGCATGGCTCTCGGTCCTGCTCAAGACAGGTGAAAGCGGAATCTCATGCTCTTGCGGCAACGACTGGAAGCCCGTGATGCAGTCGACAACCAGGACCTTGGCAGCGCTATTGGAGGCCGGAGTCAGGCTGGGTCTGTGTGAGGAGGAGTAATTACTGAGCAGCGCTTCAAGTGAAAAGTCTTGCTTGCTCAAAAGCTCCGACAAGTGGAGTGCCGTATAAGTAAAGTACTTGTGAAGAGGATGGCCTGAGTGAAACGTCAGTTTAAATGGGGCAGACATATCCAGAGCGTCGGTCCACTTACCAACTACGCTGGCGGTCTTACCGGCCGCGCCGTTGCCAGAGAGATCCACATGTTGGATTGTGGGGCTAGAGGGCGATTTGAGAATCTTGACATGCTGCGATGGCACACAGGGGTGTGCAGTGGCAAAATTGATATCGTTAGCCAGGCTGTAGCTGTACTGCTTTTCATCTCCCGTGTCCACTTGTGTGACGCTGAACGTCACGGATGCCGAGTATGTGCGGATCTCGGGGGGTCTGCTGTCCTCCGAAAGCGGCGTGTTGCTGTGCTGTTCGGTTGGGGTTGAGTGAGCTGATTCTGCCTGGGGGAGCATGTTCAGCGATTCAAGTTCAATTCTTAGCACGGGTGGCGCCTTGTCGCGGTAAATATTCTCAAATGGAATGATGAAGTCGGCTGGAAGCACCGAGGTTGGGTCCGCATCGCCAAGTACCCGCGACTCCCTCTCTACGGTGTGCTTCGCCCAGAGGCGGGCCCTTTTGTCTACGAGATGTAGATCCTCTGTGCAAAGTCAGTTCCGGTCTCTATCAGTGTTCAGTGATCACGCTCGCACCTTTAGTCTCTTCAACCTCAATATTGACCCAGCCGTCGTTAAGCCCCTCAGGTGTGATGTCGCTGGAGATCCAACCCATGCACTCTGCCGAACCTTTACCTGCTGCTAGCACGCGACCAATAATACATGCGGTGCTCCAAAAGCTTTTTCCAGAATAAACGAACCCACCGCACAGGTTCGCCATAGGACCGAGATTTTCCATAGCGTCTTGATCATTCTCCAACAACGTCGCCATCAAGAAGTGGCAAAGTCCTTCGCCCGGGAGCATGAGGCCGGAGACGTAACTCTTAGAGAGCCAACCGGATGGATGCAGAGCTGCGGATATCTTCCGCCTCCTAGATGGTGCGCGTTTGAGGTGCGTGTCTGACTTGGACGAGTTGCCAAAGTAGGAAGATCGATGACTGCCTGCCTTGCTGCCCGGGCTCGCTAGCGGGGTATTGATGGGGGCACCCTCTGTGACGGTGCGGCAGTTATCTCGAATTTTGGTGGCGTACTCAACATCGGGCCACCGCAGCTGTTTCGCAAAATGGGTAAGACCATCGACCTGGCGCTCGACGTGCTTACCCTTGATGGCGTAGACAGGCGCTCGGGGGTGGTGATGGTGAGAGCTGCCATGGTCACGGGATAGCGACATGCGCTTGGTAAGCGTTGCCAGCCACCCCGAAGGCTTCTCATGATGCTCGGGCTCCGTCAACTCAGTCTTAACGACCTCGATATTCTCCAGCCAAGCTCTGGCGAGATGTAGAGACCATTTGACAGACTTGTTCGCGTCCTTCTCGAAACGAAGAATCTCCGATGGCTTGATGCTCTCAACGCCAAGTTCTTCACCCTCCGTAATAGCATCCAGGCGAACCAAGAGTTCACACGAGAGCAGGATCTGAATCAGCAACCAATATCTTTCCTCATGGAGGTCGGCTGTCGAGTCGGTGGTTAAGGTGGACCCTCCGTCATCCACCTCGTCTTCCGAAGAGACGCCCCAAAGCAACTGGCCAAGTCTGATGCGCCACTCCACGTGAGAAAAGTCAATCCACACGTTAGGCGCTGCAAGCACCTTGACCAACGCAGAAATCTGCACCGAAAGGCTATAAGGGTCTTTATGGTCCAGCACCTTAGTCGGGGGATGAAGGATTTGGAGGAACAACTCATTGTAAAGCTCACTCGACACCCGACGCTCCCGGAGGTGCTGCTCGCTGTAGCGGCGGCCATTCTTGATCAACTGCTCCAAGATGAGCGATTCGTCCATATGGCGGAGTCCGTCTTTGGAGGTAAGCATCCTCTGGCGCGAGTCGACGATGGCGGGGGTCCTCGTGCCCAACGTCTCAAAACCCCACTGCTCATCCTGCAGGGCATCCGCCACGCCCAATTCTAGAGCCGCCTGGTAGCCCAAGCTCCCCTTCTCCAACCCGCCCATACTGAGCATGTTAGGCCGCTCACGGCAACGGGGGTAGAAGTGGGCGCGGCGTTTCTCCTCCGACGCCTTCTTGGCGGCAGAGCGGTCGCCCTGTATGTCCCGTGTAATGTGAGGCCATGCCGTCACGCACCCCCAGGCCTTATCCTCGATTTGGGTGTGGTCGGTCAGATCCCGAATCTCGAGCTTCTCGTCCCAGGGGAAGGCTACCGAAGGGTGTGGGGCACCCGTGTAGTGGCCTTCGGAGCGGGCAAAGTACTGCGGAGCACCCGAGAAAAGCTTCTCGATCTCCGACTCGGTCAGCGTGGCCATGATGCGGGCGAGTTTGAGCACGGGCTTTGCCGGTGGTAGGCGGGTGAGTTCGCTGCCTGGGGGAGGAGGCGAAGGCAGCGGTTTATTGGGGTTGATGGGAGAACGCGGGGACAGGGGCGAGAGCGGCGAATGAGTGCCCGAAAGCTGGAATGATGGTATCACGAATCGTCAGTCAATTGCACAAGATGCATCGTTTATTGGATTGCAAGAACCGCACGAGACCTCGTACGATTGGTGCAGCGAGGTGGAGGAGAGGCTTGTCCGCAGTCACGCGGGTGCCTCTCGATTAGGGTGAGGGGGACCAGGGCGACTTGGATCAACATGCTTGGGCCTGCATGAGGGGGTGACGACACTGACTGCAGCTCGCCAAATTGAATTGCGACCAGCTCATGCAACAGCAGGAGCCACGGCCACACTCGAGTCGTCACACCAGCAAGCATTGGGCAGGTGCGACTGCACTTTTCAGGATGTGTCCTGGGACAGATGCCAAGCTGTGTGCGGCATCTTCGCTGTCGTGCGCCGGGCATCTGCCAGAGAGAACGATGACGGCAAGTGCAGCTGGGAGGGGTACGGGGCGTCTTACCGATGGCGTCCCCAGTAGGCCGTTCTGGGGCGGCACAGGCTGCGAGGCCGTTCTTCCCCGCTGAGGGGTCAACGGGGTCAAGGGTGACGGCGGTGTTTTCCCGACCAGTCTGCTGCGGATTTCGTACAGCAATTCCCTTGTTGAGACGCGCGACTTCTTATCGCTGGCGTCATTGCCACCGTTCTCCAAACTTGCTGGTGCATCGCTCCGAGAAGGACTTCCGGGGCTCCCACTCCGGCTCCCCTCATCCTCGGTCGTCTCGGCGCTCTTGGCACCTCGCTGTGCGTCGGATCTCTTGGGAGACCTTCGCAGCATCGGAAACGAGGGCATTGTAGAAGGTGCACCGCCGACAGCTGCGGCCGTTGCGGTCTCATCGACCGGTTTTCAAACTGCCCCCCAACGGCCAGCTGCACCTGCGTAACGCGGGGAAAGCCGGCAGCGTGCAGATTCTGGGGTTCTCAGCGTTCGGGACGGGGGTATGGAGCTGCGAGATTCCTGGACGTCGAACAGGGGCCACGGCTCGCTAGGTCATCCAGATGTCGAGGTGGGAAGATCGAGAAGGGTAATGGCAGAAAGAATGCAGAGATGAAGCATGAGCAAGGGAAGGGGGAAAGAAAGAGAGAAACCCAGCAGAGTCGGCTATAAGAGACGAGGCAGGCCAGATAGCTCGAGAAGCATATACCAGGTAGCTTGTCTCAGGCTCTCGTCACTTATATCGTCAAGCAACCACTCCCGCACCCAACCGGAACCAGGCACGCATGTGGGAAGCCAATGGCAGCGGACGGGCTGGCGTGCTATTCAACCGCAAAACCTTAACACACGATGGACATGCAGCAGGACCGCAGGCTGGCATAGTCGGGCGCCCTACCGAGAGGCCAACACGCCAGCGCCCATCTCTGGTGCAGTGCGAGAAATAATACCTGTTTTGTGAGGGTGGAGTTGCAGCTCGGGGACCAGTCAGAGGCCGAGGACAACGGTGCATTGTTTCGAGTTCGCGTGTACCTGCGAATGGCGCCGTCGTAGTGCAGATATAACCACCCTATGAGGAGGCTCATCTTTATCGCCAGGGCCAAAATCTCTAGTCTGGGGGAAACCCATGTCGCCCTCGAGTGCAGAAGACCATCTTCTCAAAGCCGGGAGACAGCGCCAGCGAGACCCACACGGAGCTCGTCAAGCGAGATACAGGGGTCTCACCAGCCTGGCCGCGTCCCATGAAATCCTCCGAAGAACAGGTTCACGGCCGAAATCAACTGGTCTGGCATCTAGAAGACTTCTGGAGCGTCGGAGATGTAAACTGCGGGATGCGTCTATTCCCAACTGGGTCCCCAACATTAGCGTCATCGGGGTCGCCGTTTGACCTTTGCTGTCCGCATTCGGTCGTAAGTGATTTGTTTGGAAATGCGCAAAGCCCAATGGAACAGCAAGACCCCCACCATCGACTCAGCATACTACACACCACGCATCAGCAGCGTATTTCCACTCTGCGATAGGCTGAATTATCGCGCCTCGAGCCATGCAAAACAGAAGCGGCGCGCCTCCATTCCCAGCCAACCATCCATCCTTGCCCAGAGCCACGAAGAAGCATCTCGCGAAGCCGCGTTGTCCTCGCGGACAAGTCCCGGAAGAACGGGTCGGCTAGGTCTGATATTAAGCGGCGCTCAGGGAATTCAGCTGCAAAAGGCCGTACCCAGAGGGGCCCTCACTTATCAGCCGTCTCTTGCAGAAGCCATTGACCACTGGCAATCTCGGGGTATCATTTCCTGTCAACTCCAATTGACTCGCACCTCCGCAGGCCCATTTCCGTAACGGACCAAAACAGTAAAATCTCCCAGTTTGCCCATCAGCAAAGGAGCCACCTTGTCCTTGAGCCCTGCGCCTCGCCAATGTCAAGCGTCGAGGGAGAAGCCGTCGCGCATAGATGAGCCAATTTGCCCTCGCTGCTCCTTCAGCCCGTCCTTTGCGCGTCACGCTGGCGGGGTATCGTGAACAACAACCAAGAGGTACTTCGCGTCCGGCACGATGACGAGCTCCTGCTTCTTCGTCCGCAGCCGCAGCAATTTCAATTCATCCTGCATGTGTTAGTCGTGTACGTCTTTCTGGCGTCAATATGACCGAGGAGCAAGTACCTCGGTGTCCAGCTCCTGCACCAAACTGCCTGCTGTGCCGACGAAGTTCCACACAATGGCCGCCAGTTCCTCGACGCCCTGGTCCTGCTTCGTCGAGGACCCACCATCGACAGCGTCGCTGGAGAAAGACGACGCAGTTTGTGCGGGCAGTGATGACTTTCGCTTGCGGATTGAGGAGACTTGGCCACTCGTTTTCAGAATGGCGCCCGAGGTGCGGTCAAGCACGATGCTTCCCTTGACACCGGGTTTCTTGGAAAGGCGACTCAGCGTTTCCTCCAGAGCATCTGGGCCTGTGGCCTGTGGGATCCCTTGTCAGATTTCCAACTTCGTAGCTTCCGCCGTGCGCCTCGCGCCTTGTCGGGCCAACCTACCGAAACTGGATCCGACATTTGAGACAGGTAAGATGAAGATGAGATTGTAAGCCGTAATCTCTGTCTCCCCGGACGGGCTATTCTCTTCTTTCTGTGATACAGGGGGAGAGTCAATGTCATGAACGCAGCTGCGGGCGAACTGAGCATGGAGGAGACATCAAGCAGGGAGCTCCCAACTTGCCCAGGCCCCACTTGGCTCCGCAACGCCGTGCCCCATTCTGCCGTACCACACCGCTAAAATTTCCATTTGCACCCCTGCCACAACGAACATGAACTTCGCTGAATGACAGGGGCTCTGAGAGGCTGCCTCTGTTGCGAGCGCCCGTTGTTGTAGGGACACAGAAAGACGCGTAAAGGCTGCCCGCCGATCAATGCCGCCAGAATGGGGTCCAGCAACAAGAAGAAGAAGGAAAAGAAGAAGGACTTCCAGGTGAGAATTTTCAGGAAACTCCGCCATGCGAGTTTGGCCGTCCACTGACCAATTTCCTGTTCAGAAAGCCAAGCTGAAAGTCGGCAAGACCAAGGCAAAAGCGGCCAACTTCACCGACACCAGCTTTAAATCGAAATGTATGTACCCCAGATAGCAAATGGCGGAACCTACCCTAACTCCCTGCAGCAATTGTCGTCAACCAGCAAGTGCTCGCATCCGAGGATGTCGACGCAGCGGAACAGTTCAAACAGAACCTGTCCCTCGCGGTGACGACCAAGTCGGACAACCAGCGCCGCGATGCGCTTTCCCATCTTACCAATCAGCTATCCGCCAAACCACCGAATAACCCGGTTGGCACGGCAGGCGTGTTGACAAGACTGCTTCCTCTTATCTCGGACAGTTCCACGTCGGTCCGCGCTCGTCTCCTCGGCCTCTTCCGTGCTCTCCCGCCTTCTGAGGTCCGCCCGCATGTCGAAAAGATTCTCATGTACGTTCGCGGGGGCATGACCCATCTGGCCAGCGAGATCCGCACCGATGCCCTCAACCTGATGGAGTGGCTGCTCGACGCTGCCGGTGATGAGGTTGTCTCGTGCCCCGGGGGCTGGCTCAAGACACTCAACAGTTTCAGCTCGATGCTGGGATGGAACCCAAATGTCGGCGCGGCCATCAGCAATCAGGGCTGGACATCGGCATCCAAGACTACGCTGGGCGGCGCTGCCAAGAAGGGAGCCGCCGAGGTGCAGGCCAGACAGATTCAGGTATTGACAAGGTTTCTTGCAACAGGGTTCAAGCCTGAACTGCCGGTGCCTTATGATCCGAGGGCATACTGGGATAGCATATACCGACTACCAGCAGTGTCTAACCCGTTTGCACACCTCAACCTCTTTGGGGCGCCACGGGATGAGGACAGCGAGATGTATCCTGATCGGTCATCGAGACAGCGTGTCTTTGACGCCAAATGGAGGCAGGCTATTCTGTCTGGGATGGATGGAGCAAAGAAAGAGGGCGGTGCAGTAGGGAGGGCCGCTGCTAGTTTAGACAGGGTCTTGAGTGACGGTCTGAGGGAGAGCAATTCCGCATTTATATGAGATACCTAGGCAACTTGGAGTTTATGGAATATTGAGGAACGGATTTCATTTCTAGTTGATTTCTCGGTCTGTAGCATGCTGAATGTTTAAAATTGTCCGGTCTCCCTGTGCCTTCAGGCGCTCATGCTTTCGTCCGGACCGGTGACTCTGTATGTGCCACGTTCTTTGTTCCCTCTGTTGTCCGGAGCTTAATTTGACTTCACACAACGATACGGGACGACTAACTGAACCAAGAGCTAACTCTAGGTGGTGGTGTTTGCCTTTACTTACACATGGACCACTCTTTACAAAACAAAGCCCCTTTTCCGTAGCACACGCTGTGTGATCGCTGAGCAACCAACGCCACCAAGCTCACTATATGCCGTATAATGTAACAAGCCGATGCGGTCAATGTTTAAGATTGTGTCCATGCCGAGGAATACACCTAGATAGTCAGCCTGGATGTGCATGGCAGTCCTCTCCCTTGGTTGTTCAGAACCTGGTTTGCATTCTCAATACATGTCGGTGATATGTCTGAGAATGCAGTAAAACGGACCCAAGAGAACCTAGAAAGTACTAGGAGTCAGCTGCGTGAAGGGCCATCTAACGGGCTACTCCTGGTCCTCGACTAGTCGACACGCTCAACTGCCTACCTTACTTTGGTACCTAGGTAGGTAGGTACCCAGGCACAGTGCTCAGCAGTTGGTACCCAAGTAGCTACCGTTACTGCCGCAACCGCGTAAGGGCTCCGCGGTCGCGCCTTCCTCCCCGGTGGCTGATTGTGGACTGATTCGGATCTCCTCCGCGAGTATAAATTCTCCCTTCTCTTGCTAGACCTGCCTTCTTTCCTCTCCCCTCACCACACACTTTGCTCCGGTGATCCCCCAGGTCAAGGAGATCCCAGTTTACCCACCTCCCAACGGTGATACCAGTGCAACTTCCTGTTGCTTTCACGAAGAAACCAACTCAAGGTAAGCACCGTCTTCTCTCCTTCCTATTTCTCACGATCCGTCTCCCCACTTCACTGTACCGAGGAGAAGTGTGCCTTCCCAAGACGCACCCATACGCAAACCCGACTGGCAGACCATTTCCTGCCTTCCCCGCTTGCCCTCTTCCTCTTCGAGGCGCTTCCACGTCCATCCACGCCTGAGATTCCATCTCTGTAGGAGCCACGGTTCCTATTCCACCTCCTGTCTTCCTCTGCCTCCCAGCACTCCCCGCTGCATCCGCAGGCCCTGCGTCTTTGTAAACCCGCCCAACACTACAATCGCCACAAACGGCACATACTTGCCTCCTCAACACGCAACCTTGGTCATACTCCTTCGCTCTGCTGCGCTAGGTCGTTGATCTTGATTCATGTCTGTACCTCACTGTCCCGTACACATCACCCCCCCCACACCCTAGAGCTTATTTACCTCTTCCATAGTTCCCAGCTATCTCGTTCAGAAATTTGGGTCTAACACCTAATTCCAACAGAGATCATCACCCACTATTCGACAATGTCTGATTGGGGTCCATCCAACGGCACTGCCGACGGCACTGCTGACGACAGTTGGGGCGCCCCCAGCACTGCGACCACCTTTGTCGACAACGCCGACAACGTCGACAGCGCTCCCGGGGCTGCTCCTGCTAATGAGCCTGCTCCGGTCATTCCCGTTGTGCAGAAGATTCCCCAGGCCCTGGAGGGATGGGTCCAGCCGACTCCGTATGACTATACGGACAACGCTCCCTCCACCTGGGAGGCTAACGCTCAGGTTTATGAGTGGGATGGCGAGCATGGCCAGATTGGCCCTGAGCATCCTTTGCTCGAGCTTCAGCTCTTTGGAGAGAAGACGACTGGCCCGTCTCACGGCGTTGACTTCAGCCAGTAAGTCGATCACTTCCTCACGCTGCCGAAAGCATATTGACAAGAGCCAGGATCACCACTATTGAGGTTTACCAGGAGGGTCCTGTCCGCATCAACCCGGTTGCCAAGTTTACCGATGCCGGTTTGCACCCCGCCATGCTTCGCAATGTTGAGCTCTGCCGTTACGAGGTGCCCACTCCGATCCAAAAGTACTGCATTCCCGCCATCAAGCAAGGCTATGACATGATTGCCATCGCGCAGACTGGTAAGTTGCACAGCTTCTCCAGTAAAAGCATGTTGGAACTAACTGATCTCTGATAGGATCTGGAAAGACCGCTGCCTATCTCATCCCCATCCTCGACCAGCTGATGGGCAAGGCTAAGCAGCTCGCTGCCCCGCGCACGAATCCCGACACATTTAACCCTCAGTTTGACCGCGCCATTCGTGCCGAGCCCCTGGTGGTTGTGATCTGCCCCTCCCGCGAGCTGGCAGTTCAGATCTTCAATGAAGCGCGCAAGTTTTGCTACCGCTCGATGCTTCGCCCCTGTGTCGTTTACGGTGGTGGTCCGGTTGTCGAACAGATCAAGCTGCTGCAGAAGGGATGCGATATCCTCATTGCCACCCCTGGTCGTCTCCTCGATATGATGGATCGCACTGATGTCCTCACTCTTCGCCGTCTTCGTTTCATGGTGATCGATGAGGCCGACGAGATGCTGCATGACGATTGGTCCCAAGACTTCGAGAGAATCCTCTCTGGCGGCGGTGAGTAAATGTATATCTTGAGCTGTTGGATGTTTCTGCTAACAGTCTTCGCAGAGCAGGAGGAAGACAATGTAAAATACATGTTCTTTTCGGCCACCTTCCCTAAGGCCATTCGCGACCTCGCCAAGACCCACCTCAATGAGGATCATGTTCGCATCCGCGTTGGCCGCGCTGGAAGCTCCCACAAGAACATTAAGCAGAATGTCATGATGGTCGACCCTCAGCTCAAGAAGAAGGCTCTCTTTGACCTTCTGAATTCACTTCCTGCGACAAGAACCATCATCTTCGTCAACTCGCGCCGCAGCGCTGACGACCTGGATGATTACCTGTACAACCTGGGAATCCCTTGCACTGCCATTCATTCAGAACGCACTCAGAAGGAGCGCGAAGCCTCGATGCGTGCTTTCCGCAGCGGCGACTCCCCGGTCCTCATTGCCACTGGTGTAGCTGGCCGCGGCATCGATGTCAGAAATGTGATGCACGTGATCAACTACGACCTCCCTTCGATTGAACATGGTGGAATCGAGGAATACACGCACCGCATCGGTCGTACTGGGCGCATCGGAAATCGTGGACTTGCCACTTCGTTCTATACCGACAGGGACGAGGGCCTTGCCTCGGTTCTGACTCGCACTCTTCTGGAGACTGACCAGTTTGTCCCGGACTTTCTCGAGCATTTGATTCCTACGGGTGCGGCTCGCAGCAAGCTCAAGTTCGAGGCCGATTCGGACTTTGAGGATGATGATGCCGATGAGGCTAACGGTGCCGCCGATGGCTATGGTAAAAATGGTGTTGCTGGCAACTGGGGTGCTCAGGCTTCCAAGGCGGAGCCCGAGCCCGAGCAGCCACCGGCCAATACTGGTTGGTAAAGAAACATGGCTTGGATGGAGTGTTCGCACTCTGATGGCATATTGGTGTTGTTGATGAAGATTGGCTGGATGGAGATTAGGTCGGATTTGACAGGAAAGTATCACAGGGTTTGCTTGAGGTGGATCTGGATGTCGATAAGACTTTGTGAAAGGCATCTCTCGCACCTCTAGATTGCTCCCCTGATAGCTAGCCGATCTGGAAGTCAAAATGACAAATGGGCTTTGACACAGCTTGACTTCGCCCCTCGTGATGATGAATGAATCCCTGCCGCTGCCTCCCTTGTGTCGCTGGAGCGATGAATCAGTCCTTTCCTGCTTTCTTTTTGCAATAATCCGGGTTGATCTAGTGATTCGGTGGTCCATGACGTTGCTCGTGACGGGATAGGTAAAGCTAATAATAGTAATGTACATTTTGAATTGATCGTGTTTCCTGTTCCGTCGTCTCTATCGACGTGCCTAGGTACCTATACACATATAGAGTTGTATGTTACTGCGCGATATGGGCGACATACATGTATTCGGCCAATACGCCCCCCCCCCAATAGAGCCAACCACCCTTTACTACCTAGGTATCTCCGAAGAATCAACATAAGTCCCCCAGCTCCCCTTGAGAAAAAATAATAAGAATAAGCCGTTGGGATCGCCAACACCAATAGTTTTTAGCTAAATCAATGTTTTTGCAGCGCTGATGATGACGCTAATCGCCATGCTCGCAATGGCAGGCTCTGCAGTTGTAGCACCTTGGGGCGAATGTAAAACAAAAAGGTGACAAGGCCGATGGCGACGCAGAGCACGTTGACGAGATAGTAGCCGTCGCGGGATACCGAACAGGTGCCCCCGCCAGCGAGGCAGAGCTCCTTGTCGTGTTGGAGCGCGCAGCTAAAGGGCTGGGTGATGGAGCTGCCGGATTTAACTGAAGCAACAGCAGCAGGAGGAGGAGGTGTGCAGGTGGCGGCGGTGAAGGCATCGACGAGGCGGAGGACAAAGTAGCGTGGAAAGGTACCGCCAAGGTTACAGACACTACATGTAGGTGTGGTTTTATGGTTAGCATTTTTGTTTGAAATTGAGGACGCGGAGAGAGAGAGGGGGGGTTTGTTTTTTTTTTTAAAAAAAAAAAACTTACGTCGCGAGCAAGGTCATGTAGGTGCCGCCAATGACGGGATCAGCGACCTTGGCGTGGAAGGCGGAGACGGCGACAAACATGACGGTGTTGGTAAAGGTGGAGAAGACGTGCGAAGCAATGACAACGAGGAGGTATGGCACTGTCACGCCGCCAGAGGGGAAGATGGACACGGTCAGCTGGGCGACGACAGCGGCGATGAGACGGCCTGCGAAACCCCAGCACCAGAGGCGCATCGGGGTGAACTCCTGGGACCACTTTCCGGCGTAGTAGCCCAGGCCAATCTCAAAGGGAAAGTCGATGAGGACGATGAGGGCGAGATTGTCGGTGCCGAGTCCCTTGTCCAGGAGCTTGAGGTTGGTGACGCCGTCGTTGGCCTGGAAGCCAATCTTGGCGATGAGATGCACGAGGATGATGGTTTGCACGTTGCGCAGCTTGAGGACACCCCACATGATCTTGTAGACGTCCCAGACGCCGTCCTCGTTGCGGGTGCGCTCCTCACGCTTGAGGAGGGCGAGTCCGACGGTGACGGCGATGTAGGCCCATCCCCAAAAGGTTAGGTAGCCACCAAGGCCGAGGAGGCCGTGGTCGAGCGGCTCGGTGCGGAACCAGCGGTTGGCAAAGTCCTTGGAGTAGAAGGCTAGGAATACGGTGTAGGATAGGAACTGGCCAGCGGTGAGACCGACGGTCTGGGCCGTGGACGCGTACGAGATGTTGGCGGGACTCAGCAGGGTGAGCGCCCAGCCGTCGACGGCGATATCCTGGGTCGCGCACATGAGCACGAGGAAGAACCACCACCAGGTAAACCCCCAGACGGTCGGGCCGCCGGGCTGGCCCGTCGTTGCCATCCAGCCCTCGACGCGCGTGCCCAGCCAGAGCATGCCAATACCCGACAGCAACTGGATAGGGAGGATCCAGCTCTTGCGACGGCCGAAACGGGGCGACCACACAGCATCGACAATGGGACTCCATAGCAGCTTCAGCGAGTAAGGATAGGATGCTAAGCTGAAGACGCCGATCTCGCCGTACGACAGGTGGCTTTTGAGGAGGAAGGGTACCGATCCGGTGGCGAGGCCGAGTGGGACGCCCTGGAGGAAGTATAGCAACACCAGCAACCCAAAATTCCTCCGGTCTTGTTCGGGGAGGTCGAAGAAGCCATTGCTGCTACTACTACTACCCGCTGCTGCGCCCGCGTCCTTGTCTGAGCGAGTCTTGGGTATGGGATCGTCGAGGGAGAAGGACTCGCGCGACATGAGGTTGGCCGTGACGGCGGCGGGCGACGAGTCGTGTTTGTTATTGCGCCGCGACAGCTCGATGTTGGAGTTCATCTTGTCACCACCGTTGGCGTGACCATTTGCAGTCGTCGCCGAAGCTGAGGACGACGGGTTCTGGGTCGGCGATTTCGTGCGACGGGATCGGGTCCCCATCGGGACTAAAGGGAGGGAGCGAAGAAAACCTCAGGGGTTCGAACTCGGGAGCGTCGTCGGCCCGCAAGGGAGGGGGGGGTGATCGATCTCAGGGAGTGGGTGGGCTCGGTATAGGGCTCTGGTTGTGTCGCCCCTTTCAAATCACCAAAACAGGCCGACACCGTGTTCAACCAACAAGGTACGAATAACGCAACCTCGGTTTGGCTTTATGAAGCGCTTGGTTACACAGAATCTTGGGATGGGACGGGCTGGACGCGCGACGCAAGGATTTGTGTGCACAGGCGCTGGGGACTATTGACTCTAAGGAACAGGTATCGAAAAAAAAATTAAAGATGGAAAAGAAAAAGGCAAATCCAAGTTTTGAACGAGAGACAGAAAAAGGTCTGTTTTTTTTTTCAGGCAGACAATGCAAGTACGAGTTGACCGAGATTCGCCGCGTTAACGTTGGTTAATGAGAGACATGTTGGCCTCTTCTCCTCCCAAACCAAAGGCCGACGATTTTCCACACCCCCCGAAAAGGGAAGGACACGGTAAAATTCCGATGGTACGTAAAACGCCAAGTCACGCGCCCCAAACCAAAACCCCACGAACCAACTCCACCGGGCCGGAAATTCTCCACTGCATTCATCTAGGCCCAGGATGAACGTTACATTGCACGTGATGTCCCTGAACGACGACGCTTGGTATAGTGTAGTTCCTGACGGCCTCGCATCCGGCGCCTCCTACCTACTGCGTACCTCAATAGGTTCCATGCCGATTTGATAGCCATCAATGTCATGACCACTTCTGCCAAACCCGTTTTCCAGTCGTTATGGCCAAAAGGGGGAATGGCCCTCCTGTAACATAACGTTTGACCGGTGTGGTCGAACTGGAAGGCGCAACGCGGCATCATCGGCTTTGCGATTGCATGTGAACAGCCCGGCACGCACCCCGCCACCGTTGCTGCCACTATCACCAAAAAAAAAATTTCTTTAGGGAAAGAAATATGGCCTATAGGTCGACATCTATCCGTATATACATACGTACGTATTCATGGTACTATCGAGACGGGCCATTCCAGACCTGGTTTTCTCCTTCCAATCTCAGTAACTCACGGCCTCAGATTGGACACGCTGGGGTTCTTTGCGTTGTCGGATATATCTGGTGCTCTTTGCGTTGCCGAATGTATCTGGACTTCCTCCTGGTGAAAAAAAGGTCTGGGTTCTGGGTCTGGGCTAGCTAGCCTTCTTCCTGATACGGAGCAATGAATCCTTCAGCTTGAAGCTGGTTTCCTGGACAAAGGGTCAATGACACGCACGAGTATGCCATGTCCTCATCACTATGGCCGTGGAAGACTTCGTCGATCGGTGTTATGGAAAGTCCACTGGCTCCCTCGCTGGCCCCATTTTTGGCCAGCGTTCGGCCCGACTGAACTGGGCAACTTGGGAGACGACCTCCGCCCACGACGTGTGGTTATACCTGGCAAATGGTATGCCAAAGCCTCGTCGCCCAGCTGGCGTCAAAGTTGCCCAATTGAGCTGCGGCAAAGGTGTAGAGGGGCCGAGCACCTTACCCGTCGCCCCGGGCTGGATTTCTGAAGTTGGTAAGCTGGGTGAGCAAGTCGGCGGCGATGATGTTAGCGGGACTGCGGGAAGTCGCAGTTGCGGATGAGGTGGTGAGAAGACAAAAGAAATTATAATCTAACAAACTACTATCGTACAGCCCCCCACCCCTCTCTACCT
>Ga0247763_1000879_pt1 | contig 17962 bp, 17 predicted proteins | sample UWRJL141409B4_FD_179926 | JGI IMG/M metagenome (GOLD analysis project Ga0247763, IMG submission 179926) | Plant litter microbial communities from Arlington Agricultural Research Station in Wisconsin, United States - UWRJ-L141-409B-4 | ecosystem: Environmental > Terrestrial > Plant litter >...
TGTTCGTCGACCGGTGCACGTTCGGTGGCAAGGAGGGCTACGGCAACGCCTGCTCCAACGGCTCGGGCCTCTCCAGCATCGGCGTCTCCTGGACGGTGACCAACTCGCTGTTTTCGCACAACGCGGCCATCGGCAACGGCGCCAACCCCGCGCAGTCGGGCACGCCCGGCGGCGGCAGCGGCGGCGCCATCTACAACGACGGCAACACCATGACCCTGTCGGTGTGCGGCACGCGCATCGAGCACAACGAAGTCAACGCCTACGGCAGCGCCATCTTCTTCGTCAGCAACGACCACTCGGGTTCGCTCGTCGTGGAAGACTCGGTGATTCGCGACAACGCGGGCGGCGGCTGGAACGTGCTGCCCGGCATCTCGATGCACGAGGATACCGACCGGCAGACGATCGACTCGATCATCGAGTGAGCGCGCTCGCCCGCTGACGTCGTCCAGTCATTGTCTGCTCGGACAGTTCCGAGCGGGCATTGACGTTGCAGCTTGGGACGTGGGCTCGGGACCCACACTGGTGCGATCAACGGGCTCGTTCCCGAGCACGCCACCGGACGTAATTCACTCTCCCGCGAGCGCCGTCAATCCATTCGCGGGCGCCCCCCCCACCATACGCGCCCGTGAGGAGGACGACTCATGCTGGAGCGTGACGACTGGCTACCCCTGGCCAGAAAGCTGGACTGGGATTTCTCCTACGTCTCCGAGCGCGACGTGTTCCCCGAAGCGATGAGCGGCGCGCCCTGGCTTCCTGGCGACGCCTGGCAGCACTGGGAAGAGCCGTATCGCACCAGCTATCGCGAGTACGTCGCGACCCAGCACCAGAAAGAGGGCGCGGTGCGGGCCGTGCGCGACGCCATCGGCAGGCCCGGCGACTTCGCGCGGCTCGATCGCGGCTGGCTGAGCGCCGTGAAGCTGCACGCCGCGGGGCTCGCGCTCGCCGAGTTCGCGGCGGTAGTCGGTAACCTGCGCGCGGCGCGCTTCGGCCGCGCGAGCGCGTGGCGCCAGGCGGCTAGCCTGGGGGCGCTCGACGAGCTCCGCCACACGCAGATCCCCCTGCTCTTGATGCACGATCTGGTGCGCATGGATCCCCAGTTCGACTGGACGCACAAGTTCTTCCACACCAACAACTGGGTCGCGATCGCCGCACGCCACCTCGTCGACGAGATGCTGCTCACGAGCGACCCGATCGAGTTCGCCGTGGCGACGAACTTCGTGTTCGAGACGGGCTTCACCAACCTGCAGTTCGTTGGGCTATCGGCGGTCGCGCACGAGGCGGGCGACCGGATGTTCGAGACCATGTTGCAGAGCATCCAGACCGACGAGGCGCGCCACTCGCAGATCGGCGGCGCCGTGCTCGAGACGCTGATGCGACACGACCCGGCACGCGCTCAGCGCGCCATCGACAAGTGGTTCTGGCGATCCTGGCTCTACTTCGCCGTCACCACCGGCTTCGCCATGGACTACTTCACGCCGATCGAGGAACGACGCCATTCTTTCAAGGAGTTCGTGGAGGAGTGGATCCTCGGGCAGTTCAGCGACCAGCTCGCGCGCTACGGGCTCGCGCGGCCCTGGTACTGGGACCAGTTCGTGGCGAGCCTCGACTACTACCATCACATGGTGTACGCGAGCGCCTATACCTACCGCGCCAGCGTCTGGTTCGACTGCGTGCTGCCGGGTCCGAGCGAGCGCGCCTGGCTCGCGCAGAAGTATCCGTCGTCGTGGCCCGAGCTCGATCCGATCTGGCGGCAGGTGGCTCGGCGCGCGCGCCAGGCGGGTCCGGGGCTCGAGTGGTTCACGCACGGCACCACGCCGGTGACGTTCTGCGATCTCTGCCAGCTCGTGCTGTGCGGCGGCACCCCGCGCCGCAACGCCGCCTGCCTGCGCGAGCACGGCGGCAAGCGCTTCATCTTCTGCAGCGAGCCGTGTGCCTGGATCTTCGAACGCGAGCCCGAGCGCTACGCCGAACACGAGACGGTGGTGCAGCGTATCCTCAGCGGCAAGGCCCCCGGCAATCTGCTGGCGCTGCTGCGCACCTACTTCGGCCTGTCGCAGGATCGCTGGGGCAAAGACGTCGCCCGTGGCGACTACCCATGGCTCGCGGCTGAGCCGCGTCCCGAGCCGGGAGACGAGGGGGTCTCATGCTAGTACCGCTGCACGGCTTTCTGCAGGGAGACAGCGTGGGCCTGCTGCTCCTGGTCCAGGACACCGACACGCTGGCGCACGTGGCCCGTACGCTGATCGATGCCGCTGCCGTGCGCGTCGCGCCCGCGCAGCACGTGCGCGTGTTCCGGGGCGACGTCGAGTTGCCGCTGAACGAGACGGTCGGGGGCGCCGGGCTCGGGCCGCTCGAGCGCATCGACCTGGTCCCCGAGGACGCCGCGCCGGCGGGAGGTACGGCGTCGTGAGCTTCGTGGAGGTGCTGGCCGAGAGCGAGCTCTGGATCGGAGAGATGCGGCCCGTGCAGGTCGCCGGCAGGCGTGTGCTGCTCCTGCGCACCGAGCGAGGCATCCACGCCTACGCAGACCGCTGCCCGCACCTCGGCCATCCGCTGAGTCGCGGCACGCTCGAAGGGGGCACGCTCACCTGCAGCGCGCACGAGTATGCGTTCGACGCCGACACCGGGCGCGGAAAGAACCCGAAGAACCTCCAGCTCACCGGCATCGAGGTGGCGTGCCGGCAGGGGAAGATCTTGATCGACGTCGACGCGGCTCGCGACGCGGGGGCAGGGTGAGGTGACGGTGATGGGGTCTGCGTACACCGGTAAGCTCAGCGGGACCGCGCGCGAGGGGACCGGGCCGGCGGCGGCGGGGCGCGTCGGCCCGGTGCTACAAGCGGGAGAGATCGGGCGCGCCGTGGCGCTGGCGATCGTCGAGCTCAACCCGGGCGCAGAGGTAATCGACCGCGGCGCCTACTATCGCGTGCTCGTGGACCGGTGCTGCACCGTGACGCGCGCGGCGGTCGAGGCGATCAGCGGCCGCGAGTTCTCGCTGCCGGGTGACCTGGAGCGGGTGATGCCAGCCTTCGCCGGACACCTCTCCATCCATCCCCAGGCGGCGTCCTGGACGCACGAGGTCGCGTGAGCGCGCAGCGCACGTACTGGCACCTGCAGTCCCGCGAGCGCGTGCCGAGCGCCTACGAGATCGCGACGACGCGCCTGCTCTACTACACCGAGCGTGGCTTCGAGCTGCCGACGCCGATCGCGGCTTGGTACGCACGACACCAGCGGGGTTCGCGGCTGCGCGGGCAATGGCAGACCTTCGCAGATCCGCGCGCGACCACGTACGCGAGCTACGTCGCCGGACAAAACGAGCGCGAGACGTTCGCCGACCAGATCGCCCGCTCGATCGAGGAGACGGGCTACGACCGCGAGCTCGACCCGCGCTGGCTCGACGTGGCGAGCGCCGTGGTGCCGGTGCTCCGCTACCCGTGCCATGGCCTGCACATGCTCGCCAGCTATGTCGGGCAGCTCGCCCCCGAAGGGCGCCTGGTGGTGGCGTGCGCGTTCCAGGCCATGGACGAGATGCGGCGCATCGAACGCCTCGCCCGGCGCATGCGCCAGCTGATGGAGGTGCGCCCGGGGCTCGGCGCCAGCGCGCGGCTCACCTGGGAGCATGACGGCGCCTGGCAGCCGCTGCGACGCGTGCTCGAGCGCCTGCTCACGACCTACGATTTCGGCGAAGCCAGCGTCGCTGCGCTGCTGGTGTTGAAGCCCGCGTTTGACGCGCTGTTCATGCGCGGCTTCGCGCGGCTCGCCGCCGAACGCGGCGACCGCTTGCTGTTCGAGCTGTTCGCTTCGCTGGATCGAGACTGCCGCTGGCACGAGGCCTGGGCCGACGCCTTCGTCGACGCGGCGCTGGTGGAGGAGCCCCAGAACGCGGCCGTCATCCGTGAGTGGATCGCGGAGGCTTGGCCCGCAACGCGCGGCGCCCTCGCGGCCGTCGTCGAACCGTGGGCTGTGGACGCCGAGCGCCGCGAGCGGCTGGTGATCGACGTCGAGGCGGCGTGCAGGGCGCGCTGGACCGCGCTCGGAGTGATGCCCGATGCTGGATGATGGAGGAGACGAGCGGGTGCCGTCGCTCGAGCGGCGCATCGAGGAGACGGAGGGACGATTTCGCACGATGGCCGACCAGGCGCCGGTGCTGCTCTGGATGGCGGGCCGCGACGGCCTGTGCGACTTCTTCAACCAGACCTGGCTCATCTTCACCGGCCGCAGCCTGGAGGAGGAGATCGGCAATGGCTGGGCCGAGGGCGTACACCCCGAAGACTTTTCGCGCTGCATGCAGGTGTTCCTGGCGGCGTTTGTCGCACGACGCCCGTTCGCGATGGAGTACCGGCTGAGGCGACACGACGGCGAGTATCGCTGGATCTTCGATCAGGGCTCGCCCCGCTTCGACAGCGACGGTCAGTTTGTGGGCTTCATCGGCTCATGCGTCGACGTCACCTCGCAGCGAGACGCGCGCGACACGCTGGGTCAGCTCAACCGCGTCCTCGAAGAGCGCGTGCGCGAGCGCACGGCGCTGGCCGCCGAGCGCGAGATGCTGCTGCGCGAGGTGCATCACCGAGTCAAGAACGATCTGCAGCTCATCTCCAGCCTGCTGGGCATGCACGGCCGCGAGTTCGACGAGGCCGGTCCGGCGCGCGCCTTCGAGGAGTGTCAGGAGCGCGTGCAGGCCATCGCGCGCGTGCACGAGCAAATGTACCAGTCGAGCGATTTGCACGAGATGTGCTTCTCCGAGCACCTGCGAGCGCTGACGCTCGAGGTGCGCGAGACGGGCGCTCCGCCGCCCGGCGTCGAGCTCGCGCTCGACATCGGCGACGACGTGATGCTCCGGGTCGATCAGGCGATCCCGTGCGCGATGATCGTGCATGAGCTGCTCGTCAATGCCTTCAAGCATGCCTTCCCAGCCGGCCGTCGCGGAACGGTGCGCGTCGGATGCAAGGACGAGGGCAGCGGGATAGTGGCGGTCAGCGTCGAGGACGACGGCATCGGTATGACTTCGCTCACGGGCGAGCACGGCACCGGGCTCGGCTGGACGCTCGTCGACGCCTTCGTGCGCCAGCTCGGGGCCAAGCTCGATTTCGACATCAGCCATGGCACGCGCGTCCAGCTGCGCTTCGCCGGGGCGCGCGCTGCGAAGCGAGGCAATGGGCACCGAGAGCACCCGGAGGCCCGCCCCGAGCGAGGAACGAAGGCGGGAGGTTCGTTGCGAGCACCGGGCGCGGAGGTTCGATGAACTCGGTGATGGTGGTCGAGGACGAGCGGCTCGTCGCACGCGACATCGCAGACAGCCTCGCCCGGATGGGCTACGACGTGACGGGCACGGTCGCCACCGCCCGCGAGTGCCTCGAGAGCGCGAGGAGCCGCAGGCCCGATCTGGTGTTGATGGACATCCACCTGGCGGGTGACGACGACGGTATCTCCACCGCGCAGACCTTGCGCGACGACTATGACATCCCGGTCATCTTCCTGAGCGCCTACGCCGACGACAAGACGGTCGGCCGCGCCAAGCAGGTGGCCCCGCTGGGGTATCTGCTCAAGCCATTCCGCAAGAGCGAGCTCAAGAGCGCGGTCGAGGTGGCGCTGTTCAAGCACCAGATGGAGCGACGCCTGCGCGAGCGCGAGCGCTGGTTTGCGACCACGCTGCGCGCGATCGGCGACGCGGTGATCGCGGTCGACGTGGAAGGGCGCGTGTCGTTCGCGAACCGTGCGGCGGAGGCCTTGCTCGGCCGCAGCGCCGCGAGCGTCGCGGCGCAGCCGCTCGACTCCATCGTGCGGCTCGTGAACGAGAAGACCCGCGAGCCCGTGCCCGACCCCACGCGCCTCGCCATGGAGCGCGGCAGCGTGGTGACCTTGCCGCCGCATACCGCGCTGATCTCGGCTGACCGCGAGGTGCCTGTGGAGGACAGCGCCGCTCCCATCGTTGACGAGCGTGGCGAGCGCATCGGCGCCGTGATCGTGCTGCGGGATGTGAGCGTCGAGCGCAAGGCGCAGGAGCAGTTCGCTCTTGCGGATCGGCTGGCGTCGCTCGGCGCGGTGGCCGCGGGGGTGGCGCACGAGATCAACAACCCGCTCACGTACATCGTCGGCAACGTCGGCTTCCTCGGCGAGGAGCTGGCCCGCTTGCACCAGCTGACGAGCCCCGGCAACGCGCTCGACCGCGCGCAACTCGACGACTGCATGGCGCAGCTCGACCAGCTGGCGAGCGAGATCGAGGAGGGGGCGACGCGCGTGGCTCGCATCGTGGCTGACCTCGGCTGCTTCGGCCAGCAGCAGACCGAGATCAAGAGCGGCAACGTGCGCCAGGCGCTCGACTGGGCGCTGCGCGTGAGCCGCACGGCCGTCACCGAGCACGCGACCATCCGGCTCGAGCTGGAGCCTGTCCCCGAGGTGCGAGGCGACGAGGGCCGCCTCGGGCAGGTGTTCCTGAACCTGATGCTCAACGCCGCTCACGCCATGCGCCAGGGCGACCCCGCGACGCACGAGCTGAGCGTGGCCACGCACCTCGAGCCCGCCCCGCCAGAGGGCGGGCCCCCGCTCGTGGTCGTCTCGGTGCGCGACACCGGCACGGGCATGACGGAGGACGTGCTGGAGCGGATTTTCGACCCGTTCTTCACCACGAAGCCGATCGGAATGGGCACCGGACTCGGCCTGTCGGTGTGCCACGGCATCGTGCAGGAGCTCGGCGGCAGCATCGGCGTGACGAGCGTGCTCGGCGAAGGTTCGTTGTTCGAGGTGCGCTTGCCGGTGGCCGTGCCCGACGGCGTCGAGCAGGAACCGTTGCTCCGGGGGCCGAGGAGCCGCGGCCGTGTGCTGGTGGTGGATGACGACTCGCGCGTGCTGTCGGTGCTCTCGCGTTTGCTCGACAGCCACGACGTCAGCGTGGCGCAGGGCGCCCGCGCGGCGCTCACCTGGCTCGAAGGCGGGCATTCCGCGCTCGACGTCGTGATTTGCGACGTGCTGATGCCCGACATGAGCGGCATCGACCTGTACCACGAGGTCGCTCGCCGTTACCCGGCGCTGGTGAGCCGCATCGTCTTCCTCTCGGGCGGCGCCAACACCGAGGTGGCGCGCGAGTTTCTGCGCAGCGTCGACAACCTGTGCCTGAAGAAGCCGCCGCAGCGCAAGGAGCTCCTCGCGGCCATCGACCACCTGCTCGCAGCCTCGCCGGAAAGCTGAATCGGCCGGGGCGGTTTTGCCCCGGATCGCGCCTTGGCTGCGCGCGAAGCGAGCGGCCGTGTGGCGTTCGGAGCAGGGTTGCGCCATGCTCCTTGGGCTCGTTTGGACACACCTCTCGCATTTGGTGACGTCACTGCGCACGGCGTGCTCGGGGCCCGCCAGCGTCTGTCCGGGCACGTGCGCGAGACGCCCATCTTCGCGTCGCCACGGCTCAGCCGCGCCACCGGCGCCGAGGTCTTCGTCAAGCACGAGTATCAGCAGGTCACCGGCAGCTTCAAGGAGCGCGGCGCCTGCAATCGGCTGCTCTTGCTCACGCCGGACGAGCGCGCGCGCGGCGTGGTAGCGGCGTCGGCGGGCAACCATGCGCTCGGCCTCGCGTACCACGGCCAGCGCCTGGGCGTGCCCGTCCACGTGCTCATGCCGCGCTTTGCGCCCATGGTGAAGGTCGCGCAGTGCCGCGATTACGGCGCCGTGGTCGAGCTGTGCGGTGACACCTTCGACGGTGCGCGCGCCGAGGCGATAAAGCGCGCCGAGAGCGGCTCCCTCACGCTCGTGCATGGCTTCGACGACCCGCACGTGATCGAGGGCCAGGGCAGCATCGGCCTCGAACTGTGCGACGCGCTGCCCGAACTCGACGTGGTGGTCGTGCCCGCCGGCGGTGGGGGATTGCTCGCGGGCGTGGCGCTGGCCGTCAAGAGCCGCCGCCCCGAGGTCGAGGTGATCGGGGTCGAGGCGGAACACGCCCCCACGCTGAGCGCCGCGCTCGCCGCCGGTCGCCCTGTGCCCGTCGAGGTGAAGCCGGGGCTCGCTGACGGCCTCGCTGTGGCCCGCGCCGGCGAGCACTGCTTCCCGATCATCCAGAGCCTGGTCTCGCGCGTCGAGCGGGTGGCGGAGGCCGAGATCGCGTCGGCCATCGTGCGGCTGATGGAGGCCGAGAAGGCCGTCGTCGAAGGGGCGGGCGCCGTCGGCGTGGCCTGGCTGGCGCGGCGCCCACCGGAGCTGCGCGGGCGCAAGGTGCTCGTCATCGCCAGCGGCGGCAACATCGATCTCAACGTCGCCTCGCGCGTGATCGAGCGGGGCCTCGCGGCGGCGGGGCGGCTATGTCGCGTCGCGGTCCTGCTCTCCGACACGCCGGGCGCGCTCGCGCGCCTGCTCGGCCTGATCGCGGACGCCGAAGCCAACCTGATCCAGGTCGTCCACGACCGCAACTTCGCGCCCGCCGACGTGACGCTCGTCAACGTCTCGTTGGTGCTGGAGACACGCGATCGCGACCACATCGATCGTGTCAAGCGCGCGCTGGCGGGGGCGGGCTTGAACTACGAGATTGGCGCTGAGGGCTGAGGGCTGAGCGCTGAGGGCGTCGAGGCAAGCTGCCGCAGGCGGCTTCGATGCTCGAAAGCACCGAAGCAGCGACCCCTGACCCCTTCCGGGGGACAACGACCACCGCAGCGTCGCCGGCGCAACGCCAATCCCTCACCCCTCACCCCCATCCCTCGTTCTGCGCTACCACTCCCGCATGGAGAAGTTCGGCCCCTGGACGCGGCGCTCCGTCGTCGACCGCTACGACAACGCATGGATCCGCGTGGAGCATCACGACGTGCTCACGCCGGGCGGCACCGAGGGCATCTACGGCGTGGTGCGCTTCAAGAACCTCGCGATCGGCGTCATCCCGCTCGACGACGAGGGCGGCACGTGGCTCGTGGGGCAATACCGGTATCCACACGCCACCTACTCGTGGGAGATCCCCGAAGGGGGCGGCCGGGTCGGCGTGGATCCGCTGCTCTCGGCGCAGCGCGAGCTCGCCGAGGAGGTGGGGCTCAGCGCTGAACGCTGGGACTTGATTCTAGAGATGGACCTATCGAACTCCGTCACCGATGAGCAGTGCCTGATCTACCTGGCGCGTGGACTCTCGCCGTGCTCGAGCCACCCCGATGAGACGGAGGAGCTGGCGGTGCGTCGCATACCATTCGCCGAGCTGCACCGCGGCGTAATCGCCGGCCAGTATCGAGACAGCCTGACGGTCGCGGGGGTGCTCAAGCTCGGGTACCTGCTCGAGCATGGGACGATCTGAAACACCCGGGCTTCTTTCTCGAGACGGCCGAGCCCTCTGAGCCAACTGTGGAAGACGCAGTTTGGTTGCACGCAGACGCAGTTCGATGGATTGACGCAGCAGGATAGGAGTAGCTGGAAAGGAGCGGCATAGAAGCAGCATGGGAGCGGCATGGGAGCGGCATGGGAGCACCTGGGTAGTGCGGCGGTTGGCTGCATTCGCGCGCTGGCGAGCGTTCTTTCATTTCACTTGTCAAAGCGAGCGAGTGCGGGCAAGTGTCTCCTCGGGGTTCTGTGTTCACATGTCGACTTTGCGTCGTCGGTCTTCGCTCTCGAGTTCCAACATCGCGCGCCTCGAAGGCCCGTGTTGCCTGGGCTTGCGCTCAGGTCTCGCGTGTCTCATCGTCGTGCTGGGCTGCGGCGGCACCGCGGGCGAGTTGTTTGATGCCGACGCCGGTGGCAACGCACTGAGCGTCGACGGCGGGCGTGGCGGCCGCGGCTCCCTCGGCGGCGTCGTCGCCGGTCGAGGTGGAGCGGTCGCTGCGGGAGGCGGCAGCGTCGGCAGCGCGGGTTCCGCGCCAACGGGCGTCGGCGCGAGCGTCGGGCTCGGCGCCGGCGGCGCGACCCCGAGCAGCGCGGCGGGCACGGGGGGAAGCGGCATGGGCCCGATCGGTTCCGCGGGGCCCAGCTCCGGCGCTTCCGGTGGAGGCCCGGGCTCAGGGCCCAGGCCGCCGCAGTGTGACCCCTGTCCCTGCGGCGACGGACCCTTCGGTGCGCCGGAGCTCGTGGCAGGTCTGGGGCTGCCAGCGGCCAACAACTCCTTCGGGCCCGCACCGTCGGCGGACGGTCTGACGCTCTTCTTCTCCTCCGAAGGTGCCCAGGAAGACATCTTCTTTGCCGCGCGCACGACGCGGGCCAACCAGTTTGATGCCGTTCAGCTCGTGTCCGGCGTCAACGACCCGACCGCGGCCGACGGCACGCCGTTCATCAGCGCCGATGATCGCTCGCTGTACTTCTTCTCCACCCGGCCCGATCCCGACGCCCCGGGCGATCGCGATCTCTGGGTGGCCACGCGCGCCGAGGCCGGCGAGCCATTTGCCGCTCCGGCGCTGGTGCCTGGAGTCAACACGCCCGAGCTCGAGCACCTGCCGCGCCTCACCCCCGACGGCCTCGCCCTGCTGTTCGTCTCTGGCCGCGACACGGTGAACCTGAGCTCGAACATCTGGCAGACGAGTCGCGCCACGCCCTCGGCGGCGTTCTCCGTCCCGAGCGAGCTGCCCGGCGTGAACTCCAACTCGCGCGACGAGGGCTTCGGGCTCTCGGCAGATGGTCTGACCGTGTTCTTCGCCTCCAACCGCCAGCTCGCCACCGATATGGACATCTGGGTCGCCACGCGGCGCACGGTCGACGAAGCGTTCGGCGAGCCCGAAAACCTGAGCATCGTGAACACGGCCGGCATCGAGATCGATCCCGCCGTCACGCTCGACGGCTTCGAGCTGTTCTTCGCGTCCGACCGTGGCGGCGCGATGCAGCTTTATCGCAGCGCTCGCGTCTGCGACTGACCTATCCCGAGCGGAGCGGCGCGTCAGTCAGGGGTGTCCACGGCCGGCGGCCGGCGCGAGCGGAAACGCGAAGACCCGGCGGCGAGCCGCAACGCGTCGTGCGGTTCCCGCGAGAAGCATTGCTCGTATGAAACACCGCATCCTCCCGCGCCGGCGGCCACAGGCGAAAGTGGCCTCCTGCCCGGGCTGAGCCCGCGCAACGACCGCTCGTCCACCCCTCCAGGCGGTGCTGGATCTTGGCCCATTGCTCGCGCCGCGCCGCGCGTCTTGCTATGACTCTGTCGGACCGTGTTTCGAACGCTGCGTTTTCTCCTGGCCCCGGCCCTGACGGCTCTGGCTGTGGGGCTGGTCGGTGGTTGCAAATCCGGGACGGGTGAAGAAGAGTCGCCTGGCCGGCCAAATAGTTCTGCCTCGGTGGGCTCTGTTGCTGCGGCAACGGCGCGTCCCGAGGCCGCCGCCGAAGGGGCCGGCAGTGATCGTCATTTCCCGGGCTCCGTCCTCGTGTTCGCGGAGGGCGAGCGGCAAGAGCGCTGGCTCAGCGCCGAGGCCGCCACCGCCGCGGGTTACACCATCATCGACTTGAACGACGAGTGGACGCCGTTCCTGTTCGAAGAGCTGGCGGACCCCGCAGGGCGTCCGCTGCCAAACCGCTATCGGCGCGTCTTCATCGGCCTGGCCAACGACGAGCTCGACGGCGACGGTCAGCCCCTCGAGCCCGGCGGCAAGAACTACCTCGAGGTCTACGGGATCTTCCCGTCGCTATCGGTGATCCGCGATCGCTTCCTGCTCGACGAGAAGCGCACCTGCGCCGTGCCTGACGATCAGGCGGCCATGCTCGCGCAGAAGTCGATCAGCTACGTCGCACCGCCGGCGGCAAAGCGCAACGCGGCCAAGCAGAAGAAGGCCTTCGCCGAGCTCGAGAAGGCGCGCATCGCGGCCAACGTCGACACGCTCGCCGCGCTCGCTACGGCGCAGCCGAAGCAGGCGGCGAAGCTGAAGGAATACGAGCGCTGGGCGGCGGATCAGGCCGCCATCGCCGCCGCCGAGCGCCGCCTCATCTGCGAGGGGTTCCTGCCCGAGCCGGAGGTTTCGGCGAAGAAGAAGGGACCGCTCAAGCACGAGCCGCTGATGCAGGACGAAGCGATGCGCCTGGCGCTGCGCAGCTTCCAGCAGAAGCACATGATCTACGACGGCCACTCCTTCCGGCCGCGCACGCTCGAGGCGCTCGCGAAACCCACGCTCGAGAACGATCACGCGGCGCTGGTGCGTGCGTTCCGCGAGCGGGTGATCGCCGCCGCCGACGTGCTGGAAGACGGCTCGACCGAGACCAAGAAGGGCCCGGTCATGTACACGTCGGCCTCGGGCGAGAAGGTGCCGCTCCGGAACCTCGCCGAGGAGTACACGAAGGCTGCCCTCGAGCAGCTCGGCCTAGACACGGTCGACGGGGCGCTCGCCTTCTTCAAGCGTCACGACGACGCGGAGTTCAAGCACCTGCGCGCAGGCGTGAAGCTCGGGCCGCGCCCGGAGTACTACGCGCCTCACATGGAGCTCTCGATCGTCGTCGATCGCGGTGACGTCTGGTACGACCCGTGGTTCGACGATCAAGACCGCTGGCGCTATCCGTCTCGCTCGCGTTATCCGTCGCTCACGCTGTACGTCGAGTATCGCGGCGAGAAGTTCCCGCTCACGCGCTGGCGCACCACCATCGGCGGCTGGCGCGCCGAGCAGGCCGCCAACGGCTACGAATATTACAAGTACAAGGGCTCAGACACGGGCCCCCGTGTCATCCGCAAGATCGTCTCGGGCCCGGTCTGGATCGCGCCCGAGTCGACGCCGATCCGCAGTCTGGTCAAGAGCAAGAAGGTGGAGGGCCGCTGGCAAAACGTCGTCAACTACGACGAGCTCGGCCCGGGCTACCTATCGGCGTACGGCGTGGTCGCCGGCTACTTCGTGATCCCGGGGCAGGGTGATGCGCCCGACGTCGATCGCGGCATCCGCGCGCACGGGTCGTCAAACTACCTGTCGATCTACAGCGACACCGGCTACTCGCATGGCTGCCACCGCCTGCCGAACCACCTGGCGATCCGCCTGTACGATTTTCTGCTTCAACACCGGCACATGATCGTCAAAGGTGACTCGCCGATGGAGTTCTCCCGGCAGTTCCTCTCAGGCGATCAGGTCTACGACATGCGCATTCCGTCGCGCGGCTTCGAGTTCGAGCTCGACCCGCCGATCAGCGTGAGCGTGCTCGAGGGCACGGTGCGCGGCACCTTGAAGGAGCCCGTCGAAGGTTTCGTGCCCAAGCCCGGCAAGCGCTATCCGCCGCCTCCGCCGGCAGAGCTCGAAGGCGAGACGACGGCGAGCGGCGCCGCCGCCGTCGACAAGGGCGCCCCATGAGTGAGCCCGACTCGGCGTTCGCGCGAGCGCTCGCCTGGCTTCGACAGACCTGGAATCAAGCTCCGCCGACGCTGAAGCAGCGCTGGCCGTGGTTCATCGCCGGAGGGGCGGTGCTCGGCTTCCTGGTGGTGATCGCGACGCGCTCGTCGACTCCCGAGGGTGAAGGTGGGCAAGGCCCGACGGCCACGCAGGCGGAAGGGCGAGCGGGCTCGGCGGGTGAGGGGGACCCCGGAGAGCCGGGCTCGGCACCCGTGCAGCCGCCGCTCGATCCCAAGGCGACCGTCGCCGACGCCGGCGCCCCGCTGTCTCCCAACGTGAAGCTGACGTTTCGAACCTTCCCGCCACGCCGCGCCACCGTGCACTGGGGCAACAAGAGGCTCGGCTTCATCGACCGCGGCAAGCCGCTCGTCATCGAGCGCGTCCGCGACAGCGGGCCCCTCGATGTGGTGGTGCGCTCGCCAGGCTACCTGACCGTGCACGCGCGCGCCTACACCTTCAACGATGCCATCGTCGACGTGAAGATCACGCCTGTCGAGAAGAAGGATACGATTTACGGCTATCAGCAGCCGCTGGCGGACGCGGGCGCGCCGGAGCTCTTCCCCATCGCCCCTTGATGGCGCCGCGCCGGTGGGCGCGGGGACCGGAGAGGAGGCGCCGCGGTGTTCTGGCGCCTCCCCGAGGTCGATCGTTCGGGAGCTCGGCTCAGTCTGCCGCGAAGCAGTAGAACTTGCCGGCGCCGCCGCGCGCGTTCAGGTCGGGGGTGCTGCAGCCTGCTGCCGCGTGACCGCCGTTCCAGGAGGTGAAGCGCGCCTCGGCCGTGTTCATCATCGGGCCCATGCCGTCGGTGTGGCCCACTTGTGGACCCGGCTGCAGCGTGTTCGACGTCCAGTCGTCGCAGGTGGTGACGTCGGTCATGATCAGCATGCCGTCGGCGTTCGAACCCGTCATGATGTCGTGCTCGTTCGGCGGGGTGCCGTTCATGCCGTTCGAGCCGTTCCACTGGCCGTTGATGCGCTCGCCCCGCTCGTTGATGAACAGGTCCTCGTTGCCCACCATCATCGCGGAATGCAGTGATTCGAGATCGTTGGCGAGCTCCTCACCCATGGCGTTCTCCCACGGCCCCTCGCCGATGCGCATGCGGGCGTGAATGGGCTCGCCGCCGTTCTCGGCGCTCAGATACGCACGCCAGGTGCGGTTGCCCGAGCCAACGGCCGTCGCCAGGTCGTCACAGATCTCGTCTGCGCCCTCGAGGCCACCGAGGTCACCATCCTGAGTGGTGCTGGTGACGAAGAACGTCACGTCAGAGGTGTTCTCCGCCGCGTCGTCGCCGCCATCGTCTTCGCTGTCGGAGCAGGCGGGAAACGCACAAAGGGCCAGGGCGCAGGCGAAGACAGCGCGGCCGTGTCGTGCCAGCGTTTGCATCGGTAGGATAATTTTAGACATATCGGCTCCTCCTAAAAACAGGGCAGGGGAACCTACTCGGAGTCGCGCTGCCGGTTCAACTCGCGTTCACGCTTCGAGCAGCAGAGAGCAGCGGTCTACAAATCGAGCTCCGCGTTCGCGCGGCTTTCGAGATGCATTTTGCGCGCTCGATCGAGGCAGTTTGCTTCGCTCGAACGGCGCTTTGGCGGCCCGTTGGGAGTCGTTCCCGAGGCCATTCGCCATGAGAAGGGGTTCGCTGAAGATTCTCGGGGCAACCCCCCCCAAGCGTTCTAGCCGAGTCGGGCGGGCTGCCTTAGGCTCCATTCATGGTGGATAAGTTGGTCCTGAGTGATGAGGAATGGCGCGAGCGGCTGACTCCGCAGGAGTACGAGGTGCTGCGGCGTCATGGCACCGAGCGGCCTCACATCGGTTGCTTCGTGGGCACGAAGACGCCGGGTACGTACGTCTGCGCGGGCTGCGAGCAGCCGCTGTTCCGCTCGGGCGACAAGTTCGAATCCGGCACGGGCTGGCCGTCCTTCACGCAACCCGTCAGCGACGACGCGCTGGTCGAGATCGACGATCGCTCGCATGGCATGCGGCGCACCGAGGTTCGCTGTGCTCGCTGCGACGGCCATCAGGGGCACGTGTTTCCCGACGGACCGCCGCCGACCCACAAGCGCTACTGCATCAACTCCGTCTCCATGAAGCACGTGCCCGCAGGCTGACAGCGGAGGCTGGCGCCCGCGGCTCAGAAAGTCGACCCACCCCGGTCGTTGGACCCAGGACGGGCCGGATGCTAGCTTCCGCGCCATGACGGCAGACGCGGCGGGCGGAGACACGCTCGACATTTCTCAGCTCGAGGCGCACCGGGTGGCGCTCACCGGGCACTGCTACCGGATGCTCGGATCGGCGGGTGACGCCGACGACGCCGTGCAGGAGACGATGGTGCGAGCCTGGAAGAGCATCGGGCGCTTCGAAGGGCGCTCGTCGCTGCGCACCTGGCTCTATCGCATCGCTACCAACGTCTGCCTCGACGCTCTCGCCGATGGCGCTCGCCGTGCTCGCTCGATCGATGAGGGGCCGATGGGCACGATCGACGACGTGCTCGAAGCGCGTCCGCGCACACACTGGCTCGAGCCCATCCCCGACGCCCGCGCCGTGCCTGCCGACACCGACCCGGCCGAGAAGGTGCTGCTGCGCCAGAGCATCCGGCTCGCTTTTGTTGCAGCGCTGCAACACCTGCCGCCGAAGCAGCGTGCGGCGCTCTTGCTCACGGAGGTGATCGGGTGGTCTGCCGCCGAGGTCGCCACCAGCCTCGACACCTCCGTCGCCGCGGTGAACAGCGCCCTGCAGCGCGCGCGCGCCACGCTCTCGGCCAAGAACGAGGGAACGGCGCCGAGACCCGAGCCGGTGCAGCCCGCGCTGGTCGATCGCTACGTCGCCGCGTTCGAGCGCTATGACATGGATGCGTTGATGAGCCTCTTGCACGAGGACGCGACCATCTCGATGCCGCCCTACAGCCTCTGGCTGCGGGGGCACGACACCCTGCGCGCGTGGATGCTCGGGCGTGGCGCGGGTTGCCGCGGCTCGCGCCTCATTCGCACGGAAGCGAGCGGCTTGCCCGCGTTCGCGCAGTATCGCCTGAGCCCCGACGACGGGCGTCACCGCGCGTGGGCGCTGATCGTGCTCGAGGGCGATGGCGATCGCATCACGGGCGTGATCAACTTCCTCGAGGCCGCGCACCTGTTCCCGATGTTCGGGTTGCCTCTCGAGCTGCCCTCGGCGACGGGGGGGTGAGGGGTGGGGGAGGCCGGAGGTATTGACCGATGCCGGCCTTGATCAACCGCTGATTCCAGGGGAGCTGGTCGCGTGGCCGCCTCGAGCGATGTAGGGGAGGTGAGTTTTTCTCGAGGCGCCGATGATTCCGGCGGGGCGGGCGGGTCTATCCGACAGAACCCACGAGAAAGGGCACCTCAATGACGACCTTGACCGCGAGCCTCTCGAACGATCGAACCTCCCAGCCGAACGCGACGGCGAGCTCGGCCCCCGCGGCGTTCAGCAAGAAAGCCGTCTGGACCGGGCGCGTGCTGTCTGGCCTCGCGACGCTGTTTCTGCTGTTTGACGGAACGTACAAGCTGTTCGCGACGGCCGAGGCGGCCGCGGCGACGGCCGATCTGGGTTGGCCGGTGGACGTGCTGCGCGGGATCGGTGTGCTGCAGCTCATCTGCCTCGCGCTCTACGTCGTGCCGCGCACGGCGACGATCGGGGCCGTGCTCTGGACGGGCTACCTCGGTGGCGCGATCGCGACCCACCTGCGCGTCGGTAACCCCTGGCTGTCGCACACGCTGTTCCCGATCTACATCGCGCTGCTGATCTGGGGCGGGCTCTGGCTGCGCGATCGGCGCGTGCGCGCCCTCTTCGCGCGCTGAGGCTCGAGCGACCTCGCGTACGGGCGGAGACGAGAATGGCCGAGCGAGCGTCTCGCACGCTGTTCCTCAACCTGCCCGTGCGCGACCTCGCCGCCTCGAGGCGCTTCTTCGAGCGGCTGGGCTTTCGCTTTCACGCGCGCTACACCGACGAGCTCGCGGCGTGCATGATCGTGAGCGACAGCGCGTACGTGATGTTGCTCACAGAGCCGTTCTTCGCCACTTTCGCGCCAAAGCCGCGCTGCGACACGCGCACCCAGGCCGAAGGTTGCTTCACGCTCTCCTGTCGCAGCCGGGCCGAGGTCCAGCGGCTGCTCGCCGAGGCGCTCGGCGCCGGAGCCATGCCGGCAGGCGCGCCGCTCGATCACGGGTTCATGTGCGCGTCGAGCTTCCTCGACCTCGACGGCCACCACTGGCAGGTGCGCTGGGAGGATCCCCACGCCGTGCTCGCCTGAGCGCAAAACGTCGGCGAAGAGGCGCGCCGAGGCTCGTCGCCACGCGCGCCCCGATCCGGAATCACTCGACCTTCAGCGACCCCAGCGCCTCGCGGAACGCCCCTTCTTGCGCCGCGACGACCGCCTTGGGCCCCACCAGGCGGAAGTAATACGGGCCCTTCGGGCTCGGCACGATCGCGGCGACGAGCGACTGGTCGGGCTTGTCGGTCGGCGCTCCGCCGGGCATCGCCGGCGCGACGTAACGACCCGACACCGAGACGACGCTCGACTCCTGGCCCGCAAATGTCGCCTTTTCGACCTTGGCCACGCTCGACGACGGCTTGTCGTCGGGTTGTTTGAACTGATTCACCCAGCGATCGATGTTCGCCTGCACGCTGCCGGCGCCCGTCTCTCCGAAGTAGTAGACGACGACCTCGCCGTCATCGCCGCCGGGGAGCGTGAACTGCGCCGCCCGCATGCTCGAGGTGCT
>Ga0247763_1000880_pt1 | contig 17940 bp, 12 predicted proteins | sample UWRJL141409B4_FD_179926 | JGI IMG/M metagenome (GOLD analysis project Ga0247763, IMG submission 179926) | Plant litter microbial communities from Arlington Agricultural Research Station in Wisconsin, United States - UWRJ-L141-409B-4 | ecosystem: Environmental > Terrestrial > Plant litter >...
CCAAGCTGCAGGCGCTCAGCGCGGCCGCCAGCGAGGTCGCCGAGCTCACGATGCGCAGCGCCACCATCTGGTCCCGCGCGCTCAGCGACGGCAAAGACCCCGCGCCGCCGCCGGCCAAGGCCTCCCCGAAGGCGAAGTCGGCTGCGCAGCGCCCTCGCTCCGCCCCACCAGCGCCCCCCGCGCAAGAGCTCACCCTGGTGCGCGGCAAGGTCAACATCCCCGCGGGCGAGCCGATCGCGTACGCCTACGTCGAGAACGTGTTCGCGCCGCCGCTGCGTGGCAAGACCGTCGTGATCGATCAGAAGAACAAGAACTTCGTGCCCTCTTGGGCGGTGATCCGCCGCGGCACGACCGTCGAGTTCCCCAACCACGACAACATCTATCACAACGTGTTCTCGCACGCCTCTGGCAACTCGTTCGACCTCGGCCTCTACAACTCGGGCACCGCTGCCAAGTCACACTCCTTCCAGGCGCCCGGCGCGGTCGACATCTACTGCAACATCCATCCGAACATGGCCGCGAGCGTGCTGGTCGTTCCCAATGACCTGTTTGCCAAGGTCCACACCGACGGCACCTTCGTGATCAACAACGTCCCCGTCGGGCAGCGCAAGATCGTCGCCTGGTCGCCGACCACCACGCTGGCCACGCAATGGGTCGAGCTGAAGCCGGGTGCAGCCGCCAGCGTCGAGCTCACGCTCGTGCACAAGTCGCGCACGCACAAGAACAAGGCGGGGCGCGCCTACGGGTCTTACGAGTGATCCAGCGAGCTCTCGGCGGCGCATTGTTATTGGCTGGGCTCGGCGCGGCGAGCTGCGCGCCGCGACCGCCCACGCCGGTTCGCGGCATCGAGCTGGAAGACCCGAACGAAAGGGCAGAGCGCGAGGCGAACGGCGAAAGCGGCGAAGCGGGCACAGATGGCTCGGCGCTCGTCGCGTCTGGCAGCAGCCCCGAGTCAGACGACGCGCACTTTGTCACCTCCCGCGAGCCCGTCGGCGAGCGGACGCGCGAGGTCGCTCAGCTCCCTATCCACATCAACGAGAGCTGGTGGCAGTTTCGCGCGCAGCACCTCGGCATCACCGAAGCGCAAGCCCAGAAGCGCGACGCCAAGATGGACGAAGCCCCGCCCGAGGACTTCTGGGACTCTCAGACCGCGGTCGAGGCCGTCTCGGTGTGGACGGTGCTCTGCAACGAGTGCCACGGCGGGCGGCGCGCGCTGCAAGATGCCGTGGAGATGCCCGCGCCAGCGCCGGCGTGGGGTGAGGGCACCGGTTTGTTCTTCGGCAACCGGCGCGGGTACACGCAGATGTTCAACATCGTCCAGAACGGCGTGCCCGTGAAAGAGCCGGGACGCGTCGGCATGCCCGCCTGGCGGCTCATCCTCTCCAACGAGATGAAGTGGGCGCTCCTGTACTTCCTCGAGTACCAGTCGGGTGGCATCGAGAGCCGCTTTCCGCCGAGCCTCTATCCGCGTCGTCCCAAGATGATCGGCGAGCGCTAGTCGCCAGCGCCCCGAGTCCACGCGCGACGCCGCGCAGGCAGCGCATGTACGGCATTGTCGTGCGCGCGAGATGCTCATCGACTGATCAGAAATTGTTCGATGCCGGTCACCCGTGCGCCGCCGCAGCACGATTCGAGCACGATTCGAGCACTGGACGTGCGCTGAGCGAAGGCTGAACGACGGAGCGCGCACAAATGCGGAGCACCCGGGCATCCCCGACATCGCTGCCGAGTTAACGCACTCGATTTCCAGGCATGCGCACATCCTGCTACGAGACGACAACGGCGTTGCACCGGCGAGACTCGTGATAGGCTTTCTCGCACGTCGGCGCGCTCATCGGACGACACGCATGCGGTACGCCGGCCGTATGAGGAGCGATGGTGAACACGCGGCTCGAGGCTGGCTTCGTGAGGGTGAAGGCTCCGTTGCTAGGGGGCCTGCTGCTCGCGTGCCTGTGCTGCACGTCGCTGCAAGACCTCTCGTCGTACTCCGAAGGCTCCGCGGGAGGGGCCGGTCTACCGCTCTTCCAGGCGCCCACGGCCGAGGCGGCTGACGAGCCCCGGCCCGACGCCGGAGCTTCCATCACGGCGGCCTCGGAGGTTCAGAACCCCGCCAACGTCGCTCTCATCCCAGCCGCCACCGCCGCCGATGAAGACGACTGCACGGCAGACGGCGAGTTCACCAGCGCCGACTCCGCCACCTGCTACGCCATCCTCGCCGAGGTGGGCTCATGGCGCAGCGGCCGCGAAGGTTGCCAGGAGTGGGGCGGCGACCTCGCCCAGGTCGGCTCTGCCGAAGAGAACGCGCTGCTGAGCGACCAAAGCGACGAGGACGTCTGGCTCGGCGCGAGCGACTTCGACGACGAAGGCACCTTCCGCTGGCTCGACGGCGACGAGGTCGACGCGGTCGACGCGGACGGCAGCTGGGGTCCCGGGCAACCCGACAACTACCTGGACCGCGAAGACTGCGTCGAGCTCCGCGCCTTCGATGACAGCTGGAACGACGTTCCCTGCATGAGCGGCAAACGAGGCCTTTGCGAGCGGGCGCTCGAGGGTCTCTCGGCGCAATAGCTCGCCGTGCAATCAGCGACGGTGCTATCGGCGACGGCGAGCGCTGACGGTGCGAGCGCTAGTGCACGAAGCCTTCGAGCCGCACGAAGTAGTACCCTTCGCGGCCGTTGGTGTAGCTCCTCTCCGAGCCGTCGCAAAAGATGTTGCGCTTTGGGAGCGCCATGCACCAGCGCGGCTGAGTCGTCGTGAGATAGTCGCCGCGCGCTCTGTTGAACCAGGTGAAGAGCGGCCGCGTCCCCGCCGGCTGCGGCGCCGCGGGATCGTAGACGTAGCCCTCTCTCCGATAGAGCTGGTAGCTCTCGCGGGGCTGCTCCCATTTCACCTTGCCGCCGTTCGCGGCCACCGACACACGCCAGCCGGGCGCGCTCGTCGTGCGGTGATCTTCGGTGCGGTACCCCTTCCGGCCATCGCTGCGCCAGGAGCTCAGCGGCACCGTACCCGCCGGCTGCGGCTCGTTCGGATCGAAGATCTTCCCCTCGGCGCTCGAGAACGCATAGCTTCCCTGGCGAACCCCTGGGCGGGTCAGCCACGGCGGCTCCGAGGTGAGGAGGTTATCGCCCTCGTCAGAGCTCCACCAGCTGATGAGCGTCACCTCTGGCGTCACCGTCGAGGTGCGAGCTCGCGGCGCTGGCTCTGGAGCAACGCCGGGTAGAGCAACGCCGGGCGGCTCCACGCCGGGCGGTTCGCGGTTGAATGCTGCGCGATCGGGCGGCGCATTCTTCCTCTGCAGGCCCCCCGCCACCACCTCCAGCCCTGCCCTCGGTTCGCTCTGGGCGTGCAGCGCGGCGACATCGCGCCGGACACGGCTCGCGCCGTCGAGGCGAATGCCATAGGCAATTCCGCCGAGGCCGAGCACACCGAGCGCGAGCCCCGCCGACAGCGGCCCCCTCCAGCGCCGGCGCCGAGCGATTCTCACCCGGGGGCGCACGCGCAACGGCGGCACGTGGTGGCTCAACACAGTCGCCAGCGCCGCGACGTCCGCGTCCCAGCGCGCGTGGCTCAGCTCGAGCCCATCGCAAAACGCGAGCTCGGCGAGCTCGGCCGGCAGCTGTCCCACCAGCGGCATCGCCGCGCCCTGCACCAGCACCGGCACGACCGGAACATCCTGCCGAAGCGCCGACGCCATCTCCATGCGCACGAAGTCTCGAGGGTCGTCGAGCCATCGCTGCCCGGCCTCGTTCGTCGCATCGACCCAGCTCTTCCCGATCAACGAGACCAGCACTCCGCACGATGCCATCTGCTCGTCGATCGCCTCGCGAAGAGACCGCCCCGGCTCTATCTGGGAGGCGTCGATGAGCTCGACGTGCTCGCCGAAGCTCCGCGCCAAATCGCGAAGGAGGCGCCCCGCTTGCTCATCGGTGTCATCACGGCGATAGCTGATGAAGATCGCGCGCATCCTGCTTCCCCGAACCATCCTTCCGTCGCGATCGAGCCCCGCCAGCCCGCGGACCCCGCCTCGCGCGCAACACACCAGCGCACCCAGCGCGTGCCGTGCCACCACGGATCCACACGATCCCGATGCGCTCTCCCATGGTTGGACGCAATGCAGCGCCCGGCGTCGCGGGGGTGTGCGCGCGAACACGAAAAGCGAAGCAACAAAGCAAAACTCTTCGCGTTAGTTGCACCCAGCGCTCCCTGCCGGCACGGCAAGTATTAACATTGATAGTCAATATTAACTCCCGAGCCGCCTTCGTGCCGCCGCTCGAGCCCGTCGCCGCTCGCGGCTGCCTCCCATCCCGCCGCTTCGGGCGTCGCTCCCGCGCTCACGCGCGCGGCGCTCGATCGCACGACGACACACCAGGCCCGAGGAGGAACACTCTGCCGCGTCGATGCGCCGAAGTGCTTCGCTCGCGCGCCTCACTCCAAACAGTTACGTGTGTCACCATGAAACGCGCAGTGTAGAAATCAACAGAGCCCCCATCTGTCCACACCGGTGCTAACGTACGCCCATGTCGCTGCCCGCTTCCCTCCTCGCCGCCGTGGCCAACCACCGGTGCTTCACCGGTCGCTACAAGAGCGAACCCGCCACCGCCATCTGCATCGATCCGACGCAACCCCCGTCGCCCACCTTCCAGGCGTCCTGCAGTGACTGCACCTTGTTCCGCGTGGGCGCGCTGGCGTCGTCGCTGCCCGGCAGCTCCTCGCAGCGGCTGGCAGACGAGCTCTCTGCGCACGTGAGCGGGCTCCGGGGTTACGTCTGGTCGACGAGCGGCTACTCGGGCACGGGCGGCTTCTGGCTCTCGGCGGCGTATTACGGCAACGGCCTGTTCCTCGTCGACGGCTCGCGCAACAACAACCAGAGCACCGACGTGGACGTGCTCATCAGCGCCTTCCGGCACGGGATGGTCATCCCCGAGCACCCGCGCATGCTGATGCCCTCGCTCTACACCTCAGAGGTCGTCTACCTCGACATGTCGCAGCCCATCACCCCCGTGCGAAACAAGAGCGACCTGCTCAGCTCTCCCCGCTGCCGCGCCACGCGCACGCCCGGCTTTCATCGAGCCAGCATCCTCGAGTTCGTGCCGCTCACACGCAGCGCCGCGCTCACGCGCAGCGCGGGCAGCCCCAGCATCCGGCCCCCGGCGCGCCCCAGCGCCATCGGGCATTCGAGCTCCGCGAGCCACTCAAACACGGTCGGGCACTCGAGCTCTGCCGGGCACTCGAGCTCTTCGACACATTCGAGCTCCGCCGGTCACTCGAGCGCCGCGGCTCCGTCAAACGCCGCCGGGCGTTCGAGCGCCGCCAGCCGTTCGAGCGCGGCCGGCGGGGCCACGGCGGCAGCGCCAGCGGCGCCGTCGATCCTCGACTCCGACGTTTGCCCCTTCTGCGGCGCCGAGATCAAGGAACGGCCACTTTTCTCGGGCACGTTCTTCGGCTGCCTGTGTTGAGCGACGCCTACCCACGTCGAGCCGCCGCCGCTCGATTCGAGCAGCGGCGGCCTGTGTCGAGCCTCACGAAGGCCAGTTCTGCGCGGCCCCCCGCTCGTCACCACGGCTGAGAATCACAGCAGCGGCGAGGGGCCCGAGGAGCGAAACTCGAGCCCTTCCACCGCTCGAGCGTCGAGCTCCTTACTGGCAGAGGTAGATGTTGGCGTTGAACGTCGACTTGATGTACTTCTTGGTCGCGCCGTTGCAGGAGCAGCAGGCGTTGGCGACGCTGCTCGCGCTGACCTTCGTACACGCCGCCGTGCACTGACCCGACGTCGTCGCGGGGTCGTCGTTCAGGCCGTAGGTGGGGTCGATCGAGACCGTGGTGCCCGTGCTGCTGAAGGCGAGGTAGGGGTTCGCCGTGCCGCCGACGAAGAGCAGCTTGTTCTTGAGCTGCGCCGGGTTCGCCAGGTTGCCACCGGTCAGGTTCTTGGCGTCGAACGTGAAGACGGTGTCGCACGCGCCCGCCGCCTTCGACTTGAACGTCAGCTTGTGCTTCTCGGCGCTGCAGTTCTGGGCGCCGGTGCCGCCGCGCAGCTCGCAGTTGCGCTGCTCGTTCCAGCGCGCCGTGAGCGTGCTCACGAAGTTGTTGGCATTGAACACCACGCTGCCGAACTTTACCGAGTTCGGGGGCGCCTTCTGCAGGTCGAGGATCGCCTGCGTGCGCCAGCACCTGCCGTCCGAGCAGCGCGACTTACCGGTCGAGGTCAGCTCGGTGTACCAGGGGGCCCCGTTTTTCGGCAAGAAGTCCGTCGTCGGCTCCCAGCGGCCGAGCTCCTGGGCTGCCGCGACCGCGAGCGCGGCCATCGCCGAGTTGACGCCGTCGCCGTTGGCGCAGAGCGCTTCCTCGCTCTGCCCGAACTCCTCGACCAGGTCGACGCCGGTCATCGGAGCGTCGGTGCAGCCCGTGGCGGCGCCGAGCGCGAGTAGAGAGAGACCAACCAGCCCTTTGATGCGAAAAAACACTGCTTCTCCTATTTGTGACGCTGCGTTTGGCGCCGCGTTAGCGTCGCGTTAGCGTGAGGCCGTCTTGTGCACGCGCCGGGCCAAGTCGTCACTCCGCTCGAGCTCGCGTCAACCTGCGCACGAACTCGCCTGGTACAGCCCACAAATCCAGGGGTTACGTGTTCCACGGGCGGGTGACAACGAGCGCGAAGGGGCTGCGTTGCGCGGTCGACTCGGAGGCTCGACGACATCGGCGCCTACACAGCTCGAGCGCGCATTTGCACGGTTCGCCTCTCCTGCGCATTCACAGATCGTGAAGTGAGAGCGTCGCCGCCCATGGCGCAGCCCGTGGCCAGCACTCGAGCTGTGAAGATCCATGCGCAGCTCGAGCCCATCCCGGACGACTCGTCATCCCACAATGTCGCGAAGACGTCGCTCCGCGACTCGGTGTCTGCGCTGGCTCGGTGGTGCGAACGAGACGTCTCCTGTCCGAGATTCCATACGCAGGTGTTCTCGGCGCAGGACGCCGGCTCTCCTTGAAACAGCGTCGACGCAGACGTCGAGCCCGGGCCACCGGCGCCTGCTGAAGCACCTTCGCGCAAGAGTTCTGCGGACTTCGCCCGCCGCCTCGCCCGAGCATCGTGAAACACGCCCCGCATCCGGCGCCCGATCTCGCGTGGCACACAGCTTGCCATTGTCGTCGTCATCCAACGCCGAGGGCGAACGATGATGATGATGTCAGAGAACCCAATTCCACAAGCTTCCCCGCTATCGGTCTCGTCGCTGAACGCGAGCGACGACACCAGCCTCAGGCTGCGCGAAGCGTACTCGCTCGGACGGGCTGCCTGGAACGAGCTCGCGGTGAGCTACGAGCAGTTCCAAGCGCAAGCCGTGCAATCCAACGGTGGAACACCGGCGGCCCCCACCCACGCGGCTGACTTCTACCTCGCGGTCGCCTGCGCCAACGCGGACCAGGTCGCGCACGAGGTGCTCGAGGCGCGATACCTCCCTGCGCTCGAACGACTGGTTCGGGTCACCATCACCGATCGATCCGCCGTCGACGACGTGTTGCAAGAGGTGCGGATGCGGCTGCTCGCCGGCCCCCGCCCGAAGATCGCGCTCTATCGAGGCGATGGCTCGCTGAACGGCTGGCTGCGCACGATCGCGGTCCACGCCGCGCGAGATCACTTCCGGCAGAGGAGGATCGAGCGGAAGCGGCACCTGGTGTTCAGCAACGCACAACGGGCCGAGTCCCGAGACGTGACGAGCGCCTGCGACGACCGATTGGCCTGTGACCACCAGCAGCGAGAGTGCGAGCAGGCCTGGCTCAAGGCGATACGCGACGTCGACTCCAGAGACTTCAAGCTCCTGCATCATCGCTTCGCGCTCGGCATGTCGATCGACGCGCTGAGCCCGATCTACGCCGTGCATCGGGCGACCATCGCGCGGCGCGTCCACCGCGCGGCGCATCGCGTGCGCGGGCTCGTGCGCCAGACGCTGAGCTCCGAGCACGGGGAGCTGAGCCCACGCGAGCTCGATTCCATGATGTGCGAGTGGTCCTCCAGCGCCCAGGCCGTCGCCGTCGAGCGCTGAGGCGGCCGCTGCGCCCGCTGCCGAAGAACGCCCAGCGCCCACCACCGGCCTCGACAGCCGCTGACCCGCGATCGACAATGCCGCCATGCCCGGCATCGCGACCACGCCCGAAGCGACCGATCCGAAGGAATTTTCCGCCGAGCGTACCGCGTCGGAGGGGGCAGCTGCCTCAGCGGCTACCTCGGATGTGGCCTCCGGTGTTCCGGCAGGGGCCGGCGCGGCGCCCTCGGCTCTCCCCCGCCAGGTGCCCTATATCATCGCGAACGAGGCCTGCGAGCGCTTCAGCTTCTATGGCATGCGGAACATCCTCACGCCGTTCCTCGTCACCTCGCTGCTCGCCTACCTGCCCCAGGCTGACCGTGCCGGCATGGCGAAGGAGGTCTTTCACACCTTCGTCATCGGCGTGTACTTCTTCCCGCTGATCGGCGGATGGCTCTCCGATCAGTTCTTCGGCAAGTACCGCACCGTCTTCTGGCTCTCGCTCGTCTACGTCGTCGGCCACGCTTGCCTCGCGCTGTTCGAGAGCCAGCGCCTCGGCTTCTACACCGGCCTCGCGCTGATCGCGGTCGGCTCGGGTGGCATCAAGCCTCTGGTCGCGTCCTTCGTCGGCGACCAGTTCACCCAGAGCAACAAGCACCTCGCCAAGATCGTCTTCGACGCCTTCTACTGGACGATCAACTTCGGCTCCTTCTTCGCGTCGCTGCTCATGCCCATTTTCTTGCGCAGCTACGGCGCGAGCGTCGCTTTCGGCATCCCCGGTGTCTTGATGCTGCTGGCCACGATCATCTTCTGGGCGGGCCGCCACAAGTATGTGCACGCCCCTCCAGCACCGCACAACCCCGACTCCTTCCTGCGCGTGGTGCGCACGGCGCTGCTCACGCGCTCGCCCGGAGAGGCCCGCTTCGGCCTCGGCGTAGCGGCCGTCGGAGCCGCCCTGGCCGTGGGCGCCCTCGCGCTGATCGGCGCGCTCGGCTTCGTCGCCGCCTTCTGCCTCGCGCTCGTCTTCATCCTCGGCTTCGGCGGCGCGGGCGCCTGGCTGCAGCTCGAGCGGGCGCGCGCCCAGCACCCGGACAGCGCGGTCGACGCGGTTCGAGCCGTGCTGCGCATCCTGGTCGTCTTCGCGCTCGTCACTCCATTCTGGTCGCTGTTCGATCAGAAGGCGTCCACCTGGGTGCTCCAGGCCGATCAGATGACGAAGCCGAGCTGGTTCTCGTCAGCGCAGATGCAGGCGCTCAACCCGGCGCTCGTGATGCTGCTCATCCCTTTCAACAACCTCGCCCTTTACCCCGCGCTGCGCCGCCTCTCCATCCAGCCCACGCCGCTGCGCCGCATGGCCACCGGCATCGCATTCTCGGGCTTCGCCTGGGTTGCCGCGGCCTTCATTCAGCTCGCCATCGACGGAGGTGACGCCCTCTCGATCACCTGGCAAGTCCTACCGTACGTGCTCCTCACCTTCGGCGAAGTCCTCGTCTCCGCCACGGGCCTCGAGTTCGCGTACAGCCAGGCGCCCAGCAGCATGAAGGGCGTCATCATGGCCTTCTGGACGCTGGCGGTGACCGTCGGCAACCTCTGGGTGCTCCTCGCCAACGCCAGCGTGCGCAACCCCGGCGTCATGTCCCGCATCTCCAGCACAGGCCTCAGCGAGACCGCCTTCCTCATGTTCTTCTTCGCCACGTTCGCGCTGCTCGTGGCTGCCGCGTTCTGGCTCTATGCACGCCGCTACCCGATGCAAGATCACTACCGAGCCTGACGGTCGAAGTTCGCCGAAGCGCGCGTAAGGCGAGCTGCCCACCCCGGCGGGGCGACATCGGTCGCAAACAGCCTCAGGCGGCGCGGTGCGAATGGCCCGGCCGTTCCGGAGCGGTCGAAGGCTCGTGCGCCCGAAAGTTGCAGGAGCCCGCCAGCGCACGACAGTTCGTGGCGCCGCCGCCGGGTCGCTCCGCGCCTCGGGGCGCTCTGGCTCAAACCTACCTGCCTCGCTGCGACAACCTGGAACTCAGCATGAAACGCCTTGGTGCAATCCCGATCGACAAACAGAGCGCAGACTTTCGAGTCTGGGCCCCGAAGGCCAAAACGGTCGAGCTGTTGCTCGGCGACCTCGACGCCGGCAAGGCGGAGCGGCGCGAGCCTCTGCAGGCCGAGGGCGACGGCTATTTCGCCGCGACGCTGAGCGGCGTCGAGCCCGGCGCCCAGTACCGGTTCCGCATCGACGGGACGCTCGATCGGCCCGACCCGGCCTCGCGCCTGCAGAACGACGGAGTGCACGAGCCGTCGCGTGTCATCGACCTCGGGTTTGATTGGCACGACCAGGCGTGGCGCGGCGTACCGCTCTCGAAGTACGTCCTCTACGAGCTGCATGTCGGCACCTTTTCGCGCGCGGGCACCTTCGCCGGCATCCTGCCCGAGCTCGAGCGGCTGAAGCGGCTCGGGGTGACGGCGATCGAGATCATGCCCGTCGCCCAGTTCCCGGGCGACCGCAACTGGGGCTACGACGGCGTCTACCCGTTTGCGGTGCAGAGCTCTTACGGGGGCCCGAAGGGTTTGCAGCGCCTGGTCGACGAGTGCCATCGCGCCGGCCTCGCCGTCGTGCTGGACGTCGTCTTCAATCACGTCGGGCCAGAGGGCAACTACCTGTCCGACTTCGGCCCCTACTTCACGGACCGCTACCAGACGCCCTGGGGGCGCGCCTTGAACTTCGACGGGCCCGAATCGGAGGGCGTCCGGCGCTTCTTTCTGGAAAATGCCCTGATGTGGTTCGAAGACTTCCACATCGACGCGCTCCGCCTCGACGCCGTGCACGCGATCATCGACCGCTCCGCTCGACCATTCCTCGAAGAGCTGGCCGATACCGTGCATCGACGAGCCGAGCAGCGCGGCCGGCACTGGTACCTCATCGCCGAGAGCGACCTGAACGACCCGCGCGTGGTGCGCCGAAGCGATGTCGGCGGGTATGGGCTCGACGCGATGTGGTGCGATGACTATCACCACGCGGGCCACGTGCTCGTCACGGGAGAGAACGCGGGATACTACGCCGATTTCGGGCAGGTGGAGGACCTGGCCCGCGCCTTCACCGTGGGCATGAGCCGCCCCGGCGAATACTCGGCCTTTCGCCAGCGCCGGCACGGGCGGCCGGGGCCCGATCTGGCGCCCGAGCAGTGCGTGGTGTTCATGCAGAACCACGATCAAGTCGGCAACCGCCTGCTCGGGGAACGCATCGACACGCTGGTGGGCTTCGAGCAGCAGAAGCTCGTCGCCGGGCTCACCTGCCTGTCGCGCTGCCTGCCGCTCCTGTTCATGGGACAGGAATATGGGGAGCCCGCGCCCTTCCAGTATTTCATCAGCCACGGCGACCCCGAGCTGGTCGAGGCCGTCCGGCGCGGGAGGCGGGAGGAGTTCGCGAGCTTTGCGCTCGGCGGCGAGGCGCCCGACCCGGCGGCGCAGGGCACCTTCGAGTGTTGCGTTCTCGACTCGGAGCGAAGGCATTCGGGCCGGCACGCCGTGCTGCATCGGTTGTATGCCGAGCTGCTCGAGCTGCGCGCGGCCCTCGCGGCGCCCAGCCCCGACGAGTGCGTGGCGTTCGAGGGCCGCCGCGTGCTGCTCGTCCGGCGCGGGCGCGATGCGTGGATGTCGTTCTCCTTCTCCGACCGCGCCGAGACCGTCACGCTGCCGGTTCCTGGCGGCACCTGGCGGCGCTTGCTGTCGTCGGCCGAGGTCGAGTGGGAGGGTCCGGGTTCGCGGCTACCGGCACGGCTCGAGTCGGCCGGCGAGGTCACCCTCGAGCTCCCGCCGTACTCGCTGGCCGTGTACGTCCGATGACGTCTCGGACGAGGCAGCAAAACCCATCGTGCGGCGTGAGCCTCCGGGTACAGTCCGGGCATGACCGATCTGCGCGTCAGCCCTCACGTGGCGAGGCTCCGCTGCTCGAAATCCGGCGTCGAGGTGCCTCTCGCGAGCCTGCGTAAGGCCCCCGGCCTGTGCTCGTGCTGCCCTGCTCCGGGGAAGCCCCTGCTCGTCGAATACGAGCCCGGGGCCGTCCGTGCCGCGTGGCAACCGCCAGCGGCGCGCGAGACAGGCCTCTTCCGCTTCGGCGCGGGCCTCCCCGTGACGGGTCTTCCCGCGAGCTACGCGGCAGACGTCGGCAACACGCCCACCCTCTTTCATGCCGGCCTCTCCCGTGAGCTCGAGCTCGAGGTCTTCATCAAGAACGAAGCCCAGAACCCCACCGGCTCCTTCAAGGATCGAGGTCTCGCCCTCGGCATCGCGCTCGGGGCCGCCTTCGGCGCGCGACGCTTCTGCCTGCCCACCCAGGGCAACGCCGGCGTCGCGGCAGCGTTCTTCAGCTCGCGCCTCGGGTTGCCGCCCGCGGTCGTCTACATGCCCGAGGGCTACCAGGGTTCCATCTACCATCGCGCCTGCAGCCACTTCGGCGGCGAGGTGGTGTTCGCCGGGGCCAACATCGCGGGCGCCGGCCAGGCCATGCGCGCCGCGCTCGCCGAGCCGCTCGCCGGCGGCGAGTGCGTCGACATCTCCACCTTCTTCGAGCCCGGCCGCCTCGAGGGCAAGAAGACCATGGGCTTCGAGATCGCCGAAGCCTTCCCCGGCAGCGAGCTTCCGGGCGCCATCTTCTACCCCACCGGCGGCGGCACCGGCCTCGTCGGCATCTGGAAGGCCCTGAACGAGCTCCGCGGCTGGGGCGTCGCCGACGCCGCCCACACCCAGCTCCCCCGCCTCATCGCCGTCCAGTCCTCACGCTGCGCCCCCGTCGTGAACGCCTTCCGTGCCGGCGCGAGCGAAGTCACCCCCGTCACCTCCCAGGGCACCATCGCCGACGGTCTCGACGTCCCCGGCGCCATCATGGGCCACGCCATGCTCGACGCCGTACGCGCCTCGAACGGCTTCGCCGCCGCCGTCGAGGAACCCGACATCGAGCGCGCCTTCCAGGACTTCGGGCGGCACGGCATCGGCGCAGGCTACGAGAGCGCTGCCACGCTGGCCGCTCTGCGCGACGCCCGCCGTTCGAACACGATCGCGGCGGGCTCGAAGGTCTTGCTCCTGCTCACTGGCACACACCTCATCCCGCTCGCGCGGCGAGGGCAAGGCGGCGAGTAACGGGACGACGCCCGAGCGACCCCACGTCGCTCGCGCGCCCATCTCGACTCAACGCACGACGCTCGGCGTCGGGGTGACGCTCGGCGCCGATGAACCGCCGGGGGGCGGCTGCCCCGGCAAGCGAATGTCGGGCGTCGGCGGCGCCGCCATGCCGCTGCCGATGTGGAAGCTCGGGTGCGGCGGCTGGTTGTAGGCCACGTTCTGCCACGAGATCGCGATTCGATACTGCGGGTCGTGCATCAGCGTGTAGATGCGCCGCGCCGTCACGTCGGTGGTCGTGTACACGCGCAGGCCCGTGTTATCGGCCTCGCGCCAGAGCACCTCCTCGCGCCAATCGCCGATCAAATCCGCGACCAGCGCGGGCGTCGCCTTGGTGCCGTTGTTCGAGGCGCACTCGCTGCAGGTGAGCAGCGGCTCCGCGCTGCCAATCTTCGTGATGGAGACGGCGTCCTCCAGCTCGCGAGACTCGTCGGCGTCCCACCAGGCCAGGAAGTTGACGGACCCCGGCTGGGGACCGATCACCGCGCCGGTGGTCGCGCTGAGCAGCGGCACCATCCTCGACGACCACATTTCCCCGCCGGGGTTGTCCGGCGTCACGTCGCCCGCCACGCCGCGCCCCACGTCGAACCCGGTCTGATCGCTCGAGAGGACGATCTCGCAGGTATCGCCGTCTCGCAGGCTCCAGTAGGGCTGCGTCGCGTTCTCTGCCGGCATGAACACCTCGACGCCCGGCCGCGTCGGCACGAGATCCGTCACGTGCAGCGCGTCGCCGTGCCCGCGCCCGGTCGAACACTTGCCGGCGCCGTCGTGGTCCACCGTCATCGCGCCGTAGACGATCTCCTGCTCGGGGTCGCCGTCCACGTTGGCCACGCTCAGGCTGTGCGCGCCCTGGCCCGTGAACGGGCGGCCCTGGGCGTCGGTCGGCGTCTGGTTGCTATCGAACTTCCAGAGGCGTTCCAGCTGCCCGCCGCGCCATGTCCAGGCGCTGAGCGTGGTGCGGGTGTAATAGCCGCGCGCCATCACGAAGCTCGGCAGGCCGCTCTCGTCGAGATAGGCTGCCGTGGCGAGGAAGCGATCGACACGGTTGCCGTAGGCGTCACCCCAGTCACTGACCGTCTCGCGCGCTTGATCGAACACCACCGTCGCGAGCTCGAGGCCGCTCGCGCCCTCGAACACCGTCAGGTATTCCGGACCGCTCAGCACATAGCCGTCGACGTTGCGGTAGACCGCCGTGTCGTCGTCGTCCGCCGCCGGACCCCGGCTCAGAAAGGCGCCGCTGCCGTCGCGCGTGCCCGGCGCCGTCTTCACCGCCATCTCCGCCCGCCCGTCACCGTCGGCGTCGATCACGACGAGCTGGGTGTAGTGCGCGCCGGCGCGGATGTTCGGGCCCAGGTTGATGCGCCACAGGCGCGTGCCGTCCAGCTTCAGAGCGTCGATGAAGACATCGCTCGTGACGCCCGCTTGCGAGTTGTCCCGGGCGTCGCTCGGGTCCCACTTCAAGAGCACCTCGTACTGCCCGTCACCGTCCAGATCGCCGAGGCTCGCGTCATTCGCGGAGTAGATCTCGGAGGGCGGCTGGATCGGGATGCGCAGGAAGCTCTGGCCCCAGGGAGCGACCGCCGCCGAGCGTTCGCCTTCGCGCCGATCGACGACGGGGGCGACGCTGTACTCGGAGCCCGAGTCGCCGTCGGGATCGAGGTAGTTCGTGCTGCCCTCGACGCTGGCGACGAGCGCCCCGTCCCGGTAGAGGTTGTAGCTCGTGCGCGCTGGATGTTCGCGGTCGTATTCGTGACCGAGCATCCGCCAGCCCACGTAGACGCCATCGGGCTCGGCGACGGCCACGACGCCGCGGTCGAGGTCTTCCACGACGTTGAACCCCGCGGGCACGAGCGGCTCCGACGGCCCGGGCTCGGTTCCAGGCGGCTCCGTGTGGCCCCCGCACCCGGCCAACCCCAGCGCCAGCCAGCTGCTACACACGACCCCTGCGCACGCGCGACCACGCCCATCCCTCGACGCCATGTTCCTCCTTGGAGAGTCGGCGTTGATCGCTCGGTGATGAAGCGACCGCGCACCGACGGACGACCACGAATAGTGGCCAGCGCGGCTAGACGCGAGCCTCGTCGCGCGTCGAGGGTTGCACCTCGTTGCGTCCTCGCAGATCGTGCGCGCTCCCGATTCGCTTTCGTCGTGCGCGCGCTCGCGCGACCCCATCTCGCAAATTTGACCTTCGCGTTCTCTACCCGGCGCTCCGAGGGCGAGAGCCTCGCCGTGCAAGCGGGCGACGCCCATGAACGAGCGCTCACGTCACTCGCCGAGCACCCAGGGAGGCGCCCCGCAGCGCGAGACGGAGGCGCCGACACCACGACTGTCCCGCGCTGGATCACGACGCTCGAGATCACGCTACGCATGAGCTAGTCTGCTGGAGCGCATCGGAACACGACGCGCACACAATCGCGAGATCCCGAGCTCGCGGCTTGATGTCGCACCGTGTGTGATGCAGGCTCTTTCGCGGCTCGATGGCGCCCATTTCGAGTGTTCCGATCCGAGCTCAGCGCTGCAGCAGCGCATGCATGAACGAGAGACCACGGGGCTTGGTCCTTAGCCGAGGCGACAACCACATGAACCCATTCAACGTCAGCCACTCCACGAGCAGCGCCGATCATTCTGCCTTTCAGAGCGCGCAGAGCGCTCTCGCGCGCAAGCCCTTGCCAGGCCCGCGCTGGGCTTGGCCCTGCTTGGCCGCGCTGGCCGTCGCTGGTGTCGCCTATCTCGTAGCGGGCACCTCCGGCGAGCACACCACCCACCGCGCCGCGCTGACGCCGTCGGCCGAGAGCACGCCGCCCGAAGGCTCGAGTCCCGCTCCCACGACCGCCGCCGCGACGGAACCCACACCGTCTACAGCAGCGCCAGCCAGCCCGGCCGCGCCGGCGACCGCCAACGACACCGCAACGGCGGCCGCCAACGGCAATGCAGCGGCGCCCGCCGGTGACAGCGCGGCGGCGCCCGCCCAGGCCGAAGCGACGCCCGCCAAACCGAGCGATGACAGCGAGCAAAAGGTCGCGAGCGCGGCTCCCGCCAGCAAGAAGAAGGCGCGCGGCGCTCGCAATCGCAGCAATCGCAAGCGACCGAGTCAGACGCCCTGAAGCCCAGCGCGAGCGCCCGCTCGCCGAGGCCCGCTCACTCCCCCTCCGCCAGAACCTCCCCGTAGAGGACCTGCAGCACCTCGACACCCAGGATCTCTCCCGTCACCGGTGACAGGACGTGCGACGCGGCGACGACGTGCGTATCATCGCCAAACACGGCACCGACCATGGCGTTGAAGCCGAAGTCGTTGCCGCCAGCGAGCGCGAGGACGGGGTTGGCCGCGAGCGTGGGTGCGTCTTCGACTGCTTCGGGCATCTGCTCGAGCAACATGTCGACGAGGCCGCCGCTCGCGGTGTACCAGTTGCTCCAGCGCAACAGGTCGCTGGGGGTGGAGACGAGGCCGCCGTTGCCCATGAGCGCCCACGTGGGAGCGGGCCAGCGCGCGGGGTCGTTGTCGAGGTGGGTAGCCGCGCCACGGCCGATGGCGACGTTGCGGTCGTCCCAGAGGGGCTCGCCGTAGAAGCCGGTGCGGGTCATCCCGATGGGGTCGAAGATGCGCTGGCGGACGACGCTGCGGAAATCACCGCCCGTTGCCTCCTCGATCAGCGCGGCCAGGACCGTGTACCCCGAGTTCGAATAGTCGTTGTCGCTGCCGGGCGGAAACAGGGGCTCTTTGCCGAATATGGTGGCGAGCGCCGTCGCGCGGTCCTGGGCTTCGAAGTCACCTTCGGTGTCGTGGTAGGCGTCGAAGCCAGCGCTGTGCTCGAGCGTCTGCTGGATGGTGACGTCGCGCCAGGCGCTGGGCAGCTCCGGGAAGAAGTCTGCGAGCGGCTGCTCGCGCGAGAGCTCGCCGTCTCGCTCGAGCAACAGGATGACGGAGCTGGTCATGTCTTTCATGATCGAGCCGCAGTCGAAGGCCGTGTCACCGTCGGGAGCACGCTCCGAGCCCAGCGCGAGCTCGCCGAACCCGGTGACGGCCCGCAGCTCGCCGCGAAACTCGATCGCGATGGCGCCTTCGAAGCCGAGCCTCGAGCGCGACTCGAGCAGCGCCGCGAGGTCGTCGTCGCTGCCGAGACGGCCGAGGTTGGGCGGCGGTTCGAGCACGGAGACACCGCCGGGCTCGAGCACGGAGCCGATGCGCGGCTCGCAGACGCGCAGGGCCAGGGCCTCGCCGTCGGGGCCGACGTCGGGACCGAACACGACGTCGATGTCGCCGTTCGCGGCGATGTGCAGCCGTTCGATCTCGATGCCGAGCTCGTCTTCGACGCACTCGGTGTAGATTCGCTCGGCGCGGGCGATGGCGTCGGGAGAGGCGTTGGGCTCTTCCGAGCTGCAGGCCGCGAGGCAAAAAGTGAAGGCGGCCGTCCCCGGCAGGAGACGCCGGCATTGGCGGTATGCGCCGTCTCGAACGGCTCGATCGGCGCACGCAGGCGCGCCTTCGAAGGTGAAGGAGGTCATGCAGGGGAATGGCTCAGCGCCCTGCGTTCCGTGACGGATTCGCACACGAGCGCTCGATGGCCGTGCGTTGAACCGAATCGGGCTCCGCCCGCAGGAGCTCGACGGCCAGCTCCCGCGCCTCGCCGATGCGCCCGAGCGTGCACAAGGCGAGAACGCGTGCCACGCGGCGCTCCGCCTGCAGCTGACCGCCGGTGCTGCCTCGCGAGGCGTCGAGCTCGCGCAACGCGCTCGCGACATCACCACGCTGCAGCGCTGC
>Ga0247763_1000887_pt1 | contig 17891 bp, 14 predicted proteins | sample UWRJL141409B4_FD_179926 | JGI IMG/M metagenome (GOLD analysis project Ga0247763, IMG submission 179926) | Plant litter microbial communities from Arlington Agricultural Research Station in Wisconsin, United States - UWRJ-L141-409B-4 | ecosystem: Environmental > Terrestrial > Plant litter >...
TCTACTTTCCAGATTCCTTGTCACGGTGGTATCCAGATCTAGATTCCCCCCACTGACAACAAAAAGACGGCTCACCCATTGAACGGTCCCGGGCGGCCCCAAATCCACCACAGAGGACCCCCTGCCTGCCTGCCATATATACAAGGTGCACTCTAAAAAGTTGATTAAGGAACCACCGAGGACGTTCATGGTCCGTGACTCCGTCGCCCGAGCAGCCGTAACCGTCGCCAATGAAGCGCTTTTGACGAACCCCGTCGTGCCGCCCGCACCCGTCGCCTAAATGGTACCACTTACTTTATTTTTTTCCCCAGTTAACTCGCGTACCTTACCTTGCACCTTGCACACACACCCTTCTTCTTCGGAACCATCATCAATACTTTGTATGCATTGCGTGCTTATTATTTATTACTGGCGTCTGAATTAGGCTGGGGAGAACAAGTCCACGAAATTTATGCATGAACCCCCCCCCTTCCTTTCCCCTCCCCACCTCCCTTTCCGGCTCGGTGGGAAAGGTAGCCCCAAAAAACCCTAGCGAAAGGGTCCAGTCGAAAAGAGGCCAATCTATTTCCCGCGTCCGGGAAATGGTCTTGGCCAGCCGGGAGGACAAGAAAAATTCGAACCATCGGATGGATCAATTGAGTGCTTTTCCCGTGTTTACCGTTTGCCTGTTTTCTTCTTTCCTTCTGGGGTTGGGTCGGGTTGGGTTGGGGACCTGACTGACAGGAGCAGATGCGAAGGGAGGAAAGAGGGGATCAAGAATTTTTAATATAATGAACCACCCCCCTCCCCCCCCGTCCGACCTTTTTTCTGGGAATTGGTTTTTTTTTCCCTGGTTCTTCTCCCTCATTAAGACACCCGGCGAAGCCAGTTTGTCAGTCATTCTTTTTTCTCTCCCCAGCACAGACAGAGACAGAGAGACAAAATGTTGAACAACAAGAAGCTCATCTCTTTCCTCCTCGCGGCGCCCGCGTCGGCCGAGATCATCTTTGCCACGTCGTACAATAACCATGCCGTCACTGCGCTCAACCTCATGGGCTCCTCGCTCACCAAGGTCGGCGAGAAGACTGACTGCGGCTCCGAGCCTACCTGGTTGACCCTCGACTCGGCCAACTCGGTTCTCTACTGCCTCAACGAGGGTTGGGGTGGTGCCGCTTCCATCACTTCGTACAAGCCGAGCGCCAATGGCTCCCTCGAGACCCTCGATGTCCTTCCCGTGTTGAAGAGTCCCGTCTCGGCGACTCTGTTTGGCACCAACAGCAGCCGTCTGGCGGTAGCCTACTAGTGTGTCCTTCTCTCTTGCCCCTAGATGTCTCTGAATGGGAATACTGACCCGGCCCAAGCGACACGTCTGCTTTTGCCACGTTCAACGTCGCCAACCCCAAGGACCTCATCCTCCTCTCCCAGTCCAACTACACCCTCGCCGCGCCCGGCCCGCGTCCCGACCGCCAAGAGGCTCCCCACTTGCACGACGCCGTGCTGGACCCGACCAAGAAATTCATCGTCGTCCCGGATCTCGGCTCGGACCTTCTCCGCGTGTACGCCGTCGACAGCACGGCCGCGTCGGCCACGTCCGTCGGCACCGTAAAGACCCCCGCGGGAGCCGGTCCTCGCCACGCCGCGTTTGCGATGGTCGGTTCCGCCACGTACCTGTACTCTCTCAACGAGTTGACCAACTCTATCACGGGATATACCGTAACTTACAAGGGCGATGGCCTTCCGGAATTCATGCAAATCTTTGACATCCCCACCCACGGACCGGGCACCTCCGTTCCTGCAGGCACTAAATCCGCAGAAATCGAAGTCTCCCCGGATAATAAATTCGTCATCGTCTCTTCCCGTGGTGAGAATAGCCTTACGATCCCGGCATTTGACGGATCGAATTCTACCGTGAAAGCCGATCCGCTTATCACTTTCAGCATTGATGCTGCTAGTGGAAAACTGGCCCTGGTACAGGTCGCGTCGGCGGGCGGGAGAAATCCCCGGGGTTTTTCGCTAAACAAGGCAGGGACCATGGTGGTTTCGGCGCTGCAGGATGATAATCGCGTCGTGGTCATTGAGCGGGACGTCAAGACGGGCATGCTGGGTAAAATTGTGGCGAGCGCGATGGTCGGCATGGGGGAGAACAATGGGCCAAACTATGCTTTGTTTTATGAGTGAGTTACTCCTCCCCCCATATATGGTGTGACCCCTGTTTGAGAAAGAGAGAGAGAGAGAGAAAAGAGAAAGAAATGTTTTGTTGACTTTGTTTTGAATTGATATAGGCCTACTCCCGCTCGTGGCGGACATGACCATGGTGGCCATGACCACTAGGAGATTCCGATCCCCAAAACAAAGATAAGAAGAGAGAAAGAAAAAGGAAAAGAGAAAACCTTGCAGGGAAAAAGGCCTAGTGTATTATTCCGTAAGAGAGAAGAAGAATGATAATAAAAGAAAGAAGAAAAACCCTGTTTCCTCGAACGGCGTGAAAATAAGAAGAAAAGCATTTCAAACTTGTTTCATCTTACGTACCTAGGTACGTAGATATCATCGACACTTTAAGCCTGTAGCACATACAGCAGCAACATGTTTGTCCAACAATTCCAACAGAGGTCATCACTCACAACTCCACCGCCTTCACTGTTGCATTCTCCTCCCCCGACTCCAACAACCGCTGCAACACCTCCAAATCCCTCAACGCTTCCAAGGGCGTCTGCCGCTCGTCGAGCTTCCCCTGCTCAATTGCCGCGGCAAACGCCGCCATCTCCTCCACCACACCCGTACTCTGTCCAAACTCCTTTGTCACCTCCGACCTCACCACAAGCGACGCGTCCTTGACGACCTTGACACTCACAGGGGTCCACAGAACCGACCCCTTTGTCGTAACAATCTCCACCTCCGTACCGCGCTTAAACTCCGTCGCAAACGTCATGGAGATGATCCCGCTACAGCCCGTGTCCGTGACCGCCGTAGCGTTGACGGTATCAACCGGGACGAGATGTTCCTGAAGTAGTGCTGAAAAACACGCCACGCGGGCAATGCGAGACCCGGCTGCCGCTGCAGCAAGCAAGTAGCGCAGCGCGGCGATGAAATGCACCCCGCCATCGAGGAGGAAGCCGCCTTGGTATTCGGGGATTTTACGCCCTAGAACAATTCACACGAGTCAGTGACACCTCCTAATTTGTCGACTCAGACATCACTCCGAGAGCCAAAGAAGGAGAAATTGAAGAGAGGAAAGGGGAAAGAGAGAAGAGGTGAAAAGCAAAAGAGAGAGAGAACATACATTCAGTCTCAAAGTACTTATCCCCCTTCTTGACAAACCCATATCTCTGTAGCCGAAAAGACACCACTTCCCCGCCCATGTCCTGTAGTTCCTTCGCCGCATACAATACCGACTCTAGGTAGCGCCAATTCTCCGCGACTGCCCAGAGGGGTTTATCCTTGTCCTGGCCTTGGTCTTGCTCTTGATATCGGTCCTGGGACGGTGACAGGGAAGAATACCAAGCGATTAGAGATTGCGCCTCCGCCACGTCCTTAGCCACGGGTTTCTCTGAAAGAACATGTTTACCCGCGGTGATAGCCCGCTTGATAATGGCCGGCTGAACGAGGATGGGTAGGGCGATGACCACGGCAGAGATATCGCTGCGCTGGAGGAGGGCGTCGAGAGACTTGCCCTCGACGTCGGGCGAGTCGTAGTACACATCGATAGGGGAGGCGGATTGGACCTGGGCTGCGAGAGCTTCGGCTGATTTCTGCGAGCGAGAGTAGATGGCCTTGAACTCAAACGAGGAGGTGGCCTGGATGGCCGGAACATGCTCTGTCTCCCGAGTTAGATATGCAGATCTCGCTGGAATTGCTTGCCATGATGCCATGACGTCAGAGAGGACAGCCCACTTACGCTCAAGGGCAAAGATACCGGCTCCGAGAAGTGCGACTCCAACCATATTGATAAACTCTGGTGATTTCTTAAAATACCTCTGCTTGGGTCGGGATTTTGCTGTTGAGGGGTTTCTATCGTGGAGGTGGCAGTGGGGTCGAAATCTGGATTGGGTGACAGGCGATCAAACCAGTTTTCGTCGCGGGTGGAGCAGTCCAATCACCTCCAGTCCCAGTTCCAGTCCCAGGATCCCGCTTGCTTTTGGTGGAGTTCACATTCCAGCCTATGGATGGACTCATGAATTCGTCTAACAGGAAGCAGTTGAGAAAAGTCTACTAGTACAATAAAAGTAATACCTGTGACAAAAATGCTGCCAGTACAATAAAAGTAACACTCATGACAAAAACGCCAATGCGCCGTTTTAACACTGGTCCGGCCATTCTAGAGTATAATGCTACTGGCAAAATCTCAAGCGGGACTGTTGAAAACGCAGGTTAGCTGAGTCGGGTCAGACGTCTCAAGAAAACCGCCAACCGTCTCAGACAAACCGCACGTATCCGCGGAAGTGGTCGAGCAAGTCCTCGTCAAAATCTGCTGCCCAATTTGGCTCAGTCTTGTTGGTTTCGATGGGCGTCAAGTCGACAACCTCCACTCCCTGAGCACCTGCATCCCCCGCTGCTGGCGCGGAGCTCGAGGACTCGGGCTTGCCGAGGTCATCATCACCATCTGAGGGCTCTGGAAACCCAAGGAGTGAGCCATCCAACAGATAGTCGTCCCATTCCTCAAATGTTGACTCGAGTTTTGGCTCCACAGCTGTCAAAGATTCAGATGTCCGTCGCGGAAACTCCGTAACCCACGTAGGATCCTTCCGGTTCTCTCGATACAATACATCCTTTCTAATATCTCCCAGACCCTCCCTAATTACCTCTGGTGCGGGTTTGGTTCGTTCTGCCAAAACCGCTTGTTCGGCGTACTGAATTCCCATTTCTTCGTTAAGGTCAAGCGTAGGTGAGCTGGGGGGTAGGAAATGCGGAAATGAAGGCATGAAAAAGAAAGGTGCCACCAATGGCCGCTGACTAGATCCCGAGTTGCCCTTTCGAGCCCTTTTGGGCATTGGGGAACCGTGATTAGGACCCTGGCTCGATGGCTGGCCCCAGGGCGCTCGATGTTGCTTGTGACTTCCTGCATCGGGGGAATTCGATGCTGGTTCGAAACCAGAACCTCCACGGGATGAGGCTTTTGGAATGTGTGTACGTGTTACCAAAGGTGATCGCTGTTGGGTTTGCAAGCCGCGGCCACACTCATCATCCACATTCGAAAGATCGATACATTCCACGGTGACATTGTCGAAGTTGGTTTTCTTCTTAGGGTACTTGGCACGAAGATGATCTGAGCTGCTACCCGCCGTGGGCTCCTGTGCTGGGTTGACAACTGGTAGGTCGCCCCCAGCTTGTCGCTCTCGTATCGCTAGTTTTTGGCGCTTTGGTTCAAGACCGGATGCCGGGCGTGATTCGACAACCCTCACGGTAGATGGAACTCCGACAGCCTCGATGGTGTCGCGGATATTCATCTCCTCCGCCGTTCTCTTCTTCGGTCTCGGCACAGGCCTCTTCCTTGGCTTATCCAGGCCATCCTTGCAGCATTTGTGTGTGCATGGTTTGCCCGCCTTGGTGCGCGCGTCTCCGCTGCACGCATGATTGCATCGCCACTTGCCGTTCGGAAGCTGCACAGGCTCGCTATCGCCAATGGAGTACTCGAAGTTGTCTTCATGATCATCGTCAACCTGCATGTAGATGTCGTCCTCTCGCAGTGTGTTTCGCTGTGGTTTCTCCGCTGTCGACGAGTCATTCACATTTACGTTCTGCCCTCGGCCATGAGCCGATGAGTTGTCACCTTGACCAAACGTAGACGCCAAGACAACTGCTCTCTCGGCGGCTTCGATAAGTTCGAGATCCTCAACACTGTCGTCCGCCATGAAGTCCTGGCTGTCGTTTCCGTTAACGTGAGAGGGGTTTGATAAGCTTTCCTCCTCTGTCGGCGGTAAAGTAGCGTCGGCAGCCGCGCCGTTTTGAAGAACACTTGTGACCATGGTCCCCACAATCTCCTCGCAGCTCAAGTGGCCGAAGATGCGCTGGCTTAGGGCTTGGACGCCGGCGGAAAATTTGACCTGGAGCCCATCTCGCGGGTCAACTTTCCTGATACTTCCTCGCCAAAAGTACAAGAGAGTTCCTTCCTCGGACTCTGCGATAAACGTAAGCATGGGCGACTTCTTGGACCACTCAGGTGTCTTGTGGTTCATGTAGCGTATGGTGGCGGTTGCAGTGATGACAACAGGCTCCTCTTTTTTCCACGGCTGGAGCTTATGACCTGTCATAGTCAAATTGAGTGACAGCCGAGGAAACACGTCCAGATGAGCTTTCATCCTATGGCCGAATGGTGGCTGGCGCGACATCAGACGCTCGATATCATAGGTCTCCTTCTCGGCGAGCTGCTGGACTGTGCGAATGCCTTTGCTAGCCAGCTTTCTCATGCCGGCGGGGCCAATGCCGGGCACTTGGGTGAGCTGAGTAGCCCGCCCCTCCCAGGCCTCGGCAGACAATGTTCGCGCGAGTTCCAGTGCAGTTTTGACACTGACAGCGTCACGATCTTGTCCCTTACAGTCGATGACCGCGCGTACCAGACGCTGCATGCGTTCAAAGATAAGAGCCTTCTCGATCATGAGCTGGCGCTTCAACTTGGCGCCGTCAGGAGTGTCCCAGTATTGAATGTGACCAAAATATGCCTGTACGAGCAGGAAAACCTTGTGCCAGGTTTGCGTGATGCCTTCCTTCAACGGGTACATGAGCAATGGGGACTGGTTTATGTCCCGAAGCACAGGTCTCTCACCGGGCTTCAGGCGAAGGTCTCGAAACTCGGAAGCATGAGACAAGATTGTGATCTTCGGTATATTAGTATACTTGTGAGCAAGGAAAGCATATGATGCGACTTACCAGCGTTTCCATGCCAGCCTTCTGTGGGATCTGTAGCAAGCTCTTCATTGTTGTAAATTCAACCATATATCTTGACATAGCTCGGCCATAATCCGTGCTTTTGATCGTCTGACCATGGGTTACAAGCTCAGCCTCTTGTAAGCGTGTTATATCACGTTCGCAAATCTCCTCCAGTTGGTTGTCAACGAGGGAAGGGTTAGATGTGACGTCTGTGAGTTGGTAGTGCTTTGGATTCCGGCGCATCCGCACTGTGAGAAAGGTGCCACTGAGCCACAACTTGGCTGAAGACAGGTCGCGAATGGTTCCTAGGCACACTTCAGAATTCAGGTGCTCGATGAGGTTGAGATGCAGCGTGCTCTCTATGGTTTCCTGACCGGACACCATTCTCTCGTAACGGTCCTTGTTGCAGCTCCTCGTAAGAATGATGGCCGTCGCGCTGTCATCGAATTGCGGGCGACCGGCCCTCCCCAGCATCTGCATCACCTCAATATCGGAGAGCTCTTGAACGTTGTTGTCATGCCCAAAAGCCACCGTTCCTTTGAGTATAGCAGTGTGGCATGGAAGGTTGACGCCGACAGCAAGAGTTGACGTGCAGCAGATGACACCAATCTGGCCCTCCAAAAAGCTCTTCTCAACTGCCTGGCGGTCTTGAACGTCGAGCCCTGCATGGTGAAACGCTACTCCAAACCGAATAGCTTCATGAAGCTCAGCGTTCGCAACCGCGATTCTTTTGGAGGGCATAGGCCAGAGCATGCGCTTTCCAGAGTTGTTAGAGGCATACTGAGTCATAATTTCAGCGGTAGTCTGACACGACTTCCTCGTAAAACAGAATACAATTATAGGCTTATTGCAAGCGTGCTTTTCCAACACTGTTGGGAGCTTGGAGTCAAGCAGCTTCTCAAAAGCGAAGTCGTTTTCGACTCTTGAACCATAGCTGTAAACGAACTTTTCCAGCTTGACCGGCCGGAATTCCTCGCCGAACGTCTCGCGATGGGCGGGAAGATGTTGAGTGGTGTGGTTCCTCCCAAGCCAGGTCGCAATGTCGTCAGAGTTTGGGACAGTGGCACTAAGTGCAACGAACCGAACATTGGCGCCGATTGACTTCATCCGTGACACCACAGCTTCGAGAGTTGCCCCACGGACATCCTTTAAGATGTGAACTTCATCAATGAGGAAGAGTTCAACCATCTGGAGGAGTCTTTGATGATCGTGCCACTTCCTCGTGATGGAGTCCAACTTCTCCGGCGTTGTGACAATAATGGAGGCGCCCCCAACACGCCTCATCTCCGTCTGGGAAGTATCTCCGGTGAGCTCCACACACTTCAGCGACATGTGGCTGAACTTCTTCTCCCAATCGCGGGCTCTCTCAGAGCACAAGGCCTTGGTTGGTGCTTGGTAAACAATTTTGAAATTTTCGTTACCGCGTTGGAGGGCCAGCTTGCAAATAGCAAGCTCGAGAATCGCCGTCTTCCCGCTTCCCGTCGGTGCGGCTACAACGACGTTGTCATTAGTGTTGTAAACTGGGTTGAAACACTTCGATTGGACAGCATTGAACAGATCAAACGGGAACACGGCTCGGAGCCTTTGTGAAAGGGCCTGACGGACGCTGACAAGCGGAATTCCCTGGACGACAGGAGTTGCGGAGGCTAAAGGTGATGAATCTAAGCCAACAATGCCCACTGGCAGCGAATTATTGTCGGGGCATGAGCCCAGAATCCCTTGACCGATGAAGCTTTCTTCCGGCTCGTGATCGACAAGCTCTACAGCCGGTCTTGAAGCCGATGTGTAGCCTGTGCGTCGGAGAGCCCCCGGAGGTTCAAGCTGAGATTTAGCCCTGTTCTCAGCTGAAGCATCTGGTTAGATGTAGCGCTCAAGCATGGACGAGAGGTACCTACGTAGGAATAACCCAGGAAATTCCGACGGCGACGAAACATGCGCATCCTCCATCTCGACATCTCCACTACTCCTCATGGAACTCGGGGGCCTTAGCCCTGTATGGGGGTTGTTGTTGTGAAAATAGGACCTGGGTGTAGGAATGTTTTGAGGTTCGGGAATGAACGACTGCGAGTGGTTTGCGTTTCTGTGGTTTGCGTTTCCGTAGATTCCTGGTGCATAGAAGTTGAGGTCTGTGAAGTCTGCGGTTTGCGAGACGCCGTTGTGGAAACGATTCAAGTCTCTCGTTTGCGGTAGGACATAATCTCGAAGGTTGCGATCTGAACAACGTCAGTTGTGCCGAAGCCGGACTGGTGTGTACGGAGCCCACCAAAATCATCGAGGCGGTCATCATCATCGGCAGGCCAATGTTGGACATCAAATTGAGGTTGACTTGGGGTGAACCTAGAGCTTATGGGTGTGGGCAAGAATGCACTATTCGACCACACCTGGGATGAAGGACGAGGGACTGGACTGCTGGACGAGTCGTGGCCTTCATCCGGACCGGAATGTCCGAGGTTTGTCCGCGGGGGTCTGGAAGGCCATGTGCCAGACATTTTTAGCTTGGGATCCGTCCCTGAAGATCGGAGGATGGAGAAGCGCGGCTATGCTGGTGCGCACAAAGTGTGGACAGAACCGGTGTCTGTCCCGATTTGCAGGCGATGCAAGCAAAAGCAGCAAAGACGGCAGGATTCTAACATTGGAAGTTTGTGGGCCCTAATCTGCGCGCACATCAAAGTGCGTGCTTGTCGTTCTTCTGACGATGGGTCGTCACTTCCCGATTTGGGCATCGGGATGATGAAAGAGCTAAGGGCGGCGGACCCAGCCATAATGTTAGACCAAGGTGTGGCCTCGACCCACATCCTTTCCCGCGCAGGAACAGGCGATATGGAGCCGCTGTTCTAATCTGTCCTGTGACGGCCTGACAATTCTTCATGTGCCCTCCTCTCGTTCCTCTCGCGCTGTATACAGAGGAATCTACCTGTGCAGGGATTTCCATCCAAATATTCATCAGGGGGTATCTATCGTGTCCAAGCTTCACCAGCACCGGAGGGAGTTATGTGCCTAATTAGGATCTTTACGCGATGCGTGCCTGGTTGCGCCTTCTTGATGCCTATCCATCTATAAGATCGATTCGAGCGTGGAGGCCTGGGCCCTGCCCATGGCGTGCTGTGCCTCTCTTGCATTTATCATACCTGTCTAATCCTCTGCTTTCTTGCCTTTTGATGACGGCGATCGGCTCAAAAAGATCAACGGGGAGGAGGGTCTTGATGTCGATAGTCCAAACGAGCCGACAGAGTCAGCGTGGTTGACGCTCAGCTTGTTGTGGTCGACTACCCTTGGTGTGCCGTCGATGGTCGTTTTCTCATAGCTGGCAATGCTAATCGGCGGAGGCCGCTTTGGCTTCCCTTCCGGCATGCTATACATGTAAGTTGAGGCGAGGACGAGCGCCGTGCCAGTAAGAAACTAGACAAGGTTAGAGCCTCGGAATACAACCGCCGATGTCCACTTACTGAGAAGTTAACTGTAAAGTCAAAGAAAAACACACTAAAGATGAAGCTGATAATGATGCTGATACTAGTTGCAAAGTTTTTGGCGATATTATCCGCGTATACGATGCACAGCGACGTCAAGATCCCAGAGACAGCTTGGAAGATAATGGCAGTCCACACCACCGCTGTATAGCCATCGAAGAATCCATGTTTGGTTATCTCTGCACCCTCGTTCCATATTACGCCGAAGACAAGGGCCGAGATTAGCGAGTAAAACGAGAGCTGGATGTTCCTGGTCCAGACAGATGCCGAGCTGCTTGGGTCCTTAAGAACCTTCTCGAAGTAGACACTTGTGAGACCAGACACGACGACTGACACCAAAACAGCAGAAAGACCAATCGAGTGATTCATCGTCAGTCCGTTGTCAATGTCATCCTTGATACCCTCGTATGTTGCTGAGCGCCTGGTCAGCTCGCCAGCGAGCCCATCAAGGCCATCAAGACTGCGTTTGGTCAACTCGCGGGCGACATCGGCCATGCCTTCGGCAAGGTGCCCCAACTCGTGCACGGACCGAGGGAAGAAGTGGTCGCTGAAGTCATGGATGTCCATGGCGAGGTCGTTTGCATTCGAGGAGGGGAGCGAAACGACCGAAATACCGAGTGTAAGAACGACTAGAGATACCCAACGCCGGATACCAAGCATGCGTCCAAGCAGGCCAACGCTGAACAGTGCAGTGCTGATAATCTAGAGCTGTTAGTCCCGCGATGTTGCACGCCTGGAGCGTGAGCCTTGACCTCAGCAACATACCTTCAACTGGTAGAGAATCTGAAAATGGACAGGGTCCAAATTACTCAATGCCACGTATTGCAGTGTGTTTTCGAGTGTCAACAGCACACCTGGAATGGCCAGCTTCCAACTGTCTCTTGAGAACACAGAATTGTATATTTGTTCGAACAGCACCGTTGCTGGTGTCTGGGGTGCGAGGCTCGCGGAAACATCGTAGATGCAAAATGTTAGGCATATGGTGAGCTTTATTACTTCGTTCAGAAAGACGGCGGTGGAGGCAAAGTAACGGTGGTCGCCCGGCGGGTTCATTATTCGCGAATAATGCATTATCTGCAGTCAATGGGTTAGCTCTGGGCTGGTTCGCGAGATCGACGCGGCGGCAAAGGGGTCGCGTACAAGGATGAGGGCAGAGGTTTGGAAAGTCAACTGGTCACCATGCGAATTGCCAATTAGCAACTGTCACAACACGGAGCTCGCCGGGTTCCAGGTTGGCGGTGAATTACCGTGACCAGAGACGCTTGTTTCACTGGGACGCCGAAGATGGTCGGCCCACTCGCCGCGCGCGGGGCCATGACGAGCGTCATATTGAGTTTTTGGGCGGTTCTCGAGCCGTTGAGGACTAGAGGCTGGAACGGAAGCTCAATTCGAGTCCCGACGCCTGGGTTCGGAATTTGTGAGGAACTGGGCGCGTTAAATTATTTTTTTCTGGCGGAACCAAGAGTCGCCGATTGGGGAAGCAGCCAACGACGTCACAGGCGGCAGGAAATTTCGGGGGCGGCGTCAGCGGCACGATTGCTGCGGCTGCGCTCGACCTGGAGAAGGAATCGGCCCCAAGAGTTGCAGAATATAAAAGTGAGGTGACAAAGAGGCGCGCAAGCGGCGGTCTGCTATGTTATTTTAGGGGATTGACGCTCCACGGAGATGTGGCTGGCCACCGCCTTGTCCTCTTCATCCAACGCACGATCCGTGCTCCCAGCTTGGCCGGTCCCACAATTGGAGATGGGCGGTTCGGGGCTGCTTCTCCACCTGTGCCTGCAGCTTGTCTCCCGCACAGCTGAAAGTTTTGGATGGAATGCCAACGACTTGCGACCGAGTTTGCTTGTCGACCTCGTCGCACAAAAGAAGTCCTGTCGAGAGCTTGAGAACACACAGGCCAGAGACGATGCGCAAGCCCGATGATAAGTGATCTTGGATGATCTTTTTGCATAAACCAAGGTCACGCCCCGTCTCTCTCCGCCCACACCAATCCCAAGCACCAAGGGCCAGCTGATCGACGCCGGCATTCTCTGGCGAGCTGGGCAGATCTAACAATGCTTGGCATGAGCAAGCCGAGTGGTTGGGGGACAGGTGACCCCTGGTCACCGCCTCCCAAAACCAACATGGACAGTCACACGCGCAGCAACTCCCCCGCATCCGGCGATGCAGTGACGGCTGAACCACACCATCTTGCATCTGCCATGCATATTGGACTATTAGCGAAAGATTTTGACGACACGGCCATCTTGCACCGAATCCACAGCAGCCCAATACAGCGATCCCCTCTTCCCCTCTTCCCCGAGCCGGCGACCATCGCCGACCCACCTCCGAAGCATCGCTGCGACCATCCCCCGCCGCATCGTGGGTCCATACCCTTACCCCACCCGGCTTTTGTCTTCTATAACAGGCCGAAGAACTGCAAGACCTCCTTCTCGCGAAACGGCACGATATGTCCGACTCCCTGAGCGCTGTACCCCACGACCCGTGTCCCGTCGCCATATACGATCTTGGTGTATCCGTTGAGGGGGTCGTTGCTCACATTGCGAGCAAAAGGAATGCCCAAGACATTGCTCCACTGCGCCAGCTGATCGGCGAGATAGCCGTACGTCACGACATTGTCGGTGGTTCCGTGCCAAATCTGCATCGACGGCCTCGTGCCGTTGAAGGTGGGAAACGCAGAGCGCACCAGATCACCCCACTGTTGTGCGCTCGGTTTCTTGTTGGTCTGGCAACCAGGGTCAATGTTGCTTGTCCCCAGGCCAGCACCGTTCCAACACGCAAAGGCGGGTGCACCGGAGAAGGAGGCACCTGCCGCAAACACGTCGGGGTACGCAGATACCAGAGCGTTGGTGGCCATGCCGCCAGACGACGAACCCGTCACAAAGACTTTTGAGCCGTCACCAGCGTACTTGTCCAGCGTGTACTTGACCTGTTCTGTGTCAGTGTCGTCCCATTCTCGCGATACAGATGGCAACGCACCATGTTCACGATCCCTTGGGTATCGCCGCCGCCATTATGTTTTAAAGACTTCGTAGAAGTGCAGTCCCAACAGGTATTTGGTGTTTGCGGAAAGATGAGGATGAAGCCGAGCTTGTCTGCTTGCCCCGAGAGCCCGCTTGCCACGCGGCCAAATGTGTCTTGCGCACTCCCTCCACAGGGATGAGGCTGTAGTTTGGTGAGCGAAGGGCAACATTGGTGTTCAGGGCGTGAGTATTTACCACGACGATGATTGGCGGCTTCGTCGCAAGCTTGTCGGGCACGTAGATGTAGAAGCCAAGTTTCGTTGGATTTTCCCATCCAGATGTCACCTGCGTGAGCTTTGCCGCGTGGACGGGGACGAGACTAGCGAGGGAGACGGCAAAGACGGTTAGTAGATGCATCTTGTAGTCTTTTAATCACTGGCAACGCCGGGAGACAAGTCCTAGTGTGAAGACGGTGGTCCCGCGTCGAGATGTATGAGGACACCCAATGTCTAGATATATGGGAACAGTGCACATCACAGACATCACCGAACTGGTTTGGGTATACTGAAAACCATCCAGGTTTATATTGCCGTCGAACGCAACGGTGTATTTACCCCATTTTTTTAATATTACCACGCAACAACATAGGCTGAACTGGCCCCAGCGACTTTTTACACTTGGATCCGGGCTTTTTTTGTCAATTTCTTTCTCAAGGGGGGGGGGGACCCGTTAACCATTCCGAATCCCGAAAATACGTGCTGGGCATACTACAATCCTAAGTTGCCCGCCGAAGATCCAAACTCGACGTTCCCAATCTGTCGGCCAGCCTCTCCGGTCCACCCCATCAACTCCTTCGGTGATTTTTTTTTTTTCTCTTGTTTTCTACCACCTCCGCATCGGGCTGTTCCGACTCGATTCGACTTCCTAGGATAGGTAGATGACGGGGGGTCTGTAAATAGATAGGTCAGGTAGGTAAGGTAGATAGTGTAGATGCACACTACACTATCTACTGCTTAGCCACCTTCTCTGGTTTCGCCATGAACATGGCATAGACGCCACCGAGACCCAAGGCAGCTAAGCCGAGATATCTAAAGTTTTGTGATGGAACCACGTCAGCATTGTCCTCAATAACACGCAGTGGCCAGGGCAGCAGATGGGTACAATGCAGACAATGTAATGTAATGCAAACAATGTAGAGCAATATAATGGAGACAATATGAATCGTGGGTAATTTAACATGCAAGAAGAAGAAGAAGAAGAAGAAGAAGAAGAAGAAGAAGAAAAAACGCACATGATGTTCTTATTGGGATTCGTCCCATCCTTGTTATACATCTTGTTGTTGGCCGTTCCCTCTTCTTTAATGCCTACGCCCGGTTTCTGCGGAGGGATCGTAGCGTATCGCCGGGGGGAAACCTGGACTGTGCCACCACCACTACGTGCACCACCACGCGATATTTGCGTGGGGCGGAGACGGAGAGTCGGAATGGGAATTCGCGTTGCGGGGAGCATTGTGAAATTTGTCTAGTAAGCGTGTATTTTCGTCGTAGACAGATAGAAGAGGGAGGTTACAGAGAGAATTGTAATTTCTTTTTAAAAATCAATTCAATTCAATTGGGATCTGCGATACGTTCGACGCAGATAGGTTGGTGAATTGGAGGGTCATATCCTTTGTTTGCCCTCTGATGTATTGGATGCCATGACATCATGGATTCTCAGTGGGGTGAGGTGATGTAAGATACGGGAAGGTACCTTGTATACTCCAGACTCCCCGCCATTTCACCTGCACTCTCTTCCACGACAGCACAGTGTTCTTTTGGAATAGAACCGTTTCGAACTTTTTTGATCAAAATCCTTTATTTCACAATATACCTTTACTACCAACATGAATGCCACCAGCCCTCCTCGATCTTTTTCCGCAAAACTGTACTGAGGCTTGTTGCTTGAGGTGATGTAATTTTGATAATAAAAAGGCGTTGCCTTACATGTACTGTGCTCGTGCTCCACTAACGGCAATACCCTACGTACTTATTGCGCCCCCTCCTCCAATGGCGCTACTTTTGCTGCTGCACTCCCCTTGGCTCCTCTTGCTTATTCGACGGATGATTTTGCTTATAAGACCAGTGGTTTTGCTTGTGTGACGGATGATCTTGTTTATGTGACGGATGATCTTGCTTATACGACGGGTGTGGTGATTTTGCTGACTTTCTCTCTCTCTCTCTCTCTCTCTCTCTCTCTCTCTCTTTTCTTCCGTAAAATTGTACCGGGTTGCTATGTGGTTGTGATTGAAGTCGATAAGCACTGCAGAAATTTTCCATGCAGCTGCGCTAGCAGTGTGAGATCCTGCTGGAGGGTGGGGATGGTCGCTTAAGGGATAGAATATCTATCAATGAAGATAGATGAAGTTGAGTTGTAAGAATAGCAGATACACCCGGTTGACGGTTTTGGGCAGAGACGTAAATTGAAGGTGGCGGGCGCTCAGGATGACATGGAAGCAGCCAAGTGTGAATGCTGCAAGATGCACGAGGTGGAGAGTGCAGTGTTGATGTTGGTGATGTCTGCTGAAGTTCTATGTGAGACAGAAGTGGAATCCAGAGGCGAAGGCGGAAATATTGTATGTCCCAGACCATGGCAGTCTGTAGCTCGCTGCCTGCTGCGTTGGCGTCTTGATGCTTCGTAAGAGGTAGGCTGCTTACCGAGGAAATAGGAGGTTAGTAGCAGAACCCGACGACGATATGGCTAGAAAGACCTACACGCTTGATCGCTCGCTTCCGTGCTCTGGCCTTCCCATTGTCGATGGATTCCAGCAGCCAAGATTGCTCTCGCAGACGCTTCGCCGGGGGACGTGGCGGCGGGGACGGAGATTGATGTAGTAGTGAACAAGGGAAAGCAAACACCCCCTAATCACTACCACACTCTCCTGCCAGCGACCTCAGCAAATACATCAATGGCATGGAACTTGTACCCAAAGTGTCCGGAAAGCAGGCACGGACTGCTGTCCTGACAACCCAAGCAGGGAGGCAAGTTGTTCGCCACAATATTTTGCGTCATCGGCAGAAACCTGGACTTTATATCAGTTCAGAGGCGACTAGGTGACATCGGACAAGACAAGAATGCCGGAGTCGCGTTTGGTGTCAGGAAAGGCACCCAGTGAGAAATCTGTAAAGCCAGGCGGCTTTGGCAAATTCCTCACCGGGCACCCTTGGCCGTTAGGGGTTGAGGATGAAGGATGGTACTGACGGGGAAGTAGGTCTCGACAAGGGAGGAGGGGAGAGGCTTTTTATATTCGCAGCCTGGGAGAACTTACAGAAAGATTAGACCTCTCGAGTCAAAGAAGCTCAAATCTCCCAACAAGCTTTCTCTCCGGTCCTCGGGTGACGCGGCGCCGTCAGAGTCAATTCAAGTCGGACTGGATACTCATGACGTCACTTTGTTTGTACTGAGTGACCATGACTGGAGGAAAGTTCAAAGGCGTGGCGGTAGTGTGTGTTTACAGTTCATATGATCTCGCATGTTAAACCGAGCAGGATTCCTCTTCCGGAATGACAACTGAGTTACTGGCTAGGGCAGGAGTTAGCTCGCTTCTCAAGGTTAGAGTTTGTGGCATTATCAGAAGTGCGAAGTCAGTCCCCCTCCTGTGAAAACTGTGGATGTTCAATGTCTATACGCACGTCCGGCCACCAGTCTGTCTATTTGGATCCCATCTCCGATATCTCCCGACCAAGAAAGTAAACTGGTCGTCTAGTAGGCACGATCGATACCCACCCCCTGACACTTGACGGGCCCCCTGTATCCTAAGTGAGCATGTTCATCCCCCACCAACCTGCCACTCGCCGAGGCTGGTTTCTTCTCGTCACCCTTTAGATGGATATGCAGTCGGGGACTGTCTGACAACGATGAGGGCAAGAGGAAAGGGTGATCAAGGTCGGGCTTGGCCAATGGTACCAACATTGTCTCGGAGCGGCGGCGAGAGCCGGGGTTCCTTCGTGAATTTCGACTTCAACGTGGAACCAAGTCATCCTGGCCAGGCACGGGAATAAGATCGGATGATAGGTGGCTGATCTGCTGGGCTCACATACGATCTGCGGCCTCGGGGACATTGATCTTGGAGTGGCGTCTATAGTAGAGATGAGCATGAAAGTAGGCTAGATCATGTCTCCGTTCTTGAAGATTGACCGTGGTTGCTCACGAGGGGGTCGGTGAGGCGCTACTGTTGATCGAGTCTCCGTTTGTGACACTCAGAATGCCCTGCAGCGGGAGTTGGAGATGCGTTGGTGCGAAGCGCGCCCGTGTCTTCGTCCGAGTCTTGAAACAGTTTTTCAGTTGGTTAACGGGCAAGAGTCGGAAGATTGCCTTCTTTTTTTTTGGACTTGTCAGGCACATGGTAGCTGACGACGGGCGGATCCAACTGTTGCATTGCTGCCACGGCGACATCACATGACGACCAACCTTGGTCGATGAAAGACAGAGATTCCAAGGCCGCGGCTGTTGCGAGCAAAATGATAGAAATACGCCAATGTTTACCTGGTTCGGGGCGGAGCTGCTTGAAAAATCTCTGTATCTCTGGCGCTAACAGGCACGCGCCTGCCTCAAACAGCGAAACATGTTGGATGGACCACAT
>Ga0247763_1000889_pt1 | contig 17880 bp, 23 predicted proteins | sample UWRJL141409B4_FD_179926 | JGI IMG/M metagenome (GOLD analysis project Ga0247763, IMG submission 179926) | Plant litter microbial communities from Arlington Agricultural Research Station in Wisconsin, United States - UWRJ-L141-409B-4 | ecosystem: Environmental > Terrestrial > Plant litter >...
CCCCCCTTCCCAAAAAAAAGCGAGGTTAGAGATAACCGTCCAATGTCACGCTGTTAGGTATGTTCGATATTGCTCTTGCATCGAGATCTTTGTCCTGACTACCCCACTACACTCCACTCCACTCAACACTCACACTGCACACACACACAGCCCCTGTCCTGTCCTGTCCTGCCTTGACATCATGTTTACCTCACACCCAGAGAGCACAGCGAGCGGAGCTCTCCGCCGTACCGGAGAATGCACCGATCGCCCGTTTCTCTCTCCAACACCAATCTATCTATCTATCTCTGATATGGGGATCATCATATCATGACTCAGGGACTCGGGGTCTCGGGGTCTTGGGGAGGGTCGACAGTGATGCCATCGCCACCACGCCATCCATCCATTTGTTCTCTCCCAAACCTTCCCTTGTTGTGGGCAGGTGATCGATGAGGGTCCGACGGAATTCCCCAGAGAGAAGGGGTGGGATATGCACACACACACACACACACACACACATACACTCAGTGCACGGGCTGCAGCGGAGTTCTCATGCCCGTTCTGCTTTGCCTGCTTTGCCTGCTACCTACCTTACCTACCTCCTGCAGTAGACTTGGGCCTGCGTCAAGTGAAAGAGCGCCAGACAGGACCAGAGCCAGGTTTCCGCGTCGTCGGCGGGATCCCAAGAATAGTGCACTTGGTCAACCCCAGCAGCGCCAAACAATACCGTAGTTGCAACTGTAACGGTGCGGAGACAATCTTTCCCGGGTGTCCGTCCGCCAACCCGTCCGCCCGTCGGTCAAAAGATGCCTTTGTATGTATGTATGGATGTCAATTCTACGAAAATACCATGCCATGCCATGCCATGCTATGCTGCCGACAATTTCAGCGGGCAAGCAACATGACATGACGGGCGCTAGTGCAATGAATTCGTTTCTCCCCATGCTTTAGACCCATCGACTTTTCGCTTCGCCCACTTTGTGTTTCGTCCGGGTTTCTCGAAGGACCCTGGATCGATGCTCTCTGGCTTTACCGGGCTGCGGGTGGGGGGAAAAAATAATGCCTACTGGGAGAGGGAAAAATGCTTTGAGCTAGGTGTGTGTGTTGTGTTGTTTTAGATCGATGGGGTCTGGTTGGGAGTGTGAGCACTGACACACTGGCGTTCAATCGTGATCGCCTGAGCCCGGGTTTTTCTGGCCCTTCCCAGCGTTTGAAATGCGTTTTGCGGGAGTAACCTCGAACCCCAATTCTCCCAGACAGACAGACAGACGACAATCATTATCGATCCCCAGAATGCCATCACCCCGGCTTGGCGCATTTCCCACATCAAATCTATGATAGTGTGTTGGCTCGAGCTTTTGAAGGCCGTTGTTTGACCCCAAGTCCCGTCCGTCCCGACGACGCTGGCCAGGGTCGGCCCCGTCTTGGCTTCCATGTTGCGTCCGTGCTTGGGACTTGAATTGTCTTGAACACCCGGCAAAATCTGATGTCGATATCAAATGCATTTTTCTCTTTCGTTATTGTTCCAGTCTCGGTCTGTGTCCGGTGTGCTGTTCCATTCTGTGACAGGCACCACCTAGGCCCCCGCAGACGGCGTCTCCAATCCGTCTAGCACCTTTCAGCGCCCGGTTCTGGTGTACAGCAGCAGCAACCTGCCCGTTGCATTCCCGCACAGATCAAATGCACACCGAGCGACAAACTAGCGGCCCCGTGCTAGTGGCACATGGTAAAGCCAACGCCAGTGATCTGCGAATGCACTTCTGCATGGCACCATGGTTGTCTTGTTCGGTTTCCTACGGACTTGCGCAGTATCACTGCAAATGTGCGCACAGTGAGCCACTGTTTCGAACCATGCGTGATAGCGAGTGTGATGGGAATCCCGGAGCCTCCCAGTTGGGAATGCGCCAAGGACCATCACCGCTGCTCGCACACCGTTTTTTTGCTCTCATCACGCACATCTGGAGGGCTGAGGTCACCTTTGGTTGGTTGGTCTGTGCCTTCTCGAAGCCTGGCCATGCCCGTTGCAATCCCGTGGGACCGTCGACCGTGGTCCATGACCTTGTGGCCCGTGTGTGCGCAAGGGAAGCCCGTGTCCCCTGGCTCGCGATTCAGGGCCACTTGCAATTCTTCCGGTGTGCACGAGATCAGCAATAATGCCACCCAGTAATCTGGTTTTCCCACGGGTGATGCGGTGATGGCCAGTGGCGGCGGGCTCCGTGGCTCCCTCTTTCATGGAAGCTTCCATCTTCGCTCGCTCGACGTCACTGCCCACTGAAATGTCCCCCAGAAGCCCAGAAGCCCAGAAGCCTAGAAGCAATGCCCAGGCGCAAGGCAACGCCGACTCTCCGTCAGAGCTGGACTCGGGCATCGTCACATGGTGGCTCGTAATCCAATAGTGGCTTTGCTCCTTACCAAACCGGCCCGACGGAGGGCAACAAATGTTGCGTGTGCATGCGTGTGCGTGGGCGCGGCCGGGCACTGTCCCCCCAAGGGGCTGGCTCCATTTGCAAACCTGAATGAGATGAGAAAAAAAAGACTAAATTCATCCTCAGCACAACTCGGTTCTTCTCAACGACACACCTTGCCGCGGCCGAGATGGAGGTCATGGCTGGGAATAACGTTAGGATCGAGATGGGCGCCACGGTTGGTCGGTGACGGCGGTCGCCAAACATGCGACCTGCAATGGCGGCGGCTCGAATCTCCTGTCGTTAATATGGATGCCAAAAAAAAGGCAGCTAATGGGTGGCACTTCCCGTCCCCGTTGTTTACTTTGCTGGAAGTTGCGACGGAGAATCGCTCGGCGGTATCAACTCTGGCCCGCTGGCTGGCTGGGTAGTAGCAGTGAAGAGCAAAGCCGCTGCAGGTTCCCTCCTTCCCTTCCCTCTTGTTTCAGGCAATCTTACACGCATAACAATCCAACCCGCTTCCCCAGGCTTGAAATTGGTAGCGCAGCACTCAACCTTCCAGCGAGCATGCTCGCTACAGACTTGCCGATCTTGCTGATGACACCCATTCAATAATTCCCATCCTCGCATCCTGCGGCGTAGCCCAGATGCCGAGCCTGTAGCGTAAAATGACCCACCCGCTGTTCCGTCGCCGTCAGCGTGCCGCCCACACACACACGGCCAGAAATGGCCTACGCAACTTTGCAAAGATTTGGGCCGCCAAGCCAGTCACGGACGGGGACCAGCTTGGTGCCGACTGTTTTTTTATTTTCTCTCCGACCCTCCGACCACCCCGGCTCCCTGCAGTCCCCACCCCCCTCACCCTCAGCCGAGAGTCGGACCAGGGTCGACAGCCTCACTTGCTGTCGGTCAGACGCGGCCCTGTCGAATCGATCATTACGAGGCGGCATGGATGCATGCAAGTGCAACGCACAGACTCCTCTGTTGCTCGCACTGGCCAGTCATTCGACATTCCTGGTTCATGTCCGTCTCTCTCTCCTCTTGCCTGTAATTCCAGGCGTCTAATTTTCTCAACCACTCAGCGTACAAGGCAACCAAAAGTCGCAACACCTGCTCATAAAAAAACCGCTCACGCTCACCGCACTCAAGGCTGGTGTGGCGAACCATAAAAACCGAAAGGCAACATCTTGTTGGTCTGTGATCATCTGCTAATTTGCTCTGCAAATGTCCGCCCCCATCCAACAAAGAGTTCCTGTTTCGTAACTCCCATCACATACCTTGCTTATTAGTGGTCGATAGTCTGCACGGACACTGATGAAAAGTCACCGGAATCGGTCTCAGTTTTAGCCCAGCTTGGGAAGAGTGGCGTTCGCGCACTAACACGTGAGCCACGCGGGCGGTACTCTAGCTTGTCTGGCTCCTCAGCCCAGTGGTGACTGGCGGCTTAGGCGGATCAGTCGGGGCCAACGCCACACCTTGACGCCTGTGTTATCTCCCTTGCATCAATCCAACCTTGCCCCCCTCTGTTGTTCTCACAGGAAGGTCAGAACTTTTTTATCCAGATTACTTTTGAGGCAAGTCGAGCTGCAATCCTGCAAGCGGACGACTCAACCAGGGACTCAATTGGCCACACAAGGTGCAAGCAGTCTCCTTCACCATGCATCTCGCCTTCACCTCGTCTGCCTCACTTGTGCTATGCAACGATACATACACAAATAACACCTGACTATCTGGAGCTCACCTGGCTTCATGGGTTGATGATCTGCGGAAAACAAAACCGCACATCAGCCGAGGAAGGAATGCGGCAGGCTGTGGGTTTCGAATCGCCTCCGATCCTGGGATCTTCACTTGTGCCACGGCCAATCAATGCGAATGCCATTTCACTCCTCAAGAAGCCCGGCAGTCTTGGGGCGAGTATGACATAACTAGAAAGGATTGTTGTGCACTTCCCAAGAATACGGATGAAGCAACAACACAATATAGTGGTTTGGGTTTGCCGGCTGCCAGGCTTTGCTCCGGGCGGCAATAGATTGCTGACCGGTCCACCAAGACTCTTTTTTGAAGATTGTATCGGTGCTCATCGGTCATCATCAAAGTTGCCTTCCCGGTAGCATTTTCGCGGTGAGTCGATTTCCCGTCCTTACAAAACGCTGTGGCCATGCGGCGAACGGCATAGGAAACGCAGCCCTCAGGTGTTGCCTGCTTGAACAGGAGACTTGTTTCGTCTTCTCCAGCCGCTGTTGCCCGAGAGCACCGGCCAGAGAGAAAAAAAAAAAGAAAAAAAAGTTCTCCAAAACCTGTAAAGTCACGGGCCTCACAAGGATTTGCCCGATGCCAAAAGCCGCTTGCAAGCTCGCACTGGACAGGGGTGGGAGTCATCAACCTTGCCCCACATTCCGTGGAGAAAGGGGCGCTGTGTGGTCTGCACGCTCAGTCAGAGATGGGGCAACTCTCTGTGCACGCCATGACAGGACCGGCTCGCACCCCCTTTGGACCGCTTCGAGTGGCTCGACAAGTTGGCTTCGGTGGGTCCGTGGATCGATGACCCATCAGCGGGGGGGCGTGTCTGATGAGCAAATGGCGTTAGCAACTGGGGCGGCAGTGACACAAGCGTCTGAATGGCCGTGTGTCAGCCCAGGCCTTGTCCGAGGAAAATGCTCTTCGTCACAAATCACTCTCGCGGCGCATTAGCGCAAACCCCAAGAGGGGGGCAAGACCCACTTGGCTGTCCACTCACAACGGACAGCACACGAAGGACCGCCCACACCTCCCCTCGGCTCGCACCATTCCTTGTTTGGCCTAGTGCAGCGGCCGCAGATTAAGAATAGGATGGATGCACTGTGGCCGCTCTTTCGACAGGGTGTGCTGGCTGTGTGTGGCCTGTGCCCAGGCGAGCAGCGATCCAGCCGGGCCAGGGAGGGAGGTACGTACTCGCCGAGCTTCTCGACGGCCCACACCCCCGCCGCCCTTTCCAATGCAGACGGATCAAGTCCTGTCTGACTTGGGCATGGGGCGACCAGCACCAATCAAGCCTCCCAAACCACACAATTCGAGGAGCACGCAGGCTGGCGCTGGTACCCCGGTACCTGCCATTGCTTTGACACACAGAACGGGGCGGCAGAGCGAAGAGAGACTGGGCCTGCGGATGGGTGGTGGTTTATCGCGACCAAATATCAACGACATCCAGCCCACTTTCAGGATGGCACTGCTTCTGCTTCACCACCACCCTTCCTCCTCGACATTTCTCGACACTCATTGACGCCAAATTATTCTCCCTCCTCACCTCCTCTTATCCTCCTCCACAGCCCAGTCGAGGTCGTGGAGTCTATCCCCCTTCATCAGTCCGCCAACCCGAAGAGTGTCCCGTCGATACCCAACTCATAATAATTTTTTGTTTTTACTATTTGCCATCGCCCAACTACGCTTGACTCGTTCACTCGACGTCAACCCTGCCTCACGACTCCCCCAGATATCGGACTTTGCTTCCCAGGCCAAGGCATTTCCCATCTCGCCACTTTTCTTATTTTTCTGTTTGGTCTAGACAGGACAAAGAAGTGCCAGCCCGAGCTCTTTCCACGCCGTGGTGCAACCCAGGGGACTCCATTTCCAGTCTTCCTTCCTGCTGTTGTTTCCTATTCTCCCGTCCCGGAGCCCCACACCCGCCGGAGGCCCAAAGCCGAGCCAAGCCCCCAAGCCCGAACGGAGACAGGATTTGAGGATCGAGGACCATATCATGCAGCATGTCACGGCCTTTGGATATCCCACCCCACCAGCCTCGCCATCATACGAGCAGCAGTGCGCACTCCAGAACCACCACGTCAGCGTCCAGCAGCCAGGCCCGCAGCGCTTCATCCCCGTGTCGGCCGAGGAGAGGTTAGGGAGGTTCCTTACATCGACCTTGCAGCTCCGAGGCATCATCGGGACGGGCGCCTATGGTGTGGTTTACTCGGCTGTCGACCTGAAGGACAACCGGCAGTACGCTGTCAAATGTCTTAGCAAATTTAATACCGATGGCTCGCCCTTGGACCGACGCCAGATCGCTTTCCAGACCCGCGAGATACGTTTACACTACCTGGCCTCGGCCCACCCCAACGTTGTGTCGATGCTTAAGATCATCGACACCCACGACTGCATCTACGTTATTCTGGAGTACTGCCCCGAAGGTGATTTGTTTTACAACATCACCGAGTGTGGCCAATATGTCGGTAAGGACGAGCTTGCCAAGCGGGTTTTCCTCCAGATTTTGGATGCCGTAGAGCACTGCCACAACCTGGGGATCTACCACCGGGATCTCAAGCCAGAGAACATTCTTGTCTCAGACCGAGGCGAGACTGTTAAGCTGGCGGATTTTGGCCTGGCCATCTCCAACGACCGATCCGAGGATTATGGTTGCGGCTCAACGTTTTACATGTCTCCAGGTAGGTTCAAAAGAAAACCATTGTTCCCACTCCTTCCCCCCTCCCTCTCGCACCACGCAGCCCTTGCGGACATGCTCTCACGTTTGCCCAATCCCAACAACCAACTAATTTCTTTCTTTTTTTCCTTTCATCTAGAATGCCTGGACCACTCTGCCAGGAAGCCTTTTTACTACTGCGCCCCGAATGACGTCTGGAGTCTTGGAGTCATCCTTGTAAACCTCACTTGCGGACGCAACCCGTGGAAGCAAGCATCATCGGAGGACTCCACATATCGGGCCTACACCAGAAACCAGAGCTTTCTGAAGACAATCCTCCCCGTGTCGGATCAACTGAACGACGTCCTGGGGAGGATATTCACCCGGAACCCGGACCAGCGGATTACACTCCCCGAGCTTCGGGAGCGGATTCTCGCCTGCACCAGGTTTACCGAGCAACCGGCCGCTGCGCCTGTTTCTCCTCCGGTAACACCGGAACAACTTACATACGTTAACAACTACGAGGAAGCGGTTATCGACGATGAGTACGACTACGATACGCCCCTGTCACCGGCCTCTTCCGACCTCATGTCCGACGGAGAATCCACTTGTTCCTCAGACGAAGGCTCCCTCTGTTCGTCAGGATCCAGTCTGGATGATTTCGATTCGGATGACGATGCTTTTGAGGACATTCCTGAGGCCAAGACCCCGCCCCCACCGTCGACCCGCGAGGAGCCAGCAATCTACGAACCTGAGAATGTCAGCATTGTGGGATATCAGCAGGATTACATGCACCACTGCGCTCCTGTTGGCCTGGAGCCCATTCATGTGCCAGTTCATGTGCCCAAGTACGCTCCAGAGCCGTTTTCCTGGGACAGGATGAAATACCACTCGCCACCGGCGCTACAGCTGTACCACCCGGTTCCTTTCCATTACCAGGTCCCTGTTCCTCTTTTCACTCAGATGCAAGGTTGCTACTAGCTTCAGTCTCTGAAGGGATTTTGTTGAACCCCCGGGACCCGACCCTCCTTGATCCCCAAAACGATATATCACGTTATTTATGCAAACCCCCATGGAGGAGGCAGTATTTGCTTTCGATGCATTATACCCTCAGGCCTTCTTCGGTGGAATTTTTTTTTTTTTCACGACAAAAAATACCGGAAACGGCGCTCGCCATGTTCATAGCCAAAGTTTTCTTAGGGGAAGTGTATTCCTTCCAGAGATTGTTTTTCTGAGAAGCGAGGCGGTCGGCTTGTTGCTTTTTTTTCCTTCTCATTTGTTTGCAGCGAGGAGTTGGGTTTATGAGACCCCATCATGTCAAACGGGGGAACAAGGTTTGGGAAGGATTTGACTTCTATTTGGACTGAACATATTTATCCACACTTGTTTATTTGGGAGGATGCATTGTCACTGGCGCAAGAGGGAAGGAATATACAAGATTCAGGCGTTGGAGTGGAACAAAGTACGCCGACGAAGAGCCGGAGACTCGGAGTCGCCTTTTTTTATGTTTTTTTACTGGACATTTTTTAATACCCCCCGACCCGCTATCTGCGGCGTCAGACGGAGACATCAGCGGCAAAAGAAGTTTTTCTTGACGCGGCGAACTTTGGCTTGTTACAACATGTGGCGGTCTAGTTGTCTGGGTTTCCTTGGATGGATGGAAGATACGAAACGGGCCACGAGAATTTTAGACATTACCCAAGGGTCAACAGCCCGAATGCAGGAGGGACGAGACAAACCCACCGCAGATACGTTTTCCCTTCGCGGACGGCTTCACCACGGTGGAGAGACGATCCGGGAGGCTGGGAGGATGGAGATATCAAGCTACACGTTTTAGAGCGGGCGTTTGCGGCCTCTTGGCTGGCAATGAGAAACATCCAAGACAACCAAACTTGATTTGGCGTGACAATGCATCGCATCTGTGTGTGTGTGCTTGGTGATGAGCTGGGAATAGGCATGCGGGAAAGACGGCAACAACACGTGACGGTCTCGCCATGTCGAAGAGCTGGTTTCCCCTGTCAAGGCCTCGATGGCGTGGTTCGAGCACAAAACCTGGCACTTGACAAACTAGGCTGTTTGCAGCCGAGGGCATGCCACTAGTTTGGTTGGCTGCCTTGCCGGTTTTCCTTGAGGGAAAATGTCGCGCAGCAGCTGGCCGGGCGGACGACCACACTTGGCGTCTGTCAGGTGTTTCGAGTTTCATTGCCGCCAAGCTCTGTAGCTTTGTAGCTCTCTCTCTCTCCCTTTCACAGCGGGCGCGGGCGCGGGCGGCCGGCATGGCCCCATGGCCCAGTAAGGAGGGGGAGGGGGCAAGAGGGGTTGCTCTGGCACACACATCATTGGCCACATTGGAGAGCGCCACTTTCGCCTTACTTTTTGTGGTGGTGCAGCGTGATGGCTCCAAGCAAAAAAGCGCTGCAAGAGCTGCAGTGCCCGAGAAAGCGAAGGGAGGCAATAGGAAGCAAGGGAGGGTACGCCTGACCCGAATGGGGCTAACGTGCCTGCCTACCTTAGGTTTTGCCCTGGATGGGGATATCTGGAGCGAGCTTTTGCAAACAGAAGGCCTGCGCTGCGATGCGATGCGACGCGGTCTCACTCGCGGGAGCTCGGGCTTTTCGGAGTTGTAAGCTGTGAGCTTTGAGCTGTGATCTCTCTCTCTCTCTCACGAGTCCCCAGCCCAGGGCCCCCCCCCCCCTTTTTTTTTTTTTTTTTTTTTTCCCGGCTTCCCGTTCTTAATACATACACTAGTCTGTCACTTTTTGCTGATACTACACCGTTGATCCATGATCCATCCATCCATCTGTTCAATGTGTGTGAGCGTCAGTCAGGACTCGGTGATAGTCGAGGGATGAGAGAACTGACTTGGAACATGGGCCAAGTGGCCTGTGCGCAGCCCTTCCACCCCTCTCTCGGTCGGCTTTTCGGGCCCACTCATTTCCCCGCTGGCCAGTGTGATGCGGCGGACGCCTTGCCCCACTCTCTCTCACACTCTCACTCTCCCCCCCTCTTTTTTTTGTCTCTGGTCCTGAGCCCAACTGGCACCACGCAAGCTAAAGCAAGTCGCAGTCAGTGCAGTGCAGCGCAGCTCAGCAATCTCTTCTTTCCATTTGCCTTGCCTTGCTTTGCTTGTTGGGCGTTTTGCTTCTATCCACTCACAGTCACTTTCACAGTCACAATCATGGCCACTTTTTAGTTACTCACTCCACACAGGCTCACATGAGGGCTGCCGATCGGATATCAGTTCCCCTTTTCTCGGTCAGTTATCCCGTTCCAGATAGAAAGTCTTATCGGATGGAAGCCGGGGTTGTGTCCAGTCTGCGCAACATCATGACGTGCCCCGGTTCATCATGTCGTCGGCCAAGACAAAACGCTACTCTGGAGATCTGGAACGCACCCAAACTTTCCCCCAATACGACTCTTCAGATGACGTTTGCAACTTTGTTTTTTCCCTTTGCTTCTTTCTGCTTCCCGATGTTCCCGCTGATCCCAGCGAGAAGGTGTGGGAATGGACGCGGCATGGCCGCTAATGCCGATGACCAACCAGACGAGTAGTAGCAATCATGAGTGGGGCAAAAACGAAAAAAAGGCAGCCGAGCCAACCATCCCAAGCAAGACCACCAACCAGCCTTCGGAGCTTCTTCGCACCTGCATGCTGCCCCTGCAAAAATGCGGCGCACCAGGAGAGAGAGAAAGGTCCGCGACTGCAGAGCCCGCCAGTAAAAAGGCGGGACACGGTTAAGCTTGGCGGAATGGCAACCAAAGGGAGGAGAGCCAAGAAAAATGCGCGCCTCTTGTTTAAGTGCTTGCATTAGTGTTGAAAGAGCAGGTCCCCCTTCTCCTCCTTTGGGCTGCCACACGGTTAGGGGGACAGCGTCCTCAGCTCGCTGCTGCCAGTTCCCACTTTGGTCCTCTCGCAGGTTGGAACCAGGTCTGCTGCTGCATGCAAGTCGTTCTCGATCCACCACTCGACGGTTTTTTTTTTTGCGTTCTGGTCTGTGTCGTGGCGGCCAATGGCCTAGAAGCCTGGTCATGCAGCCAGTCCTCCCTGCCTCATGCGAGAAGGTCAGTGAGAAGTCTCCTGATTGGGCCATGTCTCCTTGACCCGCGCCCATGAAGGAGGGGCGCACATGGCGGTGAGAGACGGCAACCGCATCGACCTTTGCTGCGAGAGAGGGCTTCTGGCTCTTGGTTGGTCTGTTGGGGGCTTGGCCGTGGAACTGCGGTGAAGATGGGTGGGTTGGGGATCTGATGCTGCGTCTGGTGGTCGTCGTGACACGACGGCCGGAGTAAAGCAGATTCGAGATCGCACCCGGCTTCCTCGATCCGCTAACCAGTCAACTAGTCACAAGTGCCATCGGCACCTGCCTTACCCGGGAAGGACCGCTCGACTCTGTGTGTGCCTGTCTGTGATGACATATTGGCTCTCGTTGAAGCCGACTTCGTCGTCGTATGACCTGGTGCCCCTGCCGAAGTGCTTTACGCTCCGGATATTGGCCAAGAGAAGAAACGCAAGATGGAGAAGATGTCACTCGCTTGTGGTCTGGCCTATTCTGGCCTCGCCCGTCACCCATTGCCGGGTCGAGACACAGCAGGATAAACCGCCGACATGCATTTACGTCTGTTGTGTCACTGGAACAGCAGCAGCAGCAGCAGCAGCAGTGGCAAACGACTGAGAAGGTGGACGTTGTCTACCTATCGTCCTGTCCTGCGAAGCACACTGGATCTGGATGCAAGTTGCATTCTTGACCGCCAGATCTCCCCAGAACCAAATTGGCTGGGTATTGGCTGCCCTGAAAGTGTCCAAGATCTCGTCCCTGCCCTATGAGGGGGGGTCGGCTTGGCGGCATGAGGTCGCTGTCTGTCTATCTCCAAGCCAAGGATTACCTTCTCCTGCAGTGCAGGACTTGGGAGGTTCGTGATTGCGCGGGGTCGCGGAGGCGGCAGTTGTCGCGAAGAGGGGAGGTGCATGACCTTGTTTTTCTCGGTGATTCCCAACCATCCGCAGACGAGCGAGGAGAGCAAGAGTCTGGATTCAAGACATTGCTGTAAGGGAGACAGACGGCGGTATCCGTACAACTGTGATAGGTCCGTGGTTGGAATCTCACTTACTTTGCCTATCCTGGCGGCATGTCGAATCTCGAGAACCAGTTTTGCGCTAGCTGGTTGCTGCACAGACTACTGCAGTATAAACAAGACCAACCAGAGACTAGGCATGCGATGCTGCTCGACAATCACATTCTCGGCGAGATAACAGAGACCAGACGAAAGGCATGTGGGCTGGGTTGCCTCAGCGCTTCCATTGCGAGGTACCTTGTACGCGGAACTTTCTTTGTTTCTCCCGGAAAGCCTAGACCTACGACCTTGGCCGTCTAGACGAGCTGTACTCGAAACATCGGAGATTCTCACGCTGTAGTGTAGCAGTGGACGCATGTTGTGGGAATTTGGGAGCGGTTGTCAGACCACCGGACTTTACGCCGACCTCCAGCCACGTGATTCCATGGCGATGAGCAGCTTTGGTGAGCTAACAAAAGCAAGGGAGAGGGGTAAGAGGTGGGGGGAGGTCGGGGAGGTCGGGGTCGAGGTTGGGCCTGAGTCTGGGCCTGGGCAGTTCCGGCGGCGATGGCGGCTGTCTCTGTGGGTCTGTGTCTTGCTCCGCCGGCGGGGCCTCGGGTGTGGTGCCGGCGCTCTGTATTGCGCTTTGCACAGCCAGAGCAAAGAAGGAGTGGCGGTAAATCGCCACTGCGGCGGGGAAGTCGGGATTACGACAGCCGTTGGTAGGGCCTTCAGGTGATATGGGAGCAGTTGGAGGTCACGGGCTATTGCAGAGAACGCAGCACTGACGAAGGGCTCATCGAATTATGATGAGCGGTGCAGTGTCCGTTGGCCTGATGATACGGCCGGAAGCTACTATAGTTGCCGGAAATGGCAGCGGGCAGCAAACAAACGCAAGGGAGAGAGAGTGGGGAGACGGTCAATGGTCGATGATGCGATATCACAGTCAGTCGACGACAATCTCCGCCCCTCTTTGTTCCTCTGCATCAGATCTCCGCCGCAGGATACGACTCCCCACTGCCGGAAGCCAGGGAGAGCAAGAGAAGAGGGGTCCTGCTGTCAGCAGCTTCCATCACCTACGCGTACTTTCATTCACGTCTTGTCATTCGCTGTGATGCGGCAGTTGGGGAGCCAGACTGAGCATGTTCCTCACTTGAGCTGCATGACAACACGACGAAGAGGAGGGGGCGGGTCATGGACGTTGACGTTGAGAGTTGAGCGTTGAGTGTCTCGCGAGTGTGGAAATGGAATGTGAGATGTGACAGACCGATGAGTTGAGCCTTGGCCAGACCAGACCAGACCCGACCAGACCGATGAGAGCCATACAGAGAAGCTTATCGTGCATGAAGTGGGAAAGTATTGAAGGGAGGAAGGGGGGCAACTTTTTCCTGTTTACTTTGCCCCTCACTTCACCACTCTCGCTCGGGAAAAGCGGGAGCGTTGCCGTCGTAGGAGGAGAGAAAGGAAGCACGACGTTGGGTGGGTGGGTGGTATTCGTGAAACATGAAAAGGATGGATGGATGGGTCCTCTGGATTGAGTTCTGAGGTGTGCTGTGCATGGGTGCGGCAGAGTGAGGAGTGAGGAGCGGGTGAGTGAGCTTACTGCGTTTGCGTTTGCGCTGCTGTGCTGAGGTGGTATGGTATGGTATCATGCGGCGCTGTGGTGGTAGTGGCGGTACGTTGTGAGAGTGTGTGTGTATGTCAGAAACTCCCGTCGACGCGGTAAGAAAACAGAAACAGAACGGAAAAAGATGGGGTTGAAGTGTGGAGGTGAGGTTGGATTGGGGGCTGGGGCCGGCTGTTACCCTCCTCCACGTTATGATTTTGGTGAGTGAGTTGAGGGAGCGAAACTTAGTCACTACGTGCCTACCTACCAGCCGGAGCTGAATGCTGAGTGAGACTGAGTAAGTGGGCGGCACGGCGATGGCCCAGGGGCAGGACAGAGGAAGTTGAGTTGAGGATGAGTTGCGGAGGAGGTGAATCGGGCAGTCAATCTGGTGTATTCTGTTCTCAGGAGGAACTATTCGTATCAAGTACCTACCTAGCTCGTGTATGCGTCAATGGTGCAAAATAGATTTGCTCATATTCCGTATGCACAGACTTGTCGCGAAGTTCCAGCAAGTTACCCATTCGAACTTTGGGGATGAGTTTTTTGGTGACGGGATGGTTGAATGAAGACTAAAAACCAGTAAGCAAAGGAAAAGAGAGCGAGGGGTCCATTGGATTAACTAACATAATCCACTTTTCCAGCGTTAGTTTCCAACAAGCGATATGGCTAAGCCGAGGCCCGGCTAGCTCAATCGGTAGAGCGTGAGACTCTTAAGGGGAGTTACTCCGTCATCTCAAGGTTGTGGGTTCGACCCCCACGTCGGGCTCAATTCCCGTCGCAACTTTCTTTTTTTTTTCTTTTTTCACGTCACCGATGGTGTTGTGTATTTCTCCTGCATTTTTTTTTTGTTTGTAGTCATATTAGTCGTTGTTGTGGTGATGATGGTGGCTAATGCAAGGAAGGTCGTTGTTGTGCACTGCACTGCACAGAGGTTGAACTGGGGGCTTGTTTACATCCCCCCACCTTGATTCCTTCCCCCTCCCTTTTTTTTTGGGGCGCTGTCTGTTTCGGTACCAGAAAAAATAGACCATAGCTACGGATAGCTATTCGCAGGCTTGTAGGTTTCTTCTTCAAAGATGCGACTCGTTCTGGGCGCTTCTCCCCCTACGAATAACTGACCAGCTGCGAGAAGGGTCGAACGCAAACGAGCGACTTGGCCCTGCTAATCTGATCACCCATCCCCCATCGTGCTCCCTTTCGGCCACCTACCCCGCCAACACCACGAACCACGACGTTCTATCTATCTAGAACTAGTCAGTCAGTCGGTCGGTTGGTCGGTTGGTCGGTCGGTCACTGCCCAGCTCGGTGAAGACCGCAGAATCACGGGACTTTCCAGTCAGTCAGGTTGGTCAGTCTTGACGATGAAAGGCACAGCTAGCTAGCTCAGTATAGCATTTTTTTGTGTCCAAATCGCCTGCCCGGGTCAGCTGCTATGTCAAGCCACGTCAAGTCAAGTCGGGTCATGTCATGTTGGCCCCTAGACACACGGACACGGTGGTGATGTCCAAAGTATATCCGAAAGGAGGATGATCTGGGATCGAGAAGTATAGTTTTTGTAGCCATTTTACCTAGTGAAATCACCTGAGCTGAGCTGAGCTGACTTAACCTGACCTGAACTGAACTGATCGTAGATTGTGCCGCCGGACTGATAAACCTTGATTTGAGAGTAGAATAGGGGTAGCTAGACAGGTCCAGACAGGTCTGGAGTGCCAACCCCGCACTCCCCCTGATTATCGCGTAGTGTATATCTCGCAAGCTATTTCCGCTCGATGCTTGGGGCGGGTAGTTAGTTAGTTGGGTAGTTAGCTGGCGCCGCGCGTGTGCGCGATATTGGGAATGATGGGGTACGGGGCAGTCATTCTATTCTACACTGCACTAGGTACACTAGATAAATCCACTCCTCTCACCACCTCTCACCTCATCAGCTAGTGTAGTGTTTGAGTGTATATACTAATTCTAGTGTAGCATAGGTAGGCACGTGGCTCCAAGTAGAGAGACCTAGTTGGTGGGCATGGCGGGATGGCCCCAACCCCATACCCCAGGATGTCGTGTCAGTGTAGTCTAGATCCCCACGAGCCGGCGACTGGCGGCGTACGTAGTATAGTGTAGTGTGGATACTAACGTAAGCGGTCGTTCAAGTTGTGATCAGGCAAGATCACCGGGTAATCTTTTACACTACACTAGATTACGCTTATACTTATACTGACGCCTACAGTCCAGCTCGCGCCTGTGTCCGCGCCTGCCTCGTCTAGTCGGTGTCTATGTGTATAATTTGTACCGGGAACTCCTTCTATGCTCACCCCACCTCCACTCACTCACTCACTCACTCACCTCACCTCGGCTCCTCACTTCACCGGACTTGGGTCCGGGTCTAATCTAATCTGATCGAGCTCACTCACTCGATCACCTCATGGAGGCATCATGTGGACACTTACACTTACACTAACACTTAAACTTAGATAGATAATGAGCCAGTGGCTTGGGGTTGGCGCTGCGGGTATTCTACACTACACTTGTATTGGTGTGCACCTTACCTGTGGGTAATGGGCGGCGACCAAGGCTATCTTCAGGGCGGTGGATCAGCTTGCAGGTGCTTATGTGATGGATGATGAATGTTGAACGATGAATGTTGGATGATGAATAGACTTCGGGGTGGAAATGGTGTTGAGACTGTGGAATCTTAGGTACCTAGTCAGGGTGGGTAATCATCTAGACCGGTCGGAGGTGATGCCGATGTCGATGCCGACGGTGCTGGCGATGGTGACACGAGTCGACGTCGATGGCTATGGTGATGGTGATGCCGATAGTGACAATAATGGTGATGAGTCGATGACAGACTGCAAACTACCGCGTCAGAGTGGTGGAAACTGGGGCTGACATGAGTCAACCAAGGACTGGCGGCGTGATCTCAATGATGTCGATGACAGCTCTATTGACGATCGTTAATGCGAGTGGTAAACTACGAGAATATCGAGATGAGCCGAGACATCGTTAATACACCCAGTGGCTTTTTGTAATCTGTAGATTTTGTATCGGGACTTCTCAGTCGGAGTTGTGACTTCGGTGGTCTTCTGCTACTTGCTATCTTGACCGTCGCTCACTCACTTTGTCGTTCGTCGTCTACCATAACTTGGTTGCTCACAGCTTGGATATCCGTCATCTGTCCTCTCATCTTACCTCACCTACCCTCTGGGCTGTCACTCACCCACTCACTCACTTACTCGATCAAAATGCTCACCCATCCTTCTATCTGACCGTGATATCTTCTTTCGTATACCCACCCAAAGCTATCACTTTACGTCGACGCTTCTTTGTCTCTACCTATCACTTGAACCCGTAACTTCAACCTATCAGAGTACTTACCACACTATCACTTCAACTTATCAGAGTACCTACTACACCACCACCTCACTTCACTTTATCACACACCCACATCACCACTCATCACTGATCACTCATCACAGACAGAGACTTCAACAATGGTGTCAATCAAGCCTTTCATTTGTCTCATCGCATCTCATCTAGGCCTTCCACAACCCAGACTCGACTCGACTCGAACCATCCATCCGTAAACCATATAAACCTGATGAGATAACCTAAATAAAGAAAAATGACATCTTGGTGAGACTTCAAACTTGAGGTAGATAGACAGACAACCAAAAAAACGAGGACCATTTAAAACTCTGAGCTGGCAGTGTCTTTGTGGCAAGAAAAAAATACAACAACACACCCCAGGGACATTCTCGAAAAGAAAAATGATAGAAAGGAAATAGAGAGACAGAGAGAGCAAAATTAGGCCAGCTCAGGCTTAGGCTCAGGCTCAGCGTTGTCGCGTCGTGTCGTGTCCCGGTCCTCTTTTTCCCCGTCCCTCCACTCTCACCCTATCCTTATCCCATCTCTTCTCCTCCCCACCGCCACCACAGCCGCTACGACGCCGTTGAACAACTCGGGATATCATAGATTTTAGTTTGTCCGTTCACCTTGGTATAACCCCCCCCACACACCTCCAGCTTTCCCCCTCCTGACACCTCACACCTTCCCCCAACCCTTCCCTACTGACAGGCATCACGGGGAAATCCCAAACCTCGTTGACGGCCACCCAATAACCACCACGCCCTTATCACCCAGATCCACAATCTGTCCTCCCGACTTGGAGTTCTGCACCGGCGGTCCATAATACTTGTCGAGAATCTGGACCGCCTCCAAGGTTGCCGCGTTGGGACTGCTGCGCTTCACCTTTGGTGGCTTGAGGGAGCCGCCCGGGGTGGTGGGATCGGGGGTCATGGGGCCGCCGGGAACAGCTGGGTCAGGCTTAATGGAGCCGCCGGGAACGGGAACTTCAGGGATGAGGGCGCCGCCGGGAACAACCGGGTCAGGCCTGAGCGGGGCTCCGGTGGTCACCGGGTCCGGCTTAAGAGGACCGCCAGGGGTGACGGGGTCGG
>Ga0247763_1000891_pt1 | contig 17845 bp, 14 predicted proteins | sample UWRJL141409B4_FD_179926 | JGI IMG/M metagenome (GOLD analysis project Ga0247763, IMG submission 179926) | Plant litter microbial communities from Arlington Agricultural Research Station in Wisconsin, United States - UWRJ-L141-409B-4 | ecosystem: Environmental > Terrestrial > Plant litter >...
CCACCTGTTCGGGGTGCACGGCGGTCGCATCCGCGCCGAGGGAACAGCCGAGCACATTCACTGGGAGCTCGGCGCGGCCGGCTCCCCCTGCCTCGTGGTGGATGGGCGGGAGCGCGTGGCCGCATGATTCGATCGCGCCCCGCGCGGCGCGATCTCGAAAAACGGCCGCATTTCATGGTTGATGCGGCGCGTCGTTGCGTGCTCTAGGGGCGCCCATGATTGACAATAATAACACCGTCACCGGCTCCTACCGGTCTGCGGTCTTGGCCGCGATGCTCGCGGCCTTCGCTTTGGCCTGGGCCTCACAGTCGGCAGCGAATCCCACTGGCGCACGCCCCGAGCTGACCGAGCTTGCCGCGAGTTGCCAGCAGGGTGACGCCGTCTCCTGCAACGACCTCGGCGTCATCTACCTCGACGGCTACGGCAGACCTGCCGACGCGAGCGCCGCGTTTGGCGCCTTCCAGCGCTCGTGCCAGACCGGCAGCGCCGATGGCTGCGGCAACCTCGGAGCCTTGTACGAGAGCGGCGCCGGCGTGCCCACCAACGTCGAGGAGGCCGCTCGCCTCTACCAGCTCGCTTGCAACCAGGGGGGCGCCCTCGGCTGCTCGAACCTCGGCGCGCTCTACGCTCGCGGCCTCAGCGTGCCGCGCGACATCGACGCTGCCGAGCGCTACTTCGCCTTCGCGTGCAAGCGCGGGAGCGCCGCCGGTTGCACCAACCTGATGGAGCTCGATCTGCCGCAGCGTTGATTCACAGCGTTGATTCAGATCGTAGCACCGCTGCAACACGGGCGGGAACACGGGCAGGCTCGCCAGAGCCGAGCCTGCCCGTTTAACTCGACGCGGGACCTCGCCATGTCAGGCTGAGCCTCGAGAGAGCACGCCGCGAGACAAGCCGACCCGTGGGTGTCGCTCCGGACTTGTAGGCCGTCATGTTCCTTCATCTCCTCAAAGGTCCCGAGCGGGAAGCGTTCGCGGGCCTCGCCAAGCACCTCGTCGGCGCCGACGAGGACGAATCCGTGGCAGAAACCCGCGCGCTCTCCGCGATGGACCTAGAGCTCGGTCTGTCGGTGGCGCACGTGCCCCCCGCGAAGCCGACGCCGGCCCTGCTCGCCACCTTCGGGAGCCCATCGGCTCGCGCCGCCGTGGTGCTCGAGCTGCTCGGGCTCGCCTACGTCGACGGGCACTACCATCCGAACGAGACCGCCCTCATCGAGCGCATCGCCGCCGAGCTCGGCGTGTCCGAGCGCCGCTTGCTGGAGATGGAGAACTGGGTGCAGCGCGAGATGGCGCTGGTGACGGAGGCTGAAGCGCTGCTGGTCGGAAACGGCACTTAGCCCGGGCTCCCTGGCACGTGCCTTGCTCAGGCGACGCGCGCCAGAACGTGAAGACCATCATCCTGACGGGCATTCACCTCGACTGGTGCATCGAGGGCAACGCCGCGCGCCGCCCGCGACCACGGCTACCTGCCGATCGTGATCGGCGACGCCACGGCCTGCCAGAAGCTCGAAGACGAGGCCGCCGCGATGCGCCGCATCAACAACTTCTTCGCGCCTGTAATCTCGGCCGACACGTTCGTGAAGCTGCAGGCCCCCGCGACGTGATCCCCCCGGCGCTGCTGCCAGGGCAACACCTCGGCAGCGGCGCTGCGCGCCTTCAAACACCGGCACCCTGCCGCGGGGCGCTCACCCGGACGCTCCACCCATGACGTCGCTCCAGAATCCGCCCACGAACGCCGCGCTCGAGGTGCACGGCGTCACCAAGCGCTACACCCTCGCCGGTGGCGCTCGCGTCGATGCCTTGTCGAGCATCGATCTGAGCGTCGCGAGCGGGCAGATCGTCGTCATCGTCGGCGGCAGCGGCTCGGGCAAGAGCACCCTCCTGCGCGTCATCGCGGGCCTCGAACGAGCGGATCACGGCGGCATCACCGTCGCCGGCAAGCGGGTGACGGGTCCGAGCCGCGACTGCGCGATGGTGTTCCAGGAGCACCGGCTCTTTCCCTGGCTGAGCGTCGCCGACAACGTCGCCTTCGGCCTCGCCGGCCTCGTCGAAATGGCGCCCGCGACGAGACAGCAGGCGATCGACGAGCACGTCGCGCTGGTCGGCCTCGCGGGCTTTGAACGCGCGTATCCGCACCAGCTGTCGGGCGGCATGGCCCAGCGCGTGGCCATCGCGCGAGCGCTCGCCCCGCGCCCTCGCCTGCTCTTGCTCGACGAGCCCTTCGGCGCGCTCGACGCGCTCACCAAGATGCGCATGCAAGACGAGCTGCTCCGCATCTGGCAGGCCGAGCGCACCACGCTCGTGCTCGTCACCCACGACGTCGAGGAGGCCGTGTATCTCGGCAGCCGCATCGTCGTGCTCGCGGGTCGCCCCGGGCGCGTGCGCCAGACCATCGACGTGGGCCTCGAGCGCCCGCGCGATCGCACCAGCGCCGACTTCGCGGCGCTGCGACGAAGCGTCCTCGCCGAGCTGCTGGACGACACCTCGCGCAGCGCCCCTGCCCCCACCTCACCGAGAGCCCTTCGATCATGAGACACCCGCCCGTCGCCCTCACGCTTTCCCGCTGGAGTTTTGCTCGCACGCTCGTGCTGCTGTGCGCCTGGCTCGCCCTCGCGTGCGAAAGCCATTCCACGGCCGAGGTCGCCAAGCCCGGCGTCATCCGCCTCGACTACGCCACCTATAACCCCGTGAGCCTGCTCTTGAAAGAGAAGGGCTACCTCGAGAGCGCGCTCGCTCCGGAGGGCATCGGCGTCGAGTGGATCAAGAGCGTCGGCTCGAACAAGGCGCTCGAGCTGCTCAACTCGAGCAGCGCCGACTTCGCCTCCACCGCCGGCGCCGCAGCGCTCATCGCCCGCGCCAACAACAGCCCCATCCGCGCCGTCTATGTCTACTCCAAGCCCGAGTGGACGGCCGTCGTCACCCGCGCCGACTCCGACATCGACGAGCTGAAGGACCTGAGGGGCAAGAAGGTCGCCGCGACGCGCGGCACCGATCCGTTCGTCTTCCTGCTGCGGGCGCTGGACTCGGTCGGCCTGAGCGAGGCTGACATCGAGCTCGTGCCGCTGCAACACTCGGACGGCAAGCTCGCGCTCGAGCGCGGCGACGTGCAGGCCTGGGCGGGCCTCGATCCGCTGATGGCCACGGCCGAGATCGAGAACGGTGCGCGCCTGCTCTTCCGCAACGCCGACTGGAACACCTACGGCGTGCTCGACGTGCGCGAAGAGTTCGCCCAGCGCTACCCGAGCTACGTCACGCGCGTGCTCGAGGCCTACGAGCGAGCCCACGCCGAGGCGCTCGCGCACCCCGCAGAGCTCGCCGTCGCGCTCGCGAGAGAAGCCAACCTGAGCGAGGCCGTCGCGAAGCGCGTGCTCGAGCGCACCGATCTCCGCTCCACCGCGCTCGGCGACGCCCAGGCCACCGCCATCTCCGCCGCGGGGGCCGTGCTGCGCAAGAGCGGCGTCATTCCCGCCGGCACCGACGTCGGCGCCGTCACCGCGCAGCTGCTCGACCACCAGTATCGCGACCGCATCAAAGCCCCGTGATCGCGCCCGCGGCCGCAGTCCGTAGCGCCTTGCTCCCGCTCGCCGTGCTCCTCGTCTGGGAGCTCCTCGCTCGCGCGGGCGCGCTGTCCCCCCACTGGTTTCCGGCACCCACCCGCCTCCTCCAGACCCTGATCGATCTCGGCGCCAGCGGCGCCCTCGTGCGACACATCGGTGCAACGCTGCTGCGCATGGCCCTCGGCTTCACCTGCGGCGTCGCCACCGGCACCGCGCTCGGCATCGCCACCGGCCGTTCCCAGCAGCTCCGCACCCTGCTCGACCCATCGCTGCAGGCCCTGCGCAGCATCCCCTCCCTCGCCTGGGTGCCCCTGTTTCTGCTCTGGCTCGGCATCGGCGAGACCTCCAAGGTCGCCCTCATCGCCCTCGGCGTCTTCTTCCCCGTCTACCTCAACCTCACCGCGGGCCTCGACAGCATCGACCGCCGCCTGCTCGAGGTGGCCCAGCTCTACTCCTATCGCCGCCTCCGCCTCGTCCGCCACGTCCTCTTGCCCGCCACCCTCCCCGCCTACATCACCGGCCTGCGCAGCGGCCTCGGCCTCGGCTGGATGTTCGTGGTCGCCGCCGAGCTCATGGGCGCGAGCCGAGGCCTCGGCTACCTCCTCGTCGACGGCCAGACCACGAGCAGACCCGAGCTCGTCATGTCCGCCATCGCTTGCTTCGCCCTGCTCGGCAAACTGACAGACCTCCCCCTCGCGACCTGGAGCCGGCGCTGGCAACACCGCGGCTGATGCTAGCTCAGCTCGAGCAGCTGCGCCGAGTAGAGCACCACGCATTCGCCCGGCGACGACTCGGCGATGAGGTTGACGATTTTCTTGTAGTGGGCGCGCTGCAGCAGCTCGATGCGCTCGAGGTCGGCGCGGGAGACCATGCCGAGGTTGTAGGAGAGGAGGCCGGGGGCGCCGGCGCGGAGGCGTTCGACGCCGACGCTGGCCCAGCTGGCGCGCAGAGCACGGGCGCGTTCGGGATCGGTGCGCGTGTCGACGGATTGGATCTCGGTGGGCTCGTAGCGGCCTTCGTTGTGCTGGATCTGGCCGGAGCGCAGCAGGACGTCGAGGCTGCTTTGTTCGAGCTCGGGAGAGATGCCGAGGCGGCGGGCGATCCAGCCGGGTTGGTGGGCGGGCGACGAACGGTATTCGTCGAGCTCGAGGGCGCGCAGGACGGCGTGGGACCAGGGTTCGTCGTAAGCGGCCTGGCGGGCGCCTTGGAGGAGGCGCCAGGGGGCGCGGGCGCTCGGTAGTTGCTCGGGATCGGTGAAGGCGGCGACGAAGTCGAGCACGCGACGCGAGGTGAACTCGATCAGCGTGAGCAGCTCGGGCAGCGTGGGATCGGCCTTGGCACGGAGCCAGCGGTTGAGAGCGAAGCGGCTGTATCCGGTGCGGCGGGAGAGCTCGACGAGAGTGGCGTCACCGCGCTGGTCTTGCAGCAGGCGGGCGACGCCGGCGATGGAGGTGGGGTCGATGTCGGCGAGCCACGCGGGAGTGCCTCGGTAGAAGCCCGCCAGGCAAGCGGCGACGTCGATGCCGAGGGCGGCGAGCATCTGCAGGGTGGCGCTGGCGGAAGGAAAGCAGCGCGCGGACTCCCAGCGGTAGGCGATGTTGCTGCGGTAGCCGAAGCGGCGGCTGAAGGCGACCTGCGAGCGGCGGCCGCGCAGCGCACGGAGCCAGTCGGCGGCGAGGCGCTGGGGGTCGACACGGCTGGGGGCGGCACGACTGGTGACGACGCGGCTGGCGAGCATGGCTCGTCTACATTAAACGCACATTCGACGGCGTCCAATGCCCACGAAAAGTGCGTTTGATGGCTATGTTGGCTTGGACACCTGGGCTGGCGCGTGGGAAATGAGGAGCATGGAGCAAAGCACGGCTCGGGGGCGCGCACGGCGTGGCGGGCTCGGCTTTCTGGTGTTGCTGGTGATCGCCGGCGCGGCGAGCGCAGCCTGTCACGAGACGCATGCCGGCAACGGCGTCGGCGGGCAGAGCGGTGACGAGGGGCGGCGCCCTGGCTCGACTTGGCTCGGTACCGGCGGCGTTGCGGCAGTGCCCGCGCGTCCGTGAGCGCTCCACGGGCGCATGGGCCTTCGCCCCCCGCGTGAGCGCTCGGGTCACGCGGGGCGCCGCTCCCTCGATCCTCGATCGCTCGAGTCATATCCATGCTGCCCGACTGGCTCTTCGACAACTTCCTGTTCGGATTGTGGCCGGGGAGCTGGCTCGGCCGCAACGTGTTCAGCGCGTTCACGACGAGCCTGTCGATCGGGATGTCGCTCGCCGCGAGCGGGTTGTTCATGCTGGCCGAGCGCGCGCGACGGCTCGGGCGGCCCGTGCCGGAGCGCTGGGAACGCGGCGTGTGCGTGGCGCTGACGGCGCTCTCGTTCCTGGTCTACTACGACTTCTTCAACCCGAACACGCGCTACCAGAACTACTACCACCGGCACGAGTTCTATCACTACTACCTGGGCTCGAAGTACTTCGACGAGATCGGCTACCACCGGCTGTACACGTGCACGGCGATCGCCGAGGTGGAGGCGGGGCGGCGGCGAGAGATCGAGCGCGCCGAGATCCGCGACCTCGGGGGCAGCAACCTGGCCGTGCCGATGCGGGAGACGTTCGTGCTGTCGGAGCCCGATCGCTGCAAGCGGCACTTCACCGGAGAGCGCTGGCAGGCGTTCAAGGCGGACGTGGAGTGGTTCCACGCTTCGGCGCGCGGCGAGTACTGGGACAAGATGAAGCTCGACCACGGCTACAACCCGCCGCCGGTGTGGACGATGACGGGGCAGCTCTTCGCGAACCTGGCGCCCGCGGGCGATCGTTTCTTCAAGCTGCTCGCGGCGCTCGACATCTTGCTGCAGCTGGGCGCATTACTGCTGATCCGGTGGGCGTTCGGGCGCCGCATCATGACCGTCGCGGCCGTGTTCTGGGGCTGCAACGCGCCCGCGAGCTTCCATTTCACGTGCGGCGCGTTCCTGCGGCAGGACTGGTACTTCCTGTTCGTGGCGGCGCTTTGCCTGGCGCGCAAGCGGCGCTTCGCGCTGTCGGGCGCGGCGTTGACGTGGTCGGCGGGGCTGCGCATTTTTCCCGTGGTCGCGTTCGTCGGGATCGCGCTGGTGATGCTGTTCGACGTGCTGCGGAAGCGCCGGCTGCGCAGCGACTATCGGCGCTTCATCCTGGGCAGCGCGCTGTCGGGGGCGCTGCTGTTCGGCGCCAGCTGCGCGGTGACGGGCGTCGATGCCTGGCGGGCGTTCGCTGCGCACATCGGCATGCACAAAGACACGCCGCTCACGAACAACATGGGCCTCGAGATGCTGCTCACCGCGAGCGCGGAGGGGCGCATGGCGGTCACCGTCGATAGCCGCCTCGACGACGACGTGCAGCCCTGGAAGGAAGGCTACGTCGCGCGCAAGCACGCGCGGCGCCCCCTGCAGATAGCGATCAGCGCGCTGGTGCTGGGCTGGATGGCGTGGGCGCTCTCGCGGGTGAAGCTGGTGTGGCTGGGAATGGCGCTGAGCCTGCCGCTCATGATGTCGCTCTTGAACCTCACCTGTTACTACTACTGTTACTTCGTGGCGGGGGCGGCGCTGGTGCTGTGGTGCCCCGCGCTGGCGCCCGCCTACCTGGCGCTGGCGGCCGCGAGCCAGGTGCTGGCGACCCGCTTCTACTGGTTCGACGATCAGCACGTGGCGCTGAGCGTGCTGTTCTATTCGTTCGCGCTGAGCACGCTGTACGCCGTGTCGCGACCGATCACGAGGCTCGCATGGTCGGCGCGACCATCCGGAAGGACGTCGAGAAGCCTTGCTCCGTTTCTTCGACGGCGCCGATGAGCGCCGATGGCACGCCGACGCCGTCGCTCGCGTTGGTCGTCGAGCGCGGGCCGCGCGCCGCGTAGGGCGCGAGCGCGTACACGGCGTCGGTGATGGCTTCCGGAAAGTAGAGCTGCGTGGTGAGCAGCGAGGCCTGGCCCTGCGGCGCGCCGGCGAGCAGCACCATGATGTGGATGTGCGGGGTGCGCCCCGGGTACCAGCCGGGGTACACGGTGACGAACTCGACCAGGCCGTTCGAATCGCTCGTCTGAAAACCGCGCAGAAAGGTCTGACCTGCGGCGTTGGCGCTGTTGCCCTGGGCGGTGTCGAACGCCGAATACGCGCCGGCCGCGTCCGCGTGCCAGACCTCGACCAGCGCCCCGGAGATCGGCTCGCAGCTCTGCGCGTCGACCACGCGCAGGCCGAGCTCGAGCAGCGCGCCTTCCTTGCCTTCGCGGATGTCGCGGCGATCGAAGCCCGTGTCGAAGAAGAACGGCCCTTCCGTCTGAGCGGGGGTGAGCACGCAGGTCGCGTCACCGTTCGTGGGCGCATCGGGCGTCTGCGAGGAGCGCCCGTCGGAGCCGCACGCCGGCAACCAGCGCTGGATGCCGAGCACACCGAAGCCCGCGAGCGCGCGCCGTCGATCGAAGCGGGGAGGAAGGAGTCGGCTCATGCAACAAATCTAGTCGCGCGCAAGGCCGCGAGCGAGTCGTTGCATCGCGTCGACCGTTCGCTCGGTTTGATGACCTCTCAGATGTGGCACGCGGTGTTGGCAATCGTTGCACGATGGAGGGGCGCTTTTGCCGGATCACGCATTGCGGCGTGCGGCTCGAGCAGGTGCGTCGATGGGCGCCGCAGGGCGGCGATGGAGTTTCGCGTCGGTGACGCGAGCTGACACACGGCGCACGCCTCGAAACCCGCTGGCGGCGCGTGTATGCTGCACGCCTTGTCTTATCGCCGAGGCCGGGACATCGAGCGGTCCGGCGACGCCATGCAGAAGCGAAAGCCCACTCACCCCACCTCCGTCGACCAGACGTTGATCGACCCCGAGTCGGTAGACCCGGAGCCCGAGCGCGCGAGCGCCGCGCCCGATCCGCTGATCGGGACGACGATGCTCGACACCTACAAGATCGAGCGCCTGATGGGCGAAGGCGGCATGGGCCGCATCTACGAGGCGCGCCACGTGCGCATCGCGGAGAAGCGCTTCGCCATCAAGGTGCTGCGGCCCGAGCTGGTGTCGAGCGCGCAGATCCGCGGGCGCTTCGAGCGCGAGGTAGAGGCCGTCGCGCGCGTCACCCACCCGGGCGTGCTGGCGATCGCCGACGTGGGCACCACGTCGCAAGGGCTGCCGTTCATGGTGTGCGAGCACCTGAGCGGGCTAGACCTGCTCGCCTACACCCGCCGCTTCGGCGCCCTGTCTGACGCGCGCGTGGTGCACATGGGCTGCCGCGTCGCCGAGGCGCTCGAGGCCGCGCACGCCCAGGGAGTGATTCACCGTGACATCAAGCCGAGCAACGTGTTCCTGCTCGGCGCCTTCGTGCCGCTCGGCCCCGAGTGGGATCGCGTGAAGGTGATCGACTTCGGCCTGTCGCGAGTGGTCGGGCGAGACGACATGCTCACGGAGACGGGCGTCGTGCTGGGAACGCCGGCGTACATGTCGCCGGAACAGGCGCGCGGGCTCCGCACCGATCACCGCACCGACGTGTACGGGGTCGGCGCCGTGCTCTACGCCGCGGCCACCGGCGTGCCGCCCTTCCGGGAGAAGACGCCGCAGCAGACGCTGATCGCGGTGATGAGCCGCGACCCCGTGCGCCCGCGCGACCTGAACCCCGCCATCAGCGAAGAGCTCGAGCTCGTGATCCAGCGCGCGCTCTCGAAGCAGCCGCACGAACGCCACCCCAGCATGAGCGCCCTCCGCCTGGCGCTCTCGAACCTGGAGCCACCGGGCACCACGGCGGGCACGCCTACGGCGGTGCGCCGGCGCGCGAGCAGGCTGCACGGCGTGCGCGTGCGCTACCTCGCGCTCGCGAGCTGTGCGGCTCTGCTGTTCGCGGCGGCCGCCGTCAACACCGTCGCCGGGCTCATCCCCGCCGGCGCCGATTTCGAGCTCAGCGCCGCCGAGCGCGTCGCGATCGCCGGCCTCGCCGCCGCAGCCGTCGTGTTCTTCGTGCGCTGGCTCAAGCGCTTCGGCCAAGAGGTGTGGCGCAACACCGCCAAGCTGAGCGACGGCCTGCCGCGGCTGCGCGCGCCCGTGTTCTGCGCGCTCGTCGTGTACGCGCTCGCCTCGTTCGCGATCCGCTTCGGTGACGACGTGTTGCCACACTTCGCTCCCGGCATGGCGCTGGCGCGCCCGCCCGAGGTGTGGTCGGGCTGGGGCGCGGTGCTGTCGCTCGGGGCGCTGCTCACGGCGCTCGTGGTGGCGCTGCACCAGAGCTGGTGGCAACCGATGCGGCCGGGCCGGCGCTGGCTCTGGGGGCCGCTGATCGCGGCCGGGGTGGCGCTCACCTGCCTCGCGATCGGGCGCTGGGCGCTCCTCGAGAGCTCCGCTCGAGACCTCGCCCGCGCCGCGCGCGATCTGACCGTGCGACGCGGCGTCGACGCCATCACCGCGACTTCGACGGCAGACCCCGACCCTCCTGACGGGCGTTTTTCTCCCGGCAGCACGGCGACCCCGTCGCCCCCCTCGAGCCCGCTCGGGTCGAGCCCGCTCACGCACTCGATCTCCGATGCCGGCGCGATGACGGCGACGCCCGGCGACGGCGGCGCGTCGGGTCATACCTCGCCCAGCGACGGGCAGCTGCTGGCGACGCTGCCCGAGCAGGCGCCGCTGGCGAGCGCGCCCGAGCCGCTGCCCATCGTGCCGGCGGCGGAGCTGCCGCTCGCTCCACCGGCCACGGCTAGCGAGCGCTTCCCGAGCGCGCCGGCGAATACGCCTGCGCCCGCTGCGACGCCTGCGCCCGCTGCGACGCCTGCGCCCGCTGCGACGCCGAACGTCAACCCCTCGCCCGCGAGCTTGACGGTCAGCGTCGCGCGCGACGCCGAACCGCTGAAATCCTCGCGGCCCGTGACCAGCCCTGTAACCAGCAGTGACCGCGAGGCCCTGCGCGTCGAGATCATGTTGCACGCGCGGCGTGCATCGGGCCTCGACGAGGCCGTGCTGTCGATCGAGCGCCTGCTCGAGGTCGCCCCCGAGATGGCGCGCGACGGCGAGCTGCGCCGCATCCTCGTGAAGGCCGCCACCATGGGGGGAGAGACGGCCCGCGCCGCCTTCCGCGTGATGACCACCTCGATGGGCAGCGACGGCCCCGACCTCCTGTACCAGATCATGACCGAGCGCCCCTCGCTCGCCGAGCAGGCCAAGTTTCTGCTGTCGCGCACGCGCGTGCGCAAGCTCTTCTCCCCCGAGCTCGCCATCGCCTACGATCTGCGCTTCTCGCCGAGCTGCGGCGCGCGGCGCGGCCTGCTCAAGCGCGCGACCGAGATCGGCGACCAGCGCACCATCAACACGCTCTCCGCCCTGCTCGAGAACCCGCCGCACTGCGGCCAGCCCGGGCGCTTCCCGTGCCTCGAGCTGTGCCCGAGCGAAGAGCTCTATTTCACGAAGGCGATCGACGCCATCGTGCGGCGCGTGCGCGGCAACGAGCGCGCCGCCAGCATGAACTGAGCGCCCCTCGTCAGCGAGCGCCCCGACGATGCATGTGGCGCGCCAGACGAGCTCGGGAGGCGCTGCGCTGGTCGCTGCCTCACGCCCGCCTGTCCCACGGACGCACGAGCTGGCTCCTCACTCGCGACCTGCTCGCGCGCCCGTGGGGGTGCGCGCTCCCGAATCAACCCCTGCTGGCGCGGTTGCCGAGCGCGTTCGCAGCACGGCTCGAACGCTCGCGGCGCAGGCCGAGCAGCGCGAACAGCCCGAACACGCCGAGACCGAGCGCGCTGCCGCTGCTCTTGGCGGCGGGCAGGCTGCAGCCGCTGGATGACGAGCCCGTGCTCGGATCGCCGAGGTTCGGGAGGGGCTGCGCCATGCCGGCGCCGGGCAGCGCCCCCGTCGGCGTTCCCGTTGCGCCGTTCATGGCGACGGCTCCGCTCGGGTCGGCGGCACCGGACGAGCCCGTCGAGCCCGAGGAGTCCGTCGGGGTGCCGTTGCCGGCGGGGATGAGCGGGGTCCCGCCCATGTTGCCTGCGTTCTGCGAGCCCGAACCGTTCGCGCCGGTGGCTTCGCCGCCTGCCATGTCGCCGCCTGCCATGTCGCCGCCTGCCATGTCGCCGCCTGCCGTGTCGCCGCCCGTGTCATCGCCCGGCGTGTCGTCGCCCGTCAGCTCTCCGCCCGTGTCATCGCCCGGCGTGTCGCCGCCCGTCATGTCGGGATCGGGCTGGCCGTCGTCGGCGGGCTCCGCGGGGTCGCCGCCGAGCGTGCCGGGCGCCACCAGCTGGATGTCCACGCAGGCGTAGTATGAGGAGATCGGCGCGGGATCAGCGATCTCGACGGTCTGATCGACCTCCATTGCCTGCACGAGCTGCAGCGTGCAGTTCTCGCAGGTCGTGTTCGGGAGCGTGATCGGGATCTCCCACATCATCCCGTTCGCATTCGCGGGATCGGGCACGTCTTCGAGGATGTTGGCGTTGAAGTCGGCCATGTCGGCGCCGTCGGGATCGAAGGCGATGCGGAAGCGGCCGGCGTGGTTGATGAACTCCTCGAAGCGCAGCGTGATGGTCGAGCCTGCCTCGAAGCGGCTGACGCGCTCGGAGCGATCGGGATCCGAGCCGTCCTGAGCGACGTTGCAGATGCGGTTGCTGCCCCCGAGCCCGCACGGACAGCTCTTGATGCCGTTGTCGCTGCCGCCTTGCAGCACATGACGCGGCGGCGGATCGATGAGGTTGATGTGCGCGCGGGCGCTCGGCGCGACGAGCATCGCGCTACCGAAGGCCGCGAGTGCCGTGAGCACGCCGCCGATGCCCGCGACCGAGGCGAGCCGCTCACCCGTGACACGAGACGCATATTTCTGCATGATTCACCGCTGCTTTCGAGGTCGGCGCCGCCGACGTTCGGCGCCATCTAACCCGTCCCGCTCGACGCTGGCTACCTCCGTCGGTGCGATCCGGCGATCTCATGCATCACGGGCGAGCGGAATGCAGGGTGTGTCGCACGCTCAGTTGCAGGCTGCCGCGACCACGAGCTCGCGGTAGGCCTGCTGCGCCGCCTCGTCGCCGACGACGTCGCCGGGGGCGAGCGTGTTGGTGAACACGGCGTACTGGCGGGCGCCGTCGAGGGTGCTGAAGCTGGTGCCGTCGTAGCCGGGAGCGGCGCCGTCGTGGCCCACGAAGCTGCCGCACGGCTGGATCCCGTCATCGTCGAAGCGCCACACGCCCATGCCGTAGTGCGTGCCGGCCACCGCAGGGTCGGGACGGAACATCTGCGGGAGCTGCGCGCCGCTCACCACCTCGCCCCTGACCAGCGCCCCGTAGAACACGGCTGTGTCGCGCACCGTGGCCACCAGGTTGCCGTTGCCGAAGACGGAGCTGGCGCTGATGGCGGTGACGTCGAGCGGCTCTTCGGCGAGGCCGAGCATGTAGCCGCGCGCATAGGGCGCCGTCATCTCCGAGCCCATCGCCATTTCGGCAGTGCTCATGCCGAGCGGCTCGGTGATGCGCTCGCGCACGACGTCGGCGAGCGGGCGCCCGGTGCTCTTCTGGATGATGAGGCCGAGCAGCACGTAGTTGGTGTTGGAGTAGTCGAACTGCTCGCCCGGGCGGAACAGCGCGGGATGCTCCGCGGCGAGTCCGACGAGGCCCTCCGGCGTCCAGCGGTACTCGAAGTCGCCGGCGAAGTAGGGCGCCATGTGGCGCTCGTCGCGGTCGTAGCTGAAGATGCCCGACTGCAGGCGCAGCAGGTCTTCGAGCGTCGCGTCGGCGTTCTCGCGCAGCATGCCCGGTAGCCAGTCCTCCACCGTGTCGCTCAGGGCGAGCTCGCCCTCGTCGGCGAGCTGGAGGACGACGGACGCCACCAGCGATTTGGCCACGCTGGCGACGCGGAAGCGGTGGTCGGGCGTCATGGGCTCGCCCGTGGCTCGATCGGCGACGCCGCGCGCGATGAGCACGGTCTGGTCGCCCGCGATGACGGCGACCGCGACCCCCGGCACGCCGGCGGCGACGAGGCGGTCTGCGCGCGCTTCGAGGTCGGCGATGGCTGTCGAGTCGAGGGCTGTCGAGTCGAGGGCTGTCGAGTCAGCGCCTTCGCCGCTGCACGCCGCGAGCAGCGCCGCGACGAAGAGACCGAGACGCGCGGACGAGATGGGAGACGGATGGACGAGATTCATGAGCTTCACTCCCGGCAAGGGATTGCCCGGGCCTTTGCTCCCCATGAATGCAAGCCATGAACCAACCGCTCACGAGCGGGAGTTCGCGCCTTTTCACGCGCCTTTCGCGCGCATCGAGCGCATCGTCCGCGGACGAACGTCCGGCGCTGGGGCACCTGCCCGTTGAAGCCCGTTCGGCGCGACCGCTCGGGGTCGCGCCGAACCGGTGATCGGGTTCAGGTGTCGCTCTGGCTCGAATCCTCGACGAGCTGCGAGCTCGGTATCTTGCGGATCTCGGCGCGCGCCGTCTTCCAAGCTCGCTGGACGACCCAGGAGAGGGAGCGATCGAGGCGGATGGCCTCCGCCTTGATGTCTTCGAGCATGGCTTCAGGGAAGTAGAGGCTCTGTTTTCGGTTGTCGCTCGAGGAACTCGGCGCAGCGTTTTCTGGTGCCTGCAATCGGCTCATTTGAGGTTTCCCTCCGTAGATAGGTCAGCTCTCGGCTGACCAACGGTAGTCAGCTCTGGGCTGAAATAACGGCGCGCCAGTGGGTCGCTTTAACCTAGATTCGCACCGGTTTCGCGACTTGGGCCTACGGTTTGACGGCCAGAATGATGATTCGGGGCGAAGTGGCGCCAAAGAAAACGCCCGGCATCTCCGGGCGGCCGCTCACATTGAGCACTTTGAAGCCGACGTCGTGCAGCATTTTGCCGAGCTCGTGCAGGCCGTAGATACGCACCGAGTAGTTACATTCCCGGTTTTTGCCGTTCGTGAGCATCAGCGTGCGCTTGACCTTCATCCGGCTGGTGATGAAGTCGATGCTCACGTCGTCGATGCAGACGCAGCCGTCGCCCTCGAACCAGGTCTGACCGGGCTGCTGCGCGACGACGAAATCACGGTTAATGACGTCGAGCAGGAAGCGCCCGCCCGGCCGCAGGGCGCGGAAGACGCGCTGGAGGACGTCGACGTTCTTGTCTTCCTCGAAGAAGCCGAAGCTGGTGTTCCAGCAGAAGACCGCGTCGAACGACTCGTTGTACGAGAGGTCGCGCATGTCGCCGTAGGTGAACTGCAGCTTCTGGTTGCGCTCCTGCGCCAAGCCCCCGGCCCAGTCGAGCTGGGACTGGGAGAGGTCGAAGCCGACCAGGTCGTAACCGCGGGTGGCGAGCTCGACGGCGTGCTGGCCGGCGCCGCACGCGAGGTCGAGGATGCGCGCGAAGCGGTCGGCGGCGAGCGCCTCGTCGATGAAGTTGACCTCGCGCTCGAGCTGCTTGGGGCTCAGGATGGGGATGGCGCGCAGGAATTCTTCGGAGAACATCTCCTCCCACCATTTGCGCGCCCCCGTCTGCGCAGGGTCGACCTTGCGCATCTCGGAGCTGCGGGAGGAGGGAGGCGGCGGCCGGCGGCGCCTGTTGGGCGGCGCCTTGACGCGCTTGCCGTCGGCGTCGGTGGGACCGGCGTCGAACCCCCCGTTCGACGCCGAGCCGTAGTCGGGGCTCGGCGGCGCCGGCTCGGCCGCGACCCCGAGGGCATCGTCATCGGCGGCGGCCGCCCGCGACTCGTCCGGGCTCTCCTCTTCCACGACGACGCTGACCTCGAGCTCCGCGTCGGGGACCGAGATCGGCACATCGGAGGAAGGCGCCTCGGCGAGCTCGGGCGCTTCGCTGTCGTCGAGATCTTCGATGGCGTCTTCTTCGAGCGCGGTGTCGAGCACCGGCACGTTGCTGCCGAGCACCTGGATGATGCGCTTGGGCTCGACCAGCCCGGGCCTGAGCGTCTGCTTCGAAGGCGGCGACGAGGGCGCGGCCTTCGTGACCAGCGGCACCGGCTCGGAGAGCATGCGCGGCGCCGGCGCCGGCTCGGTGATCACGCCCGAGCCTCCCGTGACGGCGGGGCCATCCGGAGCGGACGATGCCGTCGGCGCGAACGATGCCGCCGGCGCGAACGATGCCGCCGGCGCGAACGGATCGGCGGGATCAAACGCGCCCGTCGCCGCAAACGGATCCGCCGAGGCGCTCGCGCCAGTCTCGGCGACGGCGCCGGTCGGAGCGACGGGACCCGTCACCGCGAACGGAGGCGGCGGCGGCGTGTCGCCCAGGGCTTCGTGCGAAAACGGCAACGGAGCAGGCGGCGGGAACAAGCCCGGCGCGGGCGGCAGGTTGAGCACGGGTGCCGGCGCCGGCAGCGTGGTCGTGACCGGCGCCATCGGCACCGGGTTCGGCACGGCGTGGGGCGACGGCGGCACCGGCGTGATCACCGCGTCGAAGCGATGCTGACTCGCCTGACGCTGACTCGGCGGCGGCGGGCGCTCCGACGGACGAGGAACGGCATCACGGGTGACGGGGTCACGAGGGATGGGGTCGCGGGCAGCCGGATCGCGGGGAGTCGAGTCGTTCTGCGCGGCAGGCCGCAGCGTCGCGACGTCGCGATGGGGGAGGACCGCGACTCCAGCCGTCGCGCCATCGTGGATACCGGCCACTGGGCCATCTACCGGGCTGGAATCGACGAGGTCGATGTCGGGCGTCGGGAACTCGATCTCCAGCGACTTCGGCCCATCGACTGGGTCAAGACGTGGACCACCGCTTTCGGGTGGAGCGGGACTCGAGTTGGAACGCACCTCGTCAGACATCAACGACTCGAGAGGGCCTGACCGTAGCGAATAGGACCTGGATCACGCGAGAGAGTGGTCCCGGGCTCGACGAATATCACGGCCGTCGACCCGAGATGAAACACCCCGATCTCGTCACCCGGAGAGAGCGACGCGGACGGCTCGATGGGATAGACCCCCGGGCGAGTATCTGCGCCGCCGAGCGCCGTGACCGTGATGCGCCCGACGATGATGGCACCCACCATCACCACCGTGACGCGACCGAGCGGCTGCGGGCGATCTGCCGGCGTGTCGATCACCAGCGCCACCCGCTGATTGCGCACGAACAGGTTGGGGATGTGGCGCTCGCCGATGCTGTTGACCGGGTACAGGTCTCCCGCGAGCGAGCGCACGAGCACGAGCCGCCCGCTCACGGGCGAGTGCACGCGGTGGTAGTCGCGCGGCGACAGGTAGACGATACCGAAGCTGCCGCCCTCGTAGCGCTTCGCCTCGAGCTCATCACCGATCAGCTCGCCGACGCGGTACGCCGTGGATTTGACGGTGATGCGGCTGCCGGCGGTGACGGGGCCGACGTGCACGAGGTTGCCATCGGCAGGCGATACGACATCGGCGTCGGCGATCGGGCGCACGCCGTCGCGCAGCCGGCGAGTGAAGAACTCATCGAAGCTCGAGTAAGTTCCGTTCGAGTCTGCTGCCTCTTCGAGGTTCACTCCATAAGCGCGGCAGTAGATCGAAGCCGCCAGGCGGCTGAGCGGCGCCGGTACGGTGGTGTCACACAAACGTCCGACGGCTTGGCTCAGGCGAACTCTGGGAACGACGCGCAGAACCTGCGCAGCGGCGAAAGTGGCGAATGTCAACTGTGGGCCTCGACGCGCAGATCTAACACGGGCGCGGTGCACTCGGCTACTGCACCGGTGGCCGCGCACGAGCCATGAAACACAGCTTTTGCCGCGTCGGATCGCTCGGGTCCGGAAGCTCCCAGGGATCGCTCCCGAGCAGTGCGCGCAGGTGCCCCTCGCACGCCACCAGCTCGGACCAGGGGTCGAGGCTCGAGGCCATTCGCGACGTTTTTTCCGCTCCGTCGCGATCGCCCGCGTCGCTGTCGAAGCGGCTCTTCAGCGCAAACCAACCCGCGTGTGGGCCATCGAGCTCTTCGACCCGACCGAGGCGTTCACGCGCGGCGTCGGGATGATTCGCGGCGAGTTCGGCCGCGCTGGCTCGGTAGCGCAGCGCCGACACGGCCGGGGCCCCCGCCAGAGCCTGCCCGAAAACGCGCGCCGCCGCCCCAAAATGCTGCCCTCGCAACAGCAGATCACCGAGCCGCACGCTGCGCATATCCGGAGAAGCAGCCGGAGAGGCAGGCGGCGCAGCCGCGGGAGGGGCTGCCGGCGCGGCGCCGGGAGCGCTCGGCCCCAGCATGTCGCCGGGCGCCTGCGCGGCGGCCACCTCTTCCGGCGAGGCTGTCTTGCTCGCGACCTCGGTGCGCAGATATTCCTGCCAGCGCGCGATCCACTCCTCCAGGCCCGAGCCCGTGACGCTGCGCAGTGCGCCGTTCGGGTCGCGCTGCGCGAGCCCCTTCAGATCGGCCAGCAGCAGGCG
>Ga0247763_1000892_pt1 | contig 17835 bp, 15 predicted proteins | sample UWRJL141409B4_FD_179926 | JGI IMG/M metagenome (GOLD analysis project Ga0247763, IMG submission 179926) | Plant litter microbial communities from Arlington Agricultural Research Station in Wisconsin, United States - UWRJ-L141-409B-4 | ecosystem: Environmental > Terrestrial > Plant litter >...
CGTCGACGGGAGCAGCATGACCTGGATCGTCGGGTGGAACACCGGAACGGGTCGTTCGCCGAGACATCGAAAATAGCCTGACACGTTGAGGCTCGGCGCGCCCACTAACTCACCAGCGACTCGCTCATCGCACCCCCGTTTCGACACGCGGTGCCCCGGGTTCGACCATGATGCAACAACACCTCGATGAATCGACCTCCGTCATCCTCAGCGCCGTCCCCCGACCGCGCCCGCGACTGCGCGCGCTTCCGCCCGCCGCGAGCGCCGCTCCGAGGCTAGCGCTTGCTCCCTCGGCTGACCCGCTGGCGGCTCTCGGCGGGCTCTACACTGCTCCGTTCGGGTTCGTGTTGCACCCGCTCGTGAACCAGCAAGCGCGCTCTGTGCCCCTCGTGCTCGACAGCGCAGCGGATCTGACCGCGATCAGCCGCGCGCTCCGGCTGGTCGGGGCCGAGGGCGGGTTCGATGCTCGCCTCCGGCACGTCTGGCGGCTCGAGGCGCGCATCCGCCTGAGCGCGCGAGCCGCCCCGGAGGTCACATCGCGCCTGAGCGAGCGAACGACCGAGCTGACCCAGATCGCGACTCGAGCCATCCCGGCCTGCGCGCGCGGTGAAGCGCCGCTCGCGCTCGAGATACTGCCGCCGTCCGCTGGCGACGTTCGCCTCCGCCTGCAACTCGAGGCGATCGAGAGCGAGCCTCTGGTGAGCCACCTGCACGACGCCGCCCGCGCCCTCGCGCCCGTGTTGCATCACATCGCCGGCGCCCGCCCCAGCGTGCGCATCAGCAGCAAGTCGATCGAGCGCGTATGCGTCAGCTGTCACGTCTCGCGCGATCGCCTGCTCGCGTCTGCGCTTTCGCAGGCCGGCGGAGAGAGACCGCCGGGCTCCGCGCGGGCCATCGAGCGCGCGGCAGCGGCCCTCGCCCTCGGCGCGCGCGACGTGGCGATCGCGTCGGCCCACAACGCCATGATCGAGCACGGCGTGGCGGCCGTGGCCCTCGCGCTCGGCAGCGCCCCCGGGCGGGTCACGGGCGCCGTCGAGCAGCACGCCATGCGCTGGGGTCGCTGCGCTCCGCTCTGCAACTGGCGCGTGCGTGACGAAGTCGTCGAAGGTGAGCTCGAGCTGCCCCTCGACATCCCGACGCAGGGCCGCCGACGCGTGGACGCCCCGAACGCCGGCTCGAGGCGAGACCCTCTCACCGCCGCGCCGCAGCCCGAGCTCGACCCGTCGCGAGACATCGCTCTGTTGGCCGCCTGCATCGGGATGTGCGCCAGCCTCATCGCGCTCGAAGACGCCGTGCGCGCTCGCGCCCTCGAACCGCGAGGATCGGTGCCCCCTCCCCGCCGGCGGCCGGCGACGGCCGTACGCGCGAGCCTGCCCTCGCCAGCGGTGAGGTGCGGACGCCCCCCACAGCGGAAGGCCCGTCCTCTCAGTGCGAAGCCACCTTCTCCCCACCCCGCAGCTTCTTCACCAGCATCACGACGACGAGGATCAACGATCCCGCCACGAGCCCGATGAGCAGGTTGGCGATCGTCGGCACCAGTCCGGAGAGCAGGCCCCCGATGGTGGAGACCCGACCCGCGGACTCGCTCACGTGGTGGATGAGGTCGTGAACACCGGGGATGCCATGCGCGAGGATGCCGCCGCCGACGAGGAACATGGCGACGGTGCCAGCGACGGATAGGGCCTTCATGAGCCAGGGCGCAGCCCCGACGATCGCTTTGCCGAGCGCGCGCTGGAGGCCCGCCGAGGGGCCGCCGCGCTCGGCTCTGCGGGTGAGCCAGGCGCCGATGTCGTCGAGCTTCACGATGGCGGCGACCAGCCCGTAGACGCCGACGGTCATCAGCAGGGCCAGGGCGACGAGGACGCCCACGCGATTGAGGAAGGGAGCGGTGGCGACCGTGCCGAGGGCGATGGCGACGATCTCGGCGGAGAGGACGAAGTCGGTGCGCACCGCACCCTTCACCTTCTCTTTCTCGAGGGCGACGAGATCGATGTCGGGGTTGGCGACCGCCTCGAGGTGCTTGGCGCGCTCGGCGCGCTCTTCTTCCTGGCTGTGAAAGAGCTTGTGCTCGAGCTTCTCGCAGCCCTCGAAGCACAGGAAGCCACCGCCCACCATGAGGAGTGGGGTGACGAGCCAGGGCGCGACGGCGCTGATGGCGAGGGCGCTGGGTACGAGGATGGCCTTGTTGACGAGGGAGCCCTTGGCCACCGCCCAGACCACCGGCAGCTCGCGCTCCGCACGGATTCCCGTGACCTGCTGGGCGTTGAGCGCGAGGTCGTCGCCGAGCACGCCCGCCGTCTTCTTGGTGGCGACCTTGGTCAAGACGGCGACGTCGTCGAGCACGCTGGCGATGTCGTCGAGCAGGGCGAGCAGACTGGCACCGGGCATGCTTTCTACTCGCGAGGATCGGGCGTCGAGTCAACTCTCCCGTCCGAGGGGCCCGTAACCCGGGTGGGCGGCGCGCGCATCGAAGCGCCGTGGGCACCACAACCCGGGGCGGTCGGCGGCGGGCACTGTCGCCTCATGCCCGGAGCGCGTGCGGGTTTGCCCCGCCCCTCGTCCGCTAGAGCCCTGCCGAGGCTCTATTCCCCCGGTGAGACTCCGCGGCGCTTCGGAACGCTCGGGGCGGGCCGTTCTGCCGGGAGCGCCATGGGTGGTCCGAGCCGTCGTCCCTCGTCTTACGGGCCCGGCCGCGCGAGCCTGCGCCCACCGGAGGTCGTGGTGCCTCTGCGCAACATCCCCAACGAAATCCCCGCGGTGACGCGTGTGCGCACGACGCTGATCCACTCGTCCCGCCGCGCGCTCGACGAGCGCGGCCTGCTCGCCGCCTATTGCCGGCAGCTCACCCCCTCCGACCGCAGCGCGCTCGACCAGCTCATCGCCGGGCGCTGGCTCTCGATCGAGCTGGCACTGGCGCACTACCGGGCGATCGATCGACTGGCCCTGCCGACGTCGGAGCAGGTGGCGCTCGGCAGCGCGGTCGGAGGGCACATCCAGAGCACGCTGCTGGCCACGCTGCTCCGGATGGCCCAGGGCCTCGGCCTGACCCCCTGGACCAGCGTCAACCATTACGCGCGGATCTGGGACCGCCTCTTCATCGGCGGCGACCTGCTGGTCGAGAAGCTGAGCGAGCGCGAGGCGAGCGTCACCATGTACAACCTGCTGCTGCTGGAGGTGCCCTACTTTCGGGTCGCGCTGCGCGGGCTGCAGGAGGCCGGGCTCTCGGCGATCTACAGCTGGAAGAAGATCCACGTGAGCGAGGTCGGCGTGATGGGGCTCAGCGTAAAGTACCGGCTGGCCTGGGTTTGAGCGATACGCCCGCTGAAACACGGTCGTGGGCAGCGCTGCCGTCAACCCAAATGTTCGGCGGGCTGCGCGAATCGTAGCCCCCGGCGAGCTCTGACGGATTGCGTCGACGCCTGCGAAGCAGCCCTGCAACACAGGCTGGACGCCGGCATCATGTGGCCTCGACTCCAAGGCCTCTACTCCATGCGACGGTCCACGGCACCACGTCGACCGGCGCAGGCGTGGCGACGATCAGGCGAGCCGGTGAGTCCAAACAGCCCAGATGCAGCCTCAGTTTCGATGGAGACGATGTGGGTGTTAGCGCGCAGCCGCGTGCGCGATGGATTCAAAGGCGTGAGTCAGCGATGGAGCACGATGCACGGTCGCAATCGACCAGCAACGAAGCGCGCGCTGCGAACACGAGTGCGCACTCGGGCTGGCGCGAGTCTGCGCACGACGAGGCCACCGTTCAACGCTTTGACTCGGGAGTTCGTTGCCACGATGCCCCGCTGAGGGCGGGTCCATTCAGCAGAAAAGCTGCTGCATTCAGCGTCGCTGCGTCCGGTAACGCTCTGCGTTGTCTCGGGATATGTAAACTTCCCGGGCAAAAGTTACGGGTGAATTGCTATGAGTTGCCGGGCTCCCGGCAGAGACGCGGAGCCATCTGCTGGAGCTTGATGCGCTGCACGCATCACGCGACCCCTGTACATCGAGGCGGCTTCAGCGTAGCGCATTGAGTCGAGGGCGTTTTAGTGGTGAGGATTTGTGGAAACGATTCTACAGTCTGCACCATGGTGCATTGGCTGGAGAGTGACTCTCGCGCCTCTGCGCCGTCACGCACCAACGTACGCGTGGATAGGTCAACGTCTCGCTCTCGGGCTCGCGACAACCACGCGGGCTCGTTTGGTGCTCATGACGAGCGCTGCGAGGCGATGGTTGGACAGGCTTGGGTGACGATCGGCACAGCGCCGAGGTCGCGCTCACGGACAAGAACGGCTCGATGACTCGACAGGTGTTGGTCGAGCATCGCGCTTCGACGGTAGGGAGATCTGCAGCAATGAAGATTCAACAGGCTCAGCGAGGTATCGACCGGCAGCGCAGGCGCATCGGGCGGCTCCGCTCGCACACGGGCGGAACGGGTTCCGTCTTTGCACGAACGATTTGCGCCCAAGGGGCGGGCATCGCTTGCGCGCTCTGGGTGTCGAGCGGCTGGGCACAAACGCCGCCGCCCGAGCCGCCCGCCGAAGAAGCCCCGGCTGCGCCCGAGGCCGCTCCTGCTCCGGACACTGCCGCGCCGCCGAGCGTGGAAGCCCCCCCGGCCGATCCGAACGCGCAGGCCGTCGACCCCGCGCTCGATGTGCCGGTCGACGGAGAGCCCCTGCCGGAAGATGTGCCGGAGGACGTGCAGCAGACCGGAAAGGTGGACGAGGTCATCGTCACCGTCGACCGCCGCAAGAAGGACCTGCAGGATTACTCCGGTACCGCCTCGGCGTTCACCGAGTCGCAGCTGCGGAACCTGGGTGTGACCAACGTCACGCAGATGTCGCAGGTGGTTCCGGGCGTGCAGATCGGCCAGACCGACCAGGGAAAGGCCACCATCTACATCCGCGGCGTCGGCTCGGACAACACGACGGAGCTCGGTGACCAGGCGGTCGCGGTGCACGTCGACAACGTCTACCTGCCGCGCTTCCGCGGCATGAGCGCAGCCTGGATCGACATCGAGCGCGTCGAGGTCAACAGCGGCCCGCAAGGCACCGTGCGCGGTCGTAACGCGACGGGCGGCTCGATCAACATCGTCTCCAAGCCCGCCGTGCTCGGCGAGTTCCAGACCATGGCCGAGGTCACCTACGGCACCTACCGGCAGCGCCAGTATCAGGGCATGCTGAACATCCCGTTCGGAGACAGCGTCGCGCTCCGCATCGCCGGCATGTCGAACAGCATGGACCCGACCTGGGAGAACGACGGCCCCATCGCCCACATCCCGGGCGCGCAGGACGCCAACGACTACGCGGCCAAGGGCCAGCTCCGGATCAAGCCCTCGTCGCGCCTGAACATCGTGGTCGCCGGTGACTACACGCTGCAGCGCAGCCTGGGCTGGGTGGGCGCCAACATGATCGGCCTGCTCAACAACACGGAAGACGTCAACAACACGCCCGACGATCTCTCGGACGACCCGGTCGTCCCGATGGACCCCAACGCCGTCGACAATCCGCGCCGGACGTATCAGCGCGGCCGCTATCCGTCGGCCGAGTCGGAGCACTGGGGCGTGCGGCTGGACGTCAACTACGACGCCGGCCCGGTGAACATCGAGCTGCTCGGCAGCTATCGCTACCTCAACTGGCAGCAGTACGGCGGCACCAACGCGGGGTTCTTCGAGACCTCGCAAGACATCCAGAACCAGAACTGGGACTCGTGGTCGTACGCGCAGCAGCAGAACGACGACTCGAAATCTGCGGTCGGTGAGCTCCGCTTCGCTTCGCCCGACGACCAGCGCGTGGTGTGGAGCGTCGGCGGCTTCGGCATGTATGAAGATCAGGGCGCGTTCCTCGGCCAAGTCCAGGGCGACCCAGACGGCAACTTCAACGAGTTCAACATGCCGTCGACGAAGATCTGGTCCGTGGCGGGCTACGGTGACGTCACCTTCAAGGTGACCGACAGCTTCCGGCTCCTGGCCGGTCTACGTTTCACGCGAGAGCACAAGGACCGCCTGGGGGGCCTCTGGATGATCGGCGGCAACGGCCTGCCCCAGGAAGGCAACCAGCTCTGCGCGCGGCAGAACACCGCGACCGGCGAATGCTTGGAGTTCGGCCTCGCCAGCAACGACATCGGCCGCTTCGGCACGGAGGGCTTCAACTTCAGGGGCCTGAGCCGCGACAACTACGATATTCCCGGGCCCGACGCGACCCAGGAAGAGCGCGTGAACTTCTTCCTGGACGGCATCGAGAGCTTCGGCGTGCGCGACCAGATGGCGATCGCCATCTGCAACGATCCCGTGGTCCAGCTCCAGCAGCCCGCAGACCCGAACCAGGCGCAAACCCGCACCAACCCGGGTCGCCTCGTGCAGGACGAGAACGGCAACTTCCGCTGCGCCAACGGCATCCGGCAGAGCATCCTGGGCGCCGTCAACAATCCGTTCACCCTCACGCGCCCGCAGAACGGCGAGCGCGACGACTCGTACTTCGACTTCCGCGCGGGGCTCGAGTACGATCTCGCCGCGGACAACCTGCTGTATGCGACCGTCAGCAGCGGTCACAAGTCAGGCGGCTTCAACGACTCCATCCCCGATCCGGATCGGGAGGACGAGTTCATCACGCCCGATTACGGTGTGGAGAAGGTGTACGCGCTGGAGATCGGGTCGAAGAACGTGATGGCCGATCGTCGGCTGCGCCTCAACGCCTCGGCCTTCGCGTACATGTACGACGGGATGCAGTTCCAGACGATCATCACCGTCGGTACGCCCCCGCTGCTGCAGCCCAACGGCATGCCCGCCATCGATCCCGCGACGAACATGCCGTACCCGGATACCCGGGGCGCTGTCGCTGCACGCCAGAATGCCGAGAAGGCGGCCATGATGTACGGCCTCGACATCGACGCCGTGTATGCGCTCCCGGCAGGCCTCGAGGTAGACTTGCACGCGCTCTTCCAGGACTCGCGCTTCCCGGACGGGACGTATGTGAACGACGGACGCCTCGGCCTGGGCGACGCCAACGCGCAGGTCGACCTCGGCGGCTACTGGCTGCCGCGCGTCTCCCCCTACACGTTCAACTACAGCCTGTCGCAGGCGATCTTCTCTGAGATCGGCTCGTTCGACTGGATCATCCAGGGGCAGACCCGCGGGCGCCACTTCATGACCCCGTACAACGGTGACGGCACTCGCCTCGCGCCGCGCGGGCCCGAGTGGGGCCTCAACCGCGACGGAACGGTGTCGAACATGGGCGCGGGCCTCACACGCGACACGAACCAGCAGCTGGGCATCATCGAGGATAACGTGCAGCGCCTCGACGACGAAGTGCCGACGTACACGGTCTTCAACCTCGGCGTCGGCTGGCGGCGCACGGACGGGTTGCTCTCGATCCGCGGCTTCGTGAACAACGTGTTCAACATCGCCTACGCCACCACGATCGCCTCGACCTCCGGCAACAACATCCGCTTCTACAATGACCCGATGATGGCCGGCGTGCGGGTGCGGATGGACTTCTGATCCCAGACGGAGGGGGGCGCGCGTCGCAGCTTCGTGAGGACAGGACCGCCGAGGGATCGGCACGACCGGAGCTGAGAAAGACCGGAGCTGAGGGGGGCAGCTCCGGCGATGGCGAAGCCGGCTCGGGGCGTTCAGAGAAATGCCGAGTCAGCTCCAGCGCAACCATCGGTTGTCAGTGGACGGCGGGCCGTTGCATCCAGCGACACGTGGACGAGGAGATGGACGGGAGGCGCTCACCCGTTCACCCGTTTTTCATCGATCGCTACAGTGTGCCGGCACCGGCCCGCCAGCGGTGAGCTGACGACGAGCCGGGCGGCGCTTGCACGTTCGCTCGCGGCTCAGCATGATCGCGGCGTGGCGAGCTGGATTTCACCAAAGTGTACCGCGAGTTCGATGCGCTCGGCGGCCTCGGGTCGGCGCGTCGTGGCGCTGTGCCTATCGGCCCCGAGCGCCCTGCTCGCGTGCAGCTTGCTCGCCCCGAGCGACGAAGAGCTGATGGGCGCCGTGAACAGCGGCGGGGGAACCGGGGGCGGGGTGGCCTCTGCCGGTGCCGGCATGGACAGTATCGCTGGTCGCGGCGGCACGGGTGGCTTCGGCGGCACCGGCGGGTCGGGGATCTCGGAGACGACCGGTGAGTATCCGTTGCCCGTGGGCGGCAGCGCCGGCGGCACACAGCTGGACCCCCCCGAGCCTCCGCCGAACTCGGCCGACGCTGGACTCATCGAGCCCCCACCCTGCGTCGACTGCGAGACGGTGCGCATGACGGGGGGCGTGCAGACGCTGGAGCTCGGCACGCCCGGCGGGGCGCTGTTCATGGATATCTGCCCGCGCGACCAGGTCGTGGTGGGCATGGATTATCGCTACGACTTCGGGACGCCGGCGGACTTCGGGTACCTCACCGCCGTTTCGCTCGTCTGCGGCGAGCTCGTGCCGAACCGGCAGGCGGGCTCGCTCGACGTCGTCGTCGGAGAGCCGCTGACCCCTCGTGGCGGGGGCTCGGGCCTGACCGGCAGCGGCGGCCGCTGCCCGCTCGGCCAGGTCGTGACGGGCTTCGAAGGCGCGCGCAACTTCGCCGGCAACATCTCGGAGATTCGCGAGCTGACGCTGCACTGCGCGCCGCTCGCGCTCGGCGAGGATGCGTCGGTGACGAGCGGGAGCGCGAGCCCCGCCCAGCCGCTGTCGGCCGACTTCGCCGTCAGCACGGTGGCGCCGTTCGAGACATTGCCGCTGCAGCCTTGTCCCCAGGGTCAGGTGGCGCGTGGCGCGGCCATCCGCGCGGGCACCTGGGTCGACGGCGTCAGCTTGATCTGTAGCGCACCGGTGCTGGCGCTGCCCGACGGGCAAGCTTGCAGCTCCGCGATCGAGTGCCAGAGCGGCATCTGCGACGGCCTCTGCCAGCCGCGCGCCTGCGCGGCGCCGGCGGGTTGCACCTGCAGGCTCTTCGAGGACACGCAGTATGCCTTCTGCCAGGGGGCTCAGCAGCAACCCGCTGCCGGCGCGGCGTGCGGTGCCTCGGGCATGCACCTCGCGAACGCTCGCGACGCCGTCGCACACGGCTGGCTGCGCAACAGCGCCGGCAGGGAGGGTATTCAGGCCGCGTTCTGGCTCGGCGCAGACGACGCGCTCGCTGAAGGAGTCTGGCAGTGGGCGCAGGGCGGCGGGGTCGTCGATCTCGCCTCCGAGCTCTGGGACGAAAACGAGCTGCGCGGCGGCGTCGACGAGAACTGCATGGCGATGACACGCAACGGTCACTGGGATGACGTCGCGTGCTCACTCACGCTGCCCTTCGCGTGTGAAGCGCCCTAGTGTTGCACCGTATTTTTTGCGCTGAGCACGAAGGCCCCGAACGGCGCAGCGCGTAGGTCGCGCCGCGTCCTCGTGAGACGCACCGAGGAACCTGAAGCGCGTCAGCCGTGACGCGGCCTAGTCGCCGATCGCTCGGGCTTTTAGCGATCGGGGTGCTGGCACGGCGACTGCTTGGGAGCGGGTGCGTCGCGGGTCCTCCGCGAGGCTGCCGCCATGACCTCCCGATACTGGCCGCCCCCACGCAGGGCTCATCGACTCTCGCTCGAACGTGACGTTCGGGGCGCGTTGTTCGTGGAGTACGCGGTGCTCGTCGCCTTCGTGGGGCTCGTCCTCACGCTGATGCTCGTCACCCTCGGCCCCGAGGTGGTCCGCGAGTACTCCGCTCGGCGCGCCACGCTCTACAGCCACAGTCCATGACTCGTCTCGAACGAGTGACAGCCAAGAACGAAAGGAATGCACCATGCGCAACTCATCCCTGGCCCGGCTCCTGTCTTCGACGCGGGGAGCCGGCTTCGTCGAGTACATCATCCTCGTCGGTCTGGTGGCTCTGTTCTGCATCGCGGCCTATCAAGCCTTCGGTGACGCGGTCACGCAGAAGGTCAACGACCAGGCCACAGAGGTGGGCGGCATCGGCACCGCCGCCGCTCCATGATCCATGGCCCCGCCTGCGCTGCTCCTCACCTGCTGCCTCGTCTTCGTCGGCGTCGCCGCCGCCTGGGATCTGCGCACGGGCCACATCCCCAACGGGCTGACGCTGGGGGGCCTGGGCGTGGGCTTCGCGCTGCACGTCGTCGTGCACCTGGTCGATCTGCGCAGCAGCGGGCTCGCCTCGGCAGCCCTGGCGGGCGTCGTCAACGCGAGCCTCGGTGTCTTCCTGTGCGGGCTCGCGCCGTACCTGCTGTTCCGCGCGAGCGCGATGGGCGGCGGTGACGTGAAGCTGCTCGCAGGGGTCGGAGCGTTCGTTGGGCCGACGATCGGCCTGGAGCTCGAGCTCTCGGCGTTCATCGCCATGGCGCTCTTCGCCCCCATCCGCCTCGCCTACGAAGGCAAGTTGCTGACGGTGCTCGGCAACACGCTGATGCTCGTCGTGAACCCGTTCCTGCCGAAGGGAAAGCGCCGCGAGGTGCCCCGCGAGCTGATGACGGCGCTCGAGTTCGGACCCGCGGTGTTCGTCGCCAACGTGCTGGTGATGGTCGCCCACTGGATGGATCGATGAAGCTCGCGCGAGACACCTCGGGAGCGCTGTTCGTGGAGCACTTGATCGCGTTCTTGCCCGTGATGTACTTCTTTCTGGCGACCTGGCAGCTGATCGACCTGTTCGCCGCCGACCTCGTCGTGCGGCGCGCCGCCAACGCGGCGGTGCGGGCGGCGGTGGTCGTGCTGCCAGACGACCCCAACTCCTTCGGTCGCGACAGCGACATTCACAAATACGCCGGCCTGCGCCGCGAGTACGTGCAGCGGGCCGCGGAGCTGGTGCTGATGGCCGCGGGCAACATCGAAGACAACGTCCGCGTGGAGCTCACCGGCACCTTCAGCGAGCACAATCCCATCACCGCCGAGGTGACGGCCAACTATCGCTGCACCGCTGCCTGGGTGAATATCGTGTGCGGTGGGCAGCCCACGCGCGCGCTCACCGCGCGCTCGACCCACGCCTATCAAGGCGCGCGCTTCAGCTACGACTCGATCTGATCGACGAGGAAAACCCAGCATGCTCGACTTCGCACGCCCGTGGCGCCGGCTGAGAGATGACGAATCGGGAGGCCTGCTCGTCGTCGGCATCTTGATGGGCGCCCTGCTGGTCGGGGCGCTCTGGTACCTGGCCAGCGTCGGCGACGCCATCGCGTGGCGCGAGCACGCGCAAGACGCGGCCGACGCGGCCGCGTTCGAGAACGCAGTCTGGAACGCGCGCGGAATGAACCTGCTCGTGCTGCTGAACATGCTGATGGCGCTGGTGATGGCCATCCTCGTCATCTGGCGCACGCTCATCCTGTTCCTGTCGGTGCTGATCGCGGTCATCGCCATCGCCTGCGCGCTCGGGTTCCTGATCCCCAACCCGATCAGCACGGTCGCGTGCACCTTGGCCCGGGCGGTGCCGAGGATGGCCGCCACGCTCGCTCGCATGAAGCGCATCGATGACCGGATCGCACGACAGGTGGTCAAGATCACCCACGCGCTGGCCACCTCGCAGAAGGTCGTGGCGGGAGCGATCCCCCCGATCGGCGCCATCGTCGCCATGAAAGACACGAACGACGCCTTCGACGTGTCCGCGGCGTGGACCTTCTCCACCTCTGCCCTGCCCAACATCGAGCAGGGAATTCGGCTCGGGGTGGGCCAGAACCCCGGCTTCGAGTGCGACGAGGCCGAAGACAGCTACTCGCCGAAGGATTTCCTCCAGCCCCGCGTCGGCTACGTCTTCAGCCTCCCCGCGCAGGAAGACCAGTGGTCTGTCTTGTGTATGAGGGCGGCTCAGCTGGTGCCGAACAACCTCGCCGCGGTGCTGGAGCGTACCGGCGCTCCGCAGGAGCTGATCTCGGCGTTCAGCACGCTCTCTTTGATCGTGGGGCCCATCGCGGGCACTTTTCCGACCGTGTTTTGCGCCCCCGGCGGCACGCAGATCCCGAAGGCCGTGGGCGACCTCGTGGATGGCGTCGCGCGTGACCGTTGCAAGAAGGAAGAGGAGGGCGTGACGGTCGACGGCAAGAAGAAGTACCGGAAGCCCAACCCGGACAGCCCCGGCGACTTCCTGGACGGCGAGTTTGTCGACGAGTTCGACATGGACGCTTGCATGGAAGGCCAGGCCAAGAAGGGCGGCATGGGCAAGGTCGACGGGCGCAAGCCCACCTGCTCCAAGCCCTTCAAGGTCTGGGATTACGCGGCGAACGGCAACATCGCGATGCAATCGTTCTCGTTCGTCGACAAGGAGGCGCCGATGCTGAGCCGCGACGACGACGGGCTCGACGTCGCCGACGGCGACGACACCGGCAACGTCAGCGAGGTCGACCCTCCCTGGATCCGCGCACAGGCCGAGATGTATTACGATTGCAGGAACCCAGCCCCCGTCAACCCCGTGCCGGGCTTCATGGTCGGGAGCTTGACCTGGGAGAGCTGCCGCACCCACGCCCCGTGGACGATGAACTGGCGCGCTCGCCTGCGCCGCATCCAGCGGCTCGAGGACATGGCCGCGCGCGCTGGCGAACGGGTGATGGTCGAGAGCCTGATCAACGGCGCCAACAAGATGCTCGGTCGCGCGGCGAAGAACGCGCTGAGTCGCCGCGGCATCCCCGACATCATCTCCGAGAACTCCAAGGACACCTGGGCGACGATGCAGGTCCGCGACTTCGCTCGCCGCGTGGCGTACTGGAGCATCGGCGGGCGCCTCTTCGCCAATCCGCCGACGAGCCCCACGGTGATCCATTGATGGCCTGCTCGCCCGGTTCGCGAGCACCCGGTTCGCGAGCGCCCAGCCCTCGAGCACCCAGCCCTCGAGCGCTGCGCCGCCGGGTGCGGGCTCTCCGCGGCCAGCGGGGCGCGATCTTCGTCGAGGCCATCATCGTCGTCGCGATGCTCATCGTCATGTTCGCGAGCGCCGTGTTCTTCCACGCGCTCTATGCCAACAAAATGCGCGCGACGAGCGACGCGCGGCGGACGGCGTGGGAGCAGGCCGAGGCGGGTTGCCCGAGCACGTTCGGGGCCGCGCAGCTGTTCAACCTGATCTCGGTCGACAACTGCTACGATGAGAGTTGCTCCGTGGGGGGCCTGAGCACCCAGTCTGACTCGGGGCCAAACTGGCTGGAGATCGGCGCCAGGACGGGAGCGGTGACGCGCACGGTGACGGCGGACGAGGCCATCGGCGGCCGCTCGTACACGGCGCGTGCCTATAACCGCGTGATCTGCAACGAGCGCCCGCAGAACGAGCGCGGCGACCTGGCGAGCATCGGAGAGTACCTCCTCGACGCCGTGGTCCAGTGATCGGACACCATGAATTCAATCCACCTCCTCGACCGCCCGCGCCGGGAAACGCTGAAGCGCCAGCTCGCCGGGCTGATCCGCGTATGCACCTATCTGACGGTGGTCGGTGGCTTCGCCGCGTTCTTCCTGGCGCGCGCGGCCTCGGCGCGCCTCGATGAGGCCGTGCAGCAATTCGGTCAAAGCCTGCTCGAGAAGCTCGGGCCCGAGATCGTCGGGGAGACGCAGCAGCTCCTCGTGAACGGGCAGCGTGTCTTCTTTTCGTCGCAGGTCTCCGAGCGCCCGCTCTCGACCACGCTCGATGAGCTCTCGCGTCACTGCGACAGCGTGGCGAGCCCGGCGCTGGCGGCGATCTCGACGTTGCCCCCGAGCGCCCAGCGTGAAGCGCTGGTCGCGGGGCTCGAGGACCCGCGACGCTTGACGACCGATCGCTACGACACCGAGGACCACGCGATGGGGCAGGTCGCCTGCATCGCGCACCCCCAGGATGGCGCCGATCTCGAGCAAACGCTCGGCCGAGCGCTGCGCTTCATCGACACGGGCGACCTGTCCGAGGTCGGAGACGCCCGCTACTTCCTGGCGCGAAAGGTCGACGAGCAGCGGACCCAGGTGCTCTCGATCTGGACGGAGGGGCACTTCGATCTGCTGGGCATGTTCCCGGCCGAGGGCGACACGCCGGGCTCCGACTCTCCCGTGGTGCCCCGTCCTCCGACGGCGCGCCGCACGTTCTCTGCCATTGTCCCCGATCGTCCGTACACGGTGCGCGCCTACGAGTCGCGCGAGACGCGCCAGACGATCCTCGACCACTACGATCACCTCATGCCCATGGCGGGCTGGGTGGAGCGCCCCACGTCAGAGGGTGACGAGCTGCGGGTGCTGGTTCGAGCCTTCAGCCGTAAAGATACGGTGGCGTTCGTGATCCTCGACGCAGCTCGCGACGGCGAGACGCCAGTCACGTTGATCGAGGTGGGCGGCCAAGGGTTCACGCACGCGGTGGTGTCACCATGAGCGGTCTGCGCTCGGCGGGGACGGGCTCGGCGGGGACGGGCTCGCCAGTGCTCTGCGTCGCGTTCGCGGCCATCGCGTCGGCGGCGCTCCTGCACGGCTGCTTGCCGAGCCAGGCCGCGCCCCTCGAGTATCGCGTGGAGACGTCGATCCGGGAGAGCGACCCGAAGCGGCTCGTGGAACGCGGCCAGTCGTTCGCTCGGGCGGGCGACTATGCACGCGCCGCGCAGTATCTGCGGGCCGCGCTCTTGCAGCGCGGCGACCCGGAGGTGATCTTGCCGCTGCTCGTCTCTGTCGAGATCAAGGATCAGAGCTATCGCGCGGCGGCGCAGCACCTCGAGGAGCGGTTGCGCACGCACCCTTCTGACGTTCGCGCCCGCTTCGTGCTGGCGTCGTTGATGTCGGCGCTCGATCGACCCAAGGCCGCCGAGCGGGAGCTGCTCGCCGTGCTGCGCCGGCAGCCGCGCCACGCGGAGGCGGCCTTCGCGCTCGCCGTCGTCTACCGCGATGGGCTTCGCGACCACCAGAGCGCCGACGACTACTTCCGTCGCTACCTCACGCTGGAACCCGAGGGACGCCACCGCGAGGAAGCAGCGAGCTCGACCCTAACCGAGGTTCCATGATCCCGACCCGTGTGTATTCGGAGACATTGCTCGAGTTTCTGGCTCCGGTACGTGCGTTCATCGAAGACGCGACGGTGAGCGAGGTGATGATCAACGGGCCCGGCCAGATCTACGTGGAGCGGCGCGGCAAGCTCGAGCGGGTGCCGGTTCGGTTTCCGGGGGCCGAATCGATCCTGTGCGCGCTGAACAACGCCGCCCAGTTCGTCGGCAAGCCGCTCGACGAGCAGCATCCGATCCTGGAGGCTCGCATGCCGGACGGCTCGCGCCTGCAGGCGGTGATTCCGCCCGCCGCGCCCGACGGGCCCTACGTCTCGATCCGGCGCTTCTCGACGGCGACGTTCTCCCCCGAGAAGCTGATCGCGGGCGGCAGCCTGACACAGGAGGCCTGCGACACGCTGCAAGCGCTCGTGATCGCGAAGTTCAACGTGCTGGTCGCCGGCGGCACCGGCAGCGGGAAGACCTCGTTCCTCAACATGCTCACGCAGTTCGTGCCCGAGGGCGAACGCATCGGCGTGATCGAAGACTCGCGCGAGGTGCAGGTGCAGCGCGAGCATGTCTTTTACCTCGAGGCTCGCCCGCCCGACACGAGGGGCCGCGGCGCCGTCTCCATCCGCGATCTGTTCCGCGCGACGCTCCGCATGCGGCCGGACCGGATCATCATCGGCGAGATCCGCGGCGGCGAGGCGCTCGACATCATTCAGGCGATGGTGAGCGGCCACGGCGGCTGTCTGGGCACGCTGCACGCCACCCACCCGCGCGACACGCTGACGCGGCTCGAGACGATGTCGATGATGAGCGACGTGCAGATGCCGCTGGTGGCGCTGCGGCTGCAGATCGCTTCGGGCGTGAATTTCATCGCGCAGGTCGCGCGCTATCGCGACGGCACCCGCAAGCTGACGCACCTGACGGAGGTGCTGGGCGTCGACATGGAGACGGGGCGCTATCAGCTGCGAGATATCTTCGTTCGACACCACTTCGGCGAAGACGGTTCGGGGCACCTCGCGAGCCAGCTCACCCCCACCGGCCATCTGCCGAGCCAGCTGGAGCAGCTCGCGCAGCACGGCACGCGCTTGCCCGAGGCCGTGCTCGCCGCTGCAGAGAAGACCGGAGCCCCCGCGTGACATACGAGCGTTCCGGGACCTACCCGCGCTCGCGCGCCGCCGGCGGGCCGCCAGCGGAGAAGGGCGGCACGCAGGTGTTTCCGCTGCCTCCGCGGCCCACGGAGAGCGGGGCATGCCCGTCCGTCGGCTCGCCATCGGTGGCTGCGGCGGCCTCGACCGACCGCGTGCCCCCCTCTCCTGCTGCCGCGAGCGTCTCGGTGCTCGCGACCATCGGCGTCGGGAGCAGCGCCATGGGGGGCGCCGCGCCGCGCTCCGTGCAACAGGCCAGGCCGGTACGAGCAGCGAATGAACCGACACGCATCTTCGTGCTTCCGCCGTCGGCGACCGAGGCGAGCCCGAGCGTCCCGCTTCCTGGCGAGGAGGTGAGCCGGCGCACGGCGACCTTCGCGTCGCCCCCGTTCGCTCCAGTGCCGAACGCAAAGGTCGTCGTACGCGCGGTAGCGAGGCCGACGGTCGGTGCGAGTCGCGAGCCGAGCGCAGCAGCGCCCCCATCTGCCTCTCCGCGCTTGCGCGCCTTCGACGATGGCAGGGCCCGCGCGACGACGTGGTCTACGGCGAAGACGCTCAACGCCCCGGTCGCTCGAGCCTCTGCGGAGGTGGATCGAGGGCGGCCGGCGACGAAAACGGGGCTTCCCACACGACGCTTCGGGCTTCGGATCTCGGCGCTCGTCGCGGGGGTGGCGCTCGTCGCCACCGCGGGCACGCTGGCTGGGCGTGTCATCGCCCAGCGGGTCGGCAGCTCCCGTTCTGCCGCGGTCGCAGCCCCGGCGGCTCCTGCCGCGGTCGCAGCCCCGGCGGCTCCTGCCGCGGTCGCGGCCCCGGCGGCTCCTGCCGCGGTCGCGGCCCCGGCGGCTCCTGCCGCGGTCGCGGCCCCGGCGGCTCCTGCCGCGGTCGCGGCCCCGGACGCCCCCGCCGAGCCGATCCCCGCGCTCGCGCCCCGCGTCGAGGTCGCTCGCGACAAACCGCCCATTGCTCCCGACGGTGACGCCGCGCCGGGATCGACTCTCGCTCGGCAGGCCGTCGATGCCTTGCTCGCCGGCGATCGCGCGCGGGCGCTCCGGCTCTACCGGGAGCTCTCCCGGAGTGCCCCCGAGCGCGGCGCCTACCGTGAGGCCGTGCGCCTGCTGGACGCGTCGGCGTCGGCCACTCCTCGATGAAGCCCTCCTCTCTCAGGTGCCCATGAATCGCCGAGCCTTTCTAGCCGCCAGCATCCTCGCCATCGTCAGCGTCACCCTCATCTTGCTCTACATGCGGCGGTTCGAGCGCGAGACGTCGGGCGGAGAATTGATCGAGCTGCTCGTCGCGGTGAAGCCGATCAAGCGCGACGCCGTGCTCACCGACGACATGCTCGCCACCCGCGAGGTGCCCGTCGCCTATGTGGAGACGCGCGCGGTGCGTGCCCGCGACCGCGCCAAGGTGCTCGGGCTGCCCGCGCACGTGGCGCTCGAGCCGCAGCAAACCTTGATGTGGACCGATCTCGCCATCAACACGGAGCACCGCGACCTGAGCTCGCTCGTCCAGCCTGGCAAGCGCGCCCTCACCGTGGTCGCCGGCGGCTCCAGCGACCGCGAGGGCCACGCGCTGATCCGACCCGGCGATTACGTCGACGTGATCCTCACCACCGTCGACGCGACCCTCGGACAGAAGACCACGGTGGTGCTGCTCCAGCGCATCCTGGTGCTCGCGGTCGGGACCGACACCGAGCTCATTGGCATGGCGAGCAGCACGGCCTCCGCGGGCCGCCGCGACAACAAGGCCCTCACCTTGAGCCTCAACCTGCAGGAGGTTCAGCTGATCGCCCTGGCCGTTCAACAGGGAGACCTCTCCG
>Ga0247763_1000893_pt1 | contig 17812 bp, 13 predicted proteins | sample UWRJL141409B4_FD_179926 | JGI IMG/M metagenome (GOLD analysis project Ga0247763, IMG submission 179926) | Plant litter microbial communities from Arlington Agricultural Research Station in Wisconsin, United States - UWRJ-L141-409B-4 | ecosystem: Environmental > Terrestrial > Plant litter >...
GAGCCGACGCAGGTGGTCGAGCTGCACCGCGCCGGGCAGAGCGAGGCGGTCTTCGCGTCGGTGTTCTTGCTGGGCCCGCTCGCGGGTCGCTCCGCGGAGGTGGCGGTCAGAGCGGGCGCCGATGCGAGCGAACGCCGGATCGAAGTCGCGCTCGATGACGGCGCGCTGGTGACGGCCAGCGTGCGCGCGCTGGCGGCGGGGGTGGCCGGCAGCGAGGGCCTGGAGGTGCAGCTCACGGGGGCGCTGCCGTGAGCACTGGCGCGCTCACGAGGGCGCGCTGGCTCGCGCTCGACTCGCGGAGGATGCGCGCGGCGTCTGGCCCGGCGTTGAACACCAGGTCGAGCGCGGAGACGCCCTCGACGAAGCGGCCAGGCGCCGGACGCTGCGGGTAGCGCGGGTGCACGAAGCGCTGCCAGGCGATGTCGATGCCGGCGCGGTGGAACGGCTCGGGCTCGACGTAGTGACGGCTCGCGCCGAGGCCGCCGAGGAAGACGCTGGCGCCCGTCGCCTGACAGATCGCGAGCACGAGCTCTGCCTTTTTCCCCGTGACTCCGAGCTCGGAGCTCCGGACCATCGGGGTGCGGATGTCGAGCGCGGCCCGCAGCCAGTCGATCAGCGCGAGATCGAGATCGACCAGGCGCGACCAGGGCCGCAGCAAGAGCTCGCGCAGCTCGACCGACGCGGCGGCGAAGCCGGGGGCGCCGCGGTAGGAGTGCTCGATGCTGGCGTAGACGCGATGCGCCCAGTGGTGGCGGCCGCTGCCCTGGTTGACGACCAGCTTGTCGAGGATGGTCTCCGAGCGAGAGCGCTGTTGCACCGGCACGACCAGCCAGTGCAGGCCCTGGCTCGTCTTGATCTGCACGCGGTTCTGGTAGTTCTGGCGCTCGAACTGCACGTGGTCGAGCAGCACGAACAGATCAGACTGGCGCATGCGGTCGAAGTAGCCGAGCCAGGGTAAGAAATGGGGTTGGTGGATGCTGACGATCATCGGGTTGGGGTGAGCCTCGAGCGGGTGGCTTGACTCAGAGCGAGAGGTGGACGACTTCCAGGCCCTCGGCGTAGGCGCAGCCCGCCTGGCGACCGTAGTAGCGCGCGAGGTCGCGCTGGAACTCGGCTGTCATCCCGCGCTCGCCGAACTGGCTGTAGTGGGCCTCGATCGCGGCGAGCTTGCGGGGCAGCGTCTCTTCGATGTCGACGAACGCTTGCGGCGCGAAGCGGGTACGGCCGGGGCGACAGGTGCAGGGCTGGTAACAGTAGGCGTCGACGCCGCCGACGCGCAGCGCCGCCTGGAACGCCTCGAAGACGAGGCGGTGGTCTTTATGTGTGTCGGCGGGGCCGTGCGCGAAGAACGCGGCGGGCTGGTGCTCGCGGATCAGGCGGTCAAACTCGGCGACCAGCTCGTGGGTCTTCGCGTCTTCGACTCGACAGCAGCCGTGCGAACGGAGCAGCTCGAAGCGGGCCCCGAGGATCTCGCTCGCGCGCCGCGCCTCGTCGACCCGCACGGAGAAGCGCGAGGGAACGCAGACGGCGACGACGAGCACGTCGACGCCGAGCCCCGTCAACCGGGCGACGGTGCCGCCCATGCCGACCTCGACGTCGTCGGGGTGCGCCCCGACGGCGAGCACGGTGCGGCCCGCGTAGCGCTGGAGAGCGGAGGGAGGCCTCATGAGCGCCGCTCCGACGTGAGGTTTTTCAGCTCGGTAGCGGCGTGGCTGCGTGTCTCCCAGCTGCCGGAGTCGAGCGTCCAGAAGGAGAGCACGTTCTGCACGACGTAGGTGACCGGCATCACGATGCCCATGCCGAGGAACCAGAGGGGGTGCACCTTCTCCTCGTCGGGCAAGCGCCGCACCTCGAAGGCGTAGAGGGCGCCGAGCACGGCGAGCAAGAGCAGGTGGCTGAGGGCGAGAGACCAGAACTGAGCCAGCACCAGGCCCTCGAAGATGACGATCGGGTAGACGAGCTGGATCGCGAACAGGGTGTAGTAGTGCAGCGCGACGCAGGGGTGCAGGCGCCAGACGTGCGTGCAGCCCATCAGGTAGTCGATGAAGTTCGAGCGCCGCCAGCGCAGCTGCTGGGAGAAGTACTTGGAGAGGGTGTTGGGCGCGACCGTCCAGCACTTGGCCTCCATCGTGCAGAGGGTGCGATAGCCGGCCTTCACGATCTGGCGGGTTAGGAAGCGGTCTTCACCGTACTTGATCGGAACGCCGAGCACGCTGCGCCCCTCCAGGATCGGCTCGAGCTCGATTAAGACCCGGCGCCGGTAGGCCGTGAGGCAGCCCGAGAGGCACATGACCGTGCGGAAGGAGCGCTCCAGGCTCTTGAGATAGACGAACCCGAAGTGGTACTTGATGGTCTGCATCCGGGTGAGCCAGTTCTCATTCGGATTACTCACGTTGACTCGCCCGCCCACGGCGGCGATGTCTTCGCTGACGAAGCGGCGCACCAGCTCGCGCACCGCGCGCCGGTCGACGACGACGTCGGAGTCGACCGAGACGATGATCTCGGCCTCGGTCTGGCGCACGGCCCGGGCGATGCCCTTGCGCTTGCCCATGTTGTGCGGGTTGACGATGACGCGCACGCGCCCGGGGTTCTCTCGCGCCGCGCGCTCGGCCCACTCGCAGCTATCGTCGGTGGAGCAGTCGTCGACCACGGTGACGCTCAGCCGATCGGCGGGATAGTCTTGCTGGAGCAGGCTGAGCACGGTGCGGTAGATGCCCGCCCCCTCGTTGAACATGGGGATGACCACCGCGACCGAGCGGACCTCCTGATCTCTGGTCTCGTCGAAGGCCGGACCGCGCAAGGCGCGAAAGAAGAGACCCGCCAGGTAACGGTTGGTCATCACGATCAGCACGAGCAGATAGATGGGGACGAAGACCATGAGTCGGCGCCAATGTGTGGAGCAAGATCGATACCGCGCGCAGCGAGGCCGTTTTCGCTTCGCCGCGGCACGCGTCGACCGACGGTGAGGGACAAAACGGGCCGCGCTGGGTCGCGCGGCGACCCAGTCGACGAGAGGTGACCCACGCGCCCACAGCCCCGGCGCGTTCGGGCTGATGGGCCTTTGCCGCGCAAAACCGCGCTCGCGCACCGGGGCGCGGCGCGCGCGTCGCCGTCGCGCGGCATGGCATCACTCCTGCTTGAGCGGCTCCTACACCTACACCCCCTTCGGAGCAACTTTACATGCAAGCATCACCCAACAGTCATGCCGCCCATCTGCTCGAGAAGATCGAGCGCCGCGAGCTCGTCGTCGCCATCATCGGGCTCGGTTACGTCGGCCTACCCCTCGCGCTCGCGTTCACGCGCGCGGGAACCCAGGTTCTCGGCTTCGATATCGACCACGCCAAGGTGGACGCCCTGAACCAGGGCCAGAATTACATCAAGCACATCGACGATCAGCGGGTGGCGTCGGCCGTGCGCGAGCGGCGCCTGCGCGCGACAGCCGATTTCAGCCGTTTGCGCGAGGCGGACGCGATCTTGATCGCTGTTCCTACGCCTCTCACGCCGCAGCGCGAGCCCGACATGAGCTTTATCAGCGCAACGGCGGCTCAAATCTCGCAGCACTTGCGCCCGGGCCAGCTGATCGTGCTGGAATCCACGACGTATCCAGGCACGACAGACGAGCTGCTGAGGCCGGCGCTGGAGCAGAGCGGGCTGGTGCACGGGAAGGACTTCTTTCTGGCGTTCTCTCCGGAGCGTGAAGACCCGGGGAACCCTGATTTCGACACGCGGCACATCCCGAAGGTGATCGGCGGCGTGGACGAGACCAGCCGCGAGCTGGCGGAGCGCGTGTATCGGGTAGCGATCGAGCGCACGGTGTGCGTGGCCTCGGCGCGCGCGGCCGAGGCGGTGAAGCTGACGGAGAACATCTTCCGGGCGGTCAACATCGCGCTCGTGAACGAGCTCAAGGTGGTGTATGAGCGAATGGGGATCGATGTCTGGGATGTGCTCGACGCTGCGTCGACCAAGCCCTTCGGCTTCATGCGCTTTAACCCGGGCCCGGGCCTGGGGGGGCATTGCATTCCGATCGATCCGTTCTATCTGACGTGGAAGGCGCGCGAGTATGGACTGACAACCCGGTTCATCGAGCTGGCGGGAGAGATTAACGTCGGCATGCCTCGCTACGTCGTCGAGCGGCTGCAGCAGGCGCTGAACGACCGCGAGCGGCCCGTGCGGGGGAGCCGCATCCTGATCATTGGCGCAGCGTACAAGAAGGATATCGACGACCCGCGCGAGAGCCCGTCGTTCGAGCTGATGCACCTGCTCGCCGAGCGGGGCGCGCTGGTCGAGTATCACGACCCGTATATTCCCGTGATCGGGCCGCTGCGCTCGTGGCCCGAGCTGACCAAGCTGGAGAGTTCGCCGATCTCGCCGCAGCTGCTCGAGCGCTACGCCGCCGTGGTGATCGCGACCGACCATACGCAGGTGGATTACGAAATGTTGGCCGAGCACGCGTCGCTGATCATCGACACGCGCGGCGTGTATCGGAAGGCTCGACCGAACGTCGTCAAGGCGTGAACGACACGCTGACCTTTCGGCCCGCCCGAGCGAGCGCCTCGTGCCACGAGTTCGTGCCGGGTTCGACCCCGGCACGATGTGCATCGTTGGATTCGTCAGTCCTTTACACTGGGCGAGGCCTGGCCGCGGGCGGGCTCGGGCGCGTTAAGGAACGCGCTCGCGTCGCTCGCGACTCGCTGGCGGCTGTCGCGCGCGGCGCTGAGGCTGCCCCCAAGGACCCTAAAGACCCAAGACCCAAAGACCAAGACCTCAAAGACCAAGACCTCGAGAGAGAGGTGGCGCGAGGCGGTCAGTGCACGCGGCGCGGCGGACCTGGGTCAGAGCGACGCGGTGCTGGCGCGACCCTGGGTCAAACCGCGCTCGGCGCGGACCGGCGCGCGTAAGAAAGTCCATGCTGAAGCGGCGTGACCCCGCTTCGCTCGAAGGATCTGGCCGCTGCCCGAGAGAAGAGGCTTGCATCGGACCGCGCTTCCGAACAACTGACTCGGAGCCACTGACTCGAATCGCAACTCGATGACCAAGTGCGCTTCGACTCATGTGACCCGAGCCGGAGCTTCGACTCGAAGCTCGACCGCGACCATCGAGTCATACCGGTCGACGCCTTTCGACGCACCATCGTAAGATAGGTGGGTACAGCTGCGGGGGACCGACGACGGTCGTCGAAGACTGGGTGTCGACGACGCTCTTCGACAGTTGTGTCGAGCGCCGATTGGATCGAAATCCAAAGTGAGCTACTCTGTTGCCTCTCATGAGGCGAGGACCTTCTTCCCCGTGCTTGCTGGGACGCGTGCTCATTGTCGATGATGACCAGGCAACCTGTGAGCTGCTCGCCGGCGGGCTGGCTGCGGCGGGCTTCGACACCGTATTCTCAATAGATCCACAGCGCGCCATCGAGCTCGCCACTCAGCCCAGCACGGCGGCCGTCATCACGGACGTCAGCACGCCGAAGATGCTCGGGATCGAGCTGTGCCGGCGGGTCACCGAACGCTCGGCGCGCGTGCCGGTCATCGTCGTGGCGGCCATCGGCAGCATCGAGAGCGCCATAGCCGCGATGAAGGCCGGCGCCTACGATTTCGTCACCAAGCCGTTCGATGTCGACGCGGTAGCGCAGCTCGTGAGCCGTGCGCTCACGGCCGCAGCTCGGCGCGCTTCCGCTCCTCCCGTGCGGCTCTCCCCGGGAGAGTCGCCGCAGCACTCTCTACAGCCGCAGTATTCTCTACAGCCGCATTCGTTACGGCCGTATTCGTCACAGGCGAATTCGTCACAGGCGAACACTTTGCAGGCGAACTCTTTGCAGCCAAACTCTCCACGCCAAAGCTCTCCACCCGCGACTTCTCGGCACCCGAGCTCGCCACCTCCGAGCTCTTCGCGGCCGTGCCCTCCGGCGCGGGGCGGGGGCGCTCCCGCCTCCGTGCGCGCCACCGGCGGCGGCCCGCTGCTGGGAACGAGCGAGGTGATGCGCGAGGTGCATGATCTGATCGAGCGGGTGGCGAGCTCCGAGCTGCCGGTGCTGCTGACGGGTGAGAGCGGCACGGGCAAAGAGCTCGTGGCGCGCGAGATCCACCGCCAGGGCTCGCGCGCCCGCGGCGAGTTCGTCGCCATCAACTGCGCGGCGCTGCCGGAGGCTTTGCTCGAGAGCGAGCTGTTCGGGCACACCCGGGGCGCCTTCACCGACGCGAAGGCGGCGCGCGAGGGGCTGTTCGAGCGAGCGCACGGGGGCACCCTCTTCCTGGACGAGATCGGGGAGATGCCGATCGGGCTTCAGCCCAAGCTGTTGCGCGCCTTGCAGGAGGGGCGCGTGCGCCCCGTGGGCAGCGTGGACGAGCGGCAGATCGACGCGCGCGTGATCGCGGCCACGAACCGCGACCTGGAGGCGGCCATCGAAGATCGCTCCTTCCGGGAAGACCTCTACTATCGCATCAACGTGGTTCAGATCGAGCTGCCCGCGCTGCGCGACCGCGGCGATGACGTGCTGCTGCTGGCGCGGGCGATGCTCGAAGAGGTCGCCGCTCGCTCGGGCCGGCCGGTGCCCGAGCTCACGCGCGACGCTCGCGATGCGCTGATCGGGTACGAGTGGCGCGGGAACGTGCGCGAGCTACGCAACTGCATCGAGCGCGCCGTCGCCCTCAGCCGCGCGCCCGTGATCGACGTGGCTGACCTGGCGCCGCGTATCCGCGAGCACGCGCTGTGGATGGCGGCCGAGGCGGCTGGCGCGGATGGGGCGGCCGAGCGAGCCCGGCGGCAGCTGCGCGGTGACCGCTCGCTGCGCAGTGCTCCTGGTTTGCGCGGCGATCCTGCGTCGCGCGCTGGTCTGATGCTGCGGGGTGACCCCGCCCTGCGCGGTGATCCTTCGCGCCGCGGTGATCCTTCGCTGCGGGGTGACCCTGCCCGCGGTGATCCTTCGTGCGACAGCGGGCCGTCGAGCGGTGAAGACGCGCTGCGGGCGAGGGCGGGGCTCCGCCTCGAAGAGGTCGAGCGAGCTCACATCTTGCGTGTGCTCGACATGTGTCACGGCAAGAAGTCGGCGGCGGCGCAGCTGCTCGGGCTCAACCGAAAGACACTGCATCGCCGGCTGGCGGGCTTTGGAGACGACGCCGCGGCGCCACCGGATGAGGTCCGCCCTCCCCCCCTCTCGACGGATCTCTACTGAACCGGCTCTGCTGACCGGGCCTGCGCGGCTGGGTTCTCCGCTCGCCCGGGGGCTTCGGGATCGGGTGCGTTTCGCTTTGCAGAATCGGCGAGCGCTCGCGAGCCTGCGGCAGCATACGCGCGACGGGGCCGCCGGCTTCCGCGCGAGCGCCCTTGCATCGTATCGGTAGCGTAGGGCTCGGTGGGGCGGGCTCTCCCGAGTCGGCGCGCTCACCCACCGTGCGCTCACCCACCGTGCGCTGGACCACCGTGCGCTGGAAGCGGCGGGCCCAGGCGCGCCGGCGTGGTCAGGTCTGGCCCAGTCGTAGCGCTGCCGCGGGTTAAACTGTCCCACGCCGCGGGTGGGGGCGCGGCTGCCCGCGAGGCGAGGGCGGAGTTTCAGCCGGGTTTGCGCGCTCTCGGATCGCGCGATGCGCGCGGTCGCGCTGGCAGAGAACGTGCAACGAAGCCGGCGAACTCGGCACCCCGCGCGAGGCGTACCTCGCGGCGATTCTTCCGGGCGCCACCGAGACCTGCTGCGTCATGAATTATCGAACACTTCTCTACGGCGCCAACGGCCTGTCCCGGGCGAGCGCCGTCGCCAACCAGCTGCTCGTCGCCGCGTACAAGATCCTGGGATTCGTCATCCTCACCGTGGTTCTGCTCGGCATCGCGGGGTTCGCCATCATCCATGCCCTGTACGTCGTGCACCGCGCCTGGCTCGCGCCGGCCGTGATCTCGCCGACGGATCCCGCGGTGCTCGACCTGCGCGCCCGCATCGCCGAGGAGCGCTGGAAGCGAGAGCAGGTGCAGGGCGAGCGGCTCGCGATTCGGCCGAAGCTCGAGCGGCTGCGGATGGTGGCCCGCCTCGAGCAGGACTTCCAGCGCGACTTCCAGGCGGCGCTCGCGGCCGACACGACCAGCCACCGCTCGAGCCTCACGCTCCTCGGCGCCCTCAACCAGGAGCGCCACAACGTCGCCACCGAGCTGCGCCGCGTCGGCACGGTGCTGGAGTCGAGCTCGGTCGGGCAGCTGCGGGAAGAGTTTGACGCCAAGCTGATCGACAAGCAAAAGATGCTGCAGAGCAGCTACCAGCTGGCGCAGCTCGCGCAGACGCGGCTCGACCTGCAGCAGCGCGAGGTAGAGCTCGGCGACCGCATTCGGCGCACCGAGCGCGAGATCGAGAGCCTCGCCGTCGCGCGCTCGGGGGCGACCAGCGGCAAGCGGCTGACCTACGAGGGCCTGGTGCTGCGCCGCGAGCACGACCGCTCCCTCGCCGAGAGCGCCGGCGCGCACGCCGAGGTGGAGGCGCTCGAGGCCGCCCTCGCCGATCTGGAGCGGACCGTCGCGCACTACGACGAGCTGATCGCGACGCTGCGCGAGGCGCCGCTCTTGCGAGCGACCGAGCAGCAGCTCGCGCTGGCCTTCGTGCCCTACGACAACCAGGGCTCGATGCGCGAGGGCCGCCCCCTCTACGGCTGCCGCCTGTTCGTGGTGGGCTGCCATGAGGTGGGCCGCGTCAAGCGCTACCTGCCGGGCGAGCACCGCCAGAACCATCCGGTGTATGGCAACGAGCTGCGCGGACAGCTCGCCGAGCTCGAGCTCGATGACCCCGAGTGGGCCAAGGCCAGCGTGCTGCACGGCGGGCGGCCGCCGCTCTTCCTATGAGCCAGCGCAGACGAAACGTCGGGCCGCGCGCGCTGCGCGCTGGCCTCGCGAGCGCTTGGCTGCTCGCCGCCGCGCCAGGCCGCGCCCAGAGCCCCGCCCCGGAAGCTGGCGCCGCCAGCCCCGTGACAGCCGGCTCGGTGACAGCCGGCTCCGTGACGGCGAGCGCGTCGAGCGCCCAGCGCGCCGCAGAGGCCGAGGCGTATTGCCGGCACGTCGCCGGAGCGGCCGCGGCAGAGAGCGCTCTGCTCACCGGGCCGCGCGTGGTCGCCAGCTTCGGGCTGCTGCGCGGGTCGCCCCTCGACCCCGACGGCGTGGCGAGCCCCGATCGCGATCTCGTCCTGAACCTGCGCGCGGGCGTCGAGGTGAGCCCCACCCGCATGCTCGGCGGAGCCCTGCGGCGCGAGCAGGCCGAGATCGACTGCGGCCAGTATCGGGCCGAGCTCGAGCTCGCGGCGCTCGGTCGCGATGTCGACGACGAACGGCCCGCCCTGCTCGCGCGCGCGGCGGTGTTGCGCGGGGGACTCGCGGCCGCGGAGGAGATCCTCGCGCGCAGCCAGGCAAAGCTGGATGCCTCGCAGACGACGCTGCAGGCGCACACCGCGACCCGGCTGCGCGTCGAGGCGCACCGCCAGCTGCTGAGCGACACGGAAGAGCGCCTGGCGCGGTCGCCGCGCCCGAGCCTCGGGCCCGTCGAGCCCGGTCGCGTCTTCGACGACGTGCGGCGCATGGATCGGCGCCGCGAGGAGCTGCAGGGTCAGCAGCGCCGCCTGGCGAGCGTCGACGTCACGCTGCGCGGCGGCTACAACGAGGTGTTCACGGTCGCTCAGCGCCTGCCAGTGTTCGCGGCGATCAACGTCGGCTTCGACACCGGTTGGTTCTGGCAGGGGGGCGCCAACGCCGAGAGCGCCGCGGCGCGCGAGCAGTGGCTCGAGCACCGGCTGGAGGCGGCGCGCGACGCGCTGCGCGAGAGCGCCGAGGGCACCCTGCGCCAGCTGCAGGTCGCCCGCCAGCAGCTCGCGGAGACGCGCGCGAGCCTCGAGGATCTCGAGCGTCGGCAAGCGGAGCTCGCGTCGCTCGAGGCGGCGAGCGCCGACGAGCTCGCCGACTACCTGTGGTTCGAGGTGACCAAGCTCCGCGCCGCTGCAGCGTACGGGACAGCGCGCGTCCAGGGCCTCGAGGATCGGCAGCGCAGGAACTCGCTCGCGAACGCCGCGCGATGAGTCCGCTCGAAACGGCTCGATGAGGAGCCCGGGGGGCCGCGGGGATGGCGGCGGGCTCGCGCGCTCCCGGCGTCGCCCCATCCGGGAACAGCTCGCCTACAGGGGTGATCGTGGCCCCCGTGAGTGGATCCGTTCTCCTCGATCGGCGCATGGACTCGAACCCGCTGACTGTCTGTCGTAGCAACGCTGACTGCGTGATCGGAGCGGCCGACGGCGTCGCCGTGGCGCTCTGGGTACACCAGACGAGGCCGGAGGACGTGGCGGCCCTCGCCGAAGCGGCAGGACGTGCTCGCCGCGGCCCGCACCGGTGGGTGAAGCTGATTCAGATCGTGCCGGACACGGCGATCACGCCCGACGCGCACGCTCGGACCGCGCTGGCGCGAATGTTGCGCGGGCTGCTGGGCGTGGTCTCGCATTCGGTCATCGTGCATGAGGCCGACGGCTTTCGTGCCGCGATGGTCCGCAGCATCGTGACGGGTGTCGCGGCGCTCTCGAACCCGGGGTTTCCGCATCGCGTGTTTGCCAGGCTGCCGGACGCGATCGAATGGATGTGCGAAGGCGCCACCGTTCCCGGCGCTCGCTCGCTCGAAATGCGACAGATCGAGGCGACCGTACGGCAGCTTCGAACGGGCGCAGCCCGCGGTGGCGCAACCCCCGGCGGCCTGACCAAGGAGCGCGCCCCCACGCTCGACTGCCGCTGAGGCTCGGAGCGGACCGGATCGGCAGCGCGCTCGCCCTACCCTTCGCTGGCCCGCGCGGCCAGCTCCTCGATGCTCGCGGGGCAACGGCATTCGCTGTCCGGCGCGTCAACTGTCTGTTCCGGCGCCGGGACCATGGGTTGACGCGCCCTCGGTGTTGCATCGATGGATTCGTGCGCGGCGAGGGGCGGTGCGACGACAGTGACCCGAGCTCGCTGCGCTCGTGGATCACTCCCGGTGCGCAGACGCGGCGTCGAGCGCTCGCAGTGGGCTGCGCTCGTGGACCGCTCGGAGAAAGGCGGCACTGAGGGGACGAGGCATCCCTGCCCGGTGGGCCAATTGCATCCGGCCGCGTACTGCGGGCCGGTCAATGGCCAACTCATGCGCCAGATGGACGGCGCGTGGGCCGCCCCCTGCGATCAGGCAGCTCACGGGACGGCCGGTTTGGATTTTAGTGCCCGCAATGCCTTAATATTGTTGTGTGGTTGGATAACCCTCGGGCCGTCTCGGTGGCCCACGTGACGCGTTAGACTCTTCTTCTCGACGGAATGGCGGTATAGTTACCGCAGCCCGCAGCAGAGCACGCCCGTCGGATTCCCGCGCGAGTACATCTGGAGCTGGGGCTTCCCACAGTGGGAAGCACGTCGGAAAAGGCATTGCGCACGCGCTTCGTCCGAGGGCATCTGAGGCGCAACAACTCATCAGGCAACCGTGAACGTCAAACTCTACGTCGGAAATCTTTCTTTCTCTGTCGGCGATGAGGAGCTCCGCTCCGCCTTCTCTGCCCACGGCAACTTGCTGTCGGCGAGCGTGGTCACTGATCGGGAGACCGGGCAGTCCCGCGGCTTCGGATTCGTCGAATTCGGCTCCAGCAGCGAGGCTGAGGCCGCCATTGCAGCCATGAACGGCGCCTCGCTCGACGGGCGCGCGCTCAACGTCAACGTGGCCAAGCCGCGTGAAGGCGGCGGCGGCGGCGGTGGTCGCGGCGGCTTCGGCGGCGGCGGCGGTGGTCGCGGCGGTGGCGGCGGCTTCGGCGGCGGCGGCGGTGGTCGTGGCGGCGGCGGCGGTGGTCGCGGCGGCGGCGGCGGCGGCAAGCGCTGGTAAGTCTCGAGCCGATCTCGTGCGGGCGCCGAGCTGGCGCCTCGAGAGATCGGGCCAACACCAGCGTTCTCTGGTTGGACAGGGTGCCGAGCACCCTGTTCGACTCTGGGCGTCGGTGCTGACAGGGGCGGGTAACTAGAGGGCAACGGCCTCATTCTTCGAATGAGGTCCGTTGGCTCCAGCGCGCTCGGCGTGAGCGCTCGGGGCGTCGTCGTGAGCGTGAGCGCTGGGTCGCTTCCTCGTGACGGCTCGAGTTCGTCGAGCGGGTGCTGGTGCGTGCAGCGAGCTCGAGCCGCGGACGGCGAGGGCTCGCGGCGCGGAAGCGTGCGTGTGGGGCTGGCCTCCCCGAGCGCGTAGACGCGCGCGCAGGGAGCTGAGCATCCTGTCGCGACATCAGGGCGAGCAGGGCGGGCAGGACGAGTGGATGCCCACCCCCGCGCCACGCCCGTCCGTGTCGAGCCAGGCGCTGGGAACCAACCGCGGCGTGGCGCTTGCCGCCTCCCCGTCGTCGTTCTCGCGCGCTCGCCACTGAAAGCCCAGCCCCCACGAGAACAGCGCGGGTTGGGGCGCCCGCGCTTCGAGACACAGCGCGGGTTGGGGTGCCCGCGCTTCGAGACACAGCGCGGGTTGGGGCGCCCGCGCTTCGAGACACAGCGCGGGTTGGGGCGCCCGCGCTTCGAGACACAGCGCGGGTTGGGGCGCCCGCGCTTCGAGACACAGCGCGCTGCGAGCGCCGAGGGAGGGGCTCATGTCTCGAACAGTTTCGCGAGAGCATCGCAAGAAGCGAGAGCACACCGCGCGACGTGAGACTTCTGGGTTTGATGGACAGCGCTCGAGCACGCTCGATGGACACAGCGCGCTCGATGACAGCGCTGTCGATCAGCACGATCACGCGGCGAGTCGCGAGCTGTCGATGAGCGCCGATCCGTTCATGACGCGATCCGTTCATGAGAGGCTGCAGCAGTTTGGGTAACTGCCGCCGACGCGCAGCGATGGTCATGCCCAACGACCAGGTGTAATCTGTGTGATCGCTGCCCTGCGTGGACGGGGCTCGAGAACATCGCGCCGCTCGAGCGCCAGCGCACCCGCCACCGAGCGGGTCCGAGCCGTCTGGTGAGCACCGTCGCGCGCGTCACTCCGTCGAGACGAAGGTAGGCCCATGAAGCATTCACTGAAATTGACTCAGATCGTGGCTTCGCTGCTGGCGATGGCCACGGCCAGCGCGGGATGTTCCGATGACGCTCCGCAGAGCGGGCCGTTGCGAGGCGCTGGGGCATCCTGGGGCGCGGCCGGGACGATGGCGGGGACGGGAGGCAATGGCGTTCCAGCATCGCCCGATGCGGGCGGGGGCGCTGGTGGCAACGGCGAGGTGCTGCCCGATCTGCCGCTGGTCAAGGACGAGGTGCCGGGGGGTTGGGCGAGCGTGTGGACCGGCGATGAGGCTCGCACCACGAACGGCGGCAGCAACGCAGACGCGGACCACATCTTCACGGTGACGAACCGAACGGAGCTCGTGCGAGCCCTCTACCCGGACGCCGTCATCGCCGATGACGGGACGTTCACCTCGGAGAACGGCGCGGACCCCACGCCAAAGATCATCTACGTGCGAGGAACGATCAGCTTGAGCTCGAACGCCGCCGGCCAAGAGCTCACGCTCGAAGACTACGCTTGTGAGGGCTATGACTTCGAGGCGTACAAGGCCGCCTACGATCCGACGGAGTGGAACAAGCAAACCCCGGTCGACGGCGACCCGCCGACGATCGAGCCCTGCCCGGGCAGCCAGGAAGAGCTCCGTCAGTGCTCCTCCAACCGGCAAGCTCTGGTCGTTCAGCTCCGAGTGGGCTCGAATACCTCGCTCCTGGGCGTGGGCAACGACGCCAAGATCGTCCACGGCATGATACTCATCGGCGCGGGTAGCTCCCCTCCGGGGCGCCGGCTCCCGCCGGCTCCAACGTCAGGCACGCCCGCGCCGATCGATCCCGAGCTGGCCGAAGCTTGCGGCATCGAGCTGCCACCCGAGCCCGATGCTGGGCCCGCGCCAGAACCGGAACCAACGCCGGCACCCGCGCCGGAGCCGGCAGCCGTGCCGCCATTCGTCGAGAACGTGATCGTACGCAACATCACGTTCGAAGATGCGTACGACCTGTTCGCCTCCTGGGACCCGGCCGACTCGTATAACAACGGACCCGAGGTTGCCGACCCAGAGGACCTCTTATATCCCAAGTGCCAGGCCACCTATGACGACGTGACCGACAACGGCCCGCACCAGTGCCGCGGTGGCCGCTGGAACTCGCGCTACGACAACTTGCAGGTGCAGAACGCCTCTCACGTCTGGATCGACCACTGCACCTTCAACGACGGCGATCGAGAGACGCAGTCGCTCCCCTCTGTCTGGGAGTTCCCCTACGACGACCATGCCAACGCCGTTCAGCCCCACGACGGCTTGCTGGACATCGTCAACGCCTCGGACTTCGTCACCGTCTCGTACAACAGCTTCCGGAACCACGACAAAACGACGCTGATCGGCGGTAGCGACACCGTGACCGAGCGAAACGGCTGGGGCGCGCTCAGCGTGACCTTGCACCACAACGAGTACATCAACGTCGGGCAGCGGACGCCCCGGGTGCGCTTTGGCAAGGTGCACGCCTACTCCAACTTCATCCAGGGCTCGCTGAACCCGTCGATCGAGGTGCCAGAGGATCGGGCCAAGCCGCGCCCCGCCTACCCGATGGGCTCGGCGATGGCTGCCGGTCACCTCGCGAAGCTGTACTCGGAGAGCAATGCCTTCGAGATAGCGGGCTACCCGGGTGACCCGCCGCCCACGGCTCTCGACGTCATCTCGACCGCACACCGTGCCACGCCGACCGAGGGTGACAGCCTGGACGTCAACCAGAGCACCTACTTCTTCGACTCTGGCTCGATCCTCAACGGTGCGCCGGCGGATCTCGAGATGGCCGCACAGGAGAGCGCGGCGGACGGCAACCGTCCCGTGTTGCTGCCGACGGACACCATCTGGACGCCATCGACCAGCTATGAGTACGAGGTCACTCCCGCCAGCGAGGTGAAGGCGCTGCTCGAGGTGAGCGCCGGCGTCGGAGTACTCGAGGTGAGCGCGCCCTAGGCGGCGTACCGCCGGTCACTCGGGCTTGCGCACGGCCAGGAGCGCCTGACCGGGGCTCTGCCGCACGTAGATGGTCTCGGCGTCCTGTGCCGCCAGGTCGCTCGTGACCGTCACGTCGAGCCCCGGTATCGTCATGCGTTCGAAGCGGCCCGTCCTCAGGTCGACGCGCAGGATGGGCGCGAGGTCGTCCGGTTGCCCCGGGGACGAGCTGCCGACCGCGTTGAAGCTCTGCCAGTAGATGTGGCGACTGTCGACGAGGCTCTGCCCGATGCTCAGCTCAACGCTGGGGAGGGGCTGCGCGCAGCCGGTGTTCTCGTTGAGCATCATGTAGTGCTGGACCAGCAGCTGCTGCTCCGAGCGGTACTCTTCCGGTGCCCAGAACACCACGCCACGCCCGGCGAGGAAGCGGCCCTCAATCTGCTGCAGGCGGACCGGATCGCCGGCGCCCGGGATCGCCGTGAAGAGGACCGAGATCGTCTGATCGTTCTGGGGTTCGTACGCGAGCCAGTGCACCTGCCCGTCGACCATCTGCAGGCTGCCGCCTTCGTCGCTCGGAACGTTCGCGACGCGTTCGAGCGCGCCGGACGCGGTGACCTCGTTCATCTCGCCGTCGGTGGTCGCCACGAACACGCCTCCCGCGGGACCGACCCCCAGTGGCCTCAGCGCCACGGAGGGCGACTCGACGAGCAGCTCGGCGGCGCCGCCCTGCTTGGAGACCGTGAACAGGCGCCCGGGAGGTGGGGGCGGGCTGGGCTCGAGCGGACCGGGCGGATAGGCGCCCGCCTCCGTCCAGTAGAGTCGATCGGCGTCACCCATGAGCCCCAGGCGCGTACCGGGGTCGTTCGGCGCTGGTCTGAGGGTCGTGGCGCTGGTGGCTCCCTTCCGCAGGCCGAAGACGCCTCCGTTCGAGTCTATCCAGTAGACGCCGCTCGCATCGGCGTAGGCCCACTCGACGCTGGTAGCGCCTGGGACGGGGTCGAAGCTGGTCTGCACTTCGCTCGGCTGCTGCACGCCGCCCGCGAAGGTCGGGCAACTCGCCGCGCTCGCCGGACCCGCGCTCGAGAGCAGCGCCGGGCTGCCGACACAGCTCGCAGCCTCGCAGCTCGAGGCGTCGTCGTGAACGAGGCAATCGCCGTCACCGCTGCAGGAGATGCCGCAATGGGCCGTGTTGGATGGGCTGCCACCGGCCGAGCAGGTCGCGGCGGTGCTCAGGGCGGTGCACTCGGTGTCGGCCGAGCAAGGGCGAGTGCACACTCCTTCGATGCACTCGAGCCCGCCGCCGCAGGCGGCGGTGCAACGCGCGAGAAAATGCGTCTCGCTGCCGAGCGCGGTGTCGGTGCTGGCGGCACCGCAGGCAATGGCGCCAGCGAGGGTCAATGGCGCCAGTAGAGCCAACAGCGCGCGAAGCGGCGCATCGGGCAAACGGATCTCGTGCATGGGTGAACTCGTCAGCGTGGGGTCAGCGGTCAATCGGGAGAGTCGGCGGGCTCGCTCGTCACGTGCTGGCCGACATAGATGGTCACGAGCTCGGGCGTCGGCTCGCCGGGGTGATCGGCGTTGTGGCGCTCGACCTCGGCGCGCAGCGCCGAGAGCTCGTTCCGGACACGCTCGAGCGTGCCATAGACGCGCGGCGCGAGCGGGTGCTCGGCCGCCATGTCGAAGCTGTACGTGCTACCGCCGCTCGTGGCGGGGTCGCCCTCGCCGCGCAGGCGGGCGCACAGGGTCTTCACCAGGGCCTGGAAGTGGTCGAGCATGGCCGCCTCCCAGCCGGCAGCGGCGTTGCGCGCGACCACGACCTCGCGCGAGCGATAGGCGCCATCGTTCACGTGCACGCGTCCGCTGTCACACAGCGCCTCGAGCGCCGCGTCGATGCGGGCAGCATCGTCTACGCGCAAGCGCTCGAGCAGAACGTCGCGCGTGAGCGGGCCTTCGCGGTAGATCAAGAGCCACACGAGCTGGGCCAGGCCGTCCGTCGACGCCTCGAGCGCCGCCAGCTCCCCGGAGGTCGCGGCGCGATAGGCGGTCGTCATGCCGCGCCCGAGCTGCAGCAGCAGGCCGCTCTCACACAGGTCGCTCAGGATGGCGCGGACCTGCACCTCTTCGTCGAGGTGAAACTTGGTCAAGACCTCGGCGCGGGTGACGAGGCGATCGCTGGGCACGAAGTCGAGCACCGCCGCCCAGAGCGAGCGCCCGCGCTCCGTCACCGATTCGCTCAGCCGCTGGATGCGCCGGCGGTAGCTGCGCAGCGCCACTCCGAACATGTCGGCGGTGACCTTGCGGCTCAGCCCCTGAGCCTCGAGCTCGCGGGCGAGCTCGAGGAACACCCGATCCGCGATGTGAGCGAGGGGTGCGCGTGCGCCGCCGCTGGTCGCGAGCTGCGCGATCAGGATCATGGTCTGGCGCACGACCTGGTCGATGAGTACTCGCGAGTCCATCCGGGGGGTTCCGACCTCGCCGAGCGGCGGCGTCAGGGATGGATCATGACCCCCCGGCGGTCGCGTCGCAGGGGACAACTGCGTCCTCCCCCGTGTGAGTCCCCGGGGGAGCGGGCCGCGCCGGGCGTTTTCAGGGTGCCGAGGTGGCCCGAAGTGGGATTCGGCAGCCGCGGTTGGGGCGCGTGCTCGGGCGCGGCCTACCCCGCCCGTGGCGCCCGCAGGCGTTGCGCCGAGGACGACGCCGGGGCGGGGCCACCGCGCGCAGGGCCCGCGGCGGTGCTCACTCGAGGCGGTGTTCGGGGCCCGAGCAAGATGGGATGAGGCGGCTGAAGGAGCCGCTTCCCTCATGGCAACCAGAAAGCGTTCTTCGGAGCCGAGCCCCAAACGTCCTGCCACGGCGCTCGTCACGCCCCTCGCATCGCGAGT
>Ga0247763_1000894_pt1 | contig 17757 bp, 14 predicted proteins | sample UWRJL141409B4_FD_179926 | JGI IMG/M metagenome (GOLD analysis project Ga0247763, IMG submission 179926) | Plant litter microbial communities from Arlington Agricultural Research Station in Wisconsin, United States - UWRJ-L141-409B-4 | ecosystem: Environmental > Terrestrial > Plant litter >...
AAAATGAAAGAGCGCCTTGCGCCGCGAGAGACCCGAGCGCGCCCTGCTCGCGCCATGGAAGCTTCACGGGCACGTCCCTCCACGGGCTCGCGTGGCCATCGTGGCCTCCGATATGCTCCAGCGGCTGGCTCGAGGCGTCGGCTCTCGCTCCGCCTTCCGATTCGTGAGGCGGTGAGAGCGCGACCCAACGTGGGTCGTGCGCGGGCGGCCCTCGCCTGCCCTCGAAATGACCCCGTGCCCTCGAAATGGCCGTGCGCTCGAAAATGAAAGAGCGCCTTGCGCCGCGAGAGACCCAAGCGCGCCCTGCTCGCGCCATGGAAGCCTCACGGGCACGTCCCTCCACGGGCTCGCGTGGCCATCGTGGCCTCCGATATGCTCCAGCGGCTGGCTCGAGGCGTCGGCTCTCGCTCCGCCTTCCGATTCGTGAGGCGGTGAGAGCGCGACCCAACGTGGGTCGTGCGCGGGCGGCCCTCGCGGGCGCTCGAACGACTGAGCGCCCTACAGCGCGCGCGATCCGAGCGCGCCATGGGAGAGGTGCCGCGGGCACCCCTCGCGCCGGGGCCGTCGCTCGGCGGGAACGAGCCCCTCCCACGGCGCCCGCAGCGCGCTGTTACATCAGGCGGGGCCTGCGAACGCGGCGCGGTTTGCGTCGGGCTCGGAGCTTCGAGCGGAGGCGCGCGAGGACGACGTTTGGGAGGAGGCCAGCGCTCCGCTCGCTGCGAGCGGGGCGCGGGGGTGGGCATCTCCTTCGCCGCCCCTCATCCCTCACCGCCAGGCGCCCTCGCGCCCGGAGGCGACCGGTACCCGGCGACTCAGAGCTCCCGATACCCACCTGGGATCACCACGGTGTCGCGGCTGCCCACGATGGTGAACACACCCCAGCAGACCAGCTTGGTCTCCGCCGCGAACGCCAGGTCGTGCGAGGTGTCGCCGACGGGGCCGAGCACTGCCAGGTTCGAGCGATGCACGCCCCACGAGCCGTTGCCGTGCTCGGCGATGGCGTCGGCGAGCTCGCGCCCCGCTTCGTCGGAGTTCTCGAGGATGGCGACGCGCAGGCGCGCCGGGCGCTTGGTGCGGGCGTCATCCACGATCAGGTAGGCGAGATCGTCGCGCGGGCGCTCGATGTTGAACTGGATGTTGCGCTGGCGCAGGAAGTTGATGAGGTCGTTCTCGTCGAGGCGACCGTACTGCGGCGTCAGATCGAGGCCCTTGCAAACCTCGGGGCGAAACACGAGGTCACCCAGCGCCTCGCCCCAGGGCTCGCCGCGCTCGTAGACGTGCGCCTTCCAGTTGGCGCCGTTGACGAGCTCGAGATCTTGCCCGCCACATCCTATCGACGCAGGGCCGACCGAAAGCGCACACGCGACGACGAGCACCCGAGTGGAACCGAACATGGCGACCCCGGGTTATCGCACCTCCGGGCGCCGCGAGGAACTCCTCGTGCACGAGCCTGATTCCGCGCGGCCGAAAGCCGGCGGGGCTGCTCTGCTCCCTCCCAGCTCCCTCCCAGCTCCCTCCCAGCTCCACCCCAGCTCCACCCCTGCTCTCCCCAGCCTCTCCCTGCCCGTTGCCAGCCCGACCCGAGGCCGCTAAGGTGCCCGGCATGCCACGGGCCCGGGTGCGCTGGCCGTCGTTTGCGTTATCGATGAAGCTATCGAGCGCCCCCCGCCGGCTGACATCGAGCGCCTCCCGGCGGGCGCGAGCGAGCGCCGGCATCGCCACGCTCGCAATGGCCTTGTTCTCGGGGGTCATGGCTGCGGGCTGCGGCGGCGCCGGGCAGAGCGACGCCACCAAGAATCGCACCTTCTACGACTGGTCGCTGGGTGACGGCGCGCAGGCGTTCGAGAAGCCCTACCCCCGCCTCAACTGGCCGGAGAAGACCGAGAGCCCGCGCTTCATCGGCGTCTCCATCCTGCAAGACCAGGTGTATTTCTCCCGCCCGCGCAACTGGCGGGTGCGCAACGCCAGCAACCGCCCGGGCGAGCCCTACATCCACTACGTCTCCCCCAACGCCTACTCTTTCGCCATCTACCAGCGGAGAGACCCGGCGGGCGACCCCTGGAAAGACATCATCGATCGCTACACGAAGGACGCGGAAGACGTGGGCGCCAAGATCGTCGGCCGCCTCGTGCCGATGGCCACCTCCAACGGCCAGGGCCGCGCCTTCACGGTAGACCGCGACGTCGAGGCCGCCAAGCGCCCGCTCCAGAGCAAGAGCCGGGAGATCGTGCTGCGCAGCGGAAAGCTCGTGGTGCTCGTGCAGATCGTGCACCAGGAGCAGAACCTGGAGGCGGTCGACGACGAACTCTTGCGCGCCGTCGCCACCATTCACCTGCCATGAGCCGCCTCACTCCGAAGAGTCTCCGGTCGCCCGCATGAACGCCCTCGCATCGACCTCGCGCTCTGCCTCGCTCCGCCTCACGGCGAAATGGCTCTCCCGCTGCTGGTTGGCCCGATGCGGCCTCGCGCTGAGCCTGGGCCTCAGCGCCTGCGGCGGCACCACCGTCTCGTCGAAGACGGAAGACGAGGCGCGCCAGATGATCCCGGTGCCCATCTGCGTGAAGCGCCTGCCGCGCGGCGCGGAGCCCGGCGTCGTGGTGTCGCTCACTCCAGAGGAGTACTGGTCGCTGCTCCTGCCGAGCTACAACCGCAACGAGAAGACCATCGACCCGAGCGCGCCCGACTGCTCCGGCCGCCTCAGCGTGAAGAGCCTCTCCCCCGACGGCACCACCTCACTCCCCGTCGATCCCGAGCGCGCCACCCTCGCCCCCGGCGCCGACGGCCTCAAGATCGTGTGGCTCCCGAGCCACGCCCTCGCCGAGGGCCGCTTCGAGGGCTTGATCGCCCTGGTGCGTCAGCGCGAGAGCTACATGGAGGTCTACGCCGTCGGCATCCACCGCGGCCGCCCCCAGGGCACGCGCTTCACGCTGCAACGCATGGGCCCCCGCCTCGTCGTCGAGGGCATCCAGGAAGACTGCCAGGGCGACGGGCAAGACCGCCGCTGCCGCGCGGCCACCTCCGTGTACCTCATGGGCACCGGCGCGCTGCGCTCCGCGGCGGGCTACCCGATCGAGCAGGCTGCCAAGGCCAACGCCAAGGATGGCAGCCCGCTCGAATATCGCTTCAGCGCCAGCGCCGACTACAAAGATAACGCCATCGAGCTCACCGAGCACCTCTCGGTGAGCGCCAAGGGCCAGGGCGAGATCCGCTCTTCGGATCTGCAACGCGCGTTCCGGATCGAGCAGGGTCAGCTCGTGGCTTCCGGCGAGTCGCTGTGGACGAAGACGCTGCGGGAGCTCGGGCAGAAGCCAGCAGAGTGAGGGCGGCGTCGCCCGACGCCCATTTTCCGCCGCAGCGCAACGAAAAAACTCCTCAATGGCGGGCAACGCGAGCCGGCAGCGCTCGCCGTGCGCGGGTCGGGCTCGTCGGCTAAAGTATGGATATGAAGGGCGGCGAACGGGCGAGGAGACGCGGCCTGGCATTGCTCTCGGTGGCGAGCGCGTTCGGTGGCGTGGCGTGCGCGGGCGACTCGACATCGGGCCGCTGGGGTGAGCTGACCAGCGTCGACGCGCGAGTCGACGTGTTCGTCAGCGACGCCGAAGTCGCCGGCACGTTCACACCGCTCGTCGACTCGTTCATCGCGGATGACTCGAGCGTGTACTGGTATGACGGTCGCGGCGCCGTCTTTGCGCGCCGCGCGGGCGATGCCGAGGTCGCGCAGCTGCGGCCACCGCTCGCGCGCCCGCCCGGTGAATATTTCCTGGAGTTCGCGATCGGAATGGCCGACGACGAAGAGCGGCTGTTCGTGGGCCAAGCCTTCCTGCAGACGAACGTCGTCGACCATTTTCCGGTTCCGGAGTTCGTGCCGCCGGGACGCTTGGTGGTGATTCCGAAGAACGGCGATCCGCCCACGGTCGTCGTCGAGTTGGATGACGCGACCATCACGCCCGTCGCGTCGGATGCCGCGCGGGTCATCGTGTTTGTCGAAGGGGCCAACGGCGGGTACTACCAGCTGCTCCGCAGCAGCCTGGAGCTCGAGCGGCTGCCACTCGAGGCGCCGTTCTACTCGAGCTACCGCGACGGCGACGCGCTGTATTGGTCGAATGGGTACAGCCCGTACAGCCTGTATCGCTCTCGATTCGACGACCCCGAGCCGACGGTCGTCGCGACCCCGGAGCGTGGCGAGATCGACGTCGGCCCCGGCTACGCGCTCACGAGACAAGAGCGGCTCGTCGAGCCAGACTTCCGAGTCGAGCAAAACTTCGTACTGCACGACATCGCGACGGGTGACGAGCGCCCCCTGCCCGGCATGGGCGAGCCCCTCTCGTTCGAGACGGCGCTCGACGCGCGACATGCTTACTGGTTCAGCCATGGGGGCGGGAGGCCAGGCGATCTGGTGCCGACAGAACCACGAGTGCAGCTCGTACGCGTCGACATCGAGAGCGGCGCCTTGACGCTCTTGAACACGCCCGGGTTCCAGATCGATTCCGGCGCGCACCTGGTCGGGCAAACCGCAGACCGGCTCTTCGTCGCGACCGCCGGCCAGATTCTATCCATCGAAAAGCCCTGAGTCGGCGCGTGGGGAGCAGCGCGTCATTTGCCTCGCGCTGGAACAGTCAAAACGCGAGCTGACGAGCCACGAGGGAAACGTTTCCCATCGGGCTTTTTCGCTGCTACGGGCAGGGGATGCAACGAACGCATCGCGCCGTGCTTTGTTCCGCTCTTTGGACGTGTGTGCTGGGGGTCGTGGCTTGCGGCTCCGACGACAGCGAGGGAACGCCGTCGCTACCTGTCGCGGGCGCGGCCAACGTGGGTGCGGCCGCCAGCGGCGGCGGTGGCGCCGCCGGGGAAGGCGCAGCCGGCAGCGGCACGTCTCCTGTCGGAAGCGGCGGGAGCGAGGGGCTCGGCGGGTCGCTGCCGCTCGTCGGAACGCCGACGGTCGCTTGGGACTTCACGGGCATCATCGGAACGGGACAGAGCCTCGCGGTCGGCGCTGAAGCGGGCAACATCACGGCCGCGGCCACCACCCAGCCGTACGCCAACCTGAAGCTCTCGCTCGGCGCGGCTGCGGTGCCGCCGTTCGACTCCGACGCCGCGGAGCTGTCGCTCGTGCCGCTGACGGAGCCGATCCGGGCGACTGCGACCACGTACCCGAGCGCTTACCCTCGGAATCTGTACGGCGAGTCGCCGCACACCGCCATGTCGGCGGCGATCACGGGGCTCGCGAAGTCGATGGGCGGTCTCCAGGATCTCGTCACGGTGCACACCGCCGTCGGCGAGAGCGGGCAGCCCATGACCATCATCAACAAGGCCGCCACAGAGGTGGTCAACGGCGCCCAGACGCAAGGGCGCGCGTACGCCGCGTCGCTGTTCGAAGTGCGGGCGATCAAGCGCCTCGCCGACGCGCAGAGCAAGACCTATGGCGTCGGCGGCATCTTCCTCACGCACGGCGAGAGCGACGCCGGTAACGCCAACTACACGAACGACATGCTGCAGCTCTGGACGGACTACAACGCCGACATCAAGGCGATCACGGGGCAGACGCAGGCGGTTCCGCTCTTCACTTCGCAGCAGCACGGCATCTACATGTACGCCGTGGGCGACGCCCCGAGAGACGTCAACGTCAGCACGCTCCACCAGTGGCAGGCCGGGCTGGACCACCCCGGTCAGATCGTTTGCACCGGGCCAAAGTACCAGTATCCCTTCGCAGCAGACTGGCTGCACCTCCAGCCGCTCGGCTACGAGCTCATGGGCGAGAAGTACGCCGAGGTCTTCTACCAACATGTGCTGCTCGACCGCCCCTGGCAACCGCTGCACCCGCTCGCGGAGACGATCACGCGCAGCGGCGCCGTCATCACGCTAGATTTCCACGTCCCGGTGCCGCCGCTGGCCTGGGATGAAGCCCTGCCCACGCCGCATCAGGGTGGCATCGCGGAGTGGGTGGAGGGCCACGGCTTCGAGGTGAGTTCGGGCGACGCCCGGCTCACCATCGCTTCGGTAGAGCTGGTGGATGAAGACACGGTGCAGATCACCTGCACGTCAGACGTCCCCGCCGGGGCGACGCTCGGCTACGCGGCAACCAGCGATGGCGCGGCCGTCGCCAATGTGGCGCCGCGCTGGGGTCAGCTGAAAGACTCGGATCCGTTCGTGGGCGACTTTACGAAGCGGGCGCAGCCAAACTATGCGGTGGCCTTCGAGCTGGCGGTCCCTTGAGGTGCCTTTGAGCCGTAGCGGGAACACCAACCGCTGGTCGGCAGCCGTCTGAGAGCAGTGCGCGCTCGCAGGGGCGGGTTGATAGCGTCCCGCCCCCGGCGGGCTCGCGCGCTCAGTGCACGCTGCCGATGCCCTTCGCGATGAAGCTCGCACTCTGCGCCCGCGAGCCGCCGCCGCTGGTGCAGAGCAGCGCCTCCATGTCGGTGGCGCGCCGCTCCAGGTCGTCGAAGTGGCGTACGGTGGAGTCGACCGGGTCGGTCACGTCGACGCCCTGCAGGAAGCCGGAGAGCTGAGACTCGGCGCCGGCCTGGCGCGTGTTGATGTGCAGGAAGATCGTGTTCGTCTCGTTGCCGTGGCAGCCGTTGCAGGTGTTGATCGAGAACTTGTGGCGCGCCTCGTTGTTGGTGATGCCCGGTGGCTGCCAGGGGCCGAGGTTGTTGATCGAGCTGCCGCCCAGGAAAGCGACCCCGGCGAAGGTCTCGGGCACGTCGTGGCGCTCGATCAGGATCGCGCTCTCGTTCTGGTTCACGAAGTCGGCGACGATCGACTCACCCATCAGGCTGCTATCGGGCGTCAGCTTGACGGTGTCGGGCTGCAGCGAGCCGCTGCCCGACAGCGTGAACTCGCGCAGCTCCCAGGGGAACGCGAGCGCGACCTCGTTGCTCCGGATCTGGTTGAGGGCGCTGCCGTTGATGCGGCTCGGCGCCGCGTCGCGGCCCGCGAAGCGCTCGGTGATGGCCTCGAGCGCCGCATTGTAGGAGGCCGACCCCGGCACCAGCGCATTGAGCCCATGCCAGAGGTTCGCCCACTCGAGCACGTCTGCCTCGCTCCCCGCCGGCAGCGCATACTCGAAGATCAGCGTAAACTCGGTCGATTGCCCCGAGCTGTCGGTGACGCCGAACACGAAGCGGCCTTCTCCGGCCTGGCCTCTCGACAGGTCGCGCTGGTCGAGCCGATTGACGATAGCGAGCAGCCGCACCGGTGCGCGGCCGAGATCGAGCGCTCCGCTCACTCGCGGCCAATCGTTCAAGACGAGGCCCCCGATCGAGTCGCGAGCAGGCACGACGCGACCGTTGATGGTCTGATCCGTCAGCCAGGTCGAGAACATCTGCTCGACCATGTCCGGCGCATCGGCCGCGCTCGGCGCGATGGCCTCCATCAGGTGCTTGAAGGTCCAGACGCCATCGCCGGTCGTGCGCGCCGGATCTTCGACGACGCCCAGATCTCGGATCAGCAGCTCTCGCGCTTCGTCCACCTCCGGGCAGGTCTGCGCCAGAGCCATGGACGCATGAGCCAGCATCCACATTCCGGCGATCAGAGAGCACGGCAGACGAGCAGTTCGAAATTTCATCATGGCACCTCAGTGGGTTTCGTGCGGGCAACCCCCGCTCCTCATCCCTTTTGAGTCAGTGCACACTGCGAACCTTCACCGCCTGCGAGCGCTATCCCTCCATTCCTCTCGCGGGGGTGTGCGCGCGCTGACGCTGGAAAGACGCTCGAGGTGCTCGCGCTCGGTTGCACGATGAATCGCGTCGGCTCAAGCTTGGCACCGTTTGGCTGGGGCCTGCGGCATCCATTTCGCCTACCTCCAAGGCGAGTACCTCAGGCGTGCACGACCAGCACGGTGCGCGACCCCACGTCAACCCCGGGACGTCGCACGGGCGGCGAGGCGTGGTGCGGGCACGAGGGCTTGCGGCGAGGGGCCCGCCGATGTCAGCATGAGAGCGATCGGGTCGAGGTCATGGGTGGGTCGAGGGGCAATAGTCGATGGCCGAGTTAGCGCCGCTCGCAGCCCGTCGCTCGCGAGCCGGGGGGATCTACTACCTCATCAACGGCGAGGTGGAGCGGGTGACCCGCTTGCGGTTCGCGAGCAGCCCACGCTTTCTGGTCTACGGAGATCGCGCTGCCCCGCCGGGCTACAGCTGGGTGAGCGGTGGCGACTACAACAGCGTGATGGCGCTGCGCAGCGCGGAGTTCTATCAGCAGGTGGGGAGCGTCAGCATTCCACGCCGGCCTAGGACGCTCGACGTCACGAGCCCGGACTTCGGGCGCGACATCCCGGAGGAGCGCTATATGGACGAGTCGCAGCTCTCCGCCTACCGCGCCGCGCACGGCAGAACGCCCGGCTACTTCATTCGTCGCATCCCCGAGACCGAAAGCCGAATGTACGCGGAAGAGATCTCGATCTACCAGCTGGGGCCGAACCTCTCCGGCCAAGTGCTCGTCTCGAGCGACGACCTCCTGCCGGACAACCCGTGACGGTGGACGATACGACCCTCGCGCGAGCTCGCGAGCTCGCCCTCGCACTCGCGCCGGCGGCAAGCGCGGGGGGCGTCGCCCGGCTCGACCTCGCCGTCAGCGTCGGCGCGGCCCTCTCTCTCTCGAAGACCGAGCTGCCCGTGGCCGCGTCACCCTTGGTGCGCGCCGTGCATACGATTATCGACGTCGGGTCAGCGCCGGATCGTCCCGAGGCGGAGGCTCTCGCCGCGATCGACGGCCTCGCGGAGCCCGAACGCATCGATGTTCTCGAGTCAGCCGGCAGCTTCGTGAGGCCTCGCCTCGCCACCGCCGTCGCCGACGCGCTCGAGCGCGAAGACCGGCTGCCCCACGGACCGCGGCTCGCCGCCCTGCTGGTCGAGCGCGACGGGGAGCGCTGCGAGCGTCTGCTCTCTCGCTGGCAAGCGGGCGGCGACCAGCGCGCATTCGATGAAGCCGTCGCGACCGCGATCGCGACGAGCTCCGACGGTGGCGGGTCGGTGCCGCCAGGCGTACTCCGAGCTTGGCACCGGATCGAAAACCGCCCGCGCGAGCAGGTCGACGAAAGCTGGTTCGCGGCGCGCCTGCTGGTCGAGGCCCATCGCGATCCGGTCGGGGCCCTGCCCTTGCTCGAGGAGGCGATCGAGGAATATGGCGCGTCAGCCCGGGGCTGACGAGCGTCATCGCCCGGGTTGCGCGACGCGACACGAGTCTTCTCGAGGGGTTGCTCGATGGTGTGTCCTGGGTCTCGAACCAGTCCATTTGCCTGTCGGCCCTCGCGTTTGATGGCGTGCTGCAGCCGGCGGGAGAGCGACGCCTGCGTGCCGTACTAGAAGCGATCCGCTCGTCGCCGCAGGCTCAGAACCGTCACCCTCGCCTCGTGCTGGACGCGAGCCTCGCCCTCCTGGAGCTCGCGGCCTCGACGGGGCGCGCCGACCTGGCAGAGGAAATCGTCGAGGTGACGGGTCCGTCCGCATGGATGGCTGCCGTCGCGACGCAACACCCCGCGCGGCGTCGCGCGCTGCGCGATGGCCGCGCAGACTCGGTCTTTGGTGCCCGGCTCCGCGCAGCGCTCGAGCGAGTGGGGCCAGGCCTCGCCGCTCAGGTGCCGTTGCCAGAGACTAGCCTCGCGCAGCTCGACGACGAAACCCGACGTCTGTGGTGGGAGCTCGAGACGCTTCCCTTGGCTGATTTACCCTGGTGGAACAGCTGGGGCACCGAGCCGCCCTGAGCCTCGCCCACGCCGCGGGCTGAACACGAGCGCGCCGAAGACAACCGATCGCGTCGGCGGGTCGAATATCCACAGGCTGCGGGGTCACGCCGGCTCGACAGCGCCCAGCGACAGCGCCCAGCGACCGAGCTGCGAGATCGCCATAACCACCTACTCGTGCTCTGTCACTCGAGGGGCCGAGATCGCGCGAAACGTCAGGCGCACGCGAAGCGCTGAGCTCGCTCGACATGTCGATCAGCATCGCGTCAAGGCCTTGTCGATCACCCCGACCGGGCGATCTCGAAAACCAGCCTGAGGTCGCATCAACGTGTGATTCACATTCGACTTTGCGGGGCCTGGCCGAGCTCGACGTCTCCACGACGGATCGCGCCCTCGATAGTAGACGCAGCGCGCGTCGCTCCGTCGCGAACCGACGAACGAATTTTTCGAGAGCACGCTCGGCTCTCCAGTGAATCGCCGCTAAACGAGGAGCGCTTGCCGGGCGCGCGCGATCGCTTCCCTACGAGCAAATACGAGCCCATGACGAGCGGTTGATTCGCGAGCGGGGCTGGGGCGGCCGCGCCAGCGAAAGGCACCGCGCCAGCGAAAGGCACCGCGCCAGCGAAAGGCACCGCGCCAGCGATGCCGTGTTTCACCTATTTGAGATTCGACTTCGACAAGCGTGCGTGCTTTTCGTCAGTCATGCGTCATTTGTCGGTGCGGTGGATCTGTCGTTGACGAATCGACAGCGCCAGAACTAAGAGTCATCCTAATCGGGTTGGACGCGCCTTCGGCGCGGAGCGGGAAGTCAGCAGGGCCGAGCAGCATCGCGATGCGGCGCCTGGCTGACAGTGAGGGCTTTTTCTGCCGGTCCCGCTGATGGGACGCCTTGGAGAAGCGGCGGGGTTTCGAGACCTATTCGAATGGCGAATGTCGTTGCACTACGCTCGGTGAGCAACTCGTTGGTTCAGTTCTTGAGCTCGAGTTTCCCCGAAGAGCTCGATCAAGCGATCGGGCCCGTCGGGTTTCGCCTGCTCTCGAGCGCCGACCTCTCCGATCCCGCGCTGTCGCCGGGCACCGCGGTCTCTCTGTTTCTCTATCGCGTCACGGTCAACAACCACCTGAGGAACACGAGGCCGCACTCGGCGCGCTCTGAAGCGCCACCTTTGCCGTTGAATCTCCACTACTTGTTGAGCGCCTGGTCCGACAGCGCGGAGGCGGAGCAGGTGCTGCTCGCCTGGGCGATGCGACACCTGCACGAGCATCCAATCCTCGATGTTTCGTCGCTCAACCCCGACGGTCAGTGGGCCCCCGACGAGGTGATCCACGTCGTGCCCGAAGAGCTGTCGAACGAAGACCTGCTGCGCCTTTGGGAGACCCTCGCGCCCACCTATCGCCTCAGTTATTCATACGTGGCCCGCGTGGTCCTGCTGGAGTCGACGCAGATCCGCAGCGGGGCGCGCGTCGTCGCCACCCGCTTCGACTACGAGCAGCGCCGGAGGCCCGAGTGATGACGCTCGTCGAGCCGGTCGAGCGGCGATACCTCGCGGGCGTGATCTTCGATGACGCCACGACGGGAGCGCCGGTGCGCGCCGCGCTGCGGGTGACCAGCCCGAGCGCGCGCTTTTTCCGCGTTCCGAGCGGGGTCTACGTCGTTCGTTCGGCGGCTGGCCTCGAGGCGCACGTCGACTCGTTCGAGCACCCGCCCGCGGCGCCAGCGCTGGGAAGCATCGCGATCCAGGTCTCGGTCAGCGACGCAGATAGACAGTACTATCCTCGAGTCTTCACGCTGGCTTTGCCGCGCGACCCAGATCCGACGAACGCCGACGCGATCGTTCAACCGGTCCGCGTGCCCATGTACCGTTCACCGGCGGCGCCGGTCGGCGCCAACTGGGCGCTCATCGACGCGAACGTGGTCGACGCCTCCGGCGCACCGGTCCGCAACGCGCTGGTGCGAGCCGTTCGCGAGCTCGACGGGCGCCTGCTCGGCGTGGGCCTGTTGATGGCGAGTCCGCCCGCCACGTCGGCTTCGGCGCCAGCATCCGCGCCGGCATCGGCGCCCTCCGTACCAGCGGGCTCCTTTCCGGGTTCGCCGCGAATGGTCGGGCAGCTCACGATCCCGATCGCGGGAATTCCGAGCGTCGCCTGGAGCGATACCATCGAGGGGTCGGTGCTCGTCTCCAACGTCTCCGTCCGGCTGGAGATCGTCGTGATCTCCGCGTCGCTCGACGTGTTCGACCCCGACGAGTTCATCACGGCCGAGGGGGTTTCCGTCGGCCCGTTCAGTGTCGCTTCCGGGCGCCGAGAGAACGTGGGCGTCCTGGAAGTCGGCCTGCCCAGCTGAGCGCGCCCATCAAAGGAGAAGTCAGATGCCCGAGTATCTCGCACCTGCGGTCTATGTCGAAGAAGTGAGCTTTCGCTCGAAACCCTTGGAGGGCGTCAGCACGAGCACGACGGCGTTTGTGGGGCCCACGAGCACCGGCCCCATCAATGACGTCCCCGAGCTCATCACCGGGGTCGGTGACTTCGAACGTGTGTACGGTGCGACGACACGGCTCGGCTTCGGGCTCAACCATCTGGCGCACGCCGTGCGGGCGTTCTTCGATAACGGCGGCCGCCGGCTCTACGTCGCGCGCACGTTCGACGCGAGCGGGGGCACCGGCGTCGCCGAGGGCGCGCCCCTGCCCGGCGAGGCCGCTCCCAACGCGCGCTTCGTCGCGCGCTTTCCTGGCGCCGCAGGCGACGGCCGCATCGAGCTGCGCGAGCAGCGCGTGCGCACGAGCAGCACGAACCGCACGCCGCTCGAGCGCGCGCCGATCGGCACGATGATCCGAACCGGCACCGAGTCCGCGGCCACCCCGGCGACCGTCCGCGGCAATCGGGCCCCCTTCTTCGTGCCCGATAGCGCCGCAGTGCGGGTGACGGTGGGCGCGGCGGCGCCCGTCACGGTCGTGTTCCGCGGAGATTCGGCGCGGGTGAGCTCCGGCGCGCTCGATTTCAGCTCGCCGCTGGTCGTCACCGCCAGCTCGGCGCCGCTGCAGGTGCAGCTCGGCGGCGTCACGCAGCGAGTCAACGTTCCGGGCACTTATACGACGATCCAGACCCTCGCTGACGCGCTCAACCGAGCGCTGGTCGGCGGCTTCGTGGTCGTCGCCGGCAACACCCTCACGCTCGGCAGCGAGGTCCGCGGGCGAGCCTCCAGCGTCACGATCGTCGACGGCGGCGTGTATGGCTTTGCTGCCGGCGCGACGGACAGCCGCGCCGCGAGCACCGACACGGTGCCCAACCTGGGGCGAGTGACCGCGGAAGACCTCGCTCAGCTGCTGTCAGGCCTGGCCGTGAGCGTCACGGTGGACGCCGAGCTGCGAGTGAACCTGTCGACGCTAGCGGTCGGCGAAGGGCCCGACGCGGCGCTCGTGCTCGAAAACGACGGCACTGCCCCGTCGGCAGCCAACGCGCTCGGGTTCGCGCTGGGCACCGTCGAGGGCGACGGCTCCACCCCGGTCACCATCTACGTCAAGCGGGAGACCGGCTACCAGACGGCGAGCGGCGCTTCGCTACCGAACGCCTCGGCGAACCTGGGCGGCGTCGAGTTCCTGTCGCTGAACGTGGTCGCCATCGACGGCGAGGGGTTCACCAAGAACTTCGAAGAGCTCGCTTACTCGCCCGATCATCCGCGCTACATCGGCAGCGTGCTGGCCGCGTCGCCGCCGCGCCGCAGTGACGCTCTGGAGAACCGCTTCGCCTTGTCGATCGACGCCGACGAGTCGATCCTGGCCTGGCCGTTCACCCTGCGCAACGCGCTGCTCGGGGGAGCATCCGAGGCGGTGCGCACGCTCTCCGGCGGCAACGACGGGGCGGCGCCGTCCGCTCCGCGCTTCGAGGAGGCGCTGGAGCGCCTGCTGAGCATCGAAGACATCTCCATCGTCGCCGCGCCGGGCAGCAGCGATCGGCCCGACCTGGACGACGCCAAGGCGATCCGTTCCGAGATCATCACCTTCGTCGAGCGCCGGCGCTCGTACCAGATCGCCGTGCTCGATACCCCGCCCCAGCAAACGGTCGACCAGGCGCGCGACTATCGCGGGGAGATCGACAGCAAATACGCGGCCCTCTACTACCCGTGGGTGCGCATCTCGAACCCCGACCAGAGGCCGGGCGACATCACCATCCCGCGCGAGATCGACGTGCCGCCCTCCGGCTTCCTGTGCGGCATCTACGCCCGCAACGACGCCGAACGAGGCGTGCACAAGGCGCCCGCGAACGAGATCGTGCGCGGCGCGCTGAGCCTGGAGACCTACGTCAACTTTGCCCAGCAAGAGGTGCTCAACCCCTCGGGCATCAACGCGCTGCGCTTCTTCCCGGGCCGCGGGTTTCGGGTCTGGGGCGCGCGCGTCGCCACCTCTGACCCCGAGTGGAAGTATGTGAGCTTGCGCCGCTACTTCAACTTCATCGAGGCCTCGATTGATCGCGGCACCCAGTGGGTGGTGTTTGAGCCGAACGGGCCGCGCCTGTGGCAACGCGTGCGCAGCACGGTGTCGGATTTTCTGTTCAACGAATGGCGCAACGGCGCGCTGCTCGGCAACGCGCCCGCCGAGGCGTTCTTCGTCCGCGCCGACCGAACCACGATGACCCAGAACGACATCGACAACGGTCGGCTGATCGTCGAGGTGGGCATCGCCCCGGTCAACCCAGCCGAGTTCGTCATCTTCCGCATCGGGCAGAAGACGGCGGACGGGCGTTCCTGACGAGAAATAGGAGAGGACGAAGATGGATCGGACATCGCCTTTCGGCAGCTACAACTTCCAGGTCGACCTGCAGAGCCCCGGCGTCGACATCGACTCCCCGTTCGGGGGCTTCGCCGAGGTCTCCGGGTTGAACACGGAGCTCACCGTCGCCGAGTATCGAAACGGCAACGACGCAGAGCCCCGGGTTCGCAAGGTCTCGGGCATCTACAAGGTGGGAGACGTGACGCTCAAGCGCGGCATCCTCAACTCGACAGACCTGTGGCAGTGGATTTCGCAGGCGCGCACGCAGAGCGTCAAGGCGCAGCGCGTGGTCACGATCACGCTGCGCGACGAGGCGGGCGAACCCGTCGAGTCCTGGAAGCTGCGCGGCTGCATCCCGCTCAAGTACAGCGGCCCGACGTTGACCGGCAAAGGCGGCGGTGACGTGGCGATGGAAGAGCTCACGCTCTCCGTCGAGGCGATTTCCTTCCAGCACGCGCAGGGCAGCGAGATCACCTGAGCGCGGAGGCGAGGATGCTCGATACGACTGGGATCCGGTTCGAACAGGCGGCGCCGCTGCAGACGACGGCGCCGAACCGCGCCGACGTGGCCTGCTTCATCGGCTTCGTGCCGCGATCCCGGAAGTTCTCCGAGCGTCTGCCGGAGTCGCTCGTTCGCTGGCTGCGCACCCAGGGCCTGATCGACGCGCCGGGCATGCCCGCGGAGCTCGACGCCGACGGCCGTCCGACGCCGCGGGTCATCGAGCTCGAGCAGCTGCCGGTGCCCATCGACAGCTGGTCGACCTTCCTCGATCTGTTCGAAGAGCCCGGCAGGCCTGCTCGGCCCGACACGGCCGACCCGGTCGGCACGACGTACCTCGGCGCGGCCGTGCGCTCCTTCTTCGCCCAGGGGGGAAGAAAGTGCTTCGTGGTGCGCGCCGGCGACCCCATCCCGACAAACGCCCCGCTCGCCGACCGCCTCGAGCTGATCGGAGCACTGCTGCCAGAGTGGGAGGGTGACCTGGCGGCGCTGTCGCCCGAAGCGCCGCCGCTCTGGCGGGGTATCGCGCACCTGTTTGGCCTCGAAGAGGCCTCGTGCGTCTGTATGCCCGATCTGCCCTGGCTGCTGGCCGAGGTGCCCCCGCGAGTCCCCCCCGAGCCGCGCGGCCCTGCCCGCCCCGAGTACTTCGTCGAGTGCTCGGACGACGAGCTGCTCGAGCCCATCATCACGGTGGATCCGCTGGGTGCGCCGCGGCTCGACGCCGAGGGCCTGCGGGGCTGGGGGCGAGCCGTGAACATGGCGGCGCGCTTCCTGGCTGGCGGCGGGCCATCGAAGAGCCGGAGAGACGTCCAGCTGATCGTGGCCCTGCCGCTCGCGGCGAGCGGGTCCGACGCGGAGCACGACGTGCTCGACGCGCTCGTGAACGGCGGCCTGTTCGAGCGCCTGCACGTGCGCGCCGAGGGGGTGTCGAGCGCGCACGTGCAGCTCGCCTATCCCTGGCTCGGGTGGCAGGGCTCGACGGGGCTTCCCGGCGGGCTCGAGCCGCCCGACGGCGCGCTGGCAGGGGTCATCGCGCGCGGCACGCTGCTGCACGGGGCCTTCACCAGCTTCGCTGACCTCGAGCTGCGACACGTCGAGCGCCTCGAGCCGGTCTCGTCGCTGGCGCAGATCGCCAGCGTGCGCCGTAGGAACCTGGAGCCAGCCGAGGGAAACGAGGCTCGCTTCCTCTCCCTGCGCCAGCGCGTGTCCTTGTTTGGCTTCGGCGTCGATGGCATCCAGCTCCTCTCCGACGTGACGACGTGCGCAGACGAGGCCTGGCGGCCCGCGAACGTCAACCGGCTGATGTCGGTCTGGGTTCGGGCCCTGCGCCGCGCCGGTGAAGATTTCGTGTTCGAGCCGTCGAGCGAGCTGACGTGGATAAACGTGCGCCAGCGCCTGCAATTCATCGGGGAAACGTTGTTCCGCAACGGCGCCCTGCGCGGGCGGAATCCGCGCGAGGCGTTCGCCGTGCGGTGCGACCGCACCACGATGTCGAACTCAGACATCGACGGTGGCCGCTTGATCGCCGAGGTGCAGTTTCGCCCGGCGCTGCCGATAGATGGGATCGTGATCTCGCTCGCCCTCGACGAGGCGCAGCGGCTCTCGATCCGGCAACAGTCTTTCGGGCGAGAGGTGGCGTGATGGAGGCCATGTCTCCGATCATCGCGTTCCGCTTCCACGTGGCCTTCAGCGAGCAGCCGCTCGCGTCCGGCGGCGCGGGCCAGTCGGTCCCGATGTGCAGCGGGGCCTTCTCCGAGTGCAGCGGCCTCGAGGCGACCATGGAGCCTAAGGTCATCAAGGAAGGCGGTCGCAACTACGGTGACGCCCAGCGCGTCGGCAAGGTGACGTTCAGCACCGTCGTGCTCAAGCGCGGGCTCACCTCCAACCGAGATCTCTGGCGCTGGTTCGAGCTGGTCAACCCGCGAGCCGCGAGCTCTTACCGCCTCGGCGCGGTCATCACCGTGCTCGGTCCGGAGGGCGGTACCGTGCAATGGGCGTGGGAGCTGCGACGCTGCCTGCCGGTCAAGTTCAAGGCGCCCGATCTGAGCGCCCAGAGCGCGCAGGTCGCCATCGAGGAGCTGCACCTCGCGCATGAGGGGCTCGTGTTGCTCGATGCGAGCTCGGGCCTCACGCCGGGCTTCGCTGGCTCGGCAAGCTCTTCTGGGTCGCTGTCGGCGGGGGTGTCGCTGTCGGCGTCCGCGTCGATCTCCGCGTCGGCGTCGCTGAACGGCTCCGGTTCCTTCTCTCTCTGAGGGTCTTGTCATGCCAGGGCAAAACGGAAAGACGCACGGCAGCGGCGACGAGGTCGCCCGAGCCTCCTTCACGACGGAGGGAGGCGCGCCGGTCGTCGTGCACTTCAACCCCGAGAGCCTGACGCTCACCCTCGGCAGCAGCCTCGCCCCGCGTGGGGCCAACGGGACGAGCGGCGGCGAGCCGCGCCCGGCGGCTGGGCATCAGCAGGCGAACGTGCCCGCCGCCACCCTGAGCATGAAGCTCGTCTTCGACACGACGCACAGCGGAGAAGACGTCCGCAACGACACCATCGAGCTGCGGCGGTTGATGAACCCCGCCCGCGCGGGCGGCACCGAGGCGCGCGTCGTCGAGTTCAACTGGGGCGACGTGTTCAAGTTCAGCGGAACCTTCGCCTCGCTCACCGAAACGCTCGAGTACTTCTCTTCGGGTGGGGTGCCGCTGCGAGCCAGCGTCGACCTCAGCATGACGGAGAACCACGTGCTGCCGCAGACGCTCGGCCGCGCCGACGCCAGCGGCGCCGTGAGCGGCACCGGCGCGATCGAGATCGGGGCGCGCGCGGGG